>Ga0308175_100003748_pt1 | contig 10577 bp, 8 predicted proteins | sample PhyCR1_3_FD_203893 | JGI IMG/M metagenome (GOLD analysis project Ga0308175, IMG submission 203893) | Soil microbial communities from UC Gill Tract Community Farm, Albany, California, United States - DLSLS.C.R1 | ecosystem: Environmental > Terrestrial > Soil > Agricultural land | place: USA...
GACGGGGGTGACCCAGACCTTCCCGTCACCGATCTTGCCGGTGCGGGCGGCCTCGACGACCGCGTCGACCACCTTGTCCGCGAGGGCGTCGTCGGCGACGACCTCCACGCGAACCTTCGGCACGAAGTCGACGGAGTACTCGGCGCCGCGATACACCTCGGTGTGGCCCTTCTGTCGTCCGTAGCCCTGCACCTCGCTGACGGTCATTCCGAGAATTCCCGTCTGCTCGAGGCCGGTCTTGACGTCTTCCAGCGTGAACGGCTTGACGATCGCAGTAATCAGCTTCATATTCCCTTATCCCTCCACGCCCGAGTGACGACCAAGTGACGAACCTGCTCCGACTGTCGCGAAGTCGTAGCCCGTCTCGGCGTGCTCCGTCTCGTCAGGTCCGGTCGACTCATCTTCCTCACTAAGGCGCAGCCCCACGGTGAATTTCACTATCAGAGCCAAGATAGTCGTCGCAATGGCGCAGTAGGCCAGAACCGCTCCGGCACCTACCGCCTGACGCCACAGCTGGTCGAACCCGCCACCGTAGAACAGCCCGGTGACACCGGCGCCGGCCTCCGGCGCGGCGACGAGACCGATCAACAGCGTTCCGACCATACCGCCGACTAGGTGCACACCGACGACGTCGAGCGAATCGTCAAACCCGAGTTTGTATTTCAGGCCGACCGCAAGCGCACACAGCACGCCGGCAAGGACGCCGACCACCAAAGCGCCGACGACGTTCACCGACGAGCAGGACGGCGTGATGGCGACCAGACCCGCCACGATGCCCGATGCAGCACCCAGCGATGTGCCCTTGCCGTCCCTGATGCGCTCAGTGAGCAACCAGGCCAGCATCGCCGCGGCCGTCGCGACCGTCGTGGTGATGAACGTGGAACCGGCGAGCCCGCCCGACGACGTCGCCGAACCGGCGTTGAACCCGTACCAGCCGAACCACAGCAGACTGGCACCGAGCATCACGAACGGAAGATTGTGCGGGCGCATCGGAGTCCCCGGCCACCCCTTGCGCTTGCCGAGGATGATGGCCAGCACCAGGCCCGCAGTGCCTGCGTTGATGTGAACCGCTGTGCCACCGGCGAAGTCGATCGCGGCGAGCTTGTTGGCGATCCAGCCGCCGCGCTCGCCGGAGACCCCGTCGAACGCGAACACCCAGTGTGCGATCGGGAAGTACACGACGGTCGCCCACAGAGCGGCGAACAGCAGCCAGCCACCGAACTTGATGCGGTCGGCCACCGCGCCGGAGATCAGCGCGACGGTGATGATCGCGAACATCAGCTGGAACGCAACGAACACGGTCATCGGCAGCGTTCCGGCCAGCGGAATGTTGACGGCGTCAGCCGCTTCCACACCGGCTGACGGGTCCGCGATGACCTCTGCGGCGGCATTCCCGCCGATGAGGCCCTTCAGGCCGAAGTACTGCGCAGGATTGCCGAACAGATTGCCGACATCGTTGCCGAAAGCAAGCGAGTAGCCGTACAGCACCCACAGCACCGTCACCACGCCCATCGCGCTGACGCTCATCATGATCATGTTGAGCACGCCCTTGGCGCGGACCATGCCACCGTAGAAAAAGGCCAGGCCCGGCGTCATCAGCAACACCAGCGCGGAGCTTGCCAGCATCCATGCTGTGTCACCGGTGTCCGGTTGCCCCAATATCGGGAATTGGTCCACTCGCAGTTTCCTCCTTCGACAAGGCAGGGCCGCAAAGGTTTTACGACCGTTGACCTGGTCCAAGACAATGCTGAGTGGTTGTTTCGTCTAAGACGCCTGGGCGTTTCGCTCGTGTGAACGGATACGCCGGTTACGTTTCGCCGGTGTTACATCGCGCGGTTTTGCCGCGGTTTCGTTAACCGAGAAGTGCGTCGACGAACGCCCCCGGCTCGAATGGAGCGAGATCGTCGGGGCCTTCGCCGAGGCCGACGAGCTTGACCGGCACACCTAATTCCTGCTGCACGCGGAAGACGATTCCGCCCTTCGCTGTGCCGTCGAGTTTGGTCAGTACCACACCGGTGATGTCGACGACGTCGGCGAACACGCGCGCCTGCGCCAACCCGTTCTGTCCGATCGTCGCGTCGAGCACCAGCAGCACCTCGTCGACTGCGGCGCGCCGGCTCACCACACGTTTGACCTTGCCGAGTTCGTCCATCAGCCCGGTCTTGGTATGCAACCGGCCCGCGGTGTCGATGAGAACGACGTCGGCGCCAGAGTCGATGCCCTTGTCGACGGCGTCGAACGCCACCGAAGCGGGGTCGGCGCCCTCGGCCCCACGCACCACATGCGCGCCGACCCGCGACGCCCAGGCCTGCAGCTGGTCGGCCGCGGCGGCCCGGAAGGTGTCCGCGGCGCCGAGCACCACCCGGCGCCCGTCGGCGACGAGCACACGGGCCAGCTTGCCGACCGTTGTCGTCTTGCCTGTGCCGTTGACCCCGACGACCAAAAGTACCGACGGGTGGTCGTCGTGCGGCAGCGCCCTGACGGAGCGGTCCAGATCCGGATGCAGCTCGGAGACCAGCACATCGCGCAGCACGGCGCGAGCATCGGCTTCGGTGCGTACCCGCCCGCTGGCCAATCGTTCGCGCAGCGCGGTCACGATGGAGTCGGTGACAACGGAGCCGAGGTCGGCGACCAGCAGCGTGTCCTCGACGGCCTCCCAGGAGTCCTCGTCGAGGTCGCCACCGCCGAGCAGGCCCAGCATGCTGCGGCCCATAGCGTTCTGCGATTTGGCCAGTCGTCCGCGCAGCCGCTCCAGCCGGCCTTCAGTGGGGGCAATGGCGCCGATATCGGGCGCGGCGGGGGCGAGAACGCCGACCTCCGGCGCGACGGGCTCGGCGGGCGCCTCGGGCAGCTGCACGTCGGCGATGGGGCGTTTGGGCGCGTCGCGGGGAATCGTGGCGTCGTCGCCGACGGCGGGCAGCCCGCTGGTGTCGAGGCGCTGGGGTGAGGCTTCAGACGCCGGTGGAGCGGCTGGAGGTGCTGACGATTGTGTGAACGTGATGCCCGAAGACGCGGTGTACCCGCCGGAACGGTCGATGGGTGTGGCAGTGTCTGTGCTGGTGGACGAGTCGAGGCGGATTCTGCGGCGACGGAATGAGACGAGGCCGTACACCACAAGAGCAGCGACGACCAGAACGGCGATGACCGCGATTGCGATCCACAGACCCTCGGACACCATGCCATTGTTCCAGTGTGGGTAGACGATGACGACGGACCCCGGCGGCACCGCGCACCCGAGGAGCAAAACCGTCTTCGGTAACGGCCTGGAAAGCGGCATGGAATCCCGCAAGGCCAAGCACATCGACGTATGCCTGACCGAGGCGGTGGAATACCAGACCGTGACCACCGGCCTCGAGCGCTTCCGGCTGCCCTACAACGCGCTCACCCAGACGAGCTTGGGCGACGTCAACCTCGGCACCGACTTTCTCGGGGTTCGGTTGGCGGCACCGGTGCTGATCGGGGCGATGACGGGTGGCGCCGAGCTTTCCGGTGTCATCAACCGCAATCTGGCCGCCGCCGCCCAGAAGCTCGGCATCGGCATGATGCTGGGCTCGCAGCGCATCATGCTCAACGGGGATTTCGCGTCGGCGAGCTTCACGGTTCGCGACGTCGCCCCCGACGCGCTGCTGATCGGAAACATCGGCCTTGCCCAGCTGTCCGACGAGCTTGTCCCCGAGCTGGTCGACGCTCTCGACCGCGTCGGTGCGAATGCGCTTGCGGTACATACCAATCCGCTGCAGGAAGCGATCCAGCACGAGGGCGACACCGACTTCTCGGGATCGGTCTCCCGGCTCCGCGATGTCGCCCGGTCCATCAGCTATCCGGTGATGCTCAAGGAGGTCGGCCACGGCATCGGGGCGGCGGCGGCCGCCGAGTTGGTGGACTGCCCGGTCGCGGCGGTCGACGTGGCGGGTGCAGGCGGAACGTCGTGGGCACGCGTCGAACAGTTCGTCCGCTACGGCGGGATCCGCTATCCGGCGCTCGCCGAGTGGGGCATCCCGACCGCGCAGGCACTGCAGGAGGTGCGCCACACACTGCCCGACGTGTCGCTCGTCGCGTCCGGCGGGATCCGCACCGGCATGGACGCCGCCAAGGCGTTGGCGATGGGCGCCGACGTGGTGGCGGTAGCCCGTCCGCTGCTGGCGCCTGCCATCGAATCGACTGCGGCCGTGCTGGATTGGCTTCAGCGCTTCCTCGCCGAGCTGCAGATCTGCCTGCACGGCTGCGGCGCAGCCAACCTGACGGCGATTCGGCGCCGCGGCGTCACACCCATCCCGTAGCTCGGACGGTCAGCCTGCGGCGACCAGCTCCTGGCCCCGCATGCGCTGCGAGATCACCGCGGTGATGCCGTCGTCGCGCATCGTCACGCCGTATAGCACGTCGGCGACCTCCATCGTCGGCTTCTGGTGGGTGATGACGAGCAGCTGCGACTGCGCCCGCAGCTGTTCGAACAGCCCGAGCAGGCGACGCAGGTTGACGTCGTCGAGCGCAGCTTCCACCTCGTCCATCACGTAGAACGGCGACGGCCTCGCCCGGAAGATCGCCACCAGCATCGCGACAGCGGTCAAAGCCTTCTCGCCGCCGGACAGCAGCGACAGCCGCTTGATCTTCTTGCCGGGCGGCCGCGCCTCGACCTCGATGCCGGTGGTCAGCATGTCCTCGGGATCGGTGAGCAGCAGCCTGCCCTCGCCGCCGGGGAACAATGCCGAAAACACTTGTTGGAACTCCCGTTCGACGTCCACGAAGGCCTCCGTGAACACCTGCAGGATGCGGTCGTCCACGTCGGCGATGACGTCGAGCAGATCCTTGCGGGCGCCCTTGACGTCCTCGAGTTGGGTGGACAGGAAGTTGTAGCGCTCCTCGAGAGCGGCGAACTCCTCGAGTGCCAACGGGTTCACCCGGCCCAGCTCGTTGAGTTCGCGTTCGGCCTTCTTCGCGCGGCGCTCCTGTGTCGGCCGGTCGAACGGCATCGGAGCGGGCGCGATGACCTGCTCGCCGCGTTCGCGGGCCTGCTCGTACTCGGCCAGCTCCAGGTCCGACGGCGGCAGCGGCACGTCTGGTCCGTACTCGGCGATGAGGTCGGCGGCCGCCATCCCGAACTGATCGAGAACCTGTTGTTCGAGCTGCTCGATCCGTAGTGCGGCTTGGGCTTTGGCGACTTCGTCGCGGTGAAGCGCTTCGGTGACCACGGCGATCTTGGTGGTGAACTCGGTGACCTGCTCACGCGCCTTCGCCAAGGCGTCGATCCGTTGGTGGCGCTCGGCGGCCAGAGCGTCGCGGCGGCGCGATGCGACGCTCACCGTCGCACTCAGGCGCTGCGCCAGGCTGCGGCCGGACTCGGCCACCGCCGCCGCGACCGCTGCGGCAAGCTCGCGGGCCTCCCGCGCGCGCTGGGCCCGCAGTCTGGCCTCTCGTTCCGCGGCTGCCGCGCGGCGCAGCGAATCCGCCCGGCCGCGAACGGCATTCGCCCGCTCCTCGGCGGTGCGGACCACCAGCCGTGCTTCCACTTCGGCGGCTCGGGCGGTTTCGGCCGCTGCGACCGTTGCCTGGCGCTCCGCGGGCGCGGCGTCGAACAACGGTGCCTGCTCGGCGTTGGCCAGGCGCTGTTCGAGCTCGGCGAGTTCGTCGACGGTCTGCCCGCGACCGGTCTCCAGCTCGCCGCGCTGGCGGATCAGCCGCTGCCACTCCTCGTCGGCCGTGCGGGCATCCTGTCCGAGCCTGCCCAGCTGTTCGTAGATCGAAGAGATCGCCGCGTCGGACTCGTTGAGCGCGGCCAGCGCCTGCTCGGCGGAGTCTTGACGGGCCTTCTGTTCCGCCAGCGCACCGGACAGCGCGGCGCTCAGCTCGTTGGTCTGTTTCTCCGCGGCCGCCAGCTCGTTTCGGGCCTTCTCCACCTCGGAGGTGATCTCGAGCGTGCTGGGCCTGCGGTCCGAACCGCCGCTGACCCAGCCCGCGCCGACCAGATCGCCGTCAGTCGTGACGGCACGCAGCTGCGGGCGCGCAGCCACCAGATCCAGCGCCGCCGACAAATCGCGCACCACCACGACCCCGGTCAGCATCGCCGTGAGCGCCCCACGCAGCCGCCACGGCATTTCGACCAGATCCGTCGCCCACAGCGCGCCTTCTGGCGGCGGCCCGGCCGGTGCGGGTGCGTCGACGGGCCAGTCGCCGAGCACGATCGCCGCGCGGCCACCGTCGGATGCCTTCAGCGCCGCGACGGCCGAACGCGCAGCACCGAAGTCTTCGGCGGCGACGGCATCGGCCGCTGCGCCCATGACCGCGGCGATCGCAGACTCGTAACCCGGCCGCACCCTGACAAGATTGGCGACCGAGCCGAAAAGACCTGTCCCGGTGAGGTTTTTCTGCAGCCACGCGGCGCCGTCCTTGCGGTCAAGCCCGACCGAAAGGGCATCGATGCGGGCACGCAGCGATGCCACTTGACGCTCGGCGCCGCGTTCTGCGGCCTGTAGTTCGGCCACGCGTTCGTCGGCGAGCCGCAGCGCGGCCACCGTCCGGTCGTGATGCTCGTCGAGTCCGACCTCGCCGGCGTCGAGCTCACCGACGCGGCCCTGCACCGTCTCGAACTCGGCCCTGGTCTGCTGAGCGCGGGAGCCGGCCTCCTCGATGGTGTCCGTCAGGCGCGCGACGGTCTCGTCGATGGACTCGACGCGGGTACGCATGGTGTCGACCTGACCGGACAGCCGGGCCAGCCCTTCACGGCGGTCGGCCTCGGCGCGCACCGCCGCCAAGTGTGCGCGTTCGGCCTCGGCGGCGACCCGCTCGCGTTCGGCCAGCTCGTCGCGGGCCGCAGTCAGCCGATCGCGAGACTCGGCCAGCTCACTGAGCAGCTGCTGTTCGTGCGCGGCGACCTCGTCGGCCTCGGCTTCCAGCGCGTCCGGGTCGGCGCCGGTGGAAACCTCTTGTTCGGTGTCGAGGTGCTGGGCACGCTCGCTGGCGATGCGGACCGTCGCGCCGACGCGTTCGACCAGCGCCGACAACCGAAACCAGCTCTGCTGTGCTGCCTCGGCACGCTCGCTGAGTCCGGCGACCGCCGACTCATGGGCGTCGAGTTCGACTGTCGCGGCTTCCAGCCCGGCGGTCATCTCGTCGTGCTCGCGGCGCAGCGCCGTCTCGGCCTGGTTGGTGTCGTCGAATTCGCCTCTGCGGGTGACCAAGTCGTCTGCGGCCAGCCGCAGCCGCGCATCGCGCAGGTCGGCCTGAATGGTCTGGGCGCGGCGCGCCATCTCGGCCTGCCTGCCGAGCGGCTTGAGCTGGCGGCGCAGTTCGGTGGTCAAGTCCGACAGCCGGGCTAGGTTGGCCGACATGGCGTCGAGCTTGCGGACCGCCTTCTCCTTGCGCTTGCGGTGCTTGAGTACGCCCGCGGCTTCTTCGATGAACGCCCGGCGGTCCTCGGGCCGGGACTCGAGGATCTCGGAGAGCTTGCCCTGACCGACGATGACGTGCATCTCGCGCCCGATGCCGGAGTCGCTCAGCAGTTCCTGCACATCCATCAAACGGCAACTGCTGCCGTTGATTTCGTATTCGCTTCCGCCGTCGCGGAACATCCGCCGGGTGATCGAGACCTCGGAGTACTCGATGGGCAGCGAATTGTCGGAGTTGTCGATCGTCACCGTGACCTCGGCGCGGCCAAGCGGCGGCCGCGACGACGTGCCGGCGAAGATGACGTCTTCCATCTTGCCGCCGCGCAACGTCTTGGCGCCCTGCTCGCCCATCACCCACGTCAGCGCGTCAACCACGTTGGACTTGCCGGAGCCGTTCGGCCCGACGACACAGGTGATGCCCGGCTCGAAGCGCAGAGTCGTCGGTGAAGCAAAGGACTTGAAGCCCTTCAGCGTCAGACTCTTGAGGTGCACGACGTGCCACACTACAGCCGCGAAGGCTATCGCTCGGTGAAGCCGGTGAACGCGTCGCCGACTTCTGACCACTCGGCGACGACTTTGTCGACCTGACCCGGTGTGCTGCCGCCTTCTAGCAGGTCAAGCAGGCGCTGGCACGAGTCACGAGGCCCTTGGGCGACCACTTGAACGCCGCCGTCGGGCCTGTTCGACGCGAAGCCTGTCAGCCCCAGTTCCAGCGCGCGAGACCGCGTCCACCACCGAAACCCGACGCCCTGGACATCCCCGCGCACCCAGGCAGTCAGGCGGGCGTCAGCTAACCCCTGCATCACGAACCCCAAACGTCACTTTGGTCCCGGCCTTCAAGGTGCGCCCGACGGTGCAGACCTGATCGATCGCCCGTTCGACGACCGTGAGCACGCGCGCCACCTCGTCCTCGGAGAGCCCGGACAGGTCAAGCGCCATGCGTTCCTCCAGAATTGGGTAGCGCTCCTGCTCGCGATCGGCGGGGCCGGAGACGTCGATGGTCACCGGATAGTCCTCGCCGAGGCGCCGTTGCAGTGGAGCATCGCTGGCCATGCCGCTGCAGGCGCCGAGAGCGATCTTCATCAGCTCGCCCGGCGTGAACACGCCGTCGACGTCCTCGTTGCCGATCAGCACCTGCGCACCGCGCGAGCTGCGTCCGGTGTAGCGGCGCACGCCGGTGCGCTCAATCCACAGTTCCGTCATGTCTCCATCTTCGCCGAAACTGCGGAGAGATCGCAGATTCGGCGATTTGGGCGATCTCCCCGCAGTTTCGGGCGGACTACGACCGACGCCTGTCGATAAAGGCCTGGACACCCTCGAGCGCGCTTGGATCCATCATGTTGCAGGCCATCGTCGCGCCTGCGTCCTCATAGGCGGACCCGATGCCGACTTCGATCTGGCGGTAGAACAAGGCCTTCCCCATCGCGACGGCGACACCCGGCTTCGCGACAATGCTTGCAACCAGCGCCTCGACCTCCTCATCCAGCGACGCCGGCTCCGTCACCCGGTTGACAAGACCCAACACACGGGCCTGCTCAGCAGAGATGAAATCGCCGGTGACGAGCATCTCGAACGCGGCTTTGCGTGGCACATTGCGCGTCAGCGCCACACCCGGGGTCGCACAGAACAGCCCTACGTTGACGCCGCTGACCGCGAAGCGCGCGTCGTGGCTCGCCACCGCGAGGTCGCACATCGCGACGAGTTGGCAGCCCGCAGCAGTCGCGAGACCATGCACTCGCGCGATCACTGGCACCGGGAGGCGTTGGATCGCAAGCATGACAGCCGTGCACTTCGCGAACAGGCGCTGGTAATACTCAAGCGAAGGCTCGGCCCGCATTTCCTTCAGGTCGTGGCCGGCGCAGAAGGCCTTTCCAGACGCCCCGAGCACGACGGCGCGCACCACCTCATCCTTGGCGAGCGTGTGAAAGGCCTCGCCGAGCGCTGCGAGCATCGCCTCCGAGAGCGCGTTGAAAGCCTGCGGGCGGTTCAGTGTCAGCGTGACGACGCCGCGATCATCGCGGTGGTGCAACAGCAGCGGTTCTTCCATCGCGTTGACCTCACTGGATCCCCAGGGCGCTGGACGCCCCAAGGCGAACCCCAATTCAATCAGGGCAGGCGGACCCGCGGGCGGGGTTGGCATTTCGGGCAGTAGAACGACGACCGGTTCATGAACTTCTCCCGCCGCATCACCGCACCACAGAGCCTGCATGGCTCGCCTTCGCGGCCGTAGGCGTCCAGCGACCGGTCGAAGTAGCCGGACTCGCCGTTGACGTTGACATAGAGCGAGTCGAACGACGTGCCGCCGTGGCCCAACGCCTCGCCCATCACCTCGGCCGCGGCATCCAACAGCTCGCCGAGCTGTCTACGGGTCAACGAGGACGCCGGCTTCGCGCCGTTGATCTTCGCCCGCCACAATGCCTCGTCGGCGTAGATGTTCCCGATGCCCGACACCACGGTCTGGTCAAGCAATTGTCGCTTGATCTCAGAATGCTTGCGCCGCAACACACTAACGACAACCTCGCGGTCGAACAACGGATCAAGCGGGTCGCGGCCCAGGTGCGCGACGGGCACCGGCACGTCGGTTCCGTCGACGGTGACCATGTCGGCGAGCATCCAGCCGCCGAACGTCCGCTGATCGACGAAGCTGAGCGCGGTGCCGTCGTCGAGCAATGTCGCGATCCGCAGGTGACCCTGGTTGGGCACGTGGCCGAGCAGCATCTGTCCGCTCATCCCGAGATGCACGACGAGCGCTGATTCATCGTCGAGCGTCAGCCACAGATACTTGCCGCGCCTGCCGGTGCCGGTGACGCGGGTGTTCAGCAGCCGCGCGGTCAGATCGGCGGGCCCCGCCTCGTGCCGCCGCACGGCCCGGGGATGGTGCACCCGCACAGCGGTGATGGTCTTGCCCGCCACATGTGCCTGTAGTCCACGGCGAACGACCTCTACCTCGGGGAGTTCAGGCATCAACGTCAGAGGCGGCAAGCGCCGTCCACGCCGCCGCGGCGGCCTTCAGCTCGGCCTCTTTCTTGGTGCGGCCGACACCCTTGCCGTGTTCGGTGTTCATCACGACGACCGTCGCAGTGAACTCCTTGTCGTGGTCGGGCCCGGTGGCGGTCACCAGATAGGACGGGGCACCCATGCCACGCGCGGCGGTCAGCTCCTGCAGGCTGCTCTTCCAATCCAGGCCCGCACCCA
>Ga0308175_100003749_pt1 | contig 10575 bp, 9 predicted proteins | sample PhyCR1_3_FD_203893 | JGI IMG/M metagenome (GOLD analysis project Ga0308175, IMG submission 203893) | Soil microbial communities from UC Gill Tract Community Farm, Albany, California, United States - DLSLS.C.R1 | ecosystem: Environmental > Terrestrial > Soil > Agricultural land | place: USA...
GAACACGAACGACACCAGGATGTCGTACGAACGGACGCGCGAGTAGACGTGCTCGGGGATGAGCCGTTGCAGCGTCGTCTCCCACCACGTGTTCGCAAGCGCGACCGAGCCCATGCCGAAGCCCCACGCGATGGCGATGAGCTCCCATGCGAGCGGCTCGGCGAGCGCTGCGATCGGGATTGCGAGCAGCGTCGTGCTGATGAAGGCGCCGTAGAGCGGATGGCGGGGCGCGAGCTTCACCGACGCGAACGCGCCGACGATCGCGCCGATCGAGCCGCAGGCAGACACGAATCCCCAGTCCTGCTTCGCATTGTCGAAGTGGGTGATGAACACGAGCGGCCCGAGCACAAGGAACGACGCGAGCGTGAAGTTCGAGATCGCGAACCCGAGCATCGGTGCGCGCACCCAGCCGCGGGACGTCACCTCGCGGAACCCCTCGCGGAGCTCGGAGCCGAACGATCGCAACGGCGCCCGGATCGGTGCGTCGACGTCGAGCCGTGCCAGGAACGCCGCACTGACGACGAACGAGGCGGCGTCGATCGCGAACACGTACCCCGGCCCCGCGACCCAGAGCAGTAGCCCGGAGACCGCCGGGCCGAAGACGTTGAGCGTGTTTCGGCTGATCCCGAGCAGCGCGTTCGCGGCCTGCAGCTCGCCGGGGTCGATCGTCTGCGGGACGAGGCCGTCCGCGGCCGGGCCGAAGAACGCCGAGGCCATCCCGAAGAGCGCCTCGCACGCGATGAACGCCGCAAGCGTCATGTGGTGCGTGAGCAGCATCACCGCGATGAACGCCTGTATTGCGGCGCGCAGCACGTCGCAGCCGAGCATGATCGTTCGCCGCGAGAACCGGTCGGCGACGACGCCGCCTGCGAGGGTGAACACGACGCGGGCGATCGTGAACGACGCGAGCACGCCGCCGAGAGCGGTCGCGGAGCCGTGGATCGAGAGGACGGCAAAGGTGAGCGCGACGGGGACGATCGCGTCGCCGATCGCGGATGCGACTCGGCCGAACCAGAGCAGCCGGAAGCGGCGCTGGCGCAGCGGGCGTGCGGCTTCGCCCACAGAGCTCACTCGGTGTTGACTGTAGTACGGAACGCGATGGATTCCAACGGGGCCGGAAGGGGTAAGGTCGCCGTATGGCCGTCTTCAATCGCCGCAACGCCGCAGTCGGCTGGCTCGCGCTCGTCGTCGGGAAGCGGGTCCTGAAGCGCAAGGCGAAGCAGGCCGTACCGGCGATCGACGCCGAGTCGAAGCGGCCCAACAAGAGCGCAATCGCGCTCCTGGTGGCGAGCGCCGTCGGCGTCTTGACGTTCTGGCGCCGCCGCTCCGACGACGAGGAGACCGACACCGAAACGTGAATCCAGACGCCGGTGCCCCGGCGTCTCGTGTTCGCGCTGCTCCCGTTCGCGGCCGCCGCCGCGACGATGGGCGCGCTCGCCTTCACGACCAAGAGTGCGCAGCCGCGCGCAGCAGCCGCAGTCGCCCCGCTCACCGTCACGTCGAAGCCGACCGACTGGCGCGCGCCGGGCGTTGCAGTGACGGTCGGCGGATTCGCGGGCTCCGGCGCACGCGTGCTCCTGCGTGCTGACGGCCGCGTGGTCGCGTCGACGACGGCGGGGAAGCTCGGCCGCTACAGGCTCCAGTTCGCGCCGCGCGCAGCGGGGCGCCTGAAGCTCGCCGTCCAGTCTGCGGGGGTCTTCCGCCCAGCCGGGACATTCGAGGTGCGGCCCGTCTCGCTCGACGCGGTCGGCGACGTGACGTTCGGCGAGGACGTCGGACCGGCGATCGCAACGCACGGCGGCGCCTACCCGTGGGCATTTGTCAGCTCCACGCTGCGCGGTGCCGACATCACCGTTGGCAACCTCGAGACGGCCGTGTCGACGCGTGGCGTCGCCGCCGCGAAGGAGTTCACGTTCCGCGGCCCGCCCGCGGCGCTCGTTCCGATGCGCGACGTCGCCGGTTTCGACGTGCTGACGCTCGCGAACAACCACACGGTCGACTTCGGTCGCGATGCGTTGCTCGACACGCTCAAGGCGGTGCACGAAGCCGGCATCAGGACGATCGGCGCGGGGGCGGACGACGTACAGGCGAGACGGCCGGCCATCGTCGAGGCCGGCGGGCTGCGTGTCGCCTTCCTCGGCTACTCGGACGTCAACCCGTACGGCTTCACCGCGACGAGCACGTCACCCGGCACGGCGAAGGCCGATGCCACAGCAATCACCACCGACGTGCACGCTGCGCTGCGCCGTGCCGACGTCGCGGTGTGCTTCTTCCATTGGGGCGTCGAGCTGCACGCGGAGCCGAATTCACGGCAGCAACAGTTCGCAGCAGCGTGCCTGAACGCGGGCGCGAAGCTCGTGCTCGGCGCGCACCCGCATGTGCTCGGCGACGTCGCGATTCCGGCGCCGCGTTCGCTCGTCGCCTGGACGCTCGGCAACTTCGTCTTCCCCTCGGGCAGCGTCACCGGGCGCACAGCGATCCTCCACGTAGCGCTCGGTACCGACGGTGTGCGCGGCTACCGGCTCGTGCCGGTCAGGATCGACGGTTTCCGGCCGCGGCTCGGCCGAGCAGCGCAGCAAGGCTGACGGCAAAGCCGAAGGCGGAGACAAGGGCGCTGAGCCGCAGCATGGCGTAAATATCGGCAGTCCCGGGCGGGCGCTTGAGGCACGTGTTGCAATTCCTCGCTTCATTGTGTTTAAGTGCCACTGCAGATGACTGAAGTAGCGGTCCAGTCGGCGCTCGGCGAACGGCTCAGGGCGATCCGGCAGCTGCGGCGCAAGACGCTGAAGAGCGTCGCGACCGCCGCGGGGATCAGCGAGAGCTTCCTGAGCCAGCTCGAGCGCGGCCGCACGAACGCGACGATCGCCACGCTGCAGCGGCTCTCCACGGCACTCGGGATCGAGGTGTCTGACCTCTTCACGTCGACCGCCGAGCGACCGCGGGTGCTGCGGCGCGAGGCCCGCGAGTTCGTCGCCTGGGGAGAGCTCGGCCGGAAGGCGCTCCTGACACCGAAGCCGTTCCATTCGCTCGAGGTGGTCGTCGCGCGCTTCGATCCGGGCGGCTCGACGGGCGACGAGCCGTATACGCACGGAGACTCCGAGGAGTTGCTGATCGTCGTCGAGGGCGAGGTGCACGTGCAGCTCGGCACGGACGTCCACGAGCTCGCGGCCGGCGACAGCGTCCATTACCAAAGCTCGACACCACATCGTGTCTCGAACCCGGGCGACGAGACCGCCGAGGTGATGTTCGTGATCAGTCCCCCGAGCTACTAGAGAAGGGAGAGCGAACCGGGATGGAGGACGAAGAGACTCGGCGGTTCGACCGCCAAACGTTGTTCAGGTACGCGGCCGCGACCGGTGGTGCCGGCGTTCTTGCGGGCCGCACGGGCATCGCGGACGCGATGCGCGCGATCTCGGCTGCCGAGACCGGCCGTCTGCAGGTGATGGACTGGGCCGGGTACGGCAACGACGGCGGCCAGTCGATGTTCGCGTCGTACGTGAAGGGGCACGCCGCATCGAAGCCCCAGTTCACGTACATGACGAACGAGTCGGACGCGCTCGCGAAGATCCATGCGGGCACGAAGGCCGACCTGTTCCGGCCGTACGTCGGCTGGGTGAAGTACTTCGCGACGAGTGGCCTGGTGCAGCCGTGGGATCCATCGCTGATCTCGAACTTCAGGCACCTGAATCCGTTCATGGTCAAGGCGGGCCAGTACGGCGGGAAGCAGTACGGCATTCCGGACGACTGGGGCTTCGACGCGATCCTCTACCGCACCGACAAGGTGCATCCGGCGTCGAACTCGTGGGGCCTCATCTTCGACGACCGCTACAAGGGCAAGATCTCGTGGTTCGACGACCTGAACATGATCACGGTCGCGGGTCTGTATCTCGGCTTCAAGAACCCGTGGAACCAGACGGACGCGCAATTGAAGAAGTCGCAAGACCTGCTGATCAAGAAGAAGAAGAACGTCCGCCTGATCTGGTCGTCGGAGACGAACCTGTGGGAGGCGTTCGGGTCGGGCGACATCTGGATCGCCTATGCGTGGCCGAACGACTGGGTGCAGATGAAGAAGAAGGGCCTGAAGGTCGCGTACATGCGGCCGAAGGAGAAGCCGGTCGCGTGGGTCGGGATGTTCATGCTCCTGAAGACGTCGTCGCGGCCGAAGCTGGCGCACGCCTACGTGGACGCGTGGAGCTCGACGAAGTCGGCGAAGTGGCTCGAGGACAACTACGGCTACGGCCATGCGAACACGATCGCGCGGCCGGCGTCGAGTGACCTGCTGAAGGCGCTTCAGCTGACGAACCCGCGTGCGGTGACCGAGCCGGCGGCGCACCTCGACCGCGACATCCCGCGGCGCGCGACGTACGCGAACCTGTGGGAGCAGGTGAAAGCCTCCTGAGACGGCGGCGCGACTTGACGACGCCGGGCCTGCTCGGGCTTCCCGTGGCATGGCTCGGCGTCTTCTTCGTCGCGCCGATCGTGATCGTCGCGCTCTACAGCTTCAACGTCTACACGCTGTTCCCGGGGCCGCACGGCTTCACGCTCGACGCGTGGCACACCGTCGCAGGGAGCGCCATCTACCGGCATCTGTTCTGGAAGAGCATCGAGATGTCGCTCATCGTTTCGATCTCGATCGTCCTGCTTGCCTACCCGCTCGCGTACTACCTCGCGCTGTCGGGAACGCGGCGGAAGTACGTCCTGCTGCTCCTGCTGATCGCACCGTTCTTGACGAGCTACCTGTTACGCGTCCTCGCGTGGAAGGTGATCCTCGGCGATCAGGGCGTGATCAACTCGTTCCTCGTCTGGACGCACGTGCGCGGTCCGGAGCATCCGATCTCGCAGCTTCTCTACAGCCGCTTCGCGGTCATGCTCGTGCTCGCGTACATCTGGCTGCCGTTCGTCGCGCTGCCCATCTTCGTGTCTCTCGAGAATCTCGATCAGCGGCTGCTCGAGGCAGCCGGCGACCTCTATGCGAGCAGGTGGCGCGCGTTCTTCGCGGTCACGCTGCCGCTCTCGCTGCCGGGCGTGATCGCGGCCTTCTTCTTCGTGTTCATCCCGACGATCGGCGAGTTCGTGACGCCGTCGCTCGTCGGCGGAACCGGCGGGTACATGTACGGCAACCAGATCGTCGACAAGTTCGGTGCCGGGTTCCCGGACTGGGAAACCGGCTCGGTGCTCGCGCTGTTCCTGATCATCGTGGTCGCCGTCCTCACCACGGTGTTCTCGCGGTTCCTGCAGCCGCAGCGGGCGGCGGCGGGATGAACACCATCGCGCTCTCCCGCAACGGCGCGCGCGTCCTGCGCGGGTTTTTCGCGCTCGTCGTGCTGTTCCTCTACGCGCCGATCCTGATCCTCGTCCTCTTCTCGTTCAACGACTCGGACTTCCCGTCGTTCCCGCTCAGCGGCTTCACCCTGCGCTGGTACCGGCAGTTCATCGAGAACGGCGACCTGCGTGCGTCGCTCTGGACGAGCGCGCTCATCGCCGCCCTGACGAGCATCGGCGCGGTCATCCTGGGCGTGCTCTCGTCGATCGCGCTCGCACGGCGGTTCTTCCGCGCCAAGCCGGTCGTGTCGGCACTGCTCCTGAGCCCGCTCGTCATCCCGTACCTCGTCTTCGGGATCGCGCTCCTCTTGCTGTTCCACCAGCTCGGCGTGTCGCGCGGCATCCCGACGGTCGTGATCGGCCACATCGTGATCACGCTGCCGTACACGATCCTCGTGCTCGTGCCGCGACTCGAGCAGATCGAAGAGGCGCTCGAGGAAGCCGCGTACGACCTCGGTGCGAACCGCTGGGAAACGTTCCGCCTGATCACGTTCCCGCTGATCCTGCCGGCCGTCGTGTCGGCGCTCCTGATCGCGTTCACGACGTCGTTCGACGAGTACGCCGTCGCGTCGTTCCTCGTCGGTACACGGGCGACGTTCCCGATCTACCTCTACTCCGCGCTGCGTTTCCCGAGCCAGCTGCCGCAGGTGATCGCGGTCGCAGTCGTCGTGCTGCTCGTGTCGCTGACGGTCGTCGTCGCGGCCGAGCTCGGCCGGCGGTTCGCGGAGAGTAGGGTCGGCGCTTGATGGATTTGATCGCGCAGAGCCAACCGTCGCTCTCGCTCGCTGTGCGCCTGCTCGAGGGTGTGCGGAAGGAGGCCGAGGCGCGGTCGCTCGTGCTCGCGATGTGCGTCGTCGACGCAGGTGGTCATCTGATCGCCGCGCAGCGCATGGACGGCGTCGCGCTCGGTGCGATGCGCCTCGCCGAGGGCAAGGCATACACCGCGGTGCTGTGGGGGACGCGCACAGGCGACTTCACGGAGAGCACGCAGCCGGGCGGCGCCGACTGGGGCTGGAACACGACCGACGACCGCATCGTCGTCTACGCCGGCGGCATCCCCCTCCTCGCGGAGGGCCGGCTCGTCGGCGGCCTCGGCGCGAGCGGCGGCCTCGCGGACGAGGACGAGGCGTGCGTCGTCACAGCAGCGCAGTCACTCGGTTTCGACTAGGTCAAAAACAGGCGTGACTATCGCATGCCGATCTATTGAGTAAGGGCAGCGGTACCACTCGATGATCCTGTTGGGGTCAAGACATCGAGCGGATCTGCGCCTCCCCGTAGCGCAGAGCAGTGCAGTGCGGTGCCGGGCACGCCTTACGTGCCCGGCACCGAAACATGGGCAACCGGCCGGCGCAAAGCGGGTATGAACGCCGATTCGTCCTCGGGCCCGCCGCCGTAGCCTCGAAGGGATGCCGCGCTACGTCGTGGAGCGCACCTTCCCCGAGGGTCTCGAGATCCCGGCCGACGCCCGGGGGGCGATGGCCTGCCTGGGCATCGTCGAGCGGAACGCGGACGACGGCGTCACCTGGATCCGGTCGTACGTGACCGGCGACCGCTCGAAGACGTTCTGCGTGTACGACGCGCCGAACCCGGAGGCGATCCGCCGGACCGCCGGCCGGAACGACCTGCCGGTCGACCGGATCACGGAGGTTCGGGTCCTCGACCCGTATTTCCATTTCTGAGCCCTTGCGCTCATCATGGGCGTGAGCAGCTATGACCTCCACCGTCCCCGCGTCCGGGTTCGAGCTCCTCGAGCGCACCGCCGAGCTCGATGCGTTTGCGGCCGCGCTCGCCGCGGTCGACGAGACCGGGCGCGGGAAGCTCGCGCTCGTCCGGGGCGAGGCAGGGATCGGCAAGACCGCGCTTGTCGACTCGTTCACCGGATCGGTGCACTCGGCCCGGGTCCTTCGCGCCGCCTGCGAGCCGTTGCACACGCCCAGCCCGCTCGGCCCGTTCCTCGAGATCGCCGACGCAATCGGCGGCGAGCTGGCACGGGTCGCAGCGGCAGGACCTCAGCCGTACGCCCTCACGGCCGCGCTCGTTCGCGAGCTCGCGTCGCGACCGGCCGTCGTCCTGATCGAGGACATCCACTGGGCGGACGAAGCGACGCTTGACGTCCTTCGCCTCCTCTCGCGTCGGCTCGAGTCAGTGCCGGCGCTTGTGGTCGCGACCTACCGCGACGACGAGCTCACGCGGAGCCATCCGCTGCGGGCGTTGCTCGGAGAGTTCGGGCCCCGCGCGCTCCGCGTCCCCGTCGCCGCACTTTCGCCGGAGGCCGTCGCACAGCTCGCGACCGAGTCCGGCGTCGATCCGCACGTTCTCTACCAACGCACGAACGGCAATCCGTTCTACGTCACCGAGGCGCTTGCTGCAGGTGGAGACGGTGTCCCGGAGACGGTGCGCGATGCCGTGCTCGCGCGCGCGACACGTCTCAGCGAAGACGCGCGGCGGCTGCTCGACGCCGTCGCGGTAGTTCCGCCGCACGTGGAGCGTGCGTTGCTCGACGGGCTCGTGCCCAACGCGGATGCTGCGCTCGACGAGTGCACCGCCGTCGGCATGCTGCGCGCCGACGCGGGCCGGGTCGGCTTCCGCCACGAGCTTGCGCGGATCGCGCTGGAAGATGCCCTTCCGCCCGGCGCGCGTCGGACGCTTCACCGCGCCGTACTCGCGTTGTTGCTCGACATGCCCGGCGATGTCGACCCCGCCCGTCTGGCCCACCACGCCGAGGAGGCCGAGGACACCGAATCGATTCTCCGCTTCGCGCCGGAGGCGGCAGCGCGAGCAGCGGCCGTCGGCTCGCATCGCGAAGCGGCAGATCAGTACGCCCTCGCGCTTCGCAATGGTGCGGACGTCGAGCCCGCGCGGCGCGCCGGCTGGCTCGTCCTGCGCGCGCTGTCGTGCTACGTGACCGATCAGAGCGAGGAGACGCTCGAGTCGCTGCGCCTCGCCGCGTCGATCTATCACGAGCTCGGCGACGAGATCTCGGAGGGAGAAACCCGTGAGCGCCTCTGCGCCTACCTGTGGTGTCCAGGCTACGTGGAAGAATCGCGCGCGGCCGGTCTGCACGCGGTCGCGCTGTTGGAGCCGCACGGGCCGAGCCGGCAGCTCGGCGCGGCGTACGATCAGATGGCATTTCTCGCCGACCAGGGGTCACGGCCCGACGAGGCACGGCTGTGGCGTGAGCGGTTGCTCGAGACGGCGATCGCGACCGAGGATCTCGAGCTCGAGATCCTCTCGCGCGCCGAAGGCTCTGAGGTTGCGTTCGCGGTCGCACTCGAGAACGGCTTGATCGGGCTTGCAGGATCGATTCAGCAGGAAGTTGCGGGGACACCGCTCTGGCAACGCCGCTACCAGGCCGCCGACGCGAGCCTGCGGGCCGGGCTTGCGTTCCACAGCATCCATGGGCTCGAGCTCTACCGCCACTACGTGCTCAGCTGGCTCGCGCTGTGCGCGCTCGAGCAGGGCCGCTGGGACGAGGCCGTCGACTGGGCCGACGAGGTCATCCGCACGCCGCGTGCCTCGATTTCGCCGCGGATCACCGCGCTGACCGTGGTCGGAGTCGTGCGGGCGCGCCGCGGTGACCCCGATCCTTGGTCGCCGCTCGACGAGGCCTACGACCTCGCAATCCCGAGCGGCGAGGCGCGACGCATCGCTCCTCCCTCGGCTGCGCGCGCCGAAGTCGCATGGCTCGAGGGTCGGGACTCCGAGATCGCGGAGCTGACGGAGGCGGCGTGGGAGCTCGCCCAGGCGCGACGTGACGGCGGGATCATGGGCGCGCTCGGTGTGTGGCGGCGCCGAGCGGGATTGCCCGTCGAGGTGGTCGACGGTATCGATCCGCATCACGCCCTCGAGATCCGAGGCGAGTACGCAGCCGCGGCGGTGCGCTGGGCCGAGACCGGCTGTCCGTACGAGGCCGCGCTCGCACTCGTCGGGACGGGCGAAGAGGAGGCGCAACGCGAGGCTTTCGATGCGTTCCAGCGGCTCGGCGCGGCTGCGGCCGCAGAACGGCTGCGCCGGAGCGGCGTGCGCGGCTTGCCGCGTGGGCCGCGCCGCACGACGCGCGCGAACCCGTCGAACCTGACGACACGTGAGATCGAGGTGCTCGCGCTCTTGAAGGAGGGCCTGCGCAACTCGGAGATCGCCGGGCGGCTCGTCCTCTCCGAGCGGACGGTGCACCACCACGTGAGCGCGATCCTCCGGAAGCTCGACTCTGGGTCGAGGACGGAGGCTGTTACCCGGGCGAGCGCGCTCGGGATCTTCGCCTAGAGGTTTCGGGCTCGGCGGGGTTGCGGTAAGCAGCCGTTGTGGGGGCGTACGTGTTCGGCCGGGGCAGCAACGTGCTCGAGTACTGGCTCGAGCGAGCCGAGGGGTTCGGCGTGCGCGCCCGCGGGTCGCGAATCGGTGTCGTCGAGGGCGTCGTGCTCGACCCGGTTCGCGGCAAGGCGTCCGCGCTCGTCCTCAGTTCTCCCTTCCTCCATCGCCGGCGTGTCGTGCTCGCGCGAACGGTCGAGGCGGTCGATCCGGAGGCGCGGTTGTTCGAGCTCGAAGTGGAAAAGCCGGCGCCTCGGCCGTCGCGGTTGGGCCCACTTGCGCTGGCGACGTGGCGGCTCGTGAGACAGTACGCGGACGATGCGTATCAGAGCTGCCGTTCTGGAAGAGTTCGGGAAGCCGCTCGCCGTGCGCGAGGTGGAGCTGAACGAGCCGCAAGCTGGGGAAGTGCTCGTGCGGTTGAGGGCGTGCGGCGTCTGTCACACGGATCTCTACACCGCCTCTGGCGCTGATCCGTCCGGCTACGCGCCGACGGTTCTCGGACACGAAGGAGCAGGAGTCGTCGAGAAGATCGGCGACGGTGTGACGTCGCTCGCGCCCGGCGATCACGTCGTGACGCTCTTCTCGCCGCAGTGCCGCGAGTGCATCCACTGCCGGAGCGACCGCACCAATCTCTGCCTCGCGATCCGTGAGCAGCAGAACAAGGGCTTCCTCCCGGACGGCACCACGCGCCTGCACCTGGACGGCGACCCCATGCGCCACTTCATGGGCACGTCGACGTTTGCGGAGTACACGGTGATGCCGGAGATCGCTCTCGCGAAGATCAACACCGACGCGCCGCTTGACGGTGCCGCGCTCTTTGCCTGCGGGCTCTCGACGGGGATCGGCGCCGCGATGAACACGGCGAAGGTCGAGGCCGGCTCGACGTGTGTCGTGTTCGGCGCCGGGATGGTCGGGCTCGGCGCCGTCATCGGCTGTCGGTTGCAG
>Ga0308175_100003750_pt1 | contig 10573 bp, 7 predicted proteins | sample PhyCR1_3_FD_203893 | JGI IMG/M metagenome (GOLD analysis project Ga0308175, IMG submission 203893) | Soil microbial communities from UC Gill Tract Community Farm, Albany, California, United States - DLSLS.C.R1 | ecosystem: Environmental > Terrestrial > Soil > Agricultural land | place: USA...
CGCTCAGGCCCACCTTGCCGCCCTCGGCCAGCTTGCCGAACAGCAGTTCATCGGCCAGCGCCCGTTTGACCTTCTCCTGGATGACGCGGGCCATCGGCCGCGCGCCCATCTGCGGGTCGAAACCGTGTTCGGCCAGCCAGCGGCGCGCCTCGGCGTCGACGTCGAGGCTGACGTGCTTCTCGGTCAACTGTGCCTCCAGCTCGATCAGGAACTTGTCGACCACGCGCAGGATGTGCTCGAAGTCCAGCGGATGGAACTGGATCGTCGCATCCAGCCGGTTGCGGAATTCCGGCGTGAACATCTTGCGGATCGTCTCCAGCGAATCGGTCGCATGGTCCTGCTTGACGAAACCGATGGTGCGGCGAGCCGCCTGCTGGGCACCGGCATTGGTGGTCATCACCAGGATCACGTTCTTGAAGTTCGCCTCGCGTCCGTTGGTATCGGTCAGCACGCCGCGATCCATCACCTGCAACAGGATGTTGAACACGTCCGGGTGCGCCTTCTCGATCTCGTCCAGCAGCAGCACGGCGTGCGGGTGCTTGGTCACCGCCTCGGTGAGCAGGCCGCCCTGGTCGAAGCCGACGTAGCCCGGGGGCGCGCCAACCAGCCGCGAGACCGAGTGCGCTTCCATGTATTCGGACATGTCGAAGCGGATCATCTCGATGCCTAGTTGCAGCGCCAGCTGCTTGGTCACCTCGGTCTTGCCCACACCGGTCGGACCGGCGAGCAGGAAGCTGCCGATCGGCTTGGTCGGGTCGGCCAGGCCGGAGCGGGCCATCTTGATCGACGCGGTCAGCGCCTCGATCGCCTGGCCCTGCCCGAACACCACCATCTTGAGGTTGCGCTCGAGGTTCCTGAGCACGTCGCGGTCCGACGCCGAGACCTGCTTGGCCGGGATACGCGCCATCTTGGCGACGATGTATTCGACCTCCGGCACGTCGATCTTGCTGACGCGCTGGTTCTCCGGCAGCAACCGCTGGCGTGCACCGGCCTCGTCGATCACGTCGATCGCCTTGTCCGGCAGCAGGCGGTCGGGGATGTGCTTGACCGACAGGTCCACCGCGGCCTTCAGCGCCTCGTTCGTGTAGGCGACGTTGTGGTGGTCCTCGAAGCGGGACTTCAGGCCTTTCAGGATCTCGATGCTGTCGGCGACAGTCGGCTCGACCACGTCGATCTTCTGGAAGCGGCGGGCCAGCGCGCGATCCTTCTCGAAGATGCCGCGAAATTCCTGGAAGGTGGTCGAGCCGATGCAACGCAGCTCGCCCGATGCCAACATCGGTTTGATCAGGTTGGAGGCGTCCATGGTGCCGCCGGAGGCCGAACCGGCACCGATGATGGTGTGGATCTCGTCGATGAACAGGATCGCCCCTGTCTGCTTCTTCAACTGGGTGATCACCGCCTTCAGGCGCTTCTCGAAATCACCGCGGTACTTCGTCCCGGCGACCAGCGCGCCCAGGTCGAGCGACCAGATCACCGCGCCTTCCAGCACCTCCGGCACCTCGCCCTCGACGATGCGCTTGGCCAGGCCCTCGGCCAGCGCAGTCTTGCCCACGCCGGCCTCGCCCACGTAGAGCGGGTTGTTCTTGCGGCGGCGACAGAGCACCTGGATGGTGCGCTCGATCTCATCCTGGCGACCGATCAGCGGATCGATCTTGCCTTCCAGGGCAAGCTCGTTGAGGTTGCTGGCGTACTCGCTGAGCGGGTTGCCCTTGCTGTCCGCGCTCTCTTCGCCTTCGCGCTCGCCACCGGGCATGCCGGTGCTGGGCTCGTCGCCGATCTTGGCGATGCCATGCGAGATGTAGTTGACTACGTCGAGCCGGGTTATCTCCTGCTGATGCAGGAAATAGACGGCGTGCGAATCCTTCTCGCCGAAGATCGCCACCAGCACGTTGGCGCCGGTGACCTCCTTACGGCCGGAGGATTGCACGTGGTAGACCGCCCGCTGCAGCACGCGCTGGAAGCCGAGCGTGGGCTGGGTGTCGCGCTCGTCGCCATGCGGAAGCACCGGCACGGTCTCGGCGATGATCCGCTCGAGCTCGGCCGACAGCCGCGGCAGGTCGACGCCGCAGGCGCGCAGGGCGCCCAGGGCCGACTGGTTTTCGGTTAGCGCGAGCAGCAGGTGCTCCACGGTCATGAACTCGTGGCGCTGCTCACGGGCCTGCTTGTAGCAGTGGCCGATGGTGACTTCGAGATCCTTGCTGAACATCCGGACCTTCTCCGCGGGGAATGGAAGGACGGCCTAGGCCGCGATGGCTACAAGATGGGGCTGCTCATAGCTTTTCCATAGTGCACAACAAGGGATGCTGATGAGTCCGTGAGTACTCGTTCACCTGGGTGACCTTGGTCTCGGCCACCTCGCGGGTGAACACGCCGCACACACCCTTGCCGCGGGTATGTACGTGCAGCATCACCTGCACCGCCTGTTCCTGGTCCATGCTGAAAAAGCCGCGCAGCACCTCCACCACGAAGTCCATGGGAGTGAAATCGTCATTCAGCAGCACAACTTGAAAAAGCGGCGGCCGCGCCAGCTCGGGACGGGTCGTTTCAACGGCCAGCCCATGTCCGCTGCCAGGGTCGTGTTCGGGTTCGTGAGCCATGTTTACCGGGGACTTTGTACTGATACGAAGTATACGCTGCGCCGGATGCAGCCTTGGTGGCGCCACTGTGCAGGCCGCGCCTCGTTTAGGTGATGGCACAATGACGCATTTCCATCCCTGCGCTTCCACGATGCCGATCACTTCTTCCGCTTCCGCCGTCTGGCGCCCGCATGTCACCGTCGCCTGCGTGGTGGCGCAGGGCGATCGTTACCTGATGGTCGAGGAAGAGGTCGGCGGCCGCCTCGCCTACAACCAGCCGGCCGGTCACCTGGACGATGGCGAAAGCCTGCTGCAGGCTGCGGTGCGCGAGACGCTGGAGGAAACCGGCTGGACGATCGAGCCGACCTGCTTCCTTGGCGTGCACCAGTGGCAAAGCACCGAACATGGCGATGGCGTGGTCCGTTTCAGTTTTGCCGCACGCGCGCTGACGCATGACCCGCAGCGGCCGCTGGACAAGGGCATCCGCCGCGCGCTGTGGCTGAGCCGCGAGGAAATCGCCGCCCTGGGCGCCCGCCTGCGCAGTCCGATGGTGCTGCTGAGCATCGACGCCTGGTTGGCCGGCCGGCGCTTTCCACTGGACACGCTGTCGAGCCTGCTTCCCGAGCCGGTCGGCCCATGAAGGTCATGCTGGGCGTTTCCGGCGGCGTCGATTCGTCGGTCGCCGCGCTGTTGCTGCAGCAGGCGGGCCACGAGGTCGAAGGCCTGTTCATGCACAATTGGGAGGAGGACGACCGCAACGGCCCGTGCACGGCCGATGCCGATCGCAAGGATGCCCTGGCAGTCTGCGGAAAGTTGGGCATCCCCTTTCACGCCCGCAACTTCGCCGCGGAGTACTGGGATGGCGTGTTCGCGCACTTCCTGGCGGAATACCGCGCCGGCCGCACGCCCAATCCGGACGTGTTGTGCAACCGCGAGATCAAGTTCAAGACTTTCCTGGACGAGGCGTGTGCGCTTGGCGCGGATAAGATCGCCACCGGCCACTACGCACGGGTCGATTTGCGTGACGGACGCTACCGCCTGCTGCGCGCCGTGGACACGGCCAAGGACCAGACCTACTTCCTGCACGCGCTGGGCCAGCGCCAACTGGCGGCCACGCTGTTCCCGGTCGGCGAGATCGAAAAGACCCGGGTGCGCGAACTGGCGCGGGCAGCCGACCTGCCTACGCATGCAAAAAAGGATTCGACCGGCATCTGTTTCATCGGCGAGCGCGACTTCCGCAGCTTCCTCGCGCAATACATACCGGCGAGATCCGGTGCGATGCGCACGCCCGACGGGGGCTTGGTCGGCGAGCACCAGGGCACCATGTACTACACGCTCGGCCAGCGTAACGGGCTGGGCATCGGCGGACGCCATGGCATGGGCGGCGAGCCGTGGTACGTGGTCGGCAAAGACGTGGCGGCGAACGTGCTTTACGTCGCCCAGGGCGGGGAGAACCACTGGCTCCAATCAACGCGGCTGGTGGCCGAAACCCCGAGCTGGGTGGCCGATGCGATGCCTGCATCGTCTTTCCGTTGCACCGCCAAGACCCGCTACCGGCAACCCGACCAGGCGTGCGAGGTGCATGTTTCGGCCGCCGGCATGGAGGTGCGTTTCGACGAACCCCAGCGGGCGGTCACCCCAGGCCAGTCGGTGGTGCTGTACGACGGTGAGGCCTGTCTCGGTGGCGCCGTGATTGCGGCCACCGATGCACCCTTCGGCGGCCTTTCCCCTTTTCCAGCAGGAACCTGAAGTGCTCGACATCCTCGCCATGAACGAATCGCGCGTGCTCGCGCTAGCCGGCCTGTTCCAGGCAGTGAGCCTGGCGCAGCAAATGGCCGGCCAGGGCCGTTGCGACGAAACCGCGATGGAGGCGAGCGTGGCCAGCGTGTTCCGCATCGACGCACCCTCGGCATCGGCCGTCTATGGCGGCGTCGGTGGCGTGCGGCTGGGCCTGCGCAACCTGATCGGCCAGCTCGACGATGGCACCCGCGACATGGCCCTGACCCAGATGGCTGTCACCGTGATGCGGCTTGAGCGCAGCCTCGCCCGCCGCAGCGAGCTCACCGAAAAGCTGCAGGAAGGCATCCTGGCCGCCAGACGCCAGGTGGCGCATTTCGGCCAGGACTCGCCGCAGGTGGTACGGCGCCTGGCGGATGTGTATGCGGCCACGCTTTCCACGCTCAGCCCGCGCGTCATGGTCAGCGGCAATCCGCAGTTCCTGCAGCAGCCGGCGGTAGTCGAAAAGGTGCGTGCCAACCTGCTTGCGGCGGTACGCTCAGCGGTACTGTGGCGGCAGGTCGGTGGACGGCAGTGGCAGATCATCGTCAGCCGGCGCCAGTGCAGCATGCTGGCACGGGGTCTGTTGACCGGAGCGATGCTGGATAACGGCTGAGCGCCTGCTCGCCCCACCGGTCTCGTGCAAGGCACCGCTTGCGCGCAATGCCCTTTCCTCTTCCACGCAAGAGGAGCATCGCCCGCACGCGGGCTCCTACGATGTCACGACAAGTCCCGGGCGCTGCTGCGCTACCTGGCACAGCAGCCCGGCGAACGCCTGGATGTCGGCGTGCCAGGGCGACGCCTCGCGCCAGTACAGCGCGATTTCCCGACCCGGCGCCGTGCCTTCGACCTGCGCCAGCGTGAGTTCGGGCATCGAGGCCAGCCGCTCGTGCGCCAGCGCCGGCACCAGCGCATAGCCGCCACGCAGGCCGACCAGTGCGGCCAGGCTTTCCAGGCTCACGTCCTGCACATGGCCGCCATGGCCACCGTGTCCATCGATGCCATCCGGGTGGCTCTCGGCCATCAGCGTGGCCTCCGCTTCGTCCAGTTCATCCAGCGACACGCTGGCGCGATTGGCCAGTGGATGGTCGGCACGGAACAGCACCTCCCAAGGCTCGGAGAACAAAGGCCGCGCGGCAATCCCGCTGGCCGCGTTGGCCGGTGGCGCCAGCACGGCATCCAGCTCACCTTCGTGCAGGCGCCGAAGCAACCCGCGTGGCTTGCCTTCGGACAGGCTCAGGCGCGTCGCCGGGAAATGCTGCGGGAACGGCTCGACCAGGTGTGGCAGAAGGTAAGGCCCGAGCGAAGCGGGCACGCCCAGGCGCAGCTCGCCGCCGAAGGCGACCGTGCCGGCGCGCGCCGCCTGCTGCAGGTGCTCGGCGGCATCCAGCACGGCCGCGATGCGCTCCAGCAGGCGCTGCCCGCCGGCGGTCGGCACGATGCGCCGCCCGCCGCGCTCGAACAGCGGCGCGCCCAGTGCCAGCTCGACCTTCTGCACCTGATGCGAAAGCCCCGAGGGGCTGATGTGCATCGCCCGCGCGGCGCTGTTGAAGCTGCCATGGCGATGCACCGCCTGCACCAGCGCCAGGTCGCGCAGCGATACCGCCGAGAGCGCCGTCGAAATCATCGAATGCTGCATGTCACCAAATGCGTTTGTGCGGGAGGCAAGGGCGTCGCATGCTAGGCGGCGACGGTGGAACGTCGGCGCTTGCCGCCCGCATTCTAGCTGCCCCGCTCGCCTGCGCCACGAGAGCGCCCTGCCCGCCAAGCCCGCCCGGCACCATGCGTCGACCGACGCATGCCGGCGGTATTTGCGATAATCGCGGGCCTTTGCGTGCCGCGGCCAGCCCCAGCACGGCCCTCGTCTCCCCCAGCCGCTTCAAAGCTCAAGCCAGGAGTTTCGCCATGAAAGACTCGTTTTCCATCCGCGACAGCCTCGAGGTCAACGGCAAGCGCTACGCGTACGCCAGCCTTGCCAAGCTCGGCGAGCGCTTCGATCTCAAGCGGTTGCCCTACTCGCTGAAGATCCTGCTGGAAAACCTGGTGCGGCACGAGGACGGCGTCAACGTCACCACCAAGGAGATCGAGGCGGTCGCCAGTTGGGATGCCAAGGCCGAGCCGGACACCGAGATCTCTTTCATGCCGGCGCGCGTGCTGCTGCAGGACTTCACCGGCGTGCCCTGCGTGGTCGACCTGGCGGCCATGCGCGACGCGGTGGTCAAGCTCGGCGGCGACGCCACCCAGATCAACCCGCTGGCGCCGGTCGAGCTGGTGATCGACCACTCGGTCCAGGTTGACGTGTTTGGCTCCGAGCAAGCGCTGGAGCAGAACGTCGACATGGAGTTCGAGCGCAACAACCAACGCTACGCCTTCCTGCGCTGGGGCCAGAAGGCGTTCAACAACTTCAAGGTGGTGCCGCCGCGCACCGGCATCGTCCATCAGGTGAACCTGGAGCACCTGGCCCGCGTGGTGTTCACCGCGGAGAAGGACGGCCAGCTGTGGGCCTACCCGGACACCGTGTTCGGCACCGACTCGCACACCACCATGATCAATGGCGTGGGCGTGCTGGGCTGGGGCGTGGGCGGCATCGAGGCGGAGGCGGCGATGCTCGGCCAGCCCTCGTCGATGCTGATCCCGCAGGTGGTCGGCGTGAAACTGACTGGCCGGCTGTCCGAAGGCGTAACCGGCACCGACCTGGTGCTGACCATCACCCAGATGCTGCGCAAGCTCGGCGTGGTGGGCAAGTTCGTCGAGTACTTCGGTGATGGCCTCAAGCACCTGCCGTCGGCCGACCGCGCCACCATCGGCAACATGTCGCCCGAGTACGGCGCCACCTGCGGCATCTTCCCGGTCGACCAGGAGGCGCTGAACTATCTGCGCCTGTCCGGCCGCAGCGAGGAGCAGATCAAGCTGGTCGAAGCCTACGCCCGCGCCCAGGGCATGTGGCACGACGAAAACAGCCCGACCCCCGACTACACCACCACGGTGGAGCTGAACCTGGCCGACGTGCGCCCGTCGATGGCCGGCCCCAAGCGCCCGCAGGACCGCGTGCTGCTGGAGGATGCCAAGCAGAACTTCCACGACGTGGTCGGCGGCCTCACCGCCAACCGCAAGGTTGCCGGCAACGGCAGCGTGCAGGTGACCCGCGACGGCCAGCAGTTCGCGCTCAACGACGGCTCGGTGGTGATCGCCGCGATCACCTCCTGCACCAACACGTCCAACCCGGCGGTGATGCTGGGCGCCGGCCTGCTCGCCAAGAAGGCGGCCGCACGGGGCCTGAAAGCCAAGCCATGGGTCAAGACCTCGATCGGGCCGGGCTCCAAGGTCGTCTCTGACTACCTGGAAAAGACCGGCCTGCTGAAGGAGCTGGAGAAGATCAACTTCTTCATCGTCGGCTACGGCTGCACGACCTGCATCGGCAACTCCGGCCCGCTGCCGGCCGAGGTCAGCCAGGGCATCAACCAGGGCGACCTGGCGGTGGCCGCGGTGCTCTCGGGCAATCGCAACTTCGAAGGCCGCATCCACGCCGAGGTGAAGATGAACTACCTGGCCTCGCCGCCGCTGGTAGTCGCCTACGCGCTGGCCGGCACGCTGGACATCAACCTGGCCACCGATCCGATCGGCACCGGCAGCGACGGCCAGCCGGTGTATCTGAAGGACATCTGGCCGACCAACAAGGAAATCTCCGACACCATCGCCAGCGCGATCAACCCGGAGATGTTCGCCAAGAGCTACGCCGACGTGTTCAAGGGCGACGCACGCTGGAATGCGATCGCCTCGCCGGAGGGCGCTTTGTTCGCGTGGGAGGATTCGACCTACATCAAGAATCCGCCCTACTTCGATGGCATGACGATGGCGTTGTCGAACGTCGACGACATCCACGGCGCGCGCGTGCTGGGCCTGTTCGGCGACTCGATCACCACCGACCACATCTCGCCGGCCGGCGCGATCAAGAAGGATAGCCCGGCGGGCCGCTTCCTGATCGGCAAGGGCGTCGAGCCGAAGGACTTCAATTCCTACGGCTCACGTCGCGGCAATGATGATGTGATGGTGCGCGGCACCTTCGCCAACATCCGCATCAAGAACCTGATGCTGGATGGCGTCGAGGGCGGCTACACGTTGCATGTGCCGACCGGTGAACAAATGGCCATCTACGACGCGGCCATGAAGTACAAGGCCGAGGGCACTCCGCTGGTGGTCTTCGCCGGCAAGGAATACGGCACCGGCTCCTCGCGCGACTGGGCCGCCAAGGGCACCCTGTTGCTGGGCATCAAGGCGGTGATCGCCGAGAGCTTCGAGCGCATCCACCGTTCCAACCTGGTCGGCATGGGCGTGCTGCCGCTGCAGTTCAAGCACGGCAACAACGCGCAGTCGCTGGGCCTGACCGGCAGGGAGTCGATCGAGATCCTTGATCTGGCGGGCGGCGAATCGAAGGAAGCCAGGGTGATCGCTACCGCGGCCGACGGCACGAAGAAGGAGTTCACCGTGCACGTGATGCTGCTCACGCCGAAGGAGCGCGACTTCTTCCGCCACGGCGGCATCCTGCAGTACGTGCTGCGCCAGCTGGCTGGTCGCAAGGCCTAAGGCCACACGGTCAAACAGAGGGCCGCCCGGCCACCCCGGGCGGCCCTCTTCTTTTGTAGGAGCCCCGCTCGCAGGCGATGCTCTTGCTCTGATAGGCCCAGGGGGCCATCGCCCGCAAGCGGGCTCCTAAAGGGGACCGTCGCACCACATCCCGGGAGACCTCATCCCAGAGGCTTCCGAATTACAACTGCCGCTTCCATATCGCGCTGTAGCAGCGCCACTCGCCGCCTTCCCTGCGCCACGCCGTTTCCACCTGGTACACGCCAGCCGCATCGGGCAGCAAGCGGCTGCCTCGGGTAAGGCTTACGGTGAAATCCGCCACCAACCGTTCGCCACGCCGCTCCACCGAGATCGGCCCGAGGGTCACTCCGACATGCTCGCTGCGCAGGTGTGCCAGGTGGATGAGGTTGACGAGGTCGTTGCGATCCAGACTGCCGGCGTTGCCGTCGAAGTCCTCGCTGAGCGACTCGACCGCCCCGCCGGCATCCGCTTCGCCGGCGGCCTGCGCAGTCCGGGCGATCGCCTCGCGCACGCGCGCCTCGTCCGGCGCACGATGACACCCTGCCAGCCCGGCAGACAGCACTGCCAGCAAGCAGCAGACCCGCAGGATTCGTGCAACGTTGGGCATGCTCTTGGACCTCGCTGCGTTGCGGCTTGCCACCATGCGCCGGCGTATACTTCAATGGAACGCACGACCGCATGGTCGCATGGGGAACAGGAACCACTAAATGAGCAACGAGCGTCCGTGGCTGGCCCACTATCCGGCCGATGTGCCTGCGCAGATCGATGTGAACGCGTACGCCTCGGTGGCGGCGGTGGTGGAGGAGGCTTTCAGCAAGTTCAGTGACCGGCCGGCCTTCGCCAGTTTCGGCAAGATCCTCAGCTACGGCGAAATGGAAACCCTGAGCCGCCAGTTCGCTGGCTATCTCACCGGTGCTCTGGGCCTGAAGAGAGGCGACCGCCTCGCCATCATGCTGCCCAACGTGCTGCAGTACCCGATTGCATTGTTCGGCGCCCTGCGCGCGGGGCTGGTGGTGGTCAACACCAATCCGCTCTACACCGCGCGCGAACTGCGGCACCAGTTGGAGGATTCCGGCGCCAAGGCAATCGTGGTGCTGGACAATTTTGCCGCCACGCTGGAAGACGTGCTCGCCCAGACGCACGTCGAGCACATTGTCACTACCGGCATCGGTGACATGTTGGGCTTTCCCAAGGGCGCGCTGGTCAACTTCGTGCTCAAGCACGTCAAGAAGATGGTGCCGACCTACGCGCTGCCGAAGGCGGTGCGCTTCCGCGACGCGCTGGTCCAAGGCGCCTCCCACCCGTTGCCCAAGATTGCGCTGAACCACGACGACCTGGCCTTCCTGCAATACACCGGGGGCACCACCGGCGTGGCCAAAGGCGCGATGCTCAGCCACGGCAACATGGTTGCCAACATGCTGCAGGCCAGCGCCTGGATCGGCGATCTGGCCAAGCCCGGCGAAGAGGTGATCATCACGGCGCTGCCGCTGTATCACATCTTTTCGCTGTGCGCGAACGGCCTGGTGTTCATGCGGCTGGGCGGGCTCAACTGGCTGATCGCCAATCCGCGTGACATGCCCGGATTCGTCAAGGAGCTGAAGAAGTCCGGCTTCACC
>Ga0308175_100003751_pt1 | contig 10573 bp, 4 predicted proteins | sample PhyCR1_3_FD_203893 | JGI IMG/M metagenome (GOLD analysis project Ga0308175, IMG submission 203893) | Soil microbial communities from UC Gill Tract Community Farm, Albany, California, United States - DLSLS.C.R1 | ecosystem: Environmental > Terrestrial > Soil > Agricultural land | place: USA...
CATCGCATGCGCCAATCTTGGCAACCTGACGATGGCGCGTGCCACCTTGCGATCACGGGAACTGGCCTTGCGCCTGGCGTTAGGGGCGAGTCGCGCTCAACTGATTTCACAGTTAATTGCGGAGCCCGTCCTGCTTTCGTTGAGCGGCACGGCGCTCGGGCTCGTGCTTGCGCAATGGGGTGTCAAGCTGATCGTGGCCTATAAACCGGAAAACGTGATGCGGCCGGAGCTCATTGGCATCAACCTTCCGGTGCTGCTATTCGCCGCCGCGGCAGGCATCGGAACTACTTTGCTATTCGGATTCGCGCCTTCTCTCACAGCCTCGCGCGCCGACCTGAATACCACGCTCAAGTCAGCCGGCGGTGGCGGCTCGTCGGCCGTGCGGCTCCGTTCGCGACAGATCCTCATCGCGCTGGAAGTCGCTCTGGCACTCGTGTTGGTGACCGGCGCAGGACTCATGATTCGCAGCTTCCAGGAATTGCTGGCGGTAGGCGTCGGCTTCCGGACGGAGCGTGTTTCGCTTGCCGATATCGAATTGCCCGCGGACCGGTACCGGGATGATGCGTCGCGCGCACGGTTCTTCCGCGCACTACTGGAGCGCGCTAATGCCACACCCGGTATTCAGTCCGCTGCGGTGGTGGACAATCCGCCGCTACATAAGATCGCGATGTCGAACTTCTCTGTCCAGGGCCGCCCGGACCCGCCTCTCAACCAGCTGCCGATCGCCGATAAGGACCACATGTCGCCGGGATACTTCGACTTAATCGGCCTTCGGATGGAAGCCGGACGAGCGTTCACCGCCAGTGATCTCGTCATCACCGAAAAGGGTCCGAACGCAGTGGTGATCGTCAACCGCGCTTTCGCACGCCAGTTTTTCCCGAATGAGAACCCCGTCGGACATCGCCTTTTGAATCCCGATAAGAAACAGGCCAGTGAGATTGTCGGCATCGTCTCGGACTTCCGACCGATGGGAGTGGAGAACGGCACCAGGCCAACCATATTCTGGCCGGACCTCCGCCTCAATGCGGCCAGCCTGATGATTCGCAGTTCCTCGCCCACGGCGGCGTTGGCGGCGGCGGTCCGCGATCTGGTCTGGTCCCTCGACAAGGAACTGCCGGCAACCGAAGTGCAGCCGATGAAACACTACGTGGATGAGTGGCTGTCGCAGCGGCGGTTCAATACGTTCCTGCTGGGCGTCTTCGCCGCGCTCGCGCTGATCCTCGGGATGCTGGGAATCTATGGAGTGCTCGCCGGACTGGTGGCGTCGCGGGTCCGCGAGATCGGCATCCGCGTCGCGATCGGCGCCACTCCCGCGCAGATCGGTGGGCTGGTGATGTCGCAGAGTATGGCACCAGTGCTGGTGGGCCTGCTCGTTGGACTAGCAGCAAGTCTGGTTTTGGGACGGTTTCTGGAGTCGCTGCTTTTTCAGGTGCAGTCGCGCGACCCGATAACTCTGGGACTCGCACTCCTTACGGTACTGGTAGTGTCGCCACTCGCGGTCTGGGTACCTCTGCGCAGGGCGCTTCGGATCGACTGTACCGTAGCTCTGCGCGAAGAGTGAGCGGCGGCGGCCTCTCTGCGGTTGGATGTGCGACGCTCGCTGCTGTCGAGCTTCGCTTGACTCTGGCGTTTGGCCTTTTTCCTGTGCTCCCAAAACCGGCCGGCCAGAGGCCGCCTTACACGAACGCATCAGGCCCCCCATCCAGTAAGGCGGGCTTCCAGCCTGCCAAATCGAGCGCAAGCTCGAGTCTCCAAAGTTCAGAAGGGGCGAATTTCTCCGGCTTGCTTCAGGCCATCGACCTATACAGACACAGCCGAAAAGGTCGCTTGGAGCACTTGCCTTGCTGTAACGGGGGGGCTCCCAAAGCGGCAGGCTAGAGGCCCGCCTTACAGGAACGGATCATTCCCCCCATCCAGTAACGCGGGCTTCCAGCCTGCCAAGTCGAGCGCAAGCTCGACTGTCCGAAGTTCAGAAGGGGCGAGTTTCTCCGGCTTTGCTTCGGGCGCTCGCCGTATACGACACAGCCGGAAAGGTCCATGGAGCACTTGCGTTGCTGTAACGGGGGAAAATGGCCAAACTCCTGGGGCGAGCCGCCCCAGACGCTTCGCCGTTTCACGAACATTTCGAATTTATCTTACTCATTACAAACAACCGCTCCCTTTTATCGCAAAACCGGGGAGGTACACTGACCGCGTTGGGAAGTCGCTGGTCGCATATGGATTCGTTATTGGCTTCGTCCGCGGGGCCCGCCCTTTATTTTCATAGCCAAATGGGTTCGTTCGGTATAAATCGAAGACCAGCACCGCAGATTTCAATTTGCTGCCTGGCTTTAGCCAGGCAATGTGTAGGCCAGAGGCCAACACCACGTAAGAGGCCAATCTTCAGTGTCTTCCCGGTGAACTCCGTTTCGATCCGCCACGAACTATAATCGGCGCATGGTTGACCTCGACCGACGTACGTTTCTGGCCACGGGCCTCGGACTCGCACTGGCCTCGCCGGAGTTCGCCGCCGATCCGCCGGAGTGGTTCGACCGGCCGATGCGTTGGGCACAACTCACACTCGTAGAAGACGACCCGGCCCACTACGACGTCAACTTCTGGCTCGACTACTTTCGGCGTACGCACTCGGATGCCGTCTGTCTGAGCGCGGGAGGTTGCGTCGCATTTTACCCGACGAAGATTCCACTTCACTACCGTTCGCAGTGGCTGGGCAATAAGGATTCTTTTGGCGAACTGGTGGCGGGCTGCCGCAAGCTCGGGATGGTGGTGATCGCCCGCACCGATCCGCACGCCGCCCACCCGGCCATGTACCAGGCCCACCCGGACTGGATCGCTGTAGATGCGCAGGGCAACAAACGCCCGCACGGCGCCATGCCGGACTGGTGGCTCACCTGCGCGCTCGGTCCCTACAACTTCGAGTTCATGACCGACGTCACCAGGGAGATCGTGTCGCAGTACAAGGTGGACGGCATCTTCAGCAACCGTTGGAACGGCAGCGGCATGTGTTACTGCGAGCACTGCAAGGCGAACTTCCGGACCGCCGCCGGTATGGAACTGCCGCGCACTACAAACCCGCAGGATCCCGCGCGCCGCGCTTACAACGAGTGGCATCAGCAGCGCCTGTTCGAACTATGGAAGCTCTGGGACGACGAAATCCGCAAGATCAACCCCGCCGCGCGCTACATTCCCAATACGGGAGGCGGGGCCCTCAGCGACCTCGACATGAAAGTGATCGGAGATAAGGCGCCGATCCTTTTCGCCGACCGGCAGGCGCGTAGCGGACTCTCCCCCATCTGGGCCGCGGGCAAAAACGGTAAGGAGTACCGCGCCACGATGGGCCGAAAACCGATCGGCGGGATTTTCAGCGTAGGCGTGGAAGAGCCATACCGGTGGAAAGACTCCGTGCAGAGCGAGGCCGAGATTCGCATGTGGGTGCTGGACGGAATCGCCAACGGTCTGCGCCCGTGGTTCACCAAGTTTGCCGGGACGCTGCGGGACAAGCGCTGGCTTCCGGTGGTGGAGAAGGTCTACGACTGGCATTTCCGCAATGAGCGCTATCTGCGCAATGAAGAGCCGCTGGCGCGCGTGGCCATGGTGTATTCGCAACAGACGGCGCATTACTATGGCGGTACTCAGGCACGCCAGAAGGTGGAAGATCACACCCTGGGCTACTACCAGGCCCTGATTGAAGCACGCATTCCGTTCGAGATGGTGCACGATCGGTTGCTCAGCCCGGAGCGCGTAGACCGCTTCAAGGTGCTGATCCTGCCGAATATCGCGGCGCTCTCGGAGGCGCAGTGCGCGCAAATCCGGGAGTACGTGCAGCGCGGAGGGAGCATCGTCGCGACGCACGAAACGTCGCTGTACGACGAGTGGGGTGTTCGCCGCCCGGATTTCGGACTGGCTGCGCTGTTCGGAGCATCCTACGACGGCAAGCTGGATGCTCGTATGCAGAATTCTTATCTGACGCTGGAAGGCGAGCCGGGCAAACGGCATCCTTTGTTGCACGGCCTGGAATCGGCGGATCGTATCATCAATGGCGTAGCTCGCCTGCATACCCGCACCACGGCGGCATATCCCAATCCGCCGCTCACGCTGATTCCCTCCTACCCGGATTTGCCGATGGAAGAGGTGTTCCCGAGGATTCCGCGCACCGATGTGCCGGAGGTTTTTGCTCGCGAGCTGGGGAAAGGTCGAGTCGTGTATTTCCCCTGGGACATCGACCGCACGTTTTGGGAAGTGCTCTCGCCCGACCACTGGATCCTCCTGCGAAATGCGGTGGAGTGGGCGGCGAACGAGCCGGCGCCGGTTACCGTCACGGGTCCCGGTACGCTGGACGTTACGTTGTGGCGGCAGGAGCACTCGATGACGGTCCACCTGGTGAACCTGACGAATCCCATGATGATGAAGGGACCACTGCGGGAACTGATCCCTTGCCCTGCGCAAAAGGTCTCGGTACGGCTGCCGGCCGGCTCGCGGGTAAAGAAGGTGCAACTGCTGTCCGGCGCGCCGACGCCGCGCCTCGCGGAATCGAACAACATGCTGACCCTGACGGTGCCCTCGATTCTGGATCTGGAAGTGATCGCGATCGACTTGGGATAATCGGACGCCAGTCGCCGCTCCGGCGCGGGCTGGCCGGCACCGCCAAGCTATCCTGAAACTTCCATGCCCGGGGCTTCATTCCTCTACTGCGACGTCAGCCTGCCGGTTCCGCTCGATCAGGCATTCACCTATTCGCTTCCCGACACGCTCCGGCACCGGGTTCAGCCGGGCAGCCGCATTCTCGTTCCGTTCGGTCCCCGCAAGCTGACGGGCGTGATCCTCCGGTGCCACGACGAGCAGCCCTCCGTGCCCACCCGCGATGCGCTGCGCCTGCTCGATTCCACTCCGGTCCTGTCCGCCGAGTTGCTCGCACTAGGCCGCTGGATCTCGGGCTATTATTGCGCGCCTTTGGGAGACGTATTGCGCGGCATGCTCCCTCTGGCGAGCGAAATCCGCCGCGGCAAGATCTGGACACTGACCGACGCCGGCCGCGACGCCGCCCGGCAACTGCTGCTCGATTCTTCGCCGGACGATCCTGTTGCACAGGTACTGAGGATGCTCGAAAAGCGGCCACTCTCGGCCGCCTACCTGGCCAAAGCCATGCCGATGGCAGCGAACGTCATCCGTTCGCTGGAGCGCAAGAGGTTTATCGTTGCCGAGGACGTGCAAACCGAGCGCGATCCGGCGCGCGCTCCGGCCGATCGGCTGCGTATCGAACTGGCCGCGAAACAACCGGCGGCCGAAATCAAGCTCAATAAACCAGAGCGGGAACTGCGCGCCTTTCTCGAACTGCATCCCGGCTCGCACAATCTTGGCCAGTTGGAGGATATGGTCAGGAATGCCAGCCCTGCCGCCCGTTCCCTGGCGCGAAAACGGGTGGTCGTCTTGACGCCGGAGCCGACGACGGTGAACAGTGGTCCCATTCGAACACGCCACGCGCTCAACCCGGCACAGCAGGCGGCTTTCGACGAGATCGATACCGCCATACGGGCGAAGCGCTTCCAGACCTTTCTCCTCCACGGTGTGACGGGCAGCGGCAAGACGGAGGTCTATCTGTCTGCCATCGAGACCGCGCTTGCCGCCGGACGCGGCGCGCTCCTCATGGTTCCGGAAATCGCCCTGACGCCGCAGATGGCAGGCCAGTTCTTCTCCAGATTCGGCGATCGCGTCGCGATTCTCCACTCGGCATTTACCGATGTGGAGCGCACGGAGCAGTGGCGCCGCATTCAATCCGGCGCGGCACGGGTGGTGGTGGGCACGCGCAGCGGCGTATTCGCCCCGGTGCAGGATCTCGGGCTCATTGTCGTCGATGAGGAGCACGACGGCAGCTATAAACAGGAGGAGACTCCGCGCTACAACGGGCGCGACGTGGCCATCGTGCGAGCCCAAGGCGCGGGCGCCTGCGTGGTGCTGGGCTCGGCCACCCCCAGTCTGGAAAGCCGCTATAACGCCGAGAAGGGGAAGTACACGCTGCTCGAACTTCCGGGGCGCATCGAAGCGCGGCCGATGCCGGAGGTCACCCTGATCGATATGCGCCAGGAGTTTCTGGAAACCCGCAAGCAGGATACCTTTTCGCGCCTACTCATCGAAGGACTCACCGGACGCGTGGAGAGTGGCGAACAGACGATCGTGCTGCTCAACCGGCGAGGTTTTTCGAGCTTCGTCGCCTGCCGCGCCTGCGGCGAACGCGTGCAGTGCATGAACTGTTCCCTGACGCTGACCTATCACAAGCGCGATCGCCGTCTCCTATGCCACTACTGCGGCTATGCCGAAAAGGTTCCGGTGGCGTGCCCGAAATGCCAGAGCGACAAAATCTACTTTCTCGGTTTGGGAAGCGAGCGTGTGGAAGAGGAACTGCATCGCGCCTTTCCCGCTGCGCGCATTGCGCGCCTGGATCGCGATACGGTCACCGGCAAGCGTCAGTACGAAAATATCCTGCACGAATTCCGGGAGGGCAACTACGACATCCTGGTGGGCACGCAAATGATCGCCAAGGGCCACGACATCCCGAATGTCACCCTGGTCGGGGTAGTCAGCGCCGACATCGGGCTGGGTATGCCGGACTTCCGCGCGGCAGAGCGGACGTTTCAGCTGCTCACGCAGGTGGCCGGTCGCGCGGGCCGCGGGTCGCTGCCGGGAATCGTGCTGGTCCAGACCATCAATCCCGATCACTACGCAGTGAAACTCGCGGCCGCCCAGGACTACCAGGCGTTTTACGAGAAGGAGTTGAATTTCCGGCGAATGATGATGTACCCGCCGTTCAGTGCGATGGCCAACGTGCTGGTGCGCAGTGAAAAGAAAGAGGCGGCCATGCGCATGAGCAGCGATCTGGGACATCTGCTCAGCCCTCCGCCGGAGAAATTACGCATCATGGGGCCGGCGGAAGCTCCCGTCCCGCGGCTCAAAAACGAATACCGCTACCAGTTTTTGGTGAAGGCGGCCAGCCGTAAAGCCCTCAACGAACTGCTGCGCAAGATCCGGGACTACGCTCTGGAGCACAAGTGGGGAGCCACCGCGTTAGTCATTGACGTCGATCCGCTGACCCTGATGTGACGGTGGGGCGCGAGCGCTCCAGGATGCGATACGAGGCATGGTTGTACGTCTCGCTGTAGTCGGCCAGAACGTTCTGCGTGTGCTGCCAGATCTCGGGGCTCAACTGGCGGAGCATCCCGATCCGGTCTTCCCAGGATTCATCGACTACGATGACCTGCGGCCGCTTGCCGGTATTGAAACCCAGTCGAAAGTCGTCCAATAGATTCCAGTCCGGTCCAACCCCGAACATCAGGCTTCCATCACCCATGATGAACGTGGACCGGGTATAGTGATCGCGCAAGAAGGCGACCGCGGGTGCGAAGCTGGTCTGCTTCGGCCGGCGAGCGGCAATCGCGGCGGTGCGCAAGCCCTGTAACAACACCAGGAGGGCAAGGGCGGTCACAACCACGACTCGCGTCTTAGGACGGCGATGCCAGAGCCACACTGCGGCGATGGCGCACAAGACCGAATACAGCGGCGTCAGATAGATCAGGTAGAAGCGCGTCTTGAGCCCCTCGAGAAAAGTGAGGTAGAACGCGGTGATCGCGGCCCAAAACAGGATCAGGCGATACCCCGGATGCCTGCGAAGCTGGCCGGATGCGAGACAGATCGCTGTACCGGCAAGCAGGAGCAGCAACGGCGCCACGTTGAGACGGCCGCTGCCTGAGGACCAGGGCGCCAGACCGAAATTATACATGTACCGGCTCACAATTTCCGCCTTCAGCGCTGCCAGCGGTGCGGTGATGGTGGGACCGCGACCGGACGCATTGCCCAGCAGTTGTGCCCGAAATGCCGCCGGATCTTCGCTGATGTAAAGCCCCCATCCTGCGGCCAGCAGCAGGTACGGAGCGGAGGCAATCGCGACGGTAGCGACATTCAGCCGCTTGCGATCCAGGTACAACGTCGTGACTGCCAGAAGGAGCACCAGTAAAGCGCCGTTGGGATGAGTGAAGAACGCCGCCGCGGCCAGGGCTTGGCTGGCACAAACAGCGAGACGGAAGCTACGTTCGCGCAAGACCAGGTAAGCGGCGATCGCACAGTAGCCCAGCCCCGCGGTCATGGCATCCATGCGACCGTCCGCCGCCTGCGACTGAAAGTGGTAGTCCACCGCGATCAGCAGCAGTGCGAGCGTTGCAACCTCGTGTGGGGCGCCGAGCCGGCGGAGAATCGTACGCCAGCCGAGAAGAAAAAATAGTCCGAACACCAGGGCGGGGAGGCGCATGGCAAACGAGCTGAACCCGAGTAGCCGGAACACGCCGCTGTTCAGCAGCAGGCTGAGCGGCATGACCCAGTAGGTGTGACGGTCGATGCCGGTTAGCGACACGCTTTTCCAGGTGCTGCTGGCCGGGTCCAGAATGGTGGTGCCCATAAATCCGTTCCGGGCCAGGTTCCAGGCCGGGCTGGCGAACCAGGCTTCGTCCTGCCAGGGAGACCGGGTGAGCGCAGTCGAAATTCCCAATGCCAGATATACGCCGAGGATCAGCAAAGTGATCCAGCCGGCTCGAACTCTACTCACGGGAACGGCTCACCGCCTCAATATAACGGCAGCGCTTCCGTCCAGGCAAGCTCGACCATTTGTCCTTCGGAATACACTCGTATGCTAACCATCGACTAAGTGTAATCAATTGAAAAGACTGGTAATCTGCGTACAATGTTCGAAAAAGGGCGATGGTAAAATAAGTTCCAGCGCAAGGCTGGCGGCACCTCTCCAGATGGCAGCAACGACAGTTCAGAACACAGCTTTTCCCGCTTCGACCGCTGCCTATCGCAGCATACAGTTTGCGGCGGATGATACTACTCCGTTTCAACGGCTGGGTTTCAACTTCCTCCTGCTCTTTATCTTCCTCGCGTTTAGCCGTGTTTTCGACGTCAAATTCGCTTTCCTGCACATCACCGGCATCAGCTACCGTGTGGTCTTCGCGATGGTCATCCTCAGCGGCGCTTTTCGTGTCGCGCTGAACAACAAGATCGGCCGCGCCATGCTGGGGTTCACGGTCTGCTTCGCCCTCTCGGTGCCGTTCAGTATTTGGAAGGGAGGAAGTCTTCCTGTTTTTCGCGACCAGTGGCTGCTCTTTTCGTTCGTCGCGTTTCTGGCGACGGGCGGCCTGACGGTCAACTACGAGCAGACCAGGAAAACCATCAACGCGCTTGCCTGGGCTTTGTTCGTTTTTGTCCTCATCGCCAACGTTTTCGGCACGATGGAGACCGGGCGTTTATTTCTGCCGCAGGGCAAATTTGCGAACCCTAACGAAATGGCGCAGGCACTCCTGATCGGGATGCCTCTCTGGATCGCCAAGATGGCGGAAACCAAGCTCCCGTTCAAAAAGGCATTTGCCCTGGGCGTCATGCTTTTAATGCTGGTCACGGTGTTTCGCACGGGTTCGCGCGGCGCCATGATTGCGTTCGTCGTAATGGTGATCTTTGTATTTATTCGCGCCAGTGCAATGAGCAAGGTGCAAATGATCCTTGCTTCCGTGTTATTGGCCGGCTTGCTGGTCACTACGATGCCCGGCAAACTCATCTCGCGTTACAAGACCGTTGCCAGCGACGCGGAGGACGACGACGAGATGGACGAAGCCATGCGATCGAGCGCGATTACTTCCTCGCAAAGCCGCAAGCAGCTTCTTAAGACCAGTATCAAATTCACTCTGCAGCACCCGCTTTTTGGTGTCGGACCGAACATGTTCGTGGTCGCGGAAAACGGCGATGCCATTGCGCAGGGCGCGCGCAAGGGCTCCTGGCTGGGAACGCACAACAGCTATACGCAAGTATCGAGCGAGCTGGGGATTCCCGCCTTCTGTTTCTTCGTCGCGGTGATCTTCATGGCGATCAAGAATCCCTACCAGTTGTATCGCCGGACACGAGGCGACCCGCGTACCGAGGACATCGGCAGTATCGCGTTGGGGTTGCACTACGCGATGATTGTCTATGCCGTGACTGTCCTCTTCGAACACATCGCGTATGCAGTCATGTTGCCGGTTTTCGCTGGTTTGGCGGCCGCTTTGTTGCGCACCGCGGAGATCGAGATTCAACGCCGGCTCTCGCAGCCGGTGCCGCAGGTCATCGGGGCTCCCATGTTCCGTACCGCGGAGCGAGCCCGAACTTTTTGATCAGGGAACTTTGATCATGGAACAACACTCGGAGGAACTGTAGATGTCGGCGCGCTATGAAACTTCCGGCGTGGGTAATGTATACCGGCGCGTTTATCTTGGTGTGAACTACCGGCTCCGGGATTTTGCGGGCGGCCGTTTCGCCGATCACTGCCGGCCCACCGATATCGGTTTCATGATGACCAACCTGTGCAACGCCAAGTGCGTGCACTGCGACATCTGGAAGAACAAAGGGCGCGACGACACACCCACGGTGGACCAGTACAAAGCGGTCCTCACGGAAATGCGGGAGTGGCTCGGGCCCGTGCCCATTTTTTTCAGCGGCGGCGAAGCGCTCCTGCGACCGTATACCGCCGAGATTGTCGGCCATGCTTCCTCCATTGGCTTGT
>Ga0308175_100003752_pt1 | contig 10572 bp, 8 predicted proteins | sample PhyCR1_3_FD_203893 | JGI IMG/M metagenome (GOLD analysis project Ga0308175, IMG submission 203893) | Soil microbial communities from UC Gill Tract Community Farm, Albany, California, United States - DLSLS.C.R1 | ecosystem: Environmental > Terrestrial > Soil > Agricultural land | place: USA...
ACATTGCCGAGGAGGAGACGGTTGAGGTCGCCTCGCCGGTCTGCTTCATGCCCGTGGTCGAAGGAGCCGTGCCACAGGAGCTGGTCGAGACTGCACTGCAGCCGCTGTGGGGCTGCTGGCGTGCGTTGTTCGCGGCGCGGCAGAAGCGCGATCCGCTCGAGCTCGACTTGCCCGAGCGCCGGGTCGTGCTCGACGAGAAGGGCCGCATCACTTCGATCGCGCCCCGCGACCGGCTCGACGCGCACCGGCTGGTCGAGGATTTCATGATCGCCGCCAACGTCGCCGCCGCGCGGGCGCTGGAGGCGAAGAAGTCGCCCGTCATGTACCGCGTCCACGAGCCGCCGAGCCGCGAGAAACTGGTCGCGCTCAAGGATTATCTGAAGACCTTCGGGATCGAATTTGCGCTCGGGCAGGTCGTCAAGCCGGGCACGTTCAACCGGATTATCGAGCGGCTCGGAGAGGCTGAGGGCCGCGCGGAGATCATGGAGCAACTACTCCGCACGCAGATGCAGGCGCGCTACGGGCCGGAGCGGCTGGGCCATTTCGGGCTTGCGCTCGCCACCTACGCGCATTTCACCTCGCCGATCCGGCGTTATGCCGACCTGCTGGTCCACCGCGCGCTCGTGAAGGCTTACAAGCTGGGCGAGGGCGGCCTTTCGGCGGGCGAGGAGGAGCGGTTCGAGCAGATCGGCGAGCAGATCTCGATGCTCGAGCGGCGCGCCATGGAGGCCGAACGCGACACGGTCGACCGCTACGTCGCCGCTTTCCTCGCCGATCAGGTGGGGCAGATGGTCGAATGCCGCATCACCGGAGTGCAGCCATTCGGCTTCTTCGCCACGGTCGAGGACCTGGGCGGCGATGGCCTCGTCCTCGCCAAGGACTTGGGTCAGGAATATTTCCGCTACGACGAAGCCGCGCGAGCGCTGGTCGGCGACGAGACGGGCGAAACCTACCGCGTCGGCCAGCGGCTGACGCTCCGCCTCGCCGAGGCGAATCCCGTCTCCGGCTCATTGCGCTTCGAGCTTCCCCAAGGCAGCTATGGCGGCGCGGCGACGCCGATCCGCCGCGACCGCACGCGTACGAGCCGGCGCGGCAGGCCGCCCAACATCCGGCACCAGTCGCGCCGCCGCTAAGAGGAGACCGACATGGCCACCGCCGCCGCAGCCATTGCCGCGCGAGCCCGCCGGGAAGTCGAGAATCTGTTCTTCGACAATGACGCGTTCAGTCCCGACCGCGCGGTCGCTTTTGAGCCGCGGATGCATATTCAACAGCGCTATCTCGACCAGTTGATGGCGGAAGGCGTCGTCCTTGAGGCGGCCCCGGGGCGTTACTGGCTCGAGCTGAACACCTACCGGCAGATGCGGCGCGACCGCTTCGTCTGGACGATGCGCATTCTCGCCATCGCGGTGGTCGTGGTTATTGTGGTCACGGCAGTGAGCTACTTCCGCTGAGCCGCGAGGCGTCGAAACTTTTCCGCCTCGGACGTATTGGAGGCCGCAGAGGAGAAGCGGCATGGCTTACAAGATCGCGATCATCGTCGGCAGCTTGCGGGAAGGAAGCATCAACCGGAAAGTCGCGCGGTCGATCTGCGGAATTCGCGGGGACAATCTCGACTGCTCGATGATCGAGATCGGCGACCTGCCGCTCTACAACCAGGACCTCGACGCGAGTCCGCCGCAGCAATGGGTCCGATTCCGCGAGCAGGTCGCTGCTGCAGACGGCGTGCTGTTCTGCAGCCCCGAATACAACCGCGGTATTCCGGGCGTGCTCAAGAACGCCATCGACGTGGGCTCGCGGCCATATGGGCAAAGCGTGTTCGACAAGAAGCCCGCGGCGATCGTCACTGCTTCTCCCGGTTCGATCGGAGGGTTCGGCAGCAACCACCAGATCCGCCAGGCCTGCGTGTTCCTCAACATGCCCGTCATGCAGCAGCCCGAAGCCTATTTGGGACATGTGAGCGACGACAGCTTCGACGAGAGCGGATGCCTCAGGGACGGCCCCCTCAAGGACCTCGTCACGGTGCTCGCCCACGCATTCGCCGGTTGGGTCGACATGATCCACCGCTCGCGCCAGCTTCTCGCCGAGGATTCGGCGCATGCCGCCCAGGCGGCGAAGGAGCGGGAACATGCCTGACACTTGGCGACTCCTCTGCGCACCCGATAAACAGCCGTAACGAACATCGGAGGACGGACGTGGAATTCACCTGGTTTTCGCGCTGGCAGCCGCAGGTTCTCGCGATTCTAAGAATCGTCACTGGCCTGCTGTTCCTCGAGCATGCGCTGATCAAGCTGCTCGGCTTCCCGCCCGGCGGAAAGCCCGGCCTTCAGGACGTTGGCAGCTACCTGTGGATCGCCGGCGTGATTGAGCTGGTAACGAGCGCCCTCGTGACGTTGGGCCTGTTCACGCGCCTCGCCGCCTTCATCGCGGCGGGTGAGATGGCCATTGCCTACTGGACGGTCCACGCGAAGATGGGCTTCTACCCGGCCGTGAACATGGGCGAGGCCGCAATCCTGTTCTGCTTCGTCTTCCTCTATCTCGCAGCCGCGGGGCCGGGCGCGTGGAGCGTCGACGCGGCGCGGAGGCGAACCGCGCCGATCAGGTGACCTTGGCGCGCTGGCGAAAGCGCGGCTGATCCCATTCGCGCGATTCGAGAATATCGGCGAGGATCCCGGCTGCGCGGACCATTTCGGCGAAGCCGTTGTAGAGCGGCGCAAAGCCGAACCGCATCAGGTCGGGTGCACGGAAGTCGCCGATCACCCCGCGCGCGATCAGTGCCTGCATGATTGCATAGCCCTCCGGGTGCGCGAAGACGACGTGGCTGCCGCGCTGCATCGGCTCCCGAGGGGAGGCGAGCCGCACCTCCTCGCCGCAGCGCGCCTCGACCTCATCGATGAACAGCTGCGAGAGCCGCCGCGATTTCTCCTGCACGTCGTGCATCGACACGCCGTCGAAGGTGGCAAGCCCGACGAACAGCGCGGCGAGTCCGAGGATCGAAGGCGTGCCGGTGAGGAACTGGGCGATCCCTTGCGCCGGGCGATACGCCTCGGCGAACGCGAACGGCTCGGCGTGGCCCATCCAGCCCTGGAGCGGCGAGCGCAATTCGCCGTGCAGCCGTTCGGCAACGTAGATGAAGGCGGGCGCGCCCGGGCCACCGTTCAGATATTTGTACCCGCAGCCCACCGCGAGGTCGCAGGCCGCCCAGGCGAGATCGAGCTCGACCGCGCCGGCGCTGTGCGACAGGTCCCATAGCGTCAGCGCGCCTGCGCGATGCGCCGCCTGGTTGATCGCACGCATGTCGTGGATTTCGCCCGAGCGATAATCGACATGCGTCAGCGTGAGGACGGCGGTGTCGCGGTTCAGGGCCTTGACGATCTTGCCGGCGGGTACTGGCTTCAGCTCCAGCCCGAGCATGTCGGCGATCCCTTGCGCCACGTAGAGGTCGGTTGGGAAATTGCCCTCTTGCGTGACGATCGTTCGCCGCTCCGGCCGCGCGCGCACCCCGGCGGCGAGCAGTTTGAACAGACACACGCCGGTCGAATCCGCGATCAGCAGCTCGTTCGGGTCAGCCCCGACGATCGGCGCGAGCATCGCTGCGACATTGCACGGCCAGTCGATCCAGCCGTGCTTGTTCCAGCTCTGGATGAGGTCCTTGCCCCATTGCTGCGTCATCGTCCGCCGAAGCGCTTCCGGCGCCGCATCGGGAAGCGCGCCGAGCGAGTTGCCGTCGAGATAGATGACGCCCTTCGGCAGCCGGAACCGCTCGCGCGTGAAGGCGAGCGGGTCGGCGGCGTCGAGCTGTTGGGCTTCCTCGGGTGTCACAAGCTCCATCCGTCACCCCGGACGTGATCCGGGGTCCATCTTCCTTAGCGGCGGAGAAGAAAAGATGGATTCCCGCATTTGCGGGAATGACGAATCAAAGCTTCGGAAGGGTCACGCCCTTCTGGCCCATATATTTGCCGGCGCGGTCGGCGTAGCTCACTTCGCACGGCTCATTGCCCTGTAGGAATAGGAACTGGCACGCGCCCTCGTTGGCATAGACCTTGGCGGGCAGCGGCGTGGTGTTGGAAAATTCCAGCGTCACATGGCCTTCCCAACCCGGCTCCAGCGGCGTCACGTTCACGATGATCCCGCATCGCGCGTAGGTCGATTTGCCGAGGCAGATCACCATCACGTCGCGCGGCACGCGGAAATATTCGACGGTGTGGGCGAGCGCGAAGCTGTTGGGCGGAATGATGCACACGTCGGTCGTCCGGTCGACGAAGCTGTTCGCCGCGAAGTCCTTGGGGTCCACGGTCGCCGAATCGACGTTGGTGAAAATCTTGAAGTGGTTCGAAACGCGCGCGTCATAGCCGTAGGACGACAGGCCATAGCTGATGCAGCCCTCGCGCCGCTGCGCCTCCACGAACGGCTCGATCATGCCGCTCGTTTGCGCCTGCTCGCGAATCCAGCGGTCGGACAAAATCGCCATGCCGAGTGCGTAACGGGCCGGTTCGAGAGCATCAATTTGGACGGGATGTTTTCTGTGGATGAGGTGGAGACAAGAATTCGCACTTCCGGCGAACGTGCATGCGATTCGTGCACAATCAATCCACAGCCGGGCGCATCTGTGCTACTTTCGTTCTCGTTGGGTGTGGGGCCATGACCAGCGTAGGGAACCGTCATGGCTGAAGTGATCCGCATTGCCGAGTCCGCGTCCGAACAGGCAACTCAGGCGCTCCCGCAGAACATCGAGGCGGAAGCGGCGCTTCTCGGCGCATTGATGATCGACAACCGGCTGGTCGAGGACGTCCAGCTGAAGCTTCGGCCCGACCATTTCTTCGAACCGTTACATGGGCGTATTTACGAAGCGATTCTGCGGATGACGGATGCGAATCGGATCGCTAATCCCGTCACCTTGCGTCCGCTCTTCGAGTCGGATGAGTCGATTAAAGAAGTTGGCGGACCGGCCTATCTGGCGCAATTGACCGGATCGGGCGCGGCCGTGATCGGCGCCCGGGACTTCGCGCAGCAGATCTACGATCTCGCGTTGCTCCGGGCTTTGGTCGGCGTAGGCCGCGACCTGGTCGAAGGCGCGCTCGACACGAGTGAGGATGTTGCCCCCCTCGCTCAAATCGAGCGCGCCGAGACCGAGCTGTACAAGGTGGCTGAGGCCGGCGGAGCCGAAGGCAAGGCCAAGAGCTTTGCCGAAGCGACGCGCGACGCACTCACGATGGCCGAGAAGGCCCTCAACAGCGGCGGCCATCTATCGGGATTCACGACGGGGCTGGAGGCGCTCAACTCCAAGATCGGTGGCCTGCACAAGTCGGACCTGATCATCGTCGCCGGCCGCCCGGGCATGGGCAAGAGCGCGCTCGGCACCAACATGGCTTTTGCAGCCGCGCAGCGCTTCCTGCGTGACAGCGCCGACGGGATCGAACCGGCCAAGGCAGCGGGTGCTCCGGCAGCCTTGTTCAGTCTCGAAATGTCGGCCGACCAGCTCGCGACGCGTATCCTTTCCGAGCAGTCGGGGATCACGTCCGAAAATCTGCGTACCGGCCGGATCACGCAGCAGGAGTTTCGCGAACTCGCACGTGCTGCCGCCCAGCTCGAAAGTCTGCCGCTCTATATCGACGATACGCCGGGCCTGACGATCGCGGCATTGCGCACGCGCGCGCGCCGGCTGAAGCGCCAGAAGAACATCGGTGTCGTCGTGGTCGACTATCTCCAGCTGCTCCAGGGTACCGGCAGAAACGGCAGCGAGAACCGCGTCCAGGAAATCTCCGAGATCAGCCGCGGGCTCAAGCAGCTGGCGAAGGAACTCGATGTGCCGGTGATCGGGCTGTCGCAGCTCAGCCGCGCCGTCGAGCAGCGCGAGGACAAGCGCCCCCAGCTGTCGGACCTGCGCGAGTCCGGCTCGATCGAGCAGGACGCCGACATCGTCATCTTCATCTATCGCGAGGATTACTATCTGAAGGCGGTCGAGCCCGATTACCCGATGCCGAACGAGACCGAGAAGCTCGCCAAGTACGAGGACTGGAACGCGAAATATTCGGCCGCCGCGGGCAAGGCGGAGATCATCGTCGCCAAGCAGCGCCACGGTTCCACCGGCATCGTCCGCGTCCGCTTCGATGGGCGCATCACCAAGTTCAGCGACGCCACCGACGAGGGTTACATGCCGGAGATGCGCGGCTAGCGGCGCGACCGGTCCCGGGGAGGGGGGATGAGGGCGCCGGCCAAGGGAGGGAGCCCGTCAAAGTACCACTTTGATGGAAACCCGTGGGGCCGGCGCCCTCATTTTATTGGAGTCATTTGAAGGTCTTACGGACCGATGTCCTCGCCCTGCTGCCGTACGGCCTTCCGCGGCGCGCCGCGGACCAGGCCGAGGGCCATGGCGACATTGTCGTCCCAGCCGTAGACGTCCGGCCGGAACTGCACCCGCGCGCCATCGAAGAACGCGGTGTGGTAGAGCAGGCGCACCGGGATTTCGGTCTTGAGCTTGATCCATTTCTCCTCGCCGCTCGCCAGCGCCTCGCGGAACTGGTCGAAGACATTGTCCTCATTGGTCAGCAGGGCCGCGAAATCGAGCGCGTTCTCGATCCGGACGCAGCCGTGGCTGCGGTGCCGCTCGGGCAGCGCGAACAGCGCCTTGGCCGGCGTGTCGTGCATGTAGATCTGCTGCGGATCCTCCATGTCGAACTTGACGAGGCCGAGCGAGTTCTTAGGTCCGGACTGCTGCACGTAGCGGCCGTTCTCCATCGAGAAATTGTTGGCTTGAAGCCAGCCGCTGCTCTTGGTCGCAAGCTCCTTGGCGCCAATGGAATCCGGCACGCGCCACTTGGGGTTGGCAACGAGCTGGGAGAAGGGCGCCTGGATCTGGGGGGTCTGCTTGTCGGGCTCTCCGGCGACCACCTTGCGATGGTCGACGTGCCGCCCGTCGCGCCAGTAATCAAGGAAGGTCGCGGCGGTGTTGACGTCGATGCGCGTTGCCGGCGGATCGCGCTGGAGCCAGCGCAGCCGCTCCATGTTGATGGCGATCTGCCGCGCCAGACCGGCGGGGCCGAGATTGATGGCGTCGAGGGTGGTTTCGCCGATGATCCCGTCGGGCTTCATGCTCCAGTCGTCCTGCAGGCGCTTCACCGCGGCGGCGAGCGCGTGATCGTAGCGCGCCGGTACAGCGGTGTTCGGCGGCAGATAGCCCGCGGCGGCGAGCGCTGCCGCGATTGCCGGAAGCCGCGGGTCGCGATGGTCCGGCTTGATCGGCTTCCCGCCCGGGATCGGCTCGAGCCGAATGTTCGCAGCGTCGCGCAGGTAATGCAGATGCGATTGGCTCAATGCGCGATATTCATCCGTCTGCGGTGGGAGCGAGGCGTACCAGCCCTCGAGCTTGTCGCTTGCGAGCGCAGTCGCGAGGCCGCCCGCCACGTCAGCCTTGGCGCGCGGAATCGTGTAGACGGCACTGATCTTCTTCGGGTCGGCGTAGCCCTGGGCGAGCGCGGACGCATATTTGAGCGCAGCACCGGTCAGTGCGGCCTCGCGCTGCTCCGGTTCCTTGGGCAGGGCGCCCTTGAGGAAGAGGTCAGGCTTGAGGCCGTTCGCGGGCGCGCCGGCGATAATGTCGAGAAGCTGCTTCTCCGCTTTCCTGTCCCAGGCCGCTTTCCATTGCCGCGCCTGGTAGAAGGCGCGGGCCTGAGGGTCGCTGATGCTCGATTGGAGTGTGCTGCCGTCGGCCTGCTTGCGCCCGAACGGGAGGCCGTTGCCGCAGGCGGTCACGGAAACGCTCAACAGGGCAAGGATCAGGGTCTTGCCGGCCCAAAAACGACTTGTCACAGCAGGTTGAACGCCAAGGCTGCGGAATTTGCTCCACGGCTGTTTCTGCGGAGGCTTTAGTCTTCCTGCATATTGGGGTCGCGCAAGCCGGCCCCGATCGAGGCACGCGCGCGGTCCGCCTCGCTGCTCGTCACCGGATAGGCGCAATAGTCTGCGGCGTAGAAGGCACTCGGGCGGTGGTTGCCCGACAGGCCGATGCCTCCGAAGGGCGCGTTGGATGGCGCGCCATTGGTCGGCTTGTTGCGGTTGATCACGCCCGCGCGGACGTTGGCCCAGAACTTGTCGTACATCTCCGGGCTGCCGCCGATCAGGCTCGCCGCCAGACCGAAGCGGGTATTGTTCGCTTCGTCGATCGCCGCGTCGAAGCTCTTCACGCGGATGATCTGCAGGACGGGACCGAAGATTTCCTCGTCGGGACGGTCCTTGACCTCGGTCACGTCGATCAGCCCCGGCGTCAGATAGGGCCTGTCCTTGAACGGGCGATCGAGCCGCCGCAGCGGCTTGCCGCCCTTCATCATCAGGTTGAGCCACTGCTCCTGCACATGGTCGGCGGCGCCGTTGTCGATCACCGGGCCCATGAAGGGCTGCGGGTCCGCGAAGGGCTCGTCGACAACTAGGCGGTCGATCAGCGTCTGGACCGCGTCGAGCAACTCGCTCTCCTGTCCGTCCTCGACGATCAGGCGCCGCGCGGCGGTGCACCGCTGCCCGGCGGTGAGATAGGCGGACTGGACGATGATCGTCGCCGCCGCCTCGATGTCCTTGGAGTTCCACACGACCAGCGGGTTGTTGCCGCCAAGCTCGAGCGCGAGGAGCTTGTGCGGCGTTTCCGCGAACTGGCGATGGAGCGACTGGCCGGCGCGCGCCGATCCGGTGAAGAGCAGGCCGTCGATACCCGGCTCGCCCGCCAGCGCCTTGCCCTGCTCAGGCCCGCCGATCAGCAGGCGGACCACGCCTTCGGGAATCTTCGCCTCGTGGAAGCAGCGCACGAGATATTCGCCGACAGCCGGCGTCTTCTCGGACGGTTTGAAGACGACCGCATTGCCCGCGATGAGTGCGGGGACGATGTGCCCGTTGGGCAGGTGTGCCGGGAAATTGTAGGGGCCGAGCACCGCGAGAACGCCGTGCGGCTTGTGGCGGACCGCAACCTTGTTGCCGAGCGCCGCCTCGAGCCTTCGCTGCGGCGTGCGTTCGGCATAGGCGTCTATCGAGATCTCGACTTTGTTCACGACAGCGCCGACCTCGGTGCGTGCTTCCCAGAAGGGCTTGCCGGTCTCCTTTGAGATCAGCTCGGCGAACTCCGCCTCCTTGGCGCGCACCACGTTGGCGAAGCGGCGCACCGCCTCGATCCGATAGGCGACCGAATGGGCGGCCCACGCCGGCCAGGCCGCGCGAGCCGTCGCGACTTCAGCGGCAGCGTCCCCGACCTTGCCCGACCAGACTTCCTCGCCGGTCGCGGGATTGGTCGAGACGAGCGTGCCGGTCATCGCCGCGGGCTCGGCCCTGCGCTCCGTCTCATCAATCTGCCGGTGCATCGCGCCCCATTGCCTCGCCCATGAATCGGACTGCCTTAACCTTGTCGTTGAACGGCTGCCAGTCGTCGCGCTCGGCGATGGCGGACCAGATGGCCTCGACCTCGTCAATATGCATCGAGCAAGGCTCCGCACCAGACCAATATGGGTGCGACCGGGAGTTCGCGCGACCCTCGAGCGACTTCGCCAGTGCCCGGAACGCTTCGGAACCGCAGCGCTCCACGCCCGGGTCGCGGCCGCCCCGCCAGTCGAAGAAGATGCGGTCGATCGTCGCTTCGCGCGTCGCGAGCGCACTGATCAGCGCAGCGGCGATGCGGCGGTCGTCCTCCGCGTTCGCGGGTGCCACCCCGAGACGGCGAAGCATCGCGGCGACCAGTGCATCCTCGAACCGGCTGCTCCAGGCTGACAGCATGTCGGAGAGTGGCGGAGCGTCGGCGATCAACGACAGGGAGCCGGCGAACTGGGCAAGGTCCCAGTGGATCGCCTCCGCCTGCCGGCCGAAGGCGTACAGCCCGTAATGGTCGAAGTAGGCAGCGGTGAACTCCGGCTCCCACTCGGGCGTAAAGCGCCACGGCCCATAATCGAAGCTCTCGCCCGTGACGTTGATATTGTCGCTGTTGAGCACGCCGTGGACGAAACCCGCGGCAAGGCATGAGGCGGCAAGCGTCGCGGTTGCCCGGCTGACGCGGTCGAAGACCTTGAGGGCGTTCTCCTTTTCGTCTGCGCCCGGTTTCTCCGAGTAGAGGTTTTCGAGGCAGTAGCGGGTCAGCTTCTTGATGTTCTCGACCTCGCCGAAGAACGCCAGGCGCTGAAAGGTCCCGATCCGGATATGCCCGTGGCTGAGACGGGTGAGCACCGACGAGCGCGTCGGGGAGGGCTCGTCGCCGCGCGCGAGCGCTTCGCCCGTTTCGAACAGTGCGAATGACTTCGACGTGTTGACGCCCAGCGCTTCGAGCATCTCGGTCGCGAGCACTTCGCGAACCCCGCCTTTCAGCGTCAGCCGCCCGTCGGCGTGGCGGCTGTAGGGCGTCTGGCCCGATCCCTTGGTGCCGAGATCGAGCAGCCGGTCGCGCTCGTCGCGCAGCTGCGCGAAGAGAAAGCCGCGGCCATCGCCGATCTCGGGATTGTACACGCGGAACTGATGGCCGTGGTAGCGCAGCGCCACCGGCTGGGTGAGATTCTCCGGCAGAGGCTGGAACCGGCAGAAATGCCTGCGCCAGCCATCCTCATCGAGAGC
>Ga0308175_100003753_pt1 | contig 10565 bp, 12 predicted proteins | sample PhyCR1_3_FD_203893 | JGI IMG/M metagenome (GOLD analysis project Ga0308175, IMG submission 203893) | Soil microbial communities from UC Gill Tract Community Farm, Albany, California, United States - DLSLS.C.R1 | ecosystem: Environmental > Terrestrial > Soil > Agricultural land | place: USA...
TGAACACGACACCCACCTGGTCGACCTCGTAGAAGTGGACCTCGACGTGGTGGGTGAACGGGACCTGCGCGGGGGCTTCGGGCACGGCGCAGGAGCCTAGGCGACCTCGTCCGCGACCTCGTCCGCGGGCCCGGTCGTGCCCCCGGCCGGGCCCCCGGTCGCAGGCCGCCCACGGGCAGGCCGGCACAGCGGCAGCGCGGCCACGCACACGACGGCGAGGGCGAGGAAGCCGGCTCCGAAGCCGGAGACCGTGGCGATCGCACCCACCGTGACGGCGCCGGTCGCCGTGCCACCGTCGAAGCCGATGTTCCAGCCGGCGCTGGCCACGGGGATGTGGGCGCGGTCCACCTGCTGGAAGGCCACCACGAGGGTGAGGTTCTGCAGCCCCCCGTAGGCGACCCCGGCCAGCGCTGCCCCGACGAGCATCAGCCCGAGGTCTCCCCCGCGCTGCGCGGCCCAGGCACAGAGGCAGAGGCCGGTGGCCCCCACGAGGAGCAGTGGTGCCAGGAACCGCTCGGCGCCGTGACGGTCGGACAGGTGCCCGGCGCCCCAGCGGCAGGTGGCGGTGCCCACCCCCAGCACGAGCAGGGCCCACGACGCCCCCGCCGGGTCCACGACCTGGGGTGCGAAGGTCAGCAGCCCTCCCCCGGCCATGGTCACGGCGAAGAGGACGGCGGTCGGCCGCGCGACCGCCCGGGTGGTGCGCCGGTCGAGGCGGGGCGACCCGTCGGCGACCCGGTCGGCCGGCCCCAGCGCCCGTGCCACCGCGAACGCGAAGGGGGTCGCCACCACCGGGAGGGCACCCACGGCGAACACCCAGCCGAAGCCCCACCGGTCGGCCACCGTCACCGAGGCGGGCAGCAGGACGAGGTTGGGGACCGCCACCGCGAGCCCGTAGGCCCCTACCGCGGCGCCTCGTCGCGCGGCGGGGACGAGGTGGGCGACCACGGCCGAGCCGGTGACGGTGATGATGCCGAATCCCACGCCGCGCACCGCCGAGAGCGCCAGGACCGACCCCAGCGCGTTGGACAGGAGGTAGGCAGGCGAGGCGGCACCCATGAGCAGAACGCCGGCGGCGATGACCGGCCCGTGGCCGAAGCGGCGCAGCAGGGCGGGCACCCCGAGCTGGGTCAGCACCGTGGCAGCCAGCAGGACGCCGTTCACGAGCCCGGACCCGACCGCGTCGGCGCCGCCGCGGGCAGCCCAGAGCGGCGCGACCGAGAGCAGCGCGGCGTACCCGCTGAAGCCGAAGACCGACACCAGCCCCAGGGCGGGCATGCCCGGGAAGCGCCAGACCGACCCGGGGGCCGCGGGGGTCGCCCCTGCGCCCGTCACCGCTCGAACAGCGCGACGCACTCCACGTGGTGCGTCATCGGGAAGGCGTCGAACGCCCGCAGCCCGCGCAGCCGGTAGCCGGCCTCCAGGAACGAGGCGGTGTCACGGGCCAGGGCCGCGGGGTCGCACGCGACGTAGGCGACGGCTCGTGGCGCCAGCGCCACCACCTGCGCGACGACGTCCTTCCCCGCACCCGTACGCGGCGGGTCGAGGACGACGACGTCGGCGCGCAGCGGCAGCAACGGGTGGCGTCGCAGCTTGCGCGACCGCTGGGCACGCGAGCCGGGCCCGGAGCGCTTGGGGCGGGCCACGCCGAAGGCGTCGTCCACGCGGGCCCGCAGGGCGAGGACCGACGGCCGCGCCGCGAGGTTGGCAGCGGCGGCAGCGACGGCGTCGCCGTCGGACTCGACCGCGACCACCTTGCCGTCCGGTCCCACCGCCTCGGCCAGGGCCGCGGCGAACAGGCCCACCCCCGAGTACAGGTCGAGCGCCGTCTCCCCCTCCTGCGGGGCCAGCACCTCCAGCACCGCGTCGACGAAGGTCGCCGCGGCGCCGGGGTGCACCTGCCAGAACCCCCGGGCCGACACCTGGAAGTCGCCGGTGAACGCCTCGGCGGCGACGTGCTCGACGACGGTGGGTGGCCCGTCCTCGCCCGACGTGGACCTCCCAGCGGCGCCGGCGGGGACGGGTACGACGACCGGGTCGCCGGTCGAGGGCGCGACCACGTCGACGGCCTCGCACCCCGCCCAGTCCTTGCCCAGCACCCCGGTCGCCACGACCCGGTCGTCGGCGATGAGGCAGGTGTCGACGGGGACGACGGTGTGCGAGCGGTGGCGTCGCAGGCCGGCCCGGCCCGTCTCGTCGACCGCGAACTCGACCCGGGTGCGCCAGCCCAGGCCGTCGGTGTCGCCCGGCACGGGCTCGACCGCGACGTCGACGTCCAGGTGCGCGAGGCGGGCGAACTGCTCGCGGACCACCGCGGCCTTGAGCTCTCGCTGGTGGGCTGGCTCGACGTGCTGGAAGTCGCAGCCGCCGCAGAGCCCGGGGCCGGCGAAGCGGCAGGGCGCCTCCACCCGGTGCTCGCTGGCGACGAGGACCTCGACCGCGTCGGCCCGCACGAAGCGCTGGCCCTCCTTCGCCTCGGTCACGAGGGCGCGGACCCGCTCCCCCGGCAGGGCGTGGCGCAGGAAGACGACACGACCCTCGTACCGCGCGATGCAGAAGCCGCCGTGGGCCACCGGGCCCACCTCGACCTCGACGACGTCACCGACGGCCAGCTCGCCGCTCGGGTGGTCGACGCCGCCGGGGCCGTCGCCGGGGTGCGCGGTGGTCACTGGCCGAGGCGGACCGAGCCCGCGGTGGGCCCGTCGAACCGCTCTTCCTGGCCCTCGGAGGAGGCGAGCTGCCACGGGACGCTGGCGACCATGACACCCGGGGTGAACAGCAGGCGGCCCTTGAGGCGCAAGGCGCTCTGGTTGTGCAGGACCTGCTCGTACCACTTGCCCAGGACGTACTCGGGGATGTAGACCACCACGACGTCGCGGGGGTGGCCGGAGCGCAGCGACTTCACGTAGTCCACGACCGGCCGGGTGATCTCCCGGTAGGGGGAGTCGAGGGCCTTGAGCGGCACGGGGATGTCGCGGCGGTCCCACTCGTCCTGCAGCGCCTTGGTCTCGTCGGGCTCGACGTTGACCGTGATGGCCTCGAGCTTGGACGGCCGGGTGGCGCGCGCGTAGGCGAGGGCCCGCAGCGTCGGCTTGTGGATCTTGGAGACGAGCACGATCGCGTGGACCCGGCTGGGCAGCATCTGCGCGTCGAGGTCGTCGTCGAGCACCCGCAGCTCGGCGCGGACCCGCTCGTAGTGCTTGTGGATCCCGAGCATGAGGAAGAACAGCACCACCATGGCCGCGATGGCGTAGCCGGCGCCGTGCACGAACTTGGTGAGCAGCACCACGACGAGCACGATCCCGGACATCGTCGCGCCGACGGCGTTGATGACCCGGCTGCGCTGCATGCGGGTGCGCTCGGCGCGGTCGCGCTCGAGGCGCAGGAGGCGGTTCCAGTGCCGGATCATGCCGGTCTGGCTCAGCGTGAACGACACGAAGACGCCGACGATGTAGAGCTGGATCAGCTTGGTGACCTCGGCGTGGTAGAGCACGATGAGGAAGGCCGCGGCCCCGGCGAGGATGAGGATGCCGTTGGAGAAGGCCAGCCGGTCCCCACGGGTATGGAGCTGGCGGGGCAGGTAGCCGTCCTTCGCCAGGATCGAGCCGAGCACCGGGAAGCCGTTGAACGCGGTGTTGGCGGCGAGGATGAGGATGAGGCCGGCGACGATCGACACGATGATGACCCCGGGGTGGAACCCCGAGAACACGGCCTTGGAGACCTGGCCCATGATCGTGTCCTGGACGTAGCCGTCGCCGACCGGCTTGCCGTCGCGCAGGAGCTGGGTGGCGGGGTTCTCGGCGTACTTCACCCCGGTCCACCTGGCCAGCGTGAGCATCGACATCAGCATGGTGATGGCGACGACACCCATGAGCAGCAGCGTGGTCGCGGCGTTGCGGCTCTTCGGCTTCTTGAACGCCGGCACGCCGTTGGAGATGGCCTCGACCCCGGTCAGCGCCGCGCAGCCGGACGAGAATGCCCGCAGCAGCAGGAACAGCATCGCGAAGCTGCCGAGGCTCTGGTAGCCCGTCTCCGGCGCCAGGGTCAGCCGCGCGCTCTCGGCGTCGGGCAGGTTGCCCGTCACCTCGCGGACGACCCCGACGATGCCCATGCCGATCACGCTCAGCATGAACAGGTAGACCGGCACCGCGAACGCCTGTCCCGACTCCCGGACGCCGCGCAGGTTCATCGCCGTGAGCAGCACCACGAGCGCCACCGCCACGACCACCTCGTGGCCGCGGATGAAGGGCAGCGCCGCGGCAGCGTTCTGCACGCCCGAGGAGATGGACACCGCGACGGTCAGGACGTAGTCGACGAGCAGCGCCGAGGCGACCGTGAGGCCGGCCTTCGGACCGAGGTTGGTGTTGGCGACCTCGTAGTCACCGCCACCGGAGGGGTAGGCGTGCACGTTCTGCCGGTAGGACGCGACGACCACGAGCATGACGGCGACGACGCACAGGCCGATCTGCCACGAGTGGGTGAGGGCCAGCACACCGCCCGCGAGGCCGAGGGTCAGGAAGATCTCGTCCGGGGCGTAGGCCACCGACGACAGCGCGTCGCTCGCGAAGATGGGGAGGGCGAGCTTCTTGGGGAGCAGTGTCTCGCCGAGCCGGTCGCTGCGCATCGCGCGACCGACGAGCACCCGCTTGAGGACGCGTCCTGAGGTTGCCACGGCGAACACTCTAGGCGTCGTAGGGGGGTGGTGCGTGCGGGCCCGCGGCGCACCGTGGCAGGGTGCGCGGGCGCGGTGGGCTCCGGTGTAGCGTCGGCGTCGTGCACTTCGTGATCATGGGCTGCGGCCGCGTCGGGTCCTCCCTCGCGCTGAGCCTCGAGAGCCAGGGCCACGACGTGGCGGTCATCGACCAGGAGGAGTCCGCGTTCCGGCGGCTGGGCTCGGCGTTCGAGGGGAGCCGGGTCACCGGCGTCGGCTTCGACCGCGACACCCTGATCGAGGCCGGCATCTCCGAGGCCTACGCGTTCGCGGCCGTCTCCAGTGGCGACAACTCCAACATCCTCGCCGCCAGGGTCGCCCGCGAGACGTTCGGCGTCGAGCACGTCGTCGCCCGCATCTACGACCCCGGCCGCGCCGAGATCTACCAGCGCCTCGGCATCCCCACCGTCGCGACGGTGAAGTGGACCTCGGACCAGATGCTGCGTCGCCTGCTCCCGCAGGGCCACGTCCCCGAGCTGGTCGACCCCTCGGGCAAGATCGTCGTCGCCGAGGTGACGGTCAACCCGGGCTGGGTCGGCAGGCTGGTCAGCGAGCTCGAGTCCGTCACCGGCACGCGCGCCGCCTACCTGACCCGCCTGGGGTCCGGCATCCTGCCGACGGCCGACACCGTCTTCCAGGAGGGCGACCTCATCCACCTCGCGACCCTCGCGGCCGAGCTGCCCGCCGTCGAGCGCATGCTCGACGCCCCTCCCGTCCCGTCCGGGCACTGAGCCACAAAGGAAGTCCGCATGCGCGTCGTCATCGCCGGGGCAGGGAGCGTCGGCCGCTCCATCGCCCGCGAGCTGCTGCACAACGGCCACCAGGTCCTGCTCATGGACAAGGAGCGCAAGGACATCCAGTCCAGCCGCGTCCCGGAGGCCAACTGGCTGCTCGCCGACGCCTGCGAGATCACCGCCCTGCACGAGGCCGGGCTCGCCGAGTGCGACGTGGTCGTCGCCGCGACGGGTGACGACAAGGTCAACCTCGTGGTGTCGCTGCTGGCGAAGACCGAGTTCGGGGTCCCCCGCACGGTCGCCCGGGTCAACAACCCGAAGAACGAGTGGATGTTCGACGAGGCCTGGGGGGTGGACGTCGCCGTGTCGACGCCCCGCCTGATGACGGCCCTCGTCGAGGAGGCCGTGAGCATCGGCGACCTCGTGCGGATCTTCCAGTTCCAGCAGGGCAAGGCGACGATGGTCGAGCTCACCCTGCCCGCCGAAAGCCCCTATGCGGGCAAGCGGGTCGGCGACGTGGACTTCCCCGGCGAGACCGTGCTGGTCGGCATCATCCGCGAGGACCACCCCATCGCCCCGAGCCGGGACGACTCCCTCGAGCCGCACGACGAGCTGCTGTTCATCTCCACCCCCGAGTTCGAGGACGACCTCGAGGCCATGCTGAGCCCGGGGCAGCGCAACCCCCGCGGCGAGGCCTGACCTCAGGGCTCGAGCGGCTCGCCCTCGGGCAGCCCGTGACGGTGGTGCTCGACGTGGTGCCCGTCAGGGGCCGGCACCTCCTGCGCGGTCTCCCCGCGCACCAGCATCAGGCCCATGGCGCCCAGGCCCACCAGCCAGAGCGGCCAGCCGAGCGCGACCTTGCACACGCCGAGCCAGCCGACCTCGCCGGCGAAGTAGAGCGGCAGCATGATGGCGACGCGGACCGCATACATGACCACGAGCACCATCGTGAGCCGCTGGCACACGCGCACGAGCCCACGGTCGCGGTGCCACGCGAACGGGTCCTCGGTCGCCCGCGGGTCCCCCGCACCGACCATGAAGCCCACGAGCGGCCACCGCGACACCACCGACACGAGGGCGCCCACGCCCCAGGCCGCGCTCGTCAGGATGCCGGGCAGGAACGCGTCCTGCGCGCGGCCGCTGCGCAGCGCGAAGAACGCCGCGATCCCGGTGGCGACCGCTGCCGAGCCGACGAACTGCAGGCTCTGGCGCTGGACCAGGCGGAGCAGGGCCAGCACGACGATGCCCACGCCCGCCGCGACGACGGCGGCGCGCACGTCGTGGGTCCACGTCCACACCGCGACGAAGACCACCGTGGGCAGGGCGGTCTCGGCGGACCCGCGCCACCCCCCGAGAGCCCGGGACAGGCGTTGGCGGATGACCTCCTCGACGGTGGCCTGCACCTCGTGGTCAGTGTGCACGCAGCGGGACGATCTCGTAGGCGGGGTTGAAGATGGTCGGGATGCCCCGGTAGTACGTGACGCGGCCGTTGGCGCGCAGGTAGGTCCCCGGCTGGATCCCGGCGATGGAGCGACGGCCGAGCCAGACGAGGTTGATGGTGCGGCTGCCGTCGTAGAGGTCGACCACCAGGGCCGGGACGTTGACGCGCGGCCGCAGGGTGACCGCCCTGACCGTGCCCGAGACCGTGGCCTCCTGGCGGTCGCGCAGGTCGCACATGGGGGTGCACCCCAGGCGGGCCGCGTCCTCCTGCAGCTCGTCGGCCTCCATCTGGGTGACCGACTTGGTCAGCCGCTCCCCCAGCCTCGCCAGGGCCGACTTGTGGTCCTTGCCGTCGGCGGCGTGGGTCGTGGTGGTGGTCTCTCGAGCCATGGCTGCCTACCTGACCTCGGTGATCTCGGGTCCGCGCTCGAACGGCTTGAGGTCGTCGGTCCGGACCCCGGGGCGGCCTTCGTCGCCCTCGCCCTCGCCCTCGCCCTCGTCGTCGTGGTCGTGGTCGTGCGCCGCGGCCTCGGGCTGGACGGGGAGGGTGAGGGGAAGCATCTCGCGCGGTGCCATCGCGCTGTCGCCGCGGACGACGACGGCGTCACGGACGACGTCGAGCAGCGGCGCGGCGGCCTCGTCGTCGATCGCGGCGCGGCCGGAGAACACCGCACGCAGGAACCAGCGGGGTCCGTCGACCCCGGCGAACCGCGCGGGGGCGAAGACGGTGCGGCCGTCGGGCCCGGCCGACGGCATACGGGTGCGCAGCTCGGTGCCGAGCGGACCGCGCACCTCGTCGGCAGTGCCGCCCTGGTCGAGGATGGACTCGGCGATCTCGGCGCGGATCTCGTCCCAGATACCCAGGGTGCGCGGGGCCGCGAACGCCTGGATCTGCACGGCGGAGTCCGCGAGGACCGCAGTGGCCCCGACGACCTGGTCTGCGGCCTCGTCGACCTCGAGGCGCAGCTCCATGCCGGCCACCCCGCGGATGCGCAGGGCGCCGAGGTCGAGACGCCCGTCGTCGGTGGGGTCGACCTCGCTGCTGTCGAACGGACCGCGACCGACTGCCTCGGACAGCTCCCCGGCCTGCGGGTCGGCCTGAGCGGCCGCCTGCTCACCGGTCCCGTCGAGGTCGGCAGCCCCTCCCATTCCGTCGACGCCGGTGGAACCAGCGGTCGACTGGTCGTCGGCCGTCTGCCCGGTCTCGTCAGCCGGTCCGGTCTTCTTGCCTCGTCCGAAAAGCGCCACTGGTCAGTCAGTCCTTCGTCGTCTGGTTGTGGGTGCCGAAGCCGCCACTGGACCCGTGTCCAGTGTCCCCCCGGGAGGTGTCTTCGAGCGAATCCACCTCGATGAACTCGGCGCGGGCCACCTGCTGCACCACGAGCTGGGCGATCCGGTCGCCCCGGCGGACGCTGAACGGCTCGCGGGGGTCGAGGTTGACCAGGTTGACCAGCACCTCGCCGCGGTAGCCGGCGTCCACGGTGCCCGGTGCGTTGACGACGGTCACCCCGTGGCGCGCGGCGAGCCCGGAGCGCGGGTGCACCAGCCCCACGTAACCCTCGGGGAGGGCCAGCGCCACGCCCGTCGGGACCAAGAACCGCTCGCCCGGGGCGAGGGTCACGTCGGTGGCGGCGTGGAGGTCGGCGCCGGCGTCACCGGCGTGCGCGTAGGAGGGCACCGGCAGGTCGGGGTCGAGCCGCCTCAGCGGCACCGGAACGCGGATAGGGCCAGTCACGTGGACCGACCCTATCCGGTGCTGCTTCGTCTCAGGCTGCGCACTCCCGGCACACCATCTGCCCGTTGACCTCCTTGGCCAGCTGGCTGCGGTGGTGGACCAGGAAGCAGCGCGAGCACGTGAACTCGTCGTACTGCCGCGGGATGACCCGGACGGAGAGCTCTTCCCCGGACAGGTCGGCGCCGGGGAGCTCGAAGCCCTCGGCCTGCTCGGTCTCGTCGACGTCGACGCTGGACGCGCTCTTGTCGACCCGGCGGGACTTCAGCTCCTCGATCGAGTCCTCGGACAGCTCGTCATCGGTCTTGCGCGGCGCGTCGTAGTCAGTCGCCATAGTCGCTGTCGCTCTCCCTCTTCTGTCGCATCAGTCGCCCTCCCGGTGATCGGGAAGACGAGTCGCCGGTGTCAACGCTGACCGTCCTGGTTTTGTGCCCACCGCCGGCGGGGATTGTGCCCTATCCCGCTGAAGGCGTCATCCCTGGGTCCACGGACCGTCCCCGAGGACCTCTGGGGCCGGACTCGGTTCACCCAAGATTCACCCAGGACGGGCAACCCGGACTGGGTCCCGACGCGTCTGTGCGTCTAGAGTCCTGACCTCCACGTCAGCGAACTGCCCACCCGAACCGACTCGTCCCACGACTCAGAGAGGGGTGCACCATGACCGAGTTCCACACCGAGATCAGCCACCGCGCCAGCCGCGCGCTGCAGAACCTGAGGACCGCCCGGGAGACCGGCGACGACTACCTCGTGACCGTCCAGGAGGGCGAGCTGGAGAACCTCGCCCGCCTCGCGCAGGAGCACGGACTGCGCATCCCCGAGCTCTCCGGCTACCACGCCGCCTGACCTCCCGGCGGGCCACCCCTCCCGCTCGTTCCCCGACCTCCCCTACTCCTCCCCGGCCGCCTCGACCGCCCGGCGCACCAGCTCCGCCAGCTCGCCGTGCAGCGGCGCCGCCGCCCCCACCACCAGCGAGGGGTCCGGGGCGCCGCCGTCGAGGCCGGTGAACAGCCCGCCGGCCTCGGTCAGCACCAGCCAGGCGGCTGCGAGGTCCCACGGGTTGAGACCGCGCTCGAAGTAGCAGTCGAGCGTGCCGAGGGCCACGGAGCAGATGTCCAGCGCCGCGCTGCCGATGCGCCGGATGTCGCGCACGTGCGGGAGCACGTCCGTGAGCACGCGCGCCTGCCACAGACGACGTCCGGCTTCGTAGCCGAAGCCGGTCCCGGCGAGCGCCTGACCGAGGGCCGGGGGCTCACCGACGCGCAGGGCCCGGGACGTGCCCCCGTCCACGATGCGCAGCTGGGCACCACCCCCGAGCCGGGCATGGAAGAGCTGTCCGCTGACGGGGTTGACCACCGCTCCGGCCACCGGACGCCAGGCTCCCGGTGTGGTGGGGTCGCCCACCACCGCGGCGACGGACACGGCATACGCGGGGATGGCGTAGAGGTAGTTGACCGTCCCGTCGATGGGGTCGACGACCCAGGTGACCCGCGAGCGCCCGGTCGTCCCGGGCTCCTCCTCCCCGAGGAAGCCGTCCTGCGGCCGCGCCTCGTGCAGCCGGGTGCGGATCAGCTCCTGGGCACGCTGGTCCATCACCGTGACGACGTCGGTCGACGAGGACTTGGTGCTGGCCACGCCGAGGTCGGCCGGGCGCTCCTCGACGATGAGCCGACCCGCCTCGAGGGCGACCGCCACCGCGAGCTCCTCGAACGCCCGCAGCTCCTCCTCCCCCGGGACGGGCAGCTCAGCCGGGGCGGACGTGGTGGCCACCTTCAGTCCTGGCCGCACAGGGCCGGCTTGGCCGTGCGCAGGTTGGGGCAGCAGCCGGGGGCGCAGGTCGACCGCAGCGGGGTGGTGCCGGGCCAGGACGGCTGGGCCGGCTGCTCACCGCGGGCCACCGCCGCACGCTCCTCGACGAGGTCGGCCAGCCCGGAGACGAACTCGGGGTCGA
>Ga0308175_100003754_pt1 | contig 10565 bp, 5 predicted proteins | sample PhyCR1_3_FD_203893 | JGI IMG/M metagenome (GOLD analysis project Ga0308175, IMG submission 203893) | Soil microbial communities from UC Gill Tract Community Farm, Albany, California, United States - DLSLS.C.R1 | ecosystem: Environmental > Terrestrial > Soil > Agricultural land | place: USA...
GGTCGGAATCCGCCGGAATTCCGCGGCAGCGCCCGAATCCCGCCAACTCATCGCCGCACGGGATCGCGCCGCGAGCGCATTCCGCACAGGCAACGTCGAGCTTCTCGTCTCACCCGGCATTCCGGCTCCGGTGACAATCGGAGGCTCCGTCATCCTTCCGGAATGCATGCTTCACGATGCTTCCGAAGATGCGCTCGCCGCCGTGCTGGGGCATGAATTGGCCCACATCGAACGCCATGATTTCCTGGCCAATCTGCTGTTCGAGATCCTTGCGTTGCCTGTTTCGTTCCACCCCGCAACGCTCTTCATTCGCCGCCCGATCCGTCAAACCCGCGAAATGGCGTGCGATGAACTGGTAGCCGCGCGCATGATGGATTCGCGTCTGTACGCGCACTTGCTGGTCGGAATAGCCGCCTCCCTCGCCGGACTTTCCCATCCGCGCCTCGCGCTCGGCATCTTCGATGGCGATTTGTTGCAGGTGCGCGTGCGCCGTCTGACCTCAAACGTTCGGGCCAGCATCGCCGGCACGCGCATCGCTCTCGGCGCAGCTTTTGCAAGCTTCGTCGCAATCATCCTTGCCGCAAGCGGCATCGCGCTCCCGGTACTGGCGCAAAGCCCCGCGGCTCCGGAAATTCGCGCAGGCGTCCAGGCTTTGAACAACAACGACTACGCATCTGCCCTCCAGCATTTGAATAACGCCATCGCGGCCGATCCCGCAAATGTCAATGCCCGGCTCTATCTCGCAACCGCGTGCATACGTCAGTTCGTGGCGCTTCCGGCCGCAGAGCGCGCGAAAATACCGCCTGCCAATTCTCCTCTGTTCACCTGCGCCCTTCCCCAGTACAAAGCCGTGCTGGCGCTGGACCCCAACAACTCGAACGCGATGTTCGGCCTTGCGCTCGCCACGCCGAAGGACCCAACTGCGGCTCACGACCTCATGCTGAAAGTCATCGCAGCTGATCCCACCGACGCGAATGCGCGTTATGTGGTCGGTGCGCTCGATTGGAGACTGGCGTTTGCCGATATCCGGGAGGCCGAGCACCAGGCCGGAATTCCGCCAACTGCCAGCCAGATTCCGGATCCGGCTCTGCGGCAAAGTCTGCGGGCCGCCCACGAAGCGCAGTTGCAGGAAGGCATAAGCATGCTTCGAACCGCGCTCCAGCTCGATCCGAAGTCACCCAATGCCTATGCTTACCTGAATCTGCTCTACCGCTGTGAGGCCTTGATTCTGGACAGCCCGGTGGATTCGGCGAACCTGATCAAAGAGGCCGATGCTCTGGTTCCGCAGGCCATCTCGGTCGCGAAAGCCGCGCAACACGAACCCAAAGCCTCGCAGGCGCTCGATCCCGACGCGCCTCCGCCGATGCCATCAGTTCTTCCCGCGCCGCCACCGCCCCCGCCGCCACCCGGGGCGGCCAAATGACTATGCCAGGCTCACCGGAATCCAGATCTCGAATCCGCCCATCCCCGTTCGCGGATCGAACTCCGGTCCGTAGCGCTCGAACTCCGGCCCGCCCGTCGTCTGATATCCGGACGCGGGCAGCCACTGATTGAAGATCGTGAACCACGTACGGCGTATCGAAGAAACGTGGTCACGATGCGCGAACACAGCGTAACGCTGGCCGGGAATTCGCAGGCGCGCCAGTTCAGGCTGAACCTGCGAAAACCCGGTCACCTCCACGCCGGAGATGTAGTCGGTGTTTCCCTCGTCATCGCTGTTGCAAAGTACCCCATACGCGGTTCTCCCCACCTGCCCTGGAATGTTTCCCAGATACGGCTGGAACCGCTGCCATTGCGCCGGGATTCCGGCGGACGTGGTCGAATCGTAGCGTTCGCCGAGCCCCGCAATCAGCAAAGTCCCGAGATTCTCGAACCGCGGTGGCTCGAGAGTGGTAAGTAATGTCTCAGCCATTCGAATCGGCTCCATCACTCGAATTTGCTCGAGGCTCCGGCGCGCGCGAAGCGCTTCCGGCGTCAAACCGAATTGATCGCGAAACGCGCGCGTGAAAGCTTCATGAGACCCGTACCCCGCATCGAGCGCGACCGTGAGAATATCCGGCGCTCCATCCGCCAGCGCGCGTGCGGCCTCGGTCAGATGGCGTGCCCGCACATAGCGGATGAACGAGCATCCGATCGCGAGACCGAACAATCGCGACAGGTGATAGCGCGATACGCCCGCAACCTCGGCCGCTTCGTCCAGCGTGATTTCCTGGTTGAAGTGGCTTTCGATGAACCAGACCGCTTTCCCAACGGGATTATCGAGGCTCACGCGGCCAGAATAGCCACTCGGTTATTCGCTGGCTTGATCCTGTTTGCGGTTCTCATGTGGGCGGCCAGTCCGGCTGGAATCTGGAAGGGCGAACTGACGATGAACAACGGCGATGGCAAAACGAAGGGTCAGGCCACCCTTGAATTGGCTGTGAAGGGGTCGAGACTCACCGGAACGCTCACCGCGAACGGAGCTACAGACGAGATTCTGAATGGCTCGGTCCGCCGAGGCGTCGTTTCATTTGTTATCGCAAGCGGGATGGATGACATTCAGAGTTTCCACTTCAGAGGATCCGTTAAGGGCGATTCACTGACGCTCCGTATCCGCGGACGCCTGGATGAAGAGAGCATGAAAGTAGTCGATATCGGCAGCGCTCATTTACGTCGTGCAAAATAGGAACTCACGATCACGGGTGTTATCTGCTTCATATTTCTGGAGATCCTGCTGAAAGCTATGCGCGTCGATGCTACAACCGGGAGTGTTGTCCTGGCCCGGCGATCCGATTCATCCTCCTGGGACAAAACATATCAGGCGTAACCGGAAGCGCCCTGCACACTGCGAAAATAGCACCAGAGCACGCCACAATGAAGTATCCTGCAGGACCTCGGGGGCTCGAAACGTTCGGTTTCTTCAGCCGGCGCTCCGCCAAAGGGACTCTCGGCTTTATCGAAAAAACCGTTCGTGAATACGGCCCGGTTTCTTCCTTTCGCCTGCTTTTTCAGCGAATGTTCGTCTTCAACGACGCCGAGCTGATTCGCGACGTTCTGGTCACGCGACAGCACGATTTCGAGCGCGATATGGGGGCCCGGTTCTTGCGGGAACTCGTGGGCGACAGCGTCATCACGCGCATGGAGCCGCTGCACCGCGAACGGCGCCGCGTTCTCCAGCCCGCATTCCACCGCGAGCAGATCGAATCGTACGCGAACGCGATGATCGATCTCTCCACGCGCGCGGTATCGGAATGGGCCACCCGGCCGGAAATCGTCGTCGGCCCGGAGATGCGGAAGCTGACGCTCTCGATCGTCGGCGCCAGCCTGTTCGGCGCGGACTTCACGTGCGCGGCAGGCGAAATCGCCGCCGTTCTTTCCCGCGTGTTCCGCAAAGCGCGCCGCGTCATATCGCTTATGACGCCCATGCGGCCCTTGTTAACGGTTTACCGGCGGCTCTTTCCCCGCGGGCCCAGCATCTTCTTTGAACGCGAGCGCCGCGAACTCGATCGCATTGTTCTGCCGTTGATCGATCGGCGCCGACGCGAATCGTCGAAGGATATCGTTTCTCTGCTGCTCGCCATGGATCTTTCCGATCGCGACGCGAAGGATGAGATCGTCACCTTCGTTCTGGCCGGGCACGAGACCACCGCGACCGCTCTTACCTGGGCATCTTATTTATTGGCGCAACATCCCGAAGTGAGCGCCCGCATCGAGGCGGAGGTGGACGAAGTCCTCCAAACCCCGGCAGGAGGTTCCGCAGAAAAAGACCGCCGGATCACGTTCGACGATGTCGCGAAACTGCGCTACACGGCGAATGTGTTCAACGAAACGCTGCGCCTCTATCCCCCGGCGCCGCTGTTCGGCCGTCGCGCCATACGGGACGTGGATTTCGGCTCGTTCACCGTTCCGAAGGGCTCGACCGTAATGCTCAGCCCGTACATTACTCATCGCGATCCGCGTTACTGGGAACGGCCCGACTCGTTCGAGCCCGAACGCTGGGAGAACAACTCGGCTCCGAAATTCGCTTTCTTTCCGTTCAGCGGGGGCGCGAAGATGTGTATCGGAGACGGTTTCGCGAAGCTGGAAGGCGTGATTGTGCTGGCCGAGATGGCGCGGCGGTTTCGTTTCGCGCTGGCCGAGCCCGGCGAGGTGGAAATCTCGAGCGGGGTTACGCTGCAGCCGAGTCGTCCGATTCGCCTTTCGCTCGAGCCTCGCCCGGTTCGTGCGTCTCAGGTATCCTGAGCCGCCGTGAAATATCCGGGCCAGATCATCTGGCTATCGCGATCTGGCCCTCGCAAACAGTTCCTATCGTCCGGGTATCCGGCAGCATTGCGCCCATGTCGCAATCTGCCGTGGGCCGTTGGTCTGATTGTCGACCCACGTGCGCCAACTGGTGTCCCCGTTGGGAATACTGAACAACCAGACACCCGGATAGCCGAGCGACCCTTCCGGGGTAGACCATCCGCCGCCCGTTGCCGTGAAACCGGTGGGGCAGATGGCATCGATCGCCGTCCACGTATTCACTGCCGAAGAAACGTTCCCCGAATTCACCTGAGTGCAGTCCAGAGGCGTGGCGACAGGAGCGGCGAAATAGCCGAGAATGTCCACGACCACATCGGATGTGGCGGCGCTGAAAACGTTGAAGTCGTTGCCGGAGCCGGGCAGCACCGGCACGATCACCGTATCGGCAATGGTCTGGCCCGCCGTATAGTTCAGAAGGCTCGCGAGAGGCTGCGCGGCGCCGACCGCCCATGCAGTGAAATACCCACCCGCCGCGGTGTTGGTTGCAGTAATGGTCATCTCAACGGCCGAGGCAACACCGTAGGGAATGCCGCAGGGACCATTCTTTCCGCCCTGAAAGGCGAAGGTGGTGGGATTATCCACGTCGAAACTGCGGCTCGTGCCAGCGGCCAGTGTGAGGCTGACGGGGGGTCTGGTATCGACGATCCGGCAGGGATTGATGGGAGTGTAGACGAGATTGTCCGCGAAATCGCCGATGCCGCTATCCCCCACAGGGGCAGCGGCGGCGCCTGTGGAAACGCCAGCGGCCCTCAAAGCAAGAGCGGAGTTGGGAATGGCAGCGCCATTGCGCAGAATTTTCAGGACGGCCTTATAGCTGGTGGCGTCGCCAACGGCCACCAGATTCGCCGGCTGCAGTTTCATCAGCGCAGCCTGCATGTCTGTGGTGTAGTTGGAGTCATATTTCCCGCTGGCCCGCGCGTCAGACTCCCATTTGTTGACGATCCGGGCGACGAAGTTCGCCTTGTCGTTCGCGACCTGCTGCAGCTTTTCCTGGAATGACGATTGGGTTGAATTCTGCGCGCCAAGGCTCGTGGCCATCGGTTCGGCCTGTTGGGCGAAGATGTTCGGGGTGAGCAGGACCGGCGCCGTGAAAGCAAGAGCTATCTGCGCCAGCGTGTGACTGAGCGAAGTGGATTTCATAGTCGATTTGCCTCTTTCCATGTGCAGGCGCCCGCGAACTTGCTGGAATTGTGGACAAGAATCGCGCGCGCAGGGGGGCGCCTGACTACGTCGCCGCCCGCGTAATTCCTTGAATTGCCTTTCGGGGGGACGATGCATGCTGATCGTCCGAAGCTTTGTGCTTCGGTACTCCTCTCCGTTTCAGCTCGCGATCCGGTAATTCCGAGTGACTCGTTAAAATACAGGTGATTTATCGGGTTTTCTTTTCGACGAAAAGGCTGGCGAGGAGAGGAGCTGAGGCGATGGACTTGTGCTGGAGAGGACCGAACGCCGATTCCCGGAACGGGTGAACTCTCGCGCGTTTCAGCCCGAAACTTTCGACGCTCCTTGATTCAGCGACCGAATAGCTGGACAATATCAACATCAAGCTAAGGAGGGGGTATATGAATCGAACGTTGTCCACGGCGGCGGCTGTATTGGTTTTGCTTGCCGCAAACTGTGCCGCGCAGGAAGTTAGCGCGGGAATCACAGGCCATGTAGCCGATCCTACCGGCGCATCGATAGTCAACGCGAAAGTCAACGCAAAGGACCTGGACCGGGGTACCGACTGGCCAACAACCACGAATGACGACGGTATCTACGCCTTCCCCCGCGTCCCGCCGGGCCGCTACGAGCTGCGGGTGGAAGCGCCGGGTTTCAAGACCTATGTAAACCCGAATGTCGCGCTCGAAGTAAACCAGCGGGCGAGAGTCGATGTCACGATGCAGGTGGGGACGCAGAGCGAGAGTATCTCGGTCACTGGAGAAGCCCCGGTGCTGCAGACGGATACGACGCAAGTTGGGTCCGTGATCGACGCGCGAACGGCGGTCAATACGCCGTTGATCAGCCGGAATCCGGTGGCGCTGACGCTGTTGACGGCCGGAGTAACGACGCCGCAGCCCTCCAGCTTCAATAACGGGCAGCGAAGCGTGGGCGGCGGGCGGCCTTATGTAAATGGGAATCGGGAGGAAGCGAACAACTTTCTGCTCGACGGCGTGGATAATAACTTCACCTCCGACAACCTGGTTTCCTATCAACCCAACCCGGACGCCATAGAAGAATTCAAACTGATCACCAATAATGCGCCGGCGGAATTCGGGAATTTTCAGGGCGGCATTATCAACGTGATCATCAAATCCGGAACCAATGAATTCCATGGCAACGTGTTCGAGGATTTTCGCAACGACAAAATGAATGCCGGCAACTGGGGCCGCAACTGGCAGGGACTTTCGCGGCAGCCGCTGCGGTGGAACCAGTTCGGGGGAACGTTCGGGGGCCCGATACTCAAAGACAAGCTCTTCTTCTTCACGGATTATCAGGGGTTGCGGCAAGCGGTGCCGACATCGCTCGCCAGCACCACGGTGATGCCGACGGCGTGGCGGAACGGAGATTTTTCAGCGCTGCTCGATCCTTCGCAAACCGGCGGTAAGGTGATTCAGCTTTATAACCCGTACGCCCTGACGAACGGGCTTCGCGCGCCGTTCCAGAACAACATTATTCCGCAGAGTCTTCTGAGCCCGGCGGCCGTAAAGCTGCTGAATGATCCGAGATACTACCCGGCGCCGCAAACCACCGGATTCATCACGCCGAACTATCAATACGCCAACGCCAGCTACATCAACACCGACCAGGGTGACGTGAAGGTGGACTGGCGGCCCTCGACGCAGGATTACTATTCGGTCCGCTATTCACAGGGGCGGCAGGATACGCCCACAGTAAATTCGTTTCCGCTTTTCTATAACACGTTCAACACTTCGCCTTTCAAGAACGGTGTCGTCGATTGGACGCGGACCATTTCGCCAACCGTCGTGAACGAATTCCGCGTGGGAGTGAATTACATTCTGCTGGATAACGGGGGGGCCGATAAAGGACTGGGCAACATCGGGCAGGCCGTCGGGATTCAGAATGCCGGTATCGGCCTGTTGTCTCTGGGCGCCGGAACAAATGGCGGGACGGCGTTTGCGTATGCGGCGGGTATAGGCAACGCGAACATCGGGGTTGCGCAATTGTTTGCGAACACCACGTTCCACTATGCCGACAACCTGACGGTCATTCGCGGGCGGCACATGATGAAGATGGGCGGACAGATTCTGCGGCAATGGGTCAATGTCTTCTACGCGGGCAACGGCGGGCGAACAGGGTACATCAACTTCTCCGGCCGGTATACGGCGCAGAACGCGGCCAGTCCCTCGGGTACGCAGATTGGCGAGGCGGATTTCCTGCTTGGCATGCCCGCCGATCTCGGGCGCGGGCTCAGCACAGGAACCTGGGGACAGCGCGCCCTGATCTACGGAATCTATTTCCAGGACGACTGGCGCGTGAACAACAACCTGACCCTGAATCTGGGACTGCGGTGGGAGTATCACACGCCGTGGGTGGAAGTGGATAACAGGCAGGCCAACTTCAACGAATTTTCGGGACAGCTCTACCTTGCCGGTCAAAGCTGCCCGTATGACAATTGCCGCGCGCTTTACAACACCTTCAAGAAGGATTTTCAGCCGCGAATCGGCTTTGCTTACACCCCGGATCTTTTGAACAGGCATCTCGTGTTCCGGGGAGCGTACACGATCTCGTCTTATCTGGAAGGAACGGGAACCAACCTGCGGCTGCCTTTGAATCCGCCGCTCAATTCCGAGTTTGCGGCGCTCTATAACACGCCCGCTTACACGGTTCCTGGAACGACGCTCGATCAAGGCCTTTCTGGCCTGAATCCAAAGGATCCGTACAAAGGGGCGACCATCCGGCTGTGGGACCCGAATGTTCGGCCGGCAGTATCGCAGCAATGGAATCTCTCGACGGAATATCAGCTTCCCGGCAACAACGTGCTGACGCTCGGATACGTGGGTCAGCACAGCACGCATCTGATGGTCGCGATGCCGTATCTTCAGAATCAGCTCGTCAACGGCCAGGTGGTTACCGGGCCGTTTCTCGCGGGGAACCCGACGCTGCGAAGCGAGATTTCCCAGATTTCAGGGACGGCTTCGATCGCGAACCAGAAATACAACGCGCTGCAGGCTACGCTACGGAAACGGTTTGCCATGGGCCTGGAATATCAGGTGGCTTATACGTGGTCCAAGGGCGAGTCCGATTCGATCGGCTACTACGGCCAGGGCGGGCAGGCGGGCGGACAATCGGCATACTGGCAGAATCTGTTTTGCCAGAAGTGCGAATGGGGTCCGACTTACTTCGACACGACCCAGAACGTTGTGATCTCGTTCGTTTATGAGACGCCGTTCGGCCATGGCAGGAAATTCGGGGCCAACTGGAACCGGGCGGTGGATGCGGTGCTCGGCGGTTGGCAACTGGGCGGGATTGCGACGGCTCACGGGGGATTTCCGCTGACCATCAAGATGAGCGGAGATCCATCGGGCACGGGCGCACGAAGCTTCCGCGCGAACGTGATCGGAACGCCGAACGATCCGCACAATATCGGGCCCGGCGCGCTGTTCCTCGATCCTTCGGCTTACGCTACTCCGACAGCCGGTACGTTCGGGAACGCGGGAGTTGGCATCGTTCGCGGGCCCGGCATGGCCCGGTTCGATCTTTCGCTCGGCAAGAGATTCAACATCAGCGAGCGGAAGTATTTCGAAATCCGAGGCGAGGCGTTCAACCTGACGAATACGCCGATCTTCCTGAGCCCCGCGTCGCAGACCATTACCTCACCGCTGTTCGGACAAATCCGCAGTTCCGAAGGCGAGCGCAACGTGCAACTGGTGGGCAAGTTCTACTTTTAATAGTGGAATGCTGATACTGATTGCGGCGATCCTGCCGGCGCTGGCGACGAACGACGCCGCGCCGGCGGACGCAGTGAAACTGCCCGCGCCCGGAGTGGAATATCGAGTCAACGTGGCCTCCGCCAGCCGGAGCCCCTGGGTTGACGCCAACGGCTGGCGAATCGAGCGCGCGCCAGACCGAACTTACTTCTACGATGTTCCGGAGAAAGCGGCCGCTCTCGCCTGCGCGGAGGCGTATGCGTGGGCAGCGAGGGCGCTGATCTACACGACCGATTCCGGCGCGGCTGCCTTTCGGAGCATGCTGGACTTCGTAAAGTCATTGCCTGAGGCGAACTGGCCCCTGATGGCGAATATCGGGGTGATCGACGATGGCTCGAATGAGACCGGCGAATTGATGAATCTGCTGACGCGGAGGAATCTGCTGTACAGGATCGTGCCCGCGCCCGATTCGAAGCTGGATCTGAATGTCCGCATCGCGGATTACCCGAAAGCCGACGCGGCAAACCCGGCGCTCCTGGCGCAGAAGATCAGGTCACAGCTCGGGGATGACAAGCGGCTGGTCCGGCTGTATGGGAGCGAGGTGGTGGTAGCGCGTCTGGTGGGGGATGGAGAGCGGGCGCGTCTGCACCTGGTGAACTATGCCACGCGGCCGGTGAACGGGTTGCGGGTTCGGGTGAAGGGCAAATGGGCGCGGCAGGAGGCCAGGGGCTATGGCGCGCCGCAGATAAAGCTGCAGGACGTGAGCATGGAAGGCGACGCCACGGAGTTTACGGTTCCGGAGATGAGCACGTACATCGCGGTGGATCTGGCGCGTTAGCGGGCTGCGGAAAAACGGAGCGCTCAGCAAAGTCGATGAATACGCACGCGGCGTACTGACGAATGCAGCCTCGCCGTAGCTTGCTTTACGTCGCCGGAGTTGTTGACCGCGTGGCTGCGCTGTCCGGCACTCGAATTCTCAATCCACATGGGCCCACAGTTACCCGTCCCGCTCTTTTGGATGTGGCGTTTATCGGAGCGGAATGCGCGTTACACGCCCAGGCGCGTTCAAGGCGTCGCGCACACTCGGCGACTTTGCGCGAGTAATTCCGCGCTCACGATGCCTTGGCAGGCACTTATCCGAGATGTGGGTAGCATCAATCAGACAGTGCGCGCGAGGATCCAGTCGCGAGGATTCGGAGATCTTTGACAGGAAAGTTGCGCGGCGTCGCCGGGCTCTTTTGGGACGTTCGCCAATTTCAGAGCAGAATCGAGGCGACAACGATATGCGAAGGGTTTACGAGAAAGCCGCGAGCAGACGAGCCCGCGACGCGAGTCAAGAATTACATAACGCCGAGCGGCCTGCAGCGCGTCAAAGATGAGCATCGGTTTCTGCTCACCAGGGAACGCCCGGCC
>Ga0308175_100003755_pt1 | contig 10562 bp, 6 predicted proteins | sample PhyCR1_3_FD_203893 | JGI IMG/M metagenome (GOLD analysis project Ga0308175, IMG submission 203893) | Soil microbial communities from UC Gill Tract Community Farm, Albany, California, United States - DLSLS.C.R1 | ecosystem: Environmental > Terrestrial > Soil > Agricultural land | place: USA...
CCGAGCCCCCGGCGGTCCTGGATCGCCACCGCCACGCGGGGCCAGCCGCGCACGGCGGCGAGGAGGAGCGCGTAGCCGGCGATGGCGGCGATCACCCGCACCTCGGTGGCGGCGACCGGGTCGTAGCCTCCCATCCCCAGCTTGCTGAGCACCAGCCCTCCCGCCTGCCCCAGGGCGCCGCAGAAGCCGAGCGCGAGGCCGGCGGCCGAGGGACGGGGCTCGCGGGGGGCCCCCGCCGCCGGTGGGCTCCCTTCGAGGACGGCCCAGGCGATGCCGGCGACGGTGAGCGCCACTCCCAGGGCGTCGCGGCCCGTGAGGGTCTCGCGGAGCACCAGCCAGCCGATGAGCGCCGTCAGCAGGGGCGCGAGCGACATCATCAGCGACGCGAGGCGGGGCCCGATCAATACGTAGGCCTGAAACAGGCAGAGGTCGCCGAACACGAAGCCGATCAGGCCGGAGACGGCGAGCCAACCCCAGGCCCGGGGGGTGGCGTCGACCGGCAGCGGCAGCCCCCGCAATCCCCAGGTGGCGAGCACCAGGAAGCCGAGCGCCATCACCAGCCGGATCAGGTTGAGCGGCAGCACCCCCATCCGCCGCCCGGCGGCGGCGAAGGCGAGCGCCGAGAAGGCCCAGCAGAAGGCCGTGCCGAGCGCGGCGAGCTGGCCGAGAGTGGCGGTGGAGGCGGCGGGCACGGGGGCGGAGCTTACTCCAACCCCCGCACGAACCCCACCACCGCCGCCACCGCCGTCTCCAGGTGCTGCTTCTCCTTGTACCCCGACGACGCCCGTGGCTTGAAGGAGTGGTCGCCGTCCTCCAGCCAGAGGAGGCGGATGGCCGGCGAGAGACCGTAGGCCGCGACCTCCCCGGGGGTGCCGAAGGGGTCGCGGGTCCCCTGGACGATCAGGGTGGGGGTGCGCAGGCCGTGGAGATGGGCGGTGCGCAGGCGGTCCGGCTTGTCCGGCGGGTGGAACGGGTAGCCGAGGCAGACCAGGCCGCGGACGCCGGCCTCGTCCGCCACCAGGCTGGCCATCCGGCCGCCGAGCGATTTGCCGCCGATCACCAGGCGCTCCCCTCCCCCGAGCTCGTCGATCGCCTCCCGCCAGGCCGCGCGCAGAACAGGCTCGCGGTCGGGCGCCCGCCGCTCTCCGCTCTCGCGGCGGCGGCGCATATAGGGAAATTCGAAGCGCGCCGCCCGCAGGCCGGCCGCGGCCAAGCCGGCGGCGATCACGTTCATGAACGGCGAGTCCATCGGCGCCCCCGCTCCGTGGGCCAGGACCACGGTGGGGCCGTCCGCGGGACCGTCGAGGATCATTCCGGCTTTCTCCATCGCAACCTCCTCGTTCTCGTTCCTATATACTCCCCCACAGTTTTTCGAATCCGACGATGATTCCGACTTCCGAGCAACTGGAGGAGATCGCCCGCCTGCGGGAAGGCTCCCTCGCGGAGGTGCCCTTCGCGCCGTTTCTCCTCGCCCACGCCCTGCGCCAGCACTCGCTCGTCCTGGAGGTCCGGCGCCGGCAGGTCTGGAAGCGGATTCTGATCGAGAACGGCGTCCCCGTCGACTGCCGCTCGAACCTGACCCACGAGACCCTGGGGCGCTTCATGGTGGCCGAGGGGAAGCTCGGCGAGGAGGACTTCACCGCCTGCCTCTCGCGCTCGGCCTCGCGCGGCGTCCCCTTCGGCGAGATCCTGCTCGAGCACGGGCTGGTGACGCCCGCCGACCTCTTCCGGATCCTGCAGCAGAACCTGGCCAAGAAGCTGCTCGACCTCTTCACCTGGAACGAGGGGGAGCTCCGCTGGCTCGACGAGGCGCCGGCCTCCGACTCCTCGCTCAAGGTGAAGGTGCCGCAGCTCATCCTCACCGGCGTCACCCGCTTCGCCCCCCAGGAGGAGGTGGACATGTCGGTGGCGCCGCTGGTGGGCAAGAAGCTGGTCCTCCACCCCCGGCCGCCGTTCCCCTTCGACGACCTGCGCCTGGGCCGCCACCAGAGCCAGATCGTGGAGGCCCTGCGCCCGCCGGGCCGCCGGATGGGTGAGCTCGCGGAGCTGACCCAGCTCCCCGTCGACGAGATCACCCGCGTGCTCTATGCGCTGTCGATCCTCGGCCTGGTGACCACGGCCGACAACGTGCCGAGGGACCTGACCGCGACCGGCTCGTTCCCCCGCCCCACCGTGGCGCCGCCGCCCCCGCCGCCGGTGGCGACCGTGCCGGTGCCGGTCCCCCCGGCGGCGCCGGCCGATCCGGATCTGGAGCGGCGGCGCAACGAGGTCATGCAGGCCTACCTCTCCTACCGCCGGCAGGACGCCTTCGATCTGCTCGGCGCTCCCGAGGACGGCACGCCGGCCCGGTTCGAGGAGAGCTTCCTCGACTTCGCCCGCCGCTTCTCCCCGTGGACGCTGCCGCCGGGTGAGCTCGCCGAGAAGGCGCGCGACCTCTTCCTCACCGGCGCCCGCGCCTATGCCGAGCTCGCCGACAGCGAGCAGCGCAACACCCTGCTCTTCCGGCGCAAGACGCTGCGCGAGGAGCGGGCGAAGCGGCCCACGGCGAGCTTCGCCATCAAGACCGACCTGCTCGACTCGGAATCGCAGTACAAGAAGGGCAAGACGCTGATGGACGCCGGCAAGCACCGCGAGGCGCTGATGCTCCTGGAGTTCGCCGCCGACTGCGACCCCCAGAACAGCCTCTACGCCGCCGAGCTCGCCTGGTGCCGCTTCCTGGTCTCCTCGGCTAATGCCTCCCGCGCGCTCAAGGAGCTCAACGAGACGCTGCGCCGCGACCCCCACTGCGGTCTGGCGGCCTTCTACGCCGGGGAGATCGAGCGCCAGGCGGGCAACACCGCGGAGGCCGAGGCCCATCTGCGCCGGGCGATCAAGCTGATGAGCCCCGACCGCCGCCCCATCGAGGCGCTGAAGGCGCTGTCGACGGAGCGCAGGCGCTGACCCAACCTCTTGCTCCGTTTTGTCCCGTCCCGGGCAGGCCGGCGCACCCCCTAGAACGGACGGCGATAGTGATAAGATCGGGCTCAATGTCCATGAGGAGGAACCGTGAAACAAGGTGAAGTCCTGATGAAGGAAAGGGAGCGCAGGAAGATCTCCGCCGAGGAGATGGCCGGCAAGGTGGGACTCCCGTTGGATCGATATCTCGAGATCGAAGCCGGCAATTCGCCCGCCGAGCGCTGGGGGCCGGCCATCCGCGACCTCGCGGTGGCTCTCCAGGTCCCCACCAGCCGGATGTTCGCCACCAGCGGCAAATCCGCGGATACGAAGCCGGGCCAGGCCGCCGAGCTGATCCGCGGGCACCGCGAGGCGCACAAGCTCAGCGCCGCGGACGTGGCGGGCAAAATGGGGATCACCCCGGAGGAGTACGACCAGGTGGAGTCCGGAGGCTCGGAGATCGAGGAGTGGGGGCCGTTCTTCCTCCGCTTCGCCGAGTCCCTCGAGAACGGCTTCCCGGTCTTCAACCTCTTCCACCCCTTCGGCTTGCCGTTCGAGAAGCTGAGCCTCGAAGACTACCGGTAGGCCCCGTTCGACCGTGAGGGCGGCCCAGGCGGCCGCCCGCCCATCTGTGGTAGAAAGCGGCGAACGCTGAGGAGCCTGCCGACCCATGGTGAAATCCACTGTCTTCCGATCCGCTCTCCCGCTCACCCTCCTGCTGACGGTCCTCCTGCCGGCCGGCGCCCACGCCGCCAAGCCGAAGCAAGCGGCCCCGGCCGCCGCCCCCACGGCGGCGGCGAAGCCGGCGGTCGACCCCGCCCTGTTCTCGGGGCTCAAGTGGCGCGAGGTCGGCCCGTACCGCGGCGGCCGCGTGGCCGCGGTCACCGGCCTCCCCGGGGACCGCAACACCTACTACTTCGGCGGCACGGGGGGAGGCGTGTGGAAGACGGCCGACGGCGGCCGCACCTGGAAGAACGTCTCGGACGGCTTCTTCGGCGGCTCGATCGGCGCCGTGGCGGTCTCCGAATGGGACCCGAACGTGGTCTACGCGGGGGGCGGCGAGGTGACGGTGCGCGGCAACGTCTCCCACGGCGACGGGATCTGGAAGTCGACCGACGCGGGGCGGAGCTGGACCTTCGCCGGCCTCGCCGACTCCCGGCAGATCGCCCGCATCCGCATTCACCCCAAGGACCCGGACCTCGTCTACGCCGCCGTGCTGGGGCACGTCTTCGGCCCCAACGAGATGCGCGGCGTCTACCGGACCAGGGACGGCGGCGCCCACTGGGAGCGCGTCCTCCATGTCAACGACCGGGTGGGCGCGGTCGATCTCACCATGGACCCGACGAACCCGCGGGTCCTCTACGCCTCGCTGTGGAATTTCAAGCGGACCCCCTACAGCCTGGAGAGCGGCGGCCCCGGCTCCGGAATCTGGAAGACCACCGACGGCGGCGACCACTGGAGCGAGCTGACGCGCAACCCGGGGCTCCCCAAGGGGACGATCGGCATCAACGGCGTCGCCGTCTCCCCCACCAACCCGGACAACCTCTACGCCATCGTCGAGGCGGCGGAGGGGGGCCTCTTCCGCTCGCGCGACGGCGGCAAGACCTGGATGAAGACCAGCGGCGACCCCGAGATCCGCCAGCGCGCCTGGTACTACAGCCACGTCTACGCCGACCCCAAGGACGAGGAGGGGGTCTACGCCCCCAACGTCCAGTTCCTTCACTCCAAGGATGGGGGGCGGACGTTCACCCCGATCCGCACGCCCCACGGCGACAACCACGACCTCTGGATCGACCCCAACGACCCGCTGCGGATGATCGAGTCGAACGACGGCGGCGCCACGGTGTCGACCGACGGCGGCAAGACCTGGACCACGCTGGAAAACCAGCCGACGGCCCAGTTCTACCGCGTGTCGACCGACAACCACGTCCCCTACCGGATCCTCGGCCCGCAGCAGGACAACTCGGCGGTGCGCATCCTCTCGCGCGGCGGCGGGGCGGGCATCGGCCCCAGGGACTGGGAGCCCACGGCCGGGGGGGAGAGCGGCTACATCGTCGCCGACCCGAAGGACCCCGAGGTGGTCTACGGCGGCTCCTACGGCGGCCTGCTCATCCGGCTGAATCACGCCACCGGGGACATCCGCGACGTCAACCCCTGGCCGGACAACCCGATGGGCTCCGCCGCGGCGGACATCCCGCAGCGCTTCCAGTGGAACTTCCCCATCGCCTTCTCGCCGAACGACCCCAATACGCTCTACGCGGCGTCCCAGGTGCTGTTCAAGAGCACCGACGGCGGGCAGAGCTGGACGGCGATCTCCCCCGACCTGACGCGCAACGACAAGTCCAAACAGGGCTCCTCGGGCGGCCCGATCACCAAGGACAACACCAGCGTCGAGTACTACGACACGATCTTCTACGTGGCCGAGTCGCCGGTGGAGCCGGGGGTGATCTGGACCGGCTCGGACGACGGCCTGGTCCACGTCACCCGCGACGGCGGCAAGACCTGGAAGGACGTCACTCCCAAGGGGATCCCGGACTGGATCATGATCAACGAGATCGACGCCAGCCCGCTCGACAAGGGGACCGCCTACGTGGCGGCGACGATGTACAAGTCGGACGACAACCGCCCCTATCTCTACAGGACGAACGACTACGGGGCGACCTGGACGCGCATCGACAACGGCATCGATCCCACGCACTTCACGCGCGTGATCCGCGCCGACCCCGCCCGCCGGGGGCTCCTCTACGCCGGCACCGAGCGCGGCATGTACGTCTCCTTCGACGACGGCGCGCGCTGGCAGCCGCTGCAGCTCAACCTGCCGATCGTCCCCATCCACGACCTCACGATCAAGGACGGCAGCCTGATCGCCGCCACCCACGGCCGCTCCTTCTGGTCGCTCGACGACCTGACGCCGCTGCGCGAGATCGCCGCCGGCGGCCGCGACCTCGCCGGCGCGCCGGTGCATCTCTTCCCGCCGGCTCCGGCCTACCGGTACACCGACGCCGGCGGCGGCTTCTTCCAGCCGCCCGGCTCGGGGCAGAACCCGCCGGCCGGCGTGGTCGTCGACTACTACCTGAAGGAGGCGCCGCCGGCCGCGCGGGCCAAGGACGTCAAGCTGGAGATCCTCACCCGCGACGGCAAGGTGATCCGCGCCTTCCAGGGCAAGCCGGCCGAGAAGAAGAACGAGCAGGACAAGGAGAAGGGCAAAGAGGCGGCGAAGGAGGCGGAGAAGAAGCCCGCGGCTCCTGCCGCCAAGCCCGGCGAGACCTCCGAGGGGAGGGCCGAGGCCGAGGCGGAGGAGAAATCCGGGGAGCCGGAGGAGCAGGCCGAAGGAGGGCGCCGAGGGCATCGTCCGGAGCCGAAGATCCCGACCGAGGCGGGGCTCAACCGCTTCGTGTGGAACATGGAGTGGCCGGCCGCCACCACGTTCCCCGGCATGGTGCTGTGGACCGGCGAGCCTCAGGGGCCCACGGCGGTGCCGGGCACCTACCAGGTGCGGCTGACCGCGGCCGGACAGACCCTCACCCAACCCTTCGAGATCCGCAGGGACCCGCGCTCCAAGGCCACCCAGGAGGACCTGGAGGCGCAGTATCAGCTCCTCTCCGAGATCCGGGACAAGCTCACCGAGACCCACGACGCCATCCGCCGCATCCGCGACGTGCGCGCCCAGCTCAAGGACGTCGAGAAGCGCCTCGCCAAGGACGACGCGATGAAGCCGGTGGTCGACGCCGCCAAGGACCTCGACAAGAAGATGACCGCGGTCGAGGAGGCGCTCTACCAGACCAAGAACCACGCCTCCGAGGATCCGCTCAACTACCCCATCCGGCTGGACGACAAGCTCAACGGTGTGGCCTCCTCGGCCGCGCTCGGCGACTACCGGCCCACGGCACAGGCCGTGCAGGTCAAGGCCGAGCTGACGGCCGCGATCGACGCCGAGCTCGCCAAGCTGCGCGGGATCTGGGACGCCGACCTCGCCCGTTTCAACCAGCTCGCGCGGGAAAAAGGGGTCGCGGCGGTCATCGTGCCCCCGGCTCGGCTAAAATAGGGAAACGAGAATCTCGACACGCTATAAATTGCCATGGACGTCATCACCAAGACCCTACCGACCTACACCCTGACCACTTGGGATCTCTCGGAGCTGCTGCCGGAGCCCAGCGAGGAGGAGCTCTCCGCCCGGCTCGCCGGCCTGGAAGCGGCGGTGGCCTCCTTCGAGCGGCGGCGCGCGGACCTCGACCCCCAGATGGACCCGCGCGCCTTCCTCTCCATCCTCCGCCAGTACGAGGAGCTCCACAACCTGATCCAGGTGATCAACGGCTACGCCTCGCTCTGGTTCTACTCGAACACCGGCAGCCAGGAGGCGCTGACCTTCCTCAACCGCGTGCGGCAGGCGGTGACGGCGGCGGCCAACCGCTTCCTCTTCTTCACCCTCTGGTGGCGCAACCTCTCCGACGACGAGGCCTGGCGCCTGCTGCCGGCCGAGAGCGAGCACCGCGACTACCGCCAGTACCTCGAGGACCTGCGGCGCTTCAAGCCTCATACGCTCGACGAGAAGTCCGAGCAGATCATCAACATCAAGGACCAGACGGGCGCCGACGCCGTCATCACGCTCTACTCGATGCTCACCAACCGCCTCGAGTTCAATCTCACGGTGGACGGCGAGACGCGCAAGCTCACCCGCGACGAGCTGATGAGCCACGCCTTCTCCCCCGAGGCGGACGAGCGCGAGTCCGCCTACCGGGAGCTCTACCGGGTCTACTCCCACGAGGCGAACATCCTCGGCCAGATCTACGCCAACGTGGTGCGCAACTGGCACGACGAGCAGGTGGTGCTGCGGGCCTACCCCTCCCCGATCGCCGTGCGCAATCTCGACAACGACGTGCCCGACCGCGCCGTCCAGGTGCTGCTGGAGGTGGCGCGCGAGAACGCCGGCCTCTTCCAGCGCTATTTCCGGCTGAAGGCCGGCTGGCTGGGGCTCCCGAAGCTCCGGCGCTACGACCTCTACGCCCCGCTCGCCAGCTCCGACCGCAAGGTCGACTATTCCGACGCCGTCCGCTCGGTGCTGGAGACCTTCGAGGACTTCCATCCCAAGCTCGCCGAATACGCCCAGAGGGTGTTCGCCGAGAAGCACCTCGACGGCGAGATCCGCAAGGGCAAGCGCGGCGGCGCCTTCTGCTACACCGTGCTCCCCCGCTACACCCCCTGGGTGCTGGTCAACTTCGCCGGCCGGGTGCGCGACGTGGCGACCCTCGCCCACGAGCTCGGCCACGCCATCCACAGCATGCTGGCCAGCGGCTGCTCCAGCCTCACCCAGCACGCCTCGCTGCCGCTCGCCGAGACGGCCTCGGTGTTCGCCGAGATGCTGATGACCGAACGGCTGCTGCGCGAGGAGCCCGATCCGCTCGCCCGCCGCGAGCTGCTGGCCGCCGCTGTGGACGACGTCTACGCGACCGTGCTGCGCCAGGCCTACTTCGTGCTCTTCGAGATCGAGGCGCACGAGGCGATCCGCGCCGGCCGCTCGACCGACGAGCTGTCGGAGATCTACATGGGGAAGCTGCGCGAGCAGTTCGGCGACAGCGTCGACCTGGCTCCCGAGTTCCGCTACGAGTGGCTGTCGATCCCCCACATCTACCAGACCCCGTTCTACTGCTATGCCTACAGCTTCGGCCAGCTCCTGGTGCTCGCCCTCTACCGCCGCTACCAGGAGGAGGGGGAGGCGTTCAAGCCCGGCTATCTGCGGCTCCTCTCCTACGGCGGCTCGGCCCGCCCGGAGCAGATCCTGGCTGAGGTCGGAATCGATATGACCGACCGCTCCTTCTGGCAGGGGGGGTTCGACCTCGTGCGCGAGCAGATCGACACTTTGGAGACTATGAAGCTGTGAAACGGCCCGCCCGGGATTGAAATCCCGGGCTACCGGCGGCCGTCCCTTTCGGGACTGAGCCTCGGGCAGGGGCGACCGTAGGTAGCCCGGGATTTCAATCCCGGGCGATGTGAAACGAATCTCCCGCCTCCTCCGTCATTCCTATCGAACCGGACGGAACGGTCCACCAAGGAGGAGACGATGAGCACGACGAAAATTCTCGGGGGCGCCCTGCTGGCCATGCTGGCGATAACGCTCACGGCGGGGCAGGCGGCGGCGGCGGATCTCTGGATCCACGTCAAGGTCGACGGCCACGGGACCAAGGACGAGCGGGTGTCGATCAACATGCCGCTCTCGATGGTGCGCAACCTCTCCGGGATGGTCCCGGAGGACGAGCGCCACCACGGCCGGATGCGCATCCACGACCACGACTACGACGTCTCGGAGCTGCGCCGGGCCTGGCGCGAGATCGAGCGCGGCCCCGACGCCAACTTCATCACCGTCAAGGATCCCGACTCGGACGTGAAGATCGCCAAGCGCGGCGACCATCTGGAGATGCGGGCGGTCGACCGCAAGGGCAAACGGGAGGAGGTCGAGGCCCGGATCCCCCTCCAGGTGGTCTCCGCCCTGCTCTCGGGGGAGGGGGACGAGGTCAACCTCGACGCCGCCCTCGACGAGCTCTCCCGCCACGGCCAGGGGGAGATCCTCACCGTCCACAGCGAAGACGAGACGGTCCGCATCTGGATCGATCGCGACTCCGAAGGACGATGAAACTGATCCAAGGCTAGAGGACCTCCGCCGCCATCGCCGCGATGCGCTCGCCGATCGGCATCGAGGCGGTGGCGCCGGGAGAGGGAGCGTTCAGCACGTGGATCGCCCGTTCGCTGCGGGCGATCCGGAAGTCGTCGATCAATCCTCCCTTCGCGTCCAGCGCCTGCGCCCGCACCCCGCTCCCCGCGCGCTGGACGTCGGCCGGCGCGATCTCCGGCACCAGCCGCTGGAGGTCGCGCACGAACAGCCCCTTGGACAGCGACCGCCGCACCTCGTAGACGCCGATCCCCCCGAAGCGGGCCGCCAGATGCCAAAAGCCCGGCCAGGCGACGATCGCCGCGGCGTCGCGCGGGGAGACGTCCCGCCAGCGGTACCCCTCCCGCTTGAGGGCCAGCACGGCGTTGGGGCCGGCCTCGATCGAGCCGTCCACCCGCCGCGTCAGGTGGACCCCCAGGAACGGAAAGCGCGGATCGGGCACCGGATAGATCAGCCCGCGCACCAGGCTCCGCCGCCCGGGAGCGAGATCGTAGTACTCGCCGCGGAAGGGGAAGATGCGGACGTCGGGAGTGGCGCCGCAGAGGCGCGCCACACGGTCGGACTGCAGCCCCGCGCAGTTGACCAGCAGCCGGCAGGCGAGGGCGCCGCGCGAGGTCTCCGCCACCAGGCCAGGGCCGTCCCGCCGCACCGCGGTGAGGCGGACGCCGGTCAGCACCCGCCCCTCCGCGGCCTCGATCCGGCGAGCGTAGGCGCGCGCCACCGCCGGGTAGTCGGCGATCCCGGTCTCCGGCACGTGCAGGGCGGCGATCCCCGCGGCGTGCGGCTCGACCTCCCGGATCTCCTCGGGGCCCAGCCGGCGCACGCCGGTCAGGCCGTTCGCCTCCCCCCGGCGCTGGAGCTCGTCGAGCCGCGGCAGCTCCTCCGGCGAGGTCGCCACGATCAGCTTGCCGCAGCGCTCGTGGGCGATCCCCTCCTCGGCGCAGAAGCGGAAGAGCGCCCGCGA
>Ga0308175_100003756_pt1 | contig 10562 bp, 9 predicted proteins | sample PhyCR1_3_FD_203893 | JGI IMG/M metagenome (GOLD analysis project Ga0308175, IMG submission 203893) | Soil microbial communities from UC Gill Tract Community Farm, Albany, California, United States - DLSLS.C.R1 | ecosystem: Environmental > Terrestrial > Soil > Agricultural land | place: USA...
CGGACGCCCTCAGCGCGGCCAGCCCGTCCTCCCAGGCCCGCTTGCCGCCGAGCAGCCGTACGACCGCGAGGTCCGCGCCCTCGATCAGCCCCGGCAGTTCCCCGGCCACGTCCACCCGGGTCGGATTGCCGATCCGGTACCCGGCGCCGGAGGCCCGGGCCGCCAGCAGATCGGTGTCGGCGGTCGACAACAACAACACTGTGCTCATGCGGGCGCTCCCGGTGGAATGAAAGGCAGTCCTTGCGGCGCGCCCGACTCGATGAGCCGCCAGAGCGCGTCCGTGTCCGCGTGCTGTTCGATCAGGTCGCCGAGCCGGTCGAGCTGCTCCTCGCGCAGCGCGGCGAACGAGGTGCCGGGGGCCGGTACGAAGCGGCGTCCCGCGGCGGCCGCCACCTCGCGCAGGAAGGCCCGTCTGAAGCCGTCCGACTCCAGCGAGCCGTGCCAGTGGGTGCCCCAGGTCTGCCCCACCCGGCAGCCGTCCAGACCGTGTCCTCGGCCATCGGAGAAGAACGCTTCCCCGCCGAGGACTTCGGCGACCCCGTGATGGATCTCGTACCCCTCGACCCGCTCGCCCAGGGCCTCTCCGGCCGGCCGGGTGAGCGTCTTCTCGCGGGCGAACCGCACCCGCACGGGGAGCACGCCGAGCCCGGGGACCTCGCCGGCGCGCGACTCGATCTCGTCCTCGATGCGCTCGCCGAGGATCTGGAAACCGCCGCAGATGCCGAGGACGGGCCGGTGTTCGGCCGCCCTGCGCACGAGGGCGTCCGCGAGTCCGCGCTCCCGCAGCCACTGAAGCGCCCGCACGGTCCCGCGGGTGCCCGGGACGACCACCAGGTCGGCGTCGGCCAGCTCCTCCGGCCGGTCCACGAAGCGCACCACGACCCCCGGTTCGGCGGCCAGCGCGTCCACGTCGGTGAAGTTGGACATGAGCGGGATCGCGCAGACGGCGATCCGCAGCACGTCCTCGCCGGCCGGGGGAGCCACCGTGGACTCCCGTACGGTGCCGCGCAGCGACACCCGCAGTCCGTCCTCCTCGTCGATGCCGAGCCCGTGCCGGAACGGCAGCACGCCGTACGTCCGCCGCCCGGTGAGGTTTCGGAGCATGTCGAGGCCGGGCTCCAACAGGGAGACGTCGCCCCGGAACTTGTTCACCAGGAACCCGGCGACCAGTTCCTGGTCCTCGGGCGACAGCAGGGCGACCGTGCCGAAGAAGGAGGCGAAGACGCCGCCGCGGTCGATGTCGCCGACCACGAGCACGGGCAGCCGCGCGCCCCGCGCGATCCCCATGTTGACGATGTCCGTCCGCCGCAGATTGATCTCCGCGGGCGAACCGGCCCCCTCACAGATCACCGCGTCATACGTGCCCCGCAACTCGGCCAGGCAGTCCAGCACCGTGCCCAGCAGCCGCTGTTGGCGTCCGCCGTGGTAGCCGCGCGCGCTCATCTCGCCCACCGGTTTGCCCAGCAGCACCACCTGGCTGCTCTGTTCGCCGCCCGGCTTGAGCAGCACGGGGTTCATCAGCGCGGTCGGCTCGACCCGGCAGGCCTGCGCCTGCATCGCCTGCGCCCGCCCGATCTCGGCGCCCTCGCGCGTCACGAAGGAGTTGAGGGACATGTTCTGCGCCTTGAACGGCGCGACCCTCACGCCCTGGCGGACCAGCCAGCGGCAGATCCCGGCCGTCACGACGCTCTTGCCGGCGTCGGAGGTGGTGCCGGCGACGAGGAGACCACCGTTCACTTGCCACGTCCCTTCACGAGGAGGCGCGCACCGGCGGTGACACCGAGCGCGAGCAGGCCGACGCGGCGGGAGAGCCGTACGGCCCGGTCGATGTCGGTGACCCGGACGGGCCGCCCGGTGCCGCCGCCCAGCACGGGCCGGTGTTCCACCCGCCCGGCGTAGGAGAGCGTCCCGCCGAGCCGCACCCCGAGGGCGCCCGCGAACGACGCCTCGACGGGCCCGGCGTTGGGGCTCGGGTGCTTGGCCGCGTCCGCCCGCCAGGCCCGTACGGCACCCCGCGGATCCGGTCCGGCCAGCGCGGCGAGCACGGCGGTCAGCCGGGCCCCCGGCCACCCGGCGAGGTCGTCGAGCCGGGCCGAGGCCCAGCCGTACCGGCGCAGGCGCGGCGACTTGTGACCGACCATCGCGTCCAGGGTGTTGACGGCCCGGAACCCGAGCAGCCCCGGCACCCCGCCCACGGCACCCCACACCAGCGCGCCCACGACGGCGTCGGAGGTGTTCTCGGCGACGGACTCGACCACGGCCCGGGCGATCCCGTCGGCGTCCAGCGCCTGCGGGTCCCGGCCGCACAGGTGGGGCAGCCGGGCGCGGGCCGCCGTCACGTCCCCGGCCTCCAGGGCGCGCCCGATCGTCCGGGCCTCGCGGGCCAGTGAGGTGCCCCCGACGACGGCCCAGGTGGCCACGCCGGTCAGCGCGGCGGAGGCGAAGGGGGAGCGGCGCACGGCCCGTTGGGCGACGAGCCCGGCGGCCACGGCGCCGCCGGCGCAGACGGCGGTGTGCAGCGCGCCCCAGCCGCGGTGGTCGTGCCACAGCACGCGTTCCACGGCAGCGGCCGCCCGCCCGAACACGGCGACCGGATGCCCGCGGCGCGGATCGCCGAGGAGCAGGTCACCGAGAAGGCCGGCGGCGGCGCCGTACGCGTAAGCGCGATCGGCACCCATCGGCTCAGCCGGCCGTGGGCGCGGGGGCGGGACTCTCGTGACAGGCCCTGGTAAGGGTCCTCGATCTGCGGCCGAGCATGGCGATATGTGTCCTCACTCAGGGTGTCCGCGCCCTGGTTCGACGAAGCCGGCGGTGAGAGTTCCTGGCTCCCGGGGATCACTCCCCGGTGACAGTGGCGGGACCGCGCCGGATTCGCACCGGCTTCCTCTCCTGCCGCCGTAGTTGGCCCGGGCAGTCCACCACGCGCCCGGAAGGGCCGTCAACTTGCCTTTGACCTGCGGGGGGAGAGTGTGCTGAGCCCCACACCGGCGAGATCCGGGCATGGAAAAGGCTCCCTGCCGGAACACACCGGCGGGGAGCCTCTCGGAAGTCGGCTCAGCTCAGGGCTTGGCCACGATCAGGTAGATGCCGTAGGCCACGGCCGCCGCGCACGCCGCGAAGCACACGTACGCGCCGGTCACGGCGAGCGCCGCGGACCCGCCCTGCGCCGCCGCCCGCTCCCGTCGGGACAGGCCGTTGACGCCGAGGGTGAACAGGGCCACCAGGCCCACCGTGAAGGCGAGGCTGACGCCGAGCACGGAGCCGATGGCCGCCCAGTCGATCTTCATGTTGCTTTCCTCCGGTAACCGGGTCAGACGGTGGCGGCCGGCGGGACGGCCGGAGCGGCCGGTGCCGTGACTTCGACGGCGGCCGGGGCCGGGCCGCTGGACTGCGCCGGGATGCTGATGGCCGGCCCCTCGGCGAGGGTGATGGTGCCGGTCGGCGGCGGGGTCACCGCGGCGATCGCGGTGGTCACCACACCGGCGGGCTCCGCGGTCTCATCGGTGCCGTTGACGTTGGTGTGGTCGACGACCTCGCGGCGGGAGAGCTTCCAGATGGTGGCGCTGGAACCGACGAGGAAGACCGCGACGACGGCGGTGCCCCAGTCGCCCAGGTCCGTGACGGACTCGGCGAGCGCGCCGACCAGGGCGGCGGCCGGCAGGGTGAGGACCCAGGCGACGGCCATGCGGGTGGCGGTGGACCAGCGGACCACGCCGCCCCTGCGGCCCAGACCCGCGCCCATCACCGAACCGGAGACGACGTGCGTGGTGGACAGCGAGAAGCCCAGGTGCGAGGAGGCCAGGATGGCGGTGGCGGCGCTGGTCTGGGCGGCGAAGCCCTGACGCGGCTCCAGCTCGGTCAGGCCCTTGCCCATGGTGCGGATGATGCGCCAGCCGCCGATGTAGGTGCCGAGCGCGATGGCCATGCCCGCGGAGAGGATCACCCAGGTGGGAGGGTTGGAGCCCGGGGCGATGGCACCGCCCGCGACCAGCGCCAGGGTGATGATGCCCATCGTCTTCTGGGCGTCGTTGGTGCCGTGGGCGAGGGAGACCAGTCCGGCGGAGGCGATCTGGCCGGCGCGGTAGCCCTTGCGGGCGGCCTCGCCCTCGCCCTTGCCGCCGATCCCGTAGGAGAAGCGGGTGGCGAGCATGGCGGCCAGGCCGGCCACGACCGGGGCGGCGACCGCCGGCAGCAGCACCTTGGTGACCAGGACGTCGCCGTGGACGGCGCCGAAGCCCGCCGAGGCGACGGTGGCGCCGATCAGGCCGCCCATCAGGGCGTGGGAGGAGCTGGAGGGCAGTCCCACCAGCCAGGTCAGCAGGTTCCAGAGGATCGCGCCGACCAGGGCGGCGAAGATGACCTCGGGACGGATGCCGTTCTCATCGACGAGACCCTTGGAGATCGTGTTGGCGACCTCCACGGAGAGGAAAGCGCCCACAAGGTTGAGCGCGGCGGACATGGCCACCGCGACCTTGGGCTTCAGCGCGCCGGTCGAGATGGTGGTGGCCATCGCGTTGGCGGTGTCGTGGAAACCGTTCGTGAAATCGAACGCGAGTGCGGTTACCACCACAATCGCGAGGATCAGCGAGAAGCTTTCCATTTACCCAGGCAATCGTTCGAGCGTCATTGGCGGGTCGAACGTAAGCAACCTGGGTGAACGGAAGATGAACTGGGTCGGGCGTGGGGGTGTCGGTAACGGGGTTCCGGGATTCCGCTCCGGGTGGGCGCCCGGGCGCCCCTTGGCTACCGGCCGCGCGCGAAGGCCCGCAGCCGGCCCGGTGGCCCGTGAAAGAGATTCTGGTCACCCGGCAGACCGCCCTCGATCCCGTACTGCCAGAAGGTCCAGGACGACCATCCGCCGGGCAGCGGTCCAGGTCCTGACGTGCCGTGACGGGCGATCCACAGGGGGTGGTCGGAGGCGAAGGCGCGGCTGTCGCCGGTGCAGGCGGCCCACCACTGGGCGGTCGTGTAGATCACCGGGCGGCGGCCGGTGAGCCGGTCCAGTTCGTCGCTGAAGGAGCGGATCCAGTCGACCATCCGCCGGTGGCCGAGCCCGTAGCAGATGTGCCTGCCGTCGTACGGGTCGTATTCGATGTCGAGGGCCGGCGGCAGGGTCCAGCCGTCCGCCCGCCAGTCGCCGCCGTGCCGCACGAAGTACGCGGCCTGCGCGGCGCCGGGGGACTGGTCGGGCCGGGCGAAGTGGTAGGCGCCGCGGATCAGGTGCGCCCGGCGCGCGCCCGCGTACTGCCGGGCGAAGTAGGGGTTGCGGTAGGTCGTGGACTCCGTCGCCTTGATGTAGGTGAACCGCGCGCCGTCCGACCGGGCGGCGGGCCAGTCGACGTGGCTCTGGTGGGAGGACACGTCGTGCCCCCGGGGCAGACCGGCCGCCACCGCGGCCGACGGCCCGGCGGCGGAGGCGCACTGGGTGCCCGCGAGGGCGAGCGCCGCCGCGGCCGCCGCGACGACGGCCACGCGGCGGCGGAGGCGGGAGGGCGAGCGGTCACGGGCCATGCGTCCCCCTGGTGTGACGGTGGAGCGTCGTCCGGCTGCAGGCATTAATGATCATTAAATGCCTGGCTGTCGAACGATTCGGTGCGTTCGCGGGCGTTCCGTGCGGTGTCCACTCGTCCGGCGGCACGGGTTCCGGCCGCAAGTCCGCCGGCGGCCCGCCCCGCGCCGGGCGGGCTGGCAGGATCGCGGCATGGCTGAACAGCGGCGGAACGCGCAGGAGCAGCAGGAGCAGCAGGAGCGGATGTGGGCGGCGCTGGTCGCGACGGCCCGCCGGACCGTGGCCGACGGGATGGTCGTCGGCACCTCCGGCAACGTCTCCGCACGCGTGGGGGACCTAGTGCTGGTCACCCCGTCGGGCGTGCCCTACGACCGGCTCACCCCCGCCGACATCACCGGCGTCGACCTCGACGGCCGGCAGGTGCTCGGCACCCTCGTGCCGACCAGCGAGCTGCCCATGCACCTCGCCGTCTACCGCACCACCGACGCCCTCGCCGTCGTCCACACCCACGCCGTGCACGCCACGGCCGTCTCCACCCTCGTCACCGAGCTGCCCCCGATCCACTACATGACCGCCGCCCTCGGCGGCTCCGTGCGGGTCGCCCCCTACGCGGCCTACGGCACCGACGAACTGGCCGGGAACATGCTCGCGGCGCTGGCCGGCCGCTCCGGCTGCCTGCTGCGCAACCACGGCACGGTCACCTACGGCGCCACCCTCGACCAGGCCTACGACCGCACCGCCCAGCTGGAATGGATGTGCCGGCTGTGGCTGACGGCGTCCTCCGTGCCGGGCCTCACGCCCGCTCTGCTGACGGAGGCACACATCGCCGAGGCCGGGGCACGCTTGAAGGGATACGGCCAACGGAGGTGACCCCTTGTCGTCGCACAGCCACCCGCTCCGTCCCCCTGTCGTCCGGCTGCCCCTCAACCGGCTGCCCTTCGGACGCCTGCCCTTCGGCCGCCGGCCCCGGCCGTCCGGCCCGGTCCTCCGGCTGGCCGGTTCCGGCGCCCCCCACGACACTGGAGCCGTGCGCACCGTCAGAGCGACCGCCGCCGCCCTCGGCGCCGTCCTGGCCGCCGGCGCGGCATCCGTCGCCGCCGGCCGGCTGGCCAGCGACGCCGCGCTGAAGGCGCCCCCCGGCCGGCCGCTGCCCACCGAACCCCGGCTCACCGTGCACGGCACCGCGCCGGGCCGGATCGCCCTCACCCGCGATCTGGCCTCGCTGCGCCCCGGCACCTACGGCCTGGCCGGCGACGGCTCCCACGCGGTCGTCGGGCCCCTGCTGGACTCGGCCGAGCACACCGCCGACACCGTCGTCCGGCGCCTGGAACGCGTCACCCACGGCACCTTCGCCCCCGGCGATGCCGTGTGGCTCACCCCGAACGTGTACGTCGGCAACCCGAGCACCGCCCTCGGCCTCGACCACGCCGACATCGACGTGCCCGGGGAACTCGGCGCGCTGCCCGCCTGGTTCGTGCCCGGCCACCGGGACACCTGGGTGATCGCGGTGCACGGCCTCGGCACCACCCGCGAGCACGCCCTGAACGTCATGGCGTACCTGCACGGCCGCCGCGTCCCCGTCCTCGCGCTCGCCTACCGCGGTGACCTGGGCGCCCCGCGTTCCCCGGACGGCCTGAACCACCTCGGCGAGACGGAGTGGCGCGACGTGGACGCGGCGATCCGCTACGCCGTCCGCTTCGGCGCCCGCCGGGTCGTCCTGCTCGGCTGGTCCACCGGCGCCACCATGGCCCTGCGCGCCGCCGAGCACTCCGCCGTGCGCGACCGCGTCGCCGGACTGATCCTCGACTCCCCGGTGCTCAGCTGGCAGGCCACCCTGCGCGCCCTCGCCCGGGCCCGCCACACCCCCGACGCCCTGCTGCCGCTCGCGGTACGGGCCGCGCAGGGCCGGGCCGGGCTGCACGCCGACCGCGGCGCCGAGCCCGCCGACCCCGACCGGCTCGCCGTGCCCACGCTGATCATCCACGGCCCCGACGACGTGGTGGCCCCGTGGGAGTACTCCCGCCGCCTCGCCGCCCGCCGCGCCGACCTCGTCGCGCTACACACCGTGCCGCGGGCCCCGCACGCGGCCATGTGGAACGCCGACCCGCAGGAGTACCAGGAGCGGCTGCGCCGGTTCCTGACCCCGCTGATGTGACCGGCCTCGCGGCGCCCTCCGGCAGGGCCGGACCACCCCGCGGCCGGCCATTCCGTCAAAGGGTGTACCACTGGCCCGATTCTGCCTCCCGGCCCGCCCCCGACCGGGTCCATTGGCCAGCCCCGTAGCCCCCCGTGACATTCCGTTTGGGTTTTCGGACCGTCAACCGGAAGACTGCACCTGTGACGTCCCGTATCCCGCGCGACTCCAGGCTTCGACTCGTCCGACCGCGACCCCTGGCCGCCGCCCCCAGAGCTGTGAACCAGCGGCGCCCGCGCCGCCCCGCACCCCGGCCGCCGGAGGGGACCCCCGCCCCGGCCGAACTGGCCAGAATGGCGCGCACCGGCTTGGCCGGCGCGGTCCGGGTCGCGCGCTGGGCCGACTCCGCCCTCGGCCCCGGCAGCGACGCCGCCACCGCCGACGGCAAGGCCACCCTCTCCGACGCGACCGCCGAGCGCGCCGCCGCCGGCCTCGGCCTGGACGCCGACCGGATCCGCGCCGACTGGGACACCGCCCGGCTCGCCGGACTCATCGAGGTGCACGGGGACAACGCGCGCCCCGGCTGGCGCCTGCGCGCCTGGGACCGTGACGACAGCGCCGTGCTGCGCGGCTGGGTCGCCCTGTTCGACGCCTGGTCGCTCGCCAGCCCGGAGCCCGCGGAGTTCGAGCCGGCCGCCGTCGCCGAGGTCGTCTCCGCCATGCCCCAGGTGCTCTCCTTCCTCCAGCTCTCCGCCGGTCCCGTGCCCGTCGAGCAACTGCTCGACCTGCTCCAGCAGCGGGTCACCGAACTGCGCACGGAGCGCTGCGAGGTCTCCTACGAGCCCGGCGCCGCCGGCTCCCCGGCCCCCGCCAGGACTGCCGCCCCCGCGGAATCCGCGCCCGCCGGGGACACCCCGCTCGCCCCGCTCCTGGAGTGGGCCCTCACGGCCCTCGCCGCCGTGGGCGCCCTGACCTACGGCGACGGCCAGGCCACGCTCACCCCGCTGGGCAGCTGGGCGGTCTGGGTCAAGCTGGAGCAGATCTGCGTGGCCGCGCAGAGCCCCGCCGGCAACATCGAGCAGTCCGCCGAGGACATGCTCCGCGGCTGCGCCCAGCTCCGCCCCAACGCCGCCCGCGCCGAGTACCGCGCCTGGCTCGCCGCCCGCCCCGTCGGCAGCGCCGTCACCGAGCTGCTCGCCGCCGCCCGCGGCGACGACGCCCTGCTGCGCGGCCTCGCCTTCGAGGCGCTGCGCGTCGTCGGCGCCCCCGCCGAACCCGAGGTGCACGCGGTACTGGACGACCCCGCCCTGCGGCCCTACGCGCTGCTGTGGCTGGCCGAGCACGACGGCGTCGACCCCGAGGACGCCCACGAGGTCCTCACCCGCGAGGAGGCCACCTGGCTGTGGGTCGACACCGCCGCCGCCGTCGCCGACCACGGTGAGACGTCGATGCTGGTACGGCACCTGGAGGCCGCGGTGCAGCCGACCGTCCCCATGCTGCTGGACGAGGTCCGCGCCGTCGGCCACCCGCGCACCGTGCAGGTCCTGGTGGCCCTCGCCGCCGCCCACCCCGACCCGGCCCTCGCCAAGGCCGTGCGCCGGGCCGCCTTCCAGGTGCACACCGGCGGCTGATCCGGTGCGCCCGGCGGCCGGGGATGGCCCGTGGCCGCCCCGGGCCGGTCAGCCGCCGATCTCGGGCGCGTAGGTGCCGAAGCTCCACACGTTGCCCTCCACGTCCCGGGCCATGTAGTCCCGCGAGCCGTAGTCCTGGTCCGTCGGGGGCATCAGGATCTCCGCGCCGTGCGCCACGGCCCGCTGGTGGTGGGCGTCGACGTCGTCCACGACGACATACACCCCGGCGGGCCCCGCGCCCCGCATGGCCGTGTCGAAGAGACCGCCGCGGCCCTTGGAACCGAGCATCACCGCGCCCTGGCCCTGGGCCAGCTCGGCGTGCATCACCGTGCCGTCCTCCGTCTCGTACACCGACAGCTCGGTGAAGCCGAAGGCCTCGGTGAGCTGCCTGATCGCCGCTTTCGCGTCCGTGTACAGCAGCGTCGGAAAGACGCTCGGCCGTCCGCCTATGCCCGCCATGCCGATCACTCCCTAGTGCGCCGGTCACCGCCCCCGTCCCCCGAGTCTCGCAGCCGCCACCGGTACCCACCGGCCGGCTCGAACGCCCGGACGCAGAAAAACCGCTTGCACGGTCCCGTTAGACTTGGCCCATGGCCATTCTCCTCGCGCATTAGACGGCGGGAACGTCCTCAGCCGCCCACCGCCAATCCTCAGTACGCCCTGGAGTCTGTCCGTGATCTCCGCTTCCGGTATCGAGCTGCGCGCCGGTGCGCGCGTCCTCATCGAGAACGCCACCTTCCGTGTCGCCAAGGGCGACCGCATCGGCCTCGTCGGCCGCAACGGCGCGGGAAAGACCACCCTCACCAAGTGCCTGGCCGGCGAGGGCACCCCGGCCGGCGGCCAGATCGCCCGCTCCGGCGAGGTCGGCTACCTCCCGCAGGACCCCCGCACCGGGGACCTCGACATCCTCGCCCGCGACCGCGTCCTCTCCGCGCGCGGCCTCGACACCCTGATCCGCAAGATGCGCGAGAACGAGGAGCGCATCGCCAACGGCAAGGGCGGCACCCGCGAGAAGGCCCTGAAGCAGTACGAGCGCCAGGAGACCGAGTTCCTCACCAAGGGCGGCTACTCGGCCGAGGCGGAGGCCGCCACCATCGCCGCGGCGCTCAACCTGCCCGACCGGGTCCTCGGCCAGCCGCTCCACACGCTCTCCGGTGGTCAGCGCCGGCGCATCGAGCTGGCCCGCATCCTGTTCTCCGACGCGGACACCCTGCTGCTCGACGAGCCGACCAACCACCTCGACGCCGACTCGATCATCTGGCTGCGCGACTACCTGAAGACCTACCGC
>Ga0308175_100003758_pt1 | contig 10562 bp, 7 predicted proteins | sample PhyCR1_3_FD_203893 | JGI IMG/M metagenome (GOLD analysis project Ga0308175, IMG submission 203893) | Soil microbial communities from UC Gill Tract Community Farm, Albany, California, United States - DLSLS.C.R1 | ecosystem: Environmental > Terrestrial > Soil > Agricultural land | place: USA...
CTGGCCGGCGATGAGGTCGGCCCGCTCCCGGTAGAGGGCGAAGAACAGCTCGTCCAGGGTGGCGAAGTTGGAGTAGAAGGCGCCCCGGCTGTAGCCGGCGGCCTCGCAGACCTCCTCGATGGAGACGCGGCCGAACCCCTTGGCGGCGAAGACCGCGAAGGCGGCGTCGAGCAGGTTCGCCCGGGTCCGGGCCCGCCGCCTGGTGACGCGCCGGGCCGTGTCGTCCTCGGCCGTCATGGCGGGACCTCCCTTTCGATACGGCAATGTATCCGATACATCGATGTATCGAAAGGGCTCCGGCGACCCGGTCCGGCGCACGCATCTTTCAGTGGGAACACATTTTCGATTAAGGAGTAGGCTGGGCCCATGGCCACGCACCTCCAGGGCTCCCTGTTCGACCAGACCGACGAGCTGCGGCTCGGCCCGCTCGACGGGCCGCGCCGGACCGAGCTGGGCTCCGGCGCCTGGATCGACGTACTGCCGGGCTGGCTGAGCGGCGCGGACGCCCTGTTCGAAGAGCTGGCGGCCAAGGTCCCCTGGCGGGCGGAGCGCCGGAAGATGTACGACAACGTGGTGGCCGTCCCGCGGCTGCTCGCCTTCTACGCGGCGCACGACCCGCTGCCGCACCCCGTCCTCACCGAGGCGCGGGACGCCCTGTCCGCCCGCTACGCCGAGGAGCTGGGCGAGCCGTTCACCACCGCCGGGCTGTGCTTCTACCGCGACGGCCGGGACAGCGTCGCCTGGCACGGCGACCGGATCGGGCGCGGCGCCCGCCAGGACACGATGGTCGCGATCCTGTCCGTCGGCGCGCCCCGGGATCTTCTGCTGCGTCCCGTGGGAGGCGGCGGCACGGTCGTCCGGCGGCCGCTCGGGCACGGCGACCTCATCGTGATGGGCGGCTCCTGCCAGCGGACCTGGGAGCACTGCGTGCCCAAGACCGCCCACGCGGCGGGTCCGCGGATCAGCGTCCAGTTCCGCCCGCACGGGGTGCGGTGACGCGTCCGGCGGTGCCCTCGCGAACGCCGGCGCCGTGCCTGGTCGGCTGTTCCCCGACGGCCGGCCGCCGGGACCTCGGAGAGATCATGCGGGCAGAAGTACGCCAAGTCGCGGACGGCACCGATCCGGTGCACGGCCACAACACCAACTGGGTCATCCTCAAGGACGGCGACGACGTCACACTGGTGGACACCGGCTATCCCGGGGACCGCCAGGGCGTCCTCGACTCGCCGGCCGCGGTGGGCAGTTCGCCGGCGGCGGTCGCCGCCGTGCTGATCACCCACGCGCACAACGACCACCTGGGCCCGGCCGAGTACCTGCGCGCCGCCCACGGCATCCCGGTCTATCTGCACCCGGCGGAAGTCCCGCACGCGCGCCGCGAGTTCCTGCACCAGGCCACCATCGGGACGTGGTGCGCAACGCCTGGCGGCCGGGCGTCGTGTCCTGGGCGGTGCACGTGGTCCGGGTGGGCGGCACCGACCACAACCCCGTCGCGTCTCCCGAGCCGTTCCCGGCCGAGGGCGCGCTCGACCTGCCCGGCCGCCCCGTCCCCGTGCACACCCCGGGCCACACCGACGGGCACTGCGTCTACCACCTGCCGGACGCCGGGATCGTGATCTCGGGCGACGCCCTGGTCGTCGGCCACGCCACCTCCCGGGTCACGGGCCCCCAGCTCCTGCACCGCTTCTTCGACCACGAGCGCGCGCAGACGCCGGCCTCGCTGGAGCTGATCGGGGCGCTCGACGGCGACACCCTGCCGCCCGGGCACGGCGCCGTGCACCGCGGCTCGTTGCGCGCCGCCGCCGAACGGGCCCGGGAACGGGCGTCCCGCCAGGGCCTTAGGGTTCGTCCCATGGCATTGCAGATCAGCGCCACGAACCCGGAGCACCCCGCGGTCCTGCTCGAACTGCCCTGGGACGTCCCCCTGGAGAAGTGGCCCGAGGAGTACCTCGTACCGCTCCCCCGGGGCATCTCCCGGCACGTGGTGCGCTACGCCCGCGCCGGCGACGAGGTGATCGCCGTCAAGGAGCTGGCCGAACGGCCCGCGCTGCGCGAGTACGGGCTGCTGCGCGACCTGGACCGGCTGGGCATCCCGGCCGTCGACCCGCTCGCCGTGGTCACCGGCCGCACCGACGGCGCCGGCGCCCCGCTGGAACCGGTACTGATCACCCGGCATCTGCGCGGCTCGATGCCGTACCGCTCGATGTTCGAGACCACCATGCGCCCGGCGACCATGCACCGGCTGATGGACGCCCTCGCGGTGCTGCTGGTCCGGCTGCACCTGAGCGGGTTCGCCTGGGGCGACTGCTCGCTGTCCAACACCCTCTTCCGGCGGGACGCGGGCGCCTACGCCGCGTACCTGGTGGACGCCGAGACCGGCGACCTGCACCCCCGGCTCAGCCCCGGGCAGCGGGACTACGATCTCGACCTGGCCCGGGTGAACATCAGCGGCGAGCTGCTGGACCTGGAGGCGTCCGGTGCACTGCACCCCTCCGTCGACCCCGTCGAGTTCGGGCACGAGATCTGCACCCGCTACGCCGGCCTGTGGCAGGAGCTGACCCGTACCTCGGTGTACCCGGCGGGCAAGTACCACTACATAGAACGCCGGATACGCCGCCTCAACGACCTCGGTTTCGACGTGGCCGAGATGCAGATCGAGCACTCCTCCAACGGCGACACGGTCACCTTCGTGCCCAAGGTCGTCGACGCCGGCCACCACCAGCGGCAGTTGCTGCGGCTGACCGGCCTCGACGCCGAGGAGAACCAGGCGCGGCGGCTGCTCAACGACCTGGAGAGCTGGATGGCCACCCAGGACGACTACGCGCCCGGCGACCCCCTCGCCGCCCGCCCCGAGGTGCTCGCCCACCGCTGGGTGCGGGACGTGTTCCGGCCCACCGTGCGCGCCGTGCCGTTCGAGCTGCGCGGCTCCATGGACCCGGCCGAGATCTACCACGAGCTGCTGGAGCACCGCTGGTACCTGTCGGAACGGGCCCAGCACGACATCGGCCTGGACACCGCCGTCGCCGACTACATCGACAACGTCCTGCCCAAGGCCCGTACCACCCTGGAGCCGACGACACCCGTGTAGGTCACTCGTGCGGGACCACGGCCACCGGGCACTCGGCGTGGTGCAGCACGCCGTGCGCGACCGAGCCGATCCGGGCGCCCACGGCCGTACGGCGGGACCGCCGGCCGACGACCATCAGCTGGGCCCGCCCGGCCATCGACAGCAGCACCTGCCCCGCGCTGCCCATCTCGACGTGCTCGGCGACGGGCACCTGCGGGAAGCGCTCTTGCCACGGGCGCAGCGCGTCGGCCAGGGCCTGCTTCTCGTACGGCTCCAGGCCGCCCGCCTCGTCCAGGAGCTTCAGCGAGCCCGGGCTGTAGGCGAAGACCGGCGGCAGCGTCCAGGCGCGCACCGCCCGGACGGTGGCACCGCGCACGGCCGCCGTCTCGAACGCGAACCGCAGCGCGGCCGCGCTGTCCTGCGGGCCTCCGTGCTGGCCGACCACGACGTCCCGCCCGGCGGCCTCCGCCGCCGCCCGGTCGCCTGCCCGCACCAGGACCACGGGCCGGGCCGTCTCGGCGATCACCTGCCGGCCCACCGAGCCCAGCAGGAAGCCCATCACCGAGCCGTGCCCGCGGGAGCCCAGCACCAGCAGCTCGGACTGAGCGGCCGCGCCGGTCAGCGCCTCCGCGACGCCGCCCTCGAGCACGTCCACGGCCACCTCGAGCTCCGGGTGTCTGCCGGAGACGGTGCGCACGGCCTCCCGCACCCCGTCCGACACCCAGCCGTGCTGGGTGTCCCGGTCGGCCGTGGGGAGCGCCTCGGCGTAGCGCCAGGCGTGCACCACGCGCAGCGGCAGCCCCCGGCGCACGGCCTCCCTGGCCGCCCAGTCCAGCGCGGCCAGGCTCTCCTCCGTACCGTCCACCCCTGCCGTGATCGGGCGTGTCATGCCTCGGGCCTCCTCGTCGTCCGCGTCCGCGGGGCCAGTCTCCCCGCACGTGCCGATCAGTCCGTGCTGATCATGCCCTTCCCCTACCCGCGAAGGGGGCGATCAAGGAGTGGTCCGCGGGCCCGGGCCGTCCTTGCCGTATACCGGAGCGAACCCGGGCGATCGAACATACGATGGGCGGGAATCGGTGCGGTGACCCAGGCGGCGCCGTCCCGTGAATCCGACCGCTCGGGGTGGGAGAGGCATGGCACAGGCCGCCGACGCAGCGCGGACCGTCATCCTGACCGTGGACGACGACCCGGGGGTCTCCCGAGCCGTGGCCCGTGACCTCAGGCGGCGTTACGGCGAGTCGTACCGGATCGTGCGCGCGGAGTCCGGCGAGTCGGCGCTGGAGGCGCTGCGCGAGCTGAAGCTGCGCGGGGATCTGGTGGCGGTGATCCTGGCCGACTACCGGATGCCGCAGATGAACGGCATCGACTTCCTGGAACAGGCCCTGGACGTGTATCCGGGGGCCCGGCGGGTGCTGCTGACCGCGTACGCGGACACCAGCGCGGCGATCGACGCGATCAACGTCGTCGACCTGGACCACTATCTGCTCAAGCCGTGGGACCCGCCGGAGGAGAAGCTCTACCCGGTGCTGGACGACCTGCTTCAGGCGTGGCGGACCAGCGCCTACAAGCCGGTGCCCAGCACCAAGGTCGTGGGGCACCGCTGGTCGGCCCGGTCCTCGGACGTACGGGAGTTCCTGGCCCGCAACCAGGTGCCCTACCGCTGGTACTCGGTGGAGGAGCCCGAGGGGCGGCGGCTGCTGACCGCGGCCGGGCAGGACGGGCAGCGGCTGCCGCTGGTGGTCACGCCCGACGGGACGGTCCTGGTCGAGCCCGAGGCGCCCGAGCTGGCCGCGCGGGTGGGCCTCGCGACGACACCGACGGCCGACTTCTACGACCTGGTGGTGATCGGCGGCGGCCCGGCCGGGCTGGGCGCCGCCGTGTACGGGGCCTCGGAGGGCCTGCGGACCGTGCTCGTGGAACGGTCCGCGACCGGCGGGCAGGCCGGGCAGAGCTCCCGGATCGAGAACTACCTGGGATTCCCCGACGGGGTCTCCGGCGCGCAGCTCACCGACCGGGCGCGGCGGCAGGCGGCCAAGTTCGGCGCCGAGATCCTGACCACGCGCGAGGTGACGGGACTGGAGATCAACGGGGCGGCACGCGTGGTGCGGTTCGCGGACGGATCGGCGATCGCGGCGCACAGCGTCATCCTGGCGACGGGCGTGCAGTACCGGCAGTTGCGGGCCGAGGGCTGCACCGACCTGACCGGCTGCGGGGTGTTCTACGGCTCCGCGCTGACCGAGGCGTCCTCCTGCCAGGGGCACGACGTGTACATCGTCGGCGGCGCCAACTCGGCGGGTCAGGCGGCGATGTACCTGTCCCGGTTCGCCAAGTCGGTGACGCTGCTGGTGCGCGGGTCCGATCTGTCGGCGTCGATGTCGCACTACCTGATCCAGCAGATCGGCGAGGCGCCGAACATCTCGGTGCGCGGCCACACGGTCGTGGACGCCGCCCACGGATCAGGCCGGCTGGAGCAGCTGACGCTGCGTCACATCTCCAGTGGGGAGACCGAACGCGTCGACGCCCAGTGGATGTTCGTGTTCATCGGCGCCGCCCCGCTCACCGACTGGCTGGGCGGGACGGTGCTGCGCGACGAGCGCGGGTTCATCCTGGCCGGGCCCGACCTGACCGCCGACGGGCGGCCGCCGGCCGGCTGGGAGCTGGACCGGCCGCCGTACCACCTGGAGACCAGCGTCCCCGGCGTGTTCGTGGCGGGCGACGCCCGCGCCGAGTCCGCCAAGCGGGTCGCGTCCGCCGTCGGAGAGGGAGCCATGGCCGTCATGCTCGTCCACCGGTATCTGGAGCAGTCGTGAGCGGGCAGCCGGTGCCGTGCAGCCCGCAGGAGATCGGCTCCCTGTTCCTGTTCGAGAAGCTGGCGCCCGAACAACTCGGCCGGCTGTGCAGCGAGGGCCGGGTGGAGCTGTTCGAGCCCGGCCCGGTCTACACCGAGGGCGAACCCGCCACCTGCTTCTACGTGATGGTCGAGGGCACGGTCGTGCTCTCACGGCGGGTGGGCGGCGACGACGTGGAGGTGTCCCGTACCTCGCAGCGCGGGGTGTACGCGGGCGCCATGCAGGCATACCTGGGTGACCGGGTGCGGCAGGTGTACAACAACTCGATGCGGGTGACGGAGCCGACGCGGTTCTTCGTCCTGCCGGCGGACACCTTCGCCGAGGTCATGAGCGAGTGGTTCCCGATGGCCACGCATCTGCTGGAGGGGCTGTTCTTCGGCTCGAAGAGCGCCCAGGCGGCCATCGGGCAGCGGGAACGGCTGCTGGCGCTGGGCTCGTTGTCGGCCGGGCTCACGCACGAGCTGAACAATCCCGCCGCGGCCGCCGTCCGGGCCACCTCGACGCTGCGGGAGCGGGTCGCGAAGATGCGGCACAAGCTCTCGGTGATCGCCGAAGGCCCGTTCTCCCGGGACGCGTTGGCGAGTCTGATCGAGATCCAGGAGCGCACCGCCGAGCGCGTCGCCAAGGCGCCGGCGCTCAGCCCGCTGGAGGCCTCGGACCGTGAGGACGCGCTCACCGACTGGCTGGAGGACCACGGCATCGACCACGGCTGGCAGCTCGCGCCCACCTTCGTCCAGGCCGGGCTCGACGTGGACTGGCTGGAGCAGGTCGCGGCGGCCGTGGACGCGGAGATCCTGCCCGGGGCGGTGGGCTGGCTCAACTACACCGTCGAGACAGAGCTGCTGATGGACGAGATCGAGGACTCCACCACCCGGATCTCGCACCTCGTGGACGCCGCCAAGCAGTACTCGCAACTGGACCGGGCGCCCTACCGGGTCGTCGGCGTGCACGAACTCCTCGACAGCACCCTGCTGATGCTGTCCGGCAAGATCGGCCCGCGCATCGAGGTCGTCAAGGAGTACGAACCCGCCCTGCCGGAGATCCCCGGCTATCCGGCGGAGCTGAACCAGGTGTGGACCAACCTCATCGACAACGCGGTGTCCGCCATGAACGGCGCCGGCGGGCAGGGCACGCTGACCGTGCGGACCGCGCTGGAGGGCGAGCAGGTGCTGGTGGAGTTCCGGGACACCGGGCCCGGGGTGCCGGCGGAGATCAGGAGCCGGATCTTCGACCCGTTCTTCACCACCAAGCCGGTCGGCCAGGGCACCGGGCTCGGCCTGGACATCTCCTGGCGGATCGTGGTGAACAAGCACCACGGCACCCTGCGTGTCGAGTCGGAGCCCGGCGACACCCGTTTCCAGGTGCTGCTGCCGCTGACCGCCGGGACAGCGGAGGAGCAGTCCGCCCTGACGAACCCCGAGGAGGCAGCATGAGCGGCGAGCCCGCCATCGACCCGAGCGTCCCGCCGAGCGGCGTGGGATGTGTGGAGTGCGACGCGGCCGGCGGGTGGTGGTTCCATCTGCGCCGGTGCGCGGCCTGCGGTCACGTCGGCTGCTGCGACGACTCCCCCGCCAAGCACGCCACCGCCCACTACGAGGCGACCGGGCACCCGGTGATCCGCAGTTTCGAGCCGGGTGAGGGCTGGTTCTGGAACTTCGAGACGGGCGAGCTGTACACCGACGGTCCCGAACTCGCGCCGCCGGCCGAGCACCCGGCCGACCAGCCGGTGCCGGGCCCGGCGGGGCGGGTTCCGGCCGACTGGGCCGAGACGCTGCGCTGAGTCCCGCGCGGCGGGGGTGAGGCGGTTGGGCCCGGCTCAGCGCGCGCAGTCGAGGGCGTGCGGGTCGACGGCGCCGGCCAGGGCCCGCATGCCCGCGTCGTCGAGGTGCAGATGGTCGCCGTTGTCGAAGGCGGAGCGCAGGCGTTCGGGCGCGTGGGGGCTACGCAGGACGCGGTCGAAGTCGGCGACCGCGTCGAACTCCCCGCCGGCGCGGATGAACCGGTTGACCTCCTGGCGTACGGCCTCGGCGGCCGGGTCCCACTCGGACCAGCCCGCGAACGGGCCGATGGTCGCGCCGGCCACGCACAGCCCGGCCGCGTGGGCCCGCCGGATGATCGTCCGGTAGCCGGCTATCAGGTCGGCCGCGGTGACCCCGGTGTGGGCCTTGAGGTCGTTCACTCCTTCGAACAGCAGGACGGTGCGCGCCCCGGGCTGGGTCAGGACGTCCCGCTCCAGCCGGTGCAGGGCGCCGGTCCCGGCGTCGTCGGTGAGCACCTTGTTGCCGGACATGCCCTCGTTGGCCACGCCCTTGACGGCCGTCGGGGCCGCGTGCAGGCGCCGGGCGAGGTAGTCGGGCCAGCGCCGGTCGAGCCCCGGGGTGGACTGCCAGCCGTCGGTGAGGGAGTCGCCGAGCACCACCAGGGCTCCGGTCGCGGGGTCCGCGGGGCGTACGGAGACGGCGTCCAGGTACCACCAGGAGCCGGTCGGCCGCGCCCAGTTCGCCCCGCTCGTCTCGGCGGTGTGGTCGCCCTGGGTGACGTACGACGTCTGCATCGCCATCGCGTGCCCGGTGGCCGGTCCGGCCGCGTCGGGGGTGTGCAGGCTGACGGCGAGATCGGCCCCGGCCGGGACGGTCCCGGGCAGCGGATCGCTCCATGCGACCGTCCCGGCGGGCAGGGTGACCGTGCGGGCGCCGCCGAAGGTCAGCGGCCGGTCGCTGCCCGGTACGAGCGCCGCGCCCGTGCGCCGCAGGCCGGCGTGGACGCTGTCCAGGGTCAGGGGACGGTCGCCGAAGGCGTTGGACAGACGGACGCGCAGTGCGCTGCCGGCCACGCTGGTGTGCACGATCAGCCGGTAGCCGCGGCCGGCGGCGCCTTCGCCGAGGCGGTCGGCGCTCGCCGCCCAGGTGACGACCTGGCCGGCCCTGGCGGTGGGTGCGGGCGGCCCGGTCAGGGCACGCACGGGCGCCCACTGGCAGGCGAGGGTGAGCAGCAGTGCGGCGGCCAGGCGGCGGACGCGGGCGGACCGGCCGGTCACCGGGCGGGCTCCTTCGCCCCGGCGGACCCGCCGGGCTCCGGGCGGAGCGTCCGGGACGTGTCTGCGTGTGCCACGGACGTCATGGTCCCGCCGCTGCCGCCGGTCCGCCACCTCGGCGGGCGGGGGCGCCCGGACGTGCGGATGCCCCGCGCGGGGCGGGGCATCCGGTGGTGCTGGATACGGACGTCCGTCAGTGGCGGGCGGCCGGGGTGTTGGCGGCGGTCACGTTGACCGCGGCCCACGCGTTGTTCACCGTCTTGTACTCGGTGCTGGTCGAGCCGTACAGGTCCTTGGCCGCCTTCAGCGTCGCGACGCGCGCGCCGTGGAAGTCGGTGGTGGAGACCATGTAGCGGGTCAGCGCACGGTAGAAGATCGCCGTGGCCTTGGTGCGGCCGATGCCCTTGACGGTGGAACCGCCGAAGGTCGGCGAGTTGTACTTGACGCCGCCGATCGTCTTCGAGCCGCTGCCCTCCGCGAGGAGGTAGTAGGCGTGCGAGGAGACACCGGAACCGGCGTGCACCTCGGTGAAGTACGTGTCCGAGGACCAGTAGTCGATCGTGCCCTCGAGCTTGTCGAGCGAGGGGTGGTCGAGGCGGCGCAGGAACTTCTGGTCCAGGCCCAGCTTCTCGCCGACCAGGTAGTCCGGCGTGTCCTTCGTGTTGTTGGCGTAGAACTCGACGTTGGAGCCGAAGATGTCGGCGAGCGACTCGTTCAGCGAGCCGGGCTCGCCGTACTGGTTGCCGTCGGCGTCGACGTAGGTCGGCTGCAGGTCGGCGGTCGCCTCCACCACGCCGTGGGTCAGCTCGTGACCGGTGACGTCGAGGACGACGAGCGGCTTCTTGAACATCTGGCCGTCGCCGTCACCGTAGAGCATGCAGTTGCAGGTCGGGTCCCAGAACGCGTTGGCGACCTTGTTGCCCCAGTGGACCATTCCGCGGGCGGCCTTGGAGTTGTTGGCTATGCCCTTGCGGTTGAACGTCTTCTTGTAGAAGTCCAGCGTCTTGGTGATGCCGTACTGCGCGTCGGCGGCGGCGCTGGACCGGCTGGAGGTCTTGCCGTTGCCCCACACGTTGGTGGTGTTGGTGAACTTCGTGCCCGCGCCGAAGGACTCGGTGTACTTGCCCTTGGCGTCACGCGTCTCGGTGCCGTACCGGTTCGGGTCCTTGAGCTGGTAGTGGCCGCGCGAGGTGGCCGTGGTGGTCAGACCGACGCTGCCCACGAAGAGGGTCTTGCCGGTGCCCTTGGCGGTCGCCGGGTAGTGCGTGACGCCGGAGACGCCCGAGCCGAGCAGGCCGGCCCCGGTGGTGGAGCCGGTGCCGGTGGCCGGGTCGGCCGTCTGGCCGCTCTTGCGCAGCGCGGCGAGCAGCTTCGGCGACAGGAACTCGTCGGCGACGGGCGTGTTGCTGCGCACCTTGCCGGTGACGGCGTCGACGACGACGGTGCTGGCGCTGTCATTGTCGGTGACGGTGACCTGGTAGGCGAGGACGGCGGAGCCGGCGCGGGCGTCCACCACCAGCTCGGCAACGCCGGCCTCGCCCTTGGCGGCGCCGGCGGCCTTCGCCGCGGCCTGAGCGGCCGTCAGCTCGGGCTTGGCGGCCGCGGGCTTGACGGC
>Ga0308175_100003759_pt1 | contig 10562 bp, 17 predicted proteins | sample PhyCR1_3_FD_203893 | JGI IMG/M metagenome (GOLD analysis project Ga0308175, IMG submission 203893) | Soil microbial communities from UC Gill Tract Community Farm, Albany, California, United States - DLSLS.C.R1 | ecosystem: Environmental > Terrestrial > Soil > Agricultural land | place: USA...
ACAAGGTCATCATAAAAAAGATTGAAGCATTCCAACCCCGAGCCACCTTTACCGATGTTGATATGGACTGGCTAACAAAATTTGAAGCCTTCCTTTTTAATCAAAAACTTTCTACCAACACGGTCAATACCAAAATGTCAGTGGCTAAAGCCATCTTTGAGAGAGCAAGGAAATCCGGTTTGATAAAGTTGGAGCAGTTTATTTACTACAAAAAGCCGACGTACCGAAACCCGAAAAAAGAATACCTGACGGAAGCCCAAACCGAAAAGTTTTACCAAATGGTGAAGGTTATAGAGAAGCCCGGCGTGAAGGTCGCGGGTTATTATTTTTTGCTTGGGTGCTATAGCGGCCTTCGGTTAAGTGACTGCAAGCGGTTTAATTATGAGGAGCATGTGGCGGAGGGGTGTATTCAGATTGTAGCGCAAAAAAATAAGAAGCTGGCCGTAATACCAATATACGACAGGCTACAGGAGGTTATTGATTTTGTAAAAGATAACCCCTTGACCATGACAGACCCACACGTTGGGAAGTATATTAAAGAAGTGTTCCGCCTTTGCGGTATCACAAAAAAATTATCCTTCCATAACAGCCGTCATACGTTTGGGATGCAAATGACAAGGAAGGGTTTTAGTGTTGACCAGGTTGCGAAGATGCTTGCCGATACTCCTGCCGTGGCTGCTATCTATGCACAAATCCAAGCCGATGACCTGCGGGAGCAGATGCACAAATCCTTTCCTCAGAATAAATTAAAAGTAGCCTAAAACATAACTACCATGGATAAAAAACTTTCAATCGAATTTGGGATGGAGCAGGAACATTTTATAGACCATGTACTCGAGAGGGATACCCTTAAGGGGCACCTTGTCTCCGTTGAAAAAACAATAGTACCCGATGGAGGGATAAGGTACCAAATTGAATTCGATGACCCGTACTTTTACTACCTGTTTGGGCACGAACAAGCGGGTACCGCCTTTGAGGATATTCTTCGCTTTATGAAGCCCAATCCTATAGGAATAAAATAAATCCCACTACTATGATGAAATCCGAAAGAGACTTTGCCAACAAAGACCAATATGTGCAGTATTTGAGGGCATACTTCGCGGCTGCAAGCTTATCCAGCTTGGCTGATACTGACGACAGCCCCGAGGAAATTGCCCGTACAGCCGTGGATATAGCCGATGCGGTAATAGCAAAGATGTTCCCGAAAGAGTAACAGAAAAAATAAAGGTGGGTTTGAAGCCCACCTTTTATATAATCAACCAAAAATCCCCGTGACTCGGAAAGGAGTCGAACCCTTAACCTTTGCATCCGTAGTGCAATGCTCTATCCAATTGAGCTACCGAGCCATCAAAGTGCGGCAAATGTAGGCATTTACGTGCGATTTTTCAAAAGTCTTATGCCCTCCTCAATTAATTTTATGCCGTTAACCTTTTCGGGGAATGGTTCCTTTAATTCTGTAAGCCCGAGTATCCAGTCCGTAGAAGTATGGTGAAGTTTGGCGGCGGCAATAATTTGCTCGATGGTGAAGTTCCTTTTGCCGTCCCGAATGCCCCGCAGATTGTTAGGGAAAGGGAACCCGATAAGAGAGCACCAAATCCGTTCATCAATTGCGATACCTTCCCTTGGTGCTTCCTCGCATAAGGTAAGCATCCTTTGGTTCCATACTTTTATCATTGCGGTTTATACAGGTTTAGGCACCTTTGTGCTCCTTGTATCAATGGTAAGCTTTGTTATGACTTGCCCTTGCCGATACAGGTTCCAAGCGGTAAAAAAGTACCTTATTTTAAGGTCGGTTGATATCTTGCTTACTACATACCTTTCGGCAGTAATGGATTGCATTTTTTCCCTGAGCAAATAAATAACAGATGTTTCATTACCCAAGGAAACATTCTCCCCACTTGCCACCAAGGTTACAAAATTCGTTGCCGTTTGCTTTGCTCCCTTAATGTTGGAAGTCATATAATAAAGGAACGCCCATGAGGATTGAGATAAAAATTTTCCTTTAGGGTGAAGGTACTTTATTGCATAGTCCACACATGACTGCATGAGGTTCATGTTTTTTTCATTCCTTGTCCACTCGAGCAATTGAATAGGGCTAACCCTGTTACGGAAAACCCTTGAAGATGCCATGCCTTGGGTTTGCATATAAATGGTTGCCTTAATGGCTGCGGCCAGTACGTTTACGTCTTTGTAACCAGCCAGCGCAAGGGCATCCGCTCCGCTCCGTGTCCTTCCTGAATCTATGACAGCAAAAGCCTCGTCATCAATACCCGTTTGGATATGCATAGTCTGAGGGATGCCACTTTCGATAATGGCAAGGAGCCGCTGTTGGGCATCCAGTAGCTTACCCGTTTTCGAAATCCGAATAACGTCGCCTGTAAAGAACCATTTGTCCGCTAACATGAAATCCTTGTAACGGGTAATAACGGTGTAGTCCGGTGGGCGGTTGTCCTTATTCAGGGTCAGCAGGTCATGGGCTACCTCCGGGGTGATGGCGACATGGGTAATTAACTGCCCATTGTTTGAAGCTTTTTCCACCTGGCTCAAGATATCAGTGGTTGGGGTGTGGGCGAGCATTTCCATTACATGCTCCGACCTTTGTTTTCGGGTCTTTTCAAAGTTTCTCATTAGATGTGATTTTTTTTTGCGGATTAATAAAGAATATTTAAGATTCTGTTTAATTTTTTGCCTTATTATTTTCATCTTTCGCCTTCATACATGCCAAAAAAAAATATATGGTTGATACTTAAGCGTTTACAAAAGCCGGTGCGAAAATAAGCGTTTCCATGCATTTTTATTCCCATATCTGCCTTAATATTGCACCCCCGATTGCGGGATACCATTTGAAAACACACTATCCAATTTTAAAAAACGTCTATGAAACAACAGCATTTAAGGTCATTATGTCTTCGTTGTCAATTTGGAGAGCGGTGCCCGTTCGCATTAAAGCCGAAAGGCGTACAGATGCAGATTTGTGCAGGGTTACATTCAATTCCTTTGCGCTCAATTCGCCCACCGGAGCCATCAACTTTGTCAATTCCTGTAAAAGGGATTCCGACAAAGAAGCTTGGACTAATTGATTCGTTAAGACGGTCTGTAAATTTGAGTGCACCTTCTCTTTTAGGGTGGCATTTAGTTGGAGCAGCGATTGTATCCTCCCTTCCATAGTCTCAACCGTTTTCTCGAGCAGAGCCACATATTTGGTAAGGTGGTCACCTTGCGGTAGTGGCTCTTCTCTTTTTTTCTCCCCACCATTCATGGCCGCCTCAATTTCATTTTTGAAGACGGATAAAAATAACTCCATCTTTTCAGCGGGCACGTTCCTCCTTGCACTCCTTACAAGTGAAAACGGTGTTTTATCCCACTTTAATTTATCTATAATATCATCCGGGTCAATACCCTCATTAATGAGTGCCTGAACCTTGGTATTGAACTCCTTAGTGGCGTTGTTAATCTTTACGGGCTGCCGGGGTTCCATCTTTCTTTTTTTTGCTGTTAAAGAATTGTTAACGTCTTCACTTGTGAATAAGTCCGTCTTCAATTGCGAAAAGTTTTGGTATATATTTGTGAAGTGAATAAGACACAAACAAGACAAAGATATGAAAATGGATGATAAGGAAATAGCCATAATAAAAGCCATCCAAGAAAAGCTTCGCCAAGGAGATATTAAAGCGATTGCTGAGACTGTTGGTTTTAGCCGTGAATACGTTGGTAAGTGTTTGAATACTACCTACGATTTTTATAACCAAGATATTGTGGATGTGGCTTTACAAGTTATTCAGAAGAGAGAAGAGCACACAGCCAAGGTGCTTGAAGCACTTACCCAATAATTCTATTTAAAATAAACTAATCCAATTTAATCAACCTATGGAAAAAGTAGTTGAAATGCCATTGAAGACTTGGAGGCGGCTTGAGAAGGTCATGGACATGATTGAAGCCGAACAGGTGGAATGGATAAACGAGGAGGAGGCATGTGTGCTCCTTGGACGAGGAGGCAGAAGACTTTCAAACAGCCGTTTGCAGCGTATGAGAAGGGAAGGCATAATACCATTTGATTATTATACTCGTGGTGTTAATGGTGCTTATTTCTTTGACAAAAAAAAATTAATGGGTCTTGAAAAAAAATAAAACTATGTCGGCAGGGATAATCTCTTATGCAACTGCCCTTACCGGATTAATGAGTGACACCTTCACCAACTATAAGGGCAGAATTATCGAAAGGGTATCGGATGGTTTTAAAGTGGGGAGTACCACCCACCAAAGCATTGAGCAAGCCAAAGAGGCGATTGATAACTTTAAAATTAAAGTGGGGAGACAGTAATGGAAATGCTGGTACATATCATTTTGATTATCGGAGCAATTGCAAGCGGGGTGGCTGTTTATTACATCCTTCTCCTTTCATGCGTTCCATATTATTATAGACGTAAAAAACTAAAAAATGAACACAGAAACGACCGACAAAAAATTGGAGGTTATGCAATTCGTCCGAAATGAATTGCCGACGTTCCAAGCTATCCTTGCCCTTAATACGCAAAAGGATACCGACAATGCCACCATGGTAAGGCAGGAAATCCAATACCTTGAACAAATCGGGTTGCAGAACCAAGCCATTTACGAATGTGAACCTATTACCATTGTTATGGCTGTAAAGAGTGTCCTTAAAAAGAATTTAACCCTTGACCCTGATGCTGGTTTGGTGTATGTGAAAACACGAAACTACAAAGCCGGTACGGATAGCCAAGGTAAAGACATTTGGAAAAAGGCACTGGACATTACCGAGACTGCCAACGGTAAGATATCTGTTGCAAGGCAATGCGGAAGGGTGCTCGATGTTGACAGACCAAAGGTTATTAAGAATGCGGAAGGAAGGGTAACCGAAGTTGTTTTTAAATACTTGGTTCCCACTGTTGACTTGAACGGTCAACCGTCTGCAAGATGGAAGGAAATTGAGTTTGATGAATCAGATTTTGAAAGGTGGAAAAAATATTCTCATAAGGAGAATAGGCGGAAGTATGATAACGCTTATCCTGCTACAAAGCAAAAAATGACCGCACCGGATGAAAATACCTTGAACTATGCCAACCCGCTTTACACTTCATGGAAGGGTGGGATAGACCCGGAGTTTGCGAGAGCAAAAAGCATTGTCCATGGATTAAAGAAATTAGGTACTAATCCGCACGAGGGAAGGGCAAGGCAAATCGTCCAAGAGACAGAGAAAAAATTTATAGTGGACGAAAGTGCTTCCCTTGCAGCCGTCGCGGAGGATGACACCTATATCCAGCATGAAGATATTACCACTGACCAATCCAATAATTCTGTTGAAGCCACCCAAGAACTCATTCCCGAACTTTAAAATTTTCTTTCCATGGCAACTACAGAGGTCGCAAAACAGCAGCAATTAACTCCTGAGCAACAGGAGCAGCTTAAACAGATTGAAGCCCAAAAGCGTGAAGCGTGGGGCAAAATGGGTGTTATCATTTACCACAAGGAACTTGAGTTTCAGGTATCCGCTCAAGTGTCCTTGGCAAAGATATCAGCCATACCAAAAACGATTGAAGACATACCCGCAGCCGAAGCAAACCTGAAAGAGGTTAAGGCTGATTGTGCAAAGCTACTGGCGGCACGTAAAGAAATTACGGCCAAGTTTGATGCCGTCGCGCAAAGGTTGATGGTAGGCGAAAAATCTTTTGAGGCTCCTATAAATGAATATGCCAAGGCTATCATAGTAGTCAAAAAAGAGCATGAAAAAAAGGAGGCTGATAAAAAGCTTAAGGAGCAGGAACTTAAAAGGCTCCGTGAAACCTTGGTTACTCAGTTGGCTAACGTGGATGCAGATTATAAGACGACAATAACCGACAGAATTTCGGCAGCTTATAATTATGCCTTGGGTGATGGCAACATTCAACCGGGAGAGCCTTTAATAAAATTTCTTAAGGCAAGGTTGGCAAAACTTTCGGAAGAAGACTTTACCCCGCAACGTCCTAAACCATCAAAGGTTTATGTAACCGATGAAGAGTTAAAGGGTATCCTTAACGACGTTTGGAAAGTCAATCCAAAGAGTTATTTGGAATTGTATGAAACCGAACTTTATAACCGGTTCAAGGATTATGATGTTGCCCATAAGAACAAGGCGCAAGCCATTGCCATTGCTGAGACTGAGAAAGCAAATGCCCTTAACAACATAAGCCAGGAAAAACAAAACAACATAGTGGCTGCCCAACTTCATGCAGTGGCTACGGACTTTAGCATTGAACCGACAGGCGTTAAGGCTCTTCGCAAGGCTTATGAGATTGACATGGAGGAGACGTATGAAAATGCCATGACCATTATGGCTGCCTTCCTTGCCCATAAGGAAAAGTGTTACCCGAAAACTTCAACCAAAAAATGGTTCTCCTTCAATGCTGAGAGTGCCGGTAAAGCCTTGGCAAAGGTGAAGAGCGAGGACAATAATTTTGCTGCCAAGGGTATCGTATTTAAGGAGGTTGATAAATTATAAACCATGAGTAACGTATCCGATACCGTGAAAGCCTATACCTGCAAAAAATGTAATACCACCAATGAATTCACAGTTAAGCCAGTGGCCAACAACCTTATGGCTATCTGTGACCATTGTGGAGGTCATATTGCCAATATCCCTTACGACGAACCAAGGTTGTATATCGGCAAGTATAAAGGGATGGCAATATCTGAAATTGATGACCTTGGTTATTTACGTTGGGCAGTGCTTAACCTGAAACTTTCAAAAAGTGTGGCGCAAGCCATACAAAATAAACTTAACGGATTATGATTATTACCCGCAATATAAGACGCTTTGACAATGTACCCTTTGAGGAATATTTAAAGTTCCCTCAGTATTCCCATTCCTTTTTGAAGCATGAAAAGAACGGTGTGGTAGAAGCCTTTGTAAAGAAAGATAACATGCAACTTGGTTCTTTGGTGGATGACATATTAACGGACGGCAATGTGAACATGGCGCATCCACTGTATCCTTATGCAAGAGACATGGCGCATAAGATAAGAACGACCTTTGGAGATATCATAAAATGTTTCCATAAACAGGTAAGCTATACCGCTGAAATGGAGTATAATAATTTTGTGATGCCTGTTAAGGGAAGGCTTGACTTTCTTTTGCCCAAGCATGCAGTTATTGACCTTAAACTTACTCAGTCAAAACAACTCCGTAACCTTATCAGCTACATGGGTTATGGTAACCAGGGCTGGAACTATTGTAAGCTTGCCGAGGTCAATGACTTTTACCTTATGATACATTCCATACCGCTCAAAAAAACTGAGATAATAAAGCTGGATTGTAGTAGCAATTCCAACCTATTCTTTGAAGAAAAGATAGAAAAGTTTGGAAGCGTGAAATTAGCGGCTTAAAGCCTCAAAAACTGTTTTTGATATCAAAGTGCATCTTCCAACAGAGATGCCTTTTTTAGGGGGTTATGCCCTGTTTACCGATAGTTTACCACCAATATTCACTATGACAAACGACCTGCAAAACGAATATGCCCTTTTTTTCGAGAAAGTACGGTTAATGAGAGAGTACCAAAAGGAATATTTTAAGACCCGTACCAATGCATCCCTGCGAAATGCCAAACGACTTGAGCAGGATGTGGACAGTCTTTTATCGAATAAAAAACCAATGACCAGTCACCAAACAATAATGCCAATATAATGAAAACATTTATGGAGCACCTGCCACTCCACCAACGGCAGCAGGTAATGGAAGAGCAAGCCGACCGGGTTGAGGAAACCACGTATTTCAAACCCCTTACGCCGGAGGAACTTGACCTTAAGCGGGAGCGGCTCACCGACAATGCCATAAAACTCAGTGAAATCGAGGACGAGAAAAAAGAAACCATGAAGGAGTTTAAGGATAGAACCGACCCCTTGGTATTAGAAAACCGCATGATTATGATGGATGTAAAACGTAAATCCCAAGAGGTTCAGGGAAGGATTTACCACATAGCCAATTATGATGACGGTACCATGGAAACGTATGACTACAATGGGGAGTTTATAAGCAGCCGAAGGCTCCGCCCCGATGAAAAACAAAAAAATATTTTCTCTTTAAAACAAGCGCAATAATCCATGGAAAAATACCAATTCAGTTTCCCGAATTTTAATGGGGAGGACATTGTTATCCGCGAGGGCAATGCACCCGACGAACTTGTACCTAACAAGCTTAGTGTCCGTGGTGATATCAACAGCATAGGAAATTTTTTAACCGTCCGCAAAGACCAGGCGGCAGAGTTTCAGGAGATTGACATTCGAAAAATCATTGTGGAAGTTGACCGGGCAAACCTGTCCATCAAACTATCCCTTGACCCTGTAAATCCTTATGGTGCAAGCGTGACCGCAACCCTTGACGAAAGCGACGAATTAAAGCCGTTCCATATCAACAAGGCACAGACCTTTACCAAGGAGCAGTTCGTGAAGCTGTTAAGGTTTAACCGCCAACTGTTTAGCGACCCGGACAAGCATGCCCAAGTCCTTACTGCCTATCAAACTTTTTCCGCCAAGGCATATCTTGACTTGCAGAGCGAAATGGCAGACCAAAAGGGCAACCGCTCCGCTTCATTCACCAAGAAAGTTGAAAGCAATATCCCTTCGGACTTTGTGATGACCGCACCCATTTATAAAGGGCAGCCGTCCGAATCTTTCCGGGTTGAAATATGGCTGGAAGTCACTGAGGGCGGTGCAAAGTTTTGGCTGGAAAGCGTTGAACTGGCCGAACTCTTAACCAAGCGAAGAGACGAAATTTTTGCCGAGCAGTTAAAGCACTGTGAAGGCTTTGTTGTTATCAACAAATAACCCCGTTTTTTTTATCCAATATCTATATCCAATATTTTCTCGTTATCCATGAAAGGCGCAACCAATATAGTATCAAGCCTCCACCATTTGCGAATGGCAAATGACCACTTTGAGTCCTTCGAATTAGAGCACCCCGGCAGCAAAGGGGCGCAAACCTTTGGACAATACCGCAAAAGAATTAACTGGATTTTCCGCGACATAATAACCCACCCGTTCCTTCCCGATGCCGTGCGCCAAGGGATAAAGCAGGAGGTTAACAGTGATGTTTTTGCCGTCCCGGCCATTCAGGAGAAAGTACCCTTGTTACATCCCCAACAAAGGGAACTGGTGGAAACGGTAATTGATTATTTGCTGGAAGGAAAAAGCTTCGAATTAGTGGAAAGAGGATGACCCAAAAATCTATGAAAAGCACACAATTCAAAACCATGGGTGCCTCCAACCATGTTCTCCATGAACGGGCACCCCATGATTATTACGCGACCGAGCCAAGGGCTGCGGAACTGCTTATGCAGATGGAATATTTTAATGACCGCATTTGGGAATGTGCATGCGGAGAAGGCCACCTTTCGAAGGTCTTTGAAAAGTTCGGGCACGACGTAAAGAGCACCGACCTTATTGACCGTGGCTATGGTGAAGGAGCCTTTGACTTCTTGAGCGAAGACAATAAATTTTGGGATGGCGATATCATTACCAATCCGCCATATAAGCACGCCCATAGGTTCATTTTGAAAGCCCTGGATATTATACCCGAGGGCAACAAGGTGGCAATGTTTCTTAAGGTGCAATTCCTTGAGGGGCAATTTCGGAAAGCACTCTTTACCCGACAGCCACCCTTGCGGATACATGTATCGTCCTCCCGTTTGCAATGTGCCATCAATGGAGATTTTGAAGCACTCAAGCAGAGCGGAGGCAGTGCCATGGCTTATGCATGGTTCGTATGGCAAAAAGGTTTTCGGGGAGACACCACCGTTAAATGGTTCAACTGATTTAATCCAATATTCTATGTTAAGACCGTACCAAGAAAGGTTTAACCATAACCTGGCCAAGGCCGTTGTGCAGCATAAGCGGGTCATTGCCTGTTTGCCTACCGGAGGCGGAAAGACCAAGTGCTTTATCAGTATTTCGGGCAACGCCATTGGTAAGGGTCGCACCGTCCTGATAATAAGCGAGACCTCAAAAATATTCGAGCAAATATGTACCGAGGGTAACGGTATAGAGATAAGTTCCAAGGTTAAAAAATTGACCGTTGAACCGCAAGGGTTTTACATTGCCATGGCTCAGACCCTTGTACGGAGGCCGCAAATCATTGAGCAATTCCAACAGCTTGCAGGAAGTCTTCTTATCATAGTGGACGAGGCACACGTGGGAACATCCACCCGCTTGCTGAGACAGTTACCGGATGCCCTGCTTATCGGCTTCACAGCCACCCCCGACTGGAACGCTGGTAAGCATCTTTCGGAACTTTACAAACATTGCGTGGTCGGTGCTCAGGTGGACGACCTTATACAGGAGGGATTTTTAACCCCGTATAAACACTTCGCCCGAGTGGGTGCCGATATGAGTGCCCTACAGGTTCAGAATGGAGAGTTTACCGACGAAAGCCAGGCGGCGGCATTTGGCACCACTCAAGTCTTCGACGGGCTTGTGGAAGACCTGCGGGTTATGCCGTATAAAAAGTGCCTAATCTTTACTTCCTCCATTGAACATTGCAGCAACTTAACCGAGCAACTTAGCCGCCATTTTTA
>Ga0308175_100003760_pt1 | contig 10562 bp, 9 predicted proteins | sample PhyCR1_3_FD_203893 | JGI IMG/M metagenome (GOLD analysis project Ga0308175, IMG submission 203893) | Soil microbial communities from UC Gill Tract Community Farm, Albany, California, United States - DLSLS.C.R1 | ecosystem: Environmental > Terrestrial > Soil > Agricultural land | place: USA...
CGTCGAATTCCCGCCCGCAATCCCATTCACCGCGAGCGTCACACCTTTGTTGCTCGTTCCCATAACTTCAAGCCCGAGGTTCAGTGAATTCCTCACCCGCACATCTGTGCCGTTATACGCTTGAACCGTCAGCTTCACCTGTCCCGGAGCTACCTTCACCTGCAGCGTCTTCGTACTCGCAGAACCCGGATCGGGATTACTGACCAGCAGCGGAAACGTCCCGGGATTCGGCGCCGGGATAATCGCCTCCAGGTGCGTACTCGACACATACGTCGTATCCACGGCCTTGCCGTTCCACATCACTTGCGCGCCGTACACAAACTGCGATCCAGTCACCGCAACCTGAGTGTCCCCTTCTGGAAACCCCGACGGAGTCACGCTTTCGATCACCGGAATCGGATTCCAGATCGCCAGCGTCAACGTTCCCTTCGGATAATCTGGGTGCGCCGTTGCGACGCTCGTGATGTTCACGGAGTTTGGAACGGGCACAATCGCCGGGGCCGTGTACAACCCCGCGCTGCTGATCGTGCCTACTTCAGAATTGCCGCCCAGCACACCATTCACATACACCGCGAGCTTGCTTCCATCAAACTGCGTATGCATCGCAAGCTGCGTGGTCTGGTTAACGCGCAACGAACTCACCGACGAGGAGATCGCCGCAAAAGAACTCGTATTGCCGACCGTGACGCTGGCGCAACCGCTCATCAGCCACGCGGCGCTCAAGCTGAATCCAAGGGTGAGCAGCAATTTGAGAACAAAAAGACGTTCGGGGCGTACCTGCAAGGAATCTCCTCGTGCGGGGATAACAAGAGATCACTGCATCTGCATTCTCAGCTATGTCTGTGTATGATCTTGCGCGAGCATACCGGTCCACCGCCGCGGCACAAACACTTTTCCCCTTTTCCCTGGTTACCTCCCTATCCCAAAGGTCCAGACACCGGGGTGCCCGATCAGGTCCCCTGACGCTCAACCCCCGGTGAGCGATGAGCCCTCCCCTTCCCCTGTTCCCGTTTCAGGTCCTGAATTGTCAGTAAATCGCTGTATTTTTGATGAAAAACCATTTTTTCTGCGGCCGCGAGCAACCTCTTGTCGTCTAATGGAACAAGATGAGCACCGTCTCAGCCATTCGTTCGCTGTTTGCTCCTGGCTCTGTCTCTGTCACCGACGAACAGGTACGGCAGGAGAATCTTGCTGTCTCTGAAGGACTTAAGCGCAAAGATCCAGCTCTCCTCGACCAGCTCATCGTTCGCTATCAGCACCGCCTGCTTCGCTATCTCCTGTTTCTGACCGGCAACCGCGAACAGGCCGAAGACCTCTTCCAGGAAGTCTGGATGCGCGTTCTCACCCGCGGCACTCAGTTCAACGGCAAATCCCGCTTCGAAACCTGGCTGTTCACCATCGCCCGCAACCTCCTCATCGACCAGCGCCGCAAGCGAACCATGTCCAGCCTCGACGAGCTCTTCGATGCCGGCGGCGACGACGACCGTCCTCTCGCATTCGAGGTTCCCGACCACGAACCCGGTCCCTTCGACCGTATGTCGAACGTCGAAGACCGCGAGCAAATCTCAGCCGCACTCCTCCAGCTCGATACGCTTTACCGCGAAGTCCTGGTCCTCCGCTTCCACGAGGATCTTTCCCTGGAGGAAATTTCCAAGGTCACGCGCGCTCCTCTTTCAACGGTGAAATCCCGCCTCTATCGCGGCATGGCTTCGATCAAGCCGCGCCTCGAGCGCGCCCAGAACCGCCGTCCGGAGGCCGTGTGAGCTCTTCCGGCTCGGCAGTGGGACCCGCCAACGGACCCCACAAGCCCGCGCAGAACGACCTCATCGATTCCGTGTCCGGCTTACAGGCTGATCGCGACAGGTCCATCGCTGATAAAACACGCCGCGTCGTCATTGCCTCCGCCGGAGTTATGCAAGATCAACACGCCGGCCGCAGAAAGATGCGCGCCATGGCACTGGCCGCCACTCTCGTCATCTTCTTCGTAGTCGCTCCCCCCATATGGTGGCTCACGGAAACCCTTATCGAGGAACAGCACCTCACCGGCGCCTTTAGCGAAGTCGCCATCTGGGGCTTCTTTTCCCTTACCGCGCTCCTTGGCTCCGCGTTACTTGCGGGCTGGCTCCGCCGCAAATCTTAGGCCTTGCCGGTCTATACTGGCCGCAACCTCATGCTATCGGCGCAACTTCAACGGCGGCATGTCCGTCCATTCAACAGCATCAGGCTGCTCTGATAGCCTCAGGCCCCGCCCGCGAGGGCATCCGTTATGCGCGAACCTGAATCCATCAACCCGAATGAAGACGGCCGGCTGGTCCCAGTCTGGTCCATCGTCATTGCCGCCGCAGTCTTTGTCCTCGTCGAATACTACTTCTGGATCGTCTTTCCCAGAACGCAGCACCACTCTGCCCCCCTGGGCTTGCGCACCTACTTCAACATCACCTGGGGCCTTCTCGCTTCCCTCTACATCCTCATGGTCGGCTACATCAGCAAAGATGCGCCCCGCCGCGCAATGAGCTCGCGTTTCTGGATGCTGATCTGCTTCGTCATGCCCGGCGGAATCGGAGCGGTCCTCTACTTCCTCCTCCGTGCTCCCCTGGTTTCAAAATGTGCCGCCTGCGGCACCCATGTGCAGAGTGATTTCCACTTCTGCCCGCAATGCAATTACCAGCTCACCGCAAGCTGCGGCAACTGCTTCCGCACCGTCCGCGTCACCGACCAGTTCTGCACCCGCTGCGGTCACGAACTGGATCGCGATCACATGCCGGCCCGCCTCCGCGTTCACAGCACCGGCGACTGACAACTGAGCCCGTCAATTCGCCTTTCGCCCATCACCCTACCCCGCTCAGCCTGCCTGGATTGACCCTTGCTCTCTTCGCTACCTACAATCAAGCTTCGGCCCGACAATCATGACGATATCCGCCCTCATCATCGATGACGAACAACTCGCTCGCGATGAGCTGGCTTACCTGCTCCAGGCCGCCCCTGATGTCGACGTCGTCGCCCAGGGCGCAAACGGAATCGAGGCCGTCGATCTCATCGAGGAGCATCATCCCGACCTCGTCTTCCTCGACGTTCAGATGCCCGGCCTCGATGGCTTCGCGGTAATCCAGCGCATCATAGATCGTCACCGCAAGCTGAAGGACAATCACACCTGGCAACTGCCCCAGTTCGTTTTCGCCACAGCCTACGATCAGTACGCGGTTCGAGCCTTCGACGTGAATGCCGTCGACTACCTGCTCAAGCCCTTCGATCGAGGCCGCGTCGACAAGGCCCTCGAACGCGTCCGCGCCCGAATCACCAACGGCGCAACCGCGACCCCGGGTGAATCACCGATCGAATCCCAACTCGATGCTCTGCTTCAACTCCTGAAAACTCCGCAAGGCGCGGGACGAACCGCCAAGCTCGTCGTTCAGGCCGGAACCCGCCTCCTCCTCATCGATCAGGCTGAAATCTGCTTCGCCGAAATCGACGACGGCGTCATTCGCGTCGTCACCCACCAGTTTGAAGGTCAATCCAAGTGCCGCACCATCGAAGAGCTGCTCGATCAGCTCGATCCCGCCCTCTTCTGGCGCGCGCACCGCAGCTTCGTCGTCAACATCAATCAGATTCGCGAAGTTGTCCCCTGGTTCAAATCCACTTACCAGCTCCGCATGAACGACAAGAAACAGACCGAAATCCCCGTCAGCCGCGCCCAGACCAAGCGCCTCCGCGAACTCTTCAACCTCTAAGTAACTCTATTTCGGACATGGCCAAGTAGCAGCTATTAGCTGCCTCTCAGTCATACCGCTCGAAAATAATCTGCTTCCGGTGCCATCCATAGCTCGACAGCTTCTCCCGCACGCCCGCCACCATGTTATTCAGTCCGCAGATGTACGCGTAGATGTCGAACTTCAACTCGGAAGGCAGGACATTCGCATCCGGCGGCGCCACTGGCAACGTCTGCCCAAGCCGCGCAGCCCTTTCCTCCACGATTCGCGCTACGTGATCCTGCACATATCCACGCAGCCCATTCCAGCTTTCGTCCGCGCGGCTAAGCGTCGGTAGATAGTGGAAGTTCGGCTTGCGCGCAGCCAGCGCCTCAAACTCCTCGCGGTAATACAACTCGCTCTCATAGCGGGTCCCGTACACCATCCAGATATCCTTGCCCTCGCTGCGGTCAATCCCCGCATCCGGCCCCGTCTCCGGAAACAGCCATTGCGCATACCCCCGCATCGGCGCAATACCCGTCCCCGTCGAAATAAGGATGGAATCCGTAATCGGCTGCCTCAGCACGAAGTGCCCATGCGGTCCGTGCACCTGAATTTTTCCGCCGGGTGGCAGGTCCGTCAGGTCCGCCAGATGGTTCGAGAAGAATCCCTCCGGCACGCGATTCACGCACAATTCGAATCGGTTCCCATTGGCAGCCGAAGCAATCGAGTACGCACGCGTCTGCGGCTTCCCACTCGCATCGGGCGCAACCGCGGAGATGAACTGGCCCGAAATAAAAGGAAAGGCTTCCAGATCTTCAAGAACAAATTCGAAGTGATAGCACTGGGCTACTTCAGAGATGCACGTCTTCGTCAACAGACGTGCCGTATGCAGTTCACGCGCCAAGGTGAAGTCTCACTTGCAGAGGAAATTAGGCATAAGAATCGCCTGGTCAAGTATATCGTCCGGCTCACCGAGGGGCGGGGCCTTTCGCTGGTCGCGGACAACTCGTGATAGCCAAGAACGCGGCATGCACGTGTTTTGAAAAGGCACGACTTTAGCCGTGCCGCGAAGCCCAAAACATCAACGCGGGCTCTTTAGGCCCTGAGGCATGTTCGGCTGCGCGAAACAAACTGCAGATCAACTTCTACAGCGCATGCCAGCAGAGTTGCACTCCCATCGCAAGCAGCCAAAGCGAGAGCGCCAGCCGCATCGCGCGAACGGGGATTCGCGATGCCAGCCCTGCTCCCACCATCCCGCCTAGAACGCCCCCCACAATCAAGTTGATCAGCAGGCTCGCGTTCAATCCGGCACTGTGCAGGTGAAGAGTCCCGCCCACCACCGAAAGGCACAGCCCAAACGCCAGGTCCGTGCCCACCACCCGCCGTGCATCCAGCGGAGTCAGCCCCAGCAGAGCCAGCGTCCCCAGCGCTCCTGCTCCTGACGAAGAGAACCCGACCTCCGCCCCGATTGGCAGCATCACTGCAGCCAGCCAGCGCGGAGAATCAGACCGCCGCGCCAGCTCTCCCGCGGGCCGAAAGTGCCTGTAAATGTGCCACGTGGATGACACCACGATCATCACTCCGAGCGCCATATACAACCAGAAGTTGTTTGCCTCGTTATGCGCAACTCGCTGAAAGATGAACGACCCCAGCGCAACACCGGGAAGTCCCGTCGCCAGAATCAGGCCAAGCGTCTTCCATTCAATCTGCCGCTTCCATATCTGCACCGGCACCACCACGAACTTCACCGCGGCGGAATACACCAGCGCCGTCCCCACCGCCTCGGCCACCGGCACATGCAGAAAAAGGATCAGCAACGGCGCGATCAGCGATCCCGCACCCACGCCGGTGATCGCGATCAGCACCGCAATTGCAAATCCAAGGACGAGTTCCATCATCGACTCCGACTACTTCGCCTGCAGGTGAATGCCGCACTCAAGCTTCTGCCCCGACCAACGCCCCGATCGCGGATCATTCGAATCAAACGGCAAGCTGGTGCACGGAGCGCACCCAATCGACGTATAGCCCTTCTCATAAAGCGGCAACAGCGGAATCTGATTCTCCTCCGCATACCGCCACACATCCCGTGTCGTCCACTCCGCCAGCGGGCTCAGCTTCGCAAGAATGTGCCCCGTGGGCAGCGTGAAGAACTCGCGAGTCTGCAGATTGGCGCGCGTCTTCGATTGCTCTCGCCGTAGCCCCGTCACCCACGTCGTATACGAGCCCAGTGCGCGAAACAGCGGTTCCACCTTACGCAACCCGCAGCACCGGTCCGGCGCTGTCTGGTTCAGAATCCCGAACTTCGACTCCTGCTCTGCAACCGTGATCTCCGCCTCCACATTCACCAGGTTGAGATTCCATTCCGCCGCAATCCGATCCCGATACACAAGCGTCTCTGGGAAGTGATACCCCGTCTCCAGGAAAATCACGGGAACATCAGGCTTGATCTGCCGCACCATGTGCAGCACCACCACATCCTCCGCCTGAAAGCTGCTGGTCACGCACGACCGCCGCGCATCCTCCAGTTGCTCGCGAAGGAAAGTTAAAGCCGCTTGGGCAAGTCCGTCAGATACCGAGGCCGTTGTCATTGTCATCCTCTCCTGTGGGAAGTGAAGCGATCCGCTCGATTTCAGCAAGGAACTCCTCTGGCCGAGCCGATTCCAGTTCCGCTGCAAGTTCAAAAAAAATGGCGTTGGCTGAATCCGACCGCATAAACGCAATCGGCGCCACCTCGTCCGATTCCACAATCACAAATGCCCCAAGCCGCGCCAGGTTCAGTAGCTGTGCCGCCTCGGCAAATCGCGTCCGCAGCACGACGGCGCCAGCCGCCAGCAGCCCTTCCTCGATCTGCGCAGCCAGAAATGGCCTGTTACCAACCTTCAGCAACCCCGTGGTTGCGCGTCGGTGTATTTCAGAACCCTCATGTATGACCCGGATCATTCCAGCGCCCGCTGTTCCGTTATCCGCCGGATCGATCAGAATGAGACTGCCCGTCGCGCGACTCTCGCGATACCGGTCCGCCAGCAACGGCCGGCTCGTCTCGATCACCACCTGCCCGATGTCGTTCAACCCAAGTTGAGCCGCCGAGTTCTCCGCCAGGTGCTCCACATCAATCCGCGACCGAAGCTCAACCACCGTCGCACGCACTGTCTGGCTCGTATGCTTCAGCAGATACGTGGCGCCCACGCGAAGCGGCTTCGCGTGCATCCACACAACCGTTGCTTCAATCCGCGTCGTCTTCCGAGGCGGAGCGTCCACAGCCGCAATCATCTCTCCGCGGCTCAAATCGATCTGGTCCTCGAGCGAAACCACGACCGACTGTGGAGCATGCGCCCGCGCCAGTTCCCCTTCCCACGTCGTTATCGATTTCACCCGAGTCCGCTGTCCACTAGGCAGCGCCACAACCTCATCACCCGGATGCACTGCGCCAGCCGTGATCTGCCCCGCAAATCCTCTGAAATCCTGGTGCGGCCTGATCACTCTCTGAATAGGCAACCTAAAAGTTGCCTGTATCCTCTCAATCGCCAGCGGAAGCGTCTCCAGCAGCTCAAGAATGCTCGGCCCTTCGTAAAACGGCATCCGTGTGCTGCGATGCACCACGTTGTCGCCATCCAGCGCGCTCACCGGAACAGCTATGAGCCGCGGAATCTCCAGTTGCCGCGCCAGCGCCTGCAAGCTGTCGCTATGCTGCTTGAAAACCTCCGGCGAAAAGTCCACCAAATCCATCTTGTTGATTGCCGCAATCACCGTCGGGATCCCCAGCAGCGAAGCAATGCACGCATGCCGCCGCGTCTGGTTCAGAATCCCCTTGCGCGCATCCACCAGCACAATTGCCACATCCGCCGTCGAAGCCCCGGTCGCCATATTCCGCGTGTACTGCTCGTGGCCCGGTGTATCGGCGATGATGAACTTCCGCTTGGGCGTAGAGAAGTACCGGTACGCCACATCGATCGTGATTCCCTGCTCCCGCTCCGCCCGCAGCCCATCCGTAAGCTGCGCAAAATCGATGGCCGCATTCCGCGTCACCGACCGGATGTGGTCGTCGTATACGTTGTGCGAGTCATAGAGCAGCCGCCCAATCAGCGTCGACTTCCCATCATCCACGCTGCCCGCAGTCGAAAACCGCAGCAGATCCTTCGCCAGCTCCGCCTCAAGCCGCTCCTCGATCGGCAGCAGTTGCTCCGCCGCCTGCGTTTCCTCTTGAACGTCGATCACCTTCTCCTCAGCAGAAATCATCAGAAGTAGCCCTCGCGCTTCTTCAACTCCATCGATCCATCCTGATCGTGGTCGATGATGCGGTTCGCGCGCTCCGAATTCCGCACCGCCATCAGCTCCTCGATAATCTTCGGCACCGTATCCGCTTCCGACCGAATCGCCCCCGTGCACGGACTGCATCCCAGCGAGCGCAACCGGCACTTCACCAATTGCTCCTCTCCCGGCAAGCCTTGAATAAACGGCTGCTCCAGCGGAATCAGCGAGTCCGCGCGCACCAGCATCTTGCGTGGCTTGGCGAAGTACAACGGCACAATCGGAATCTTCTCCATGTGGATGTAGTGCCATATGTCCAACTCCGTCCAGTTCGATAGCGGAAACACGCGAATGCTCTCGCCCTGACCGATCCGCCCGTTGAACAGCGACCACAACTCCGGCCTCTGATTCTTCGGGTCCCACTGGCCCGCACCGTCACGGAACGAAAAGATCCTCTCCTTGGCCCGCGACTTCTCCTCATCCCGCCGAGCTCCACCGAACGCCGCGTCAAATCCTCCCGCCCGCAACCCGTCCAGCAGCGCCTGCGTCTTCAGCAATCCGCAGCAGCGCTGCGTGCCCAGCTTTATCGGATTGGCCCCATCCGCCAGCGCCTCCTCGTTCCGCCACACAATCAGCTTCAGTCCCAGCTCCGCCGTATACCGGTCGCGAAACTCGAGCATCTCCCTGAACTTGTAGCCTGTATCCACGTGCAGCAGCGGAAACGGAATCGGACCCGGATGAAACGCCTTTTGCGCCAGCCGCAGCATCACCGACGAGTCCTTCCCGATCGAATACAGCATCACCGGGTTCTGAAACTCAGAGGCGACCTCGCGGAAAATATGAATACTCTCCGCCTCGAGAAGCTGAATGTGATTAAGTCGGTCGCGCGAAAGTTCCTTTTCGCCAACCACCGAGACATGCCCGTCGTTGCTTGTGTTTTGTTCCGGGACCAGAGTTGCTGTCATGATTCTCCAGATGATTTAGGGCAATAAAAAACCCGCGGCGGCAGAGGAAACTGCTGCGCGGGGTATGGGAGTTCCGGTAAGTCTACTGGCGGCTTATCCCATAGTCCGGCGCGGCGCACAACAACATGCGCAACAAGCGACCGGCATGGAACAGCACAAAGCCATTGCGTCTACTATACGGGTCCTGAGATGTGAGGTCAATCACCAAAGGCGAACAACCAGCGAACCCTTCTCCTCGGACGTATCTCCCGCATAGTCGGATCCGAAACAATGACTGTTCTTGAAAGCGCACGGTTCGCCCGTGCCGAAACAGGGGCTTAGCCACTCAGGATGGTTCTAAATCAGGAGGAGTTTGGCCCGCAGCCTGTCTGAGCAATGCCCTCCCGCCTTCAAAGAACTCTTCTATTTCCCCTAATCTTCATGCAACACGGTCAGCGGATTCACCCTCGTTGCCCGCAGCGCCGGAACCAAACTCGCCGCAAACGAAACAAACACGATCAGCACCGTCGCACCCGTAAATGTCGCCAGATCCCGCACGCTCACCCCATAGATAAGGCTCGCCGCCACCCGCCCCAGTGCAAACGCAGCCGCAAGCCCGATCCCTACTCCCACCAGCGTCGGCTTCATCCCCTGCGCAATCACCAGGCCCACCACATCTTTGAACGAAGCGCCGAACGCAAGCCGCAATCCAATCTCCCTCATCCGCCGCTTCACTGAATACGCAAGCACGCTATAAATCCCTATCGTGCACAGCACCAGCGCCAACGCCCCAAAAATCGCCAGCAACTGCATATTGAAACTGCGCTGTGTCAGCGTAGTGCCGATAAAGTCTTCCAGCGTGATCACGTTGTCAACGGGGATATTGCCGTTCACCTCGGCGATCGCCTTGGTGATTGCCGGAACCAGGCTTTGCGGCGGTGTGGAGGTCCGCACTACAAGCGAGAGGCCGAATGAACGCCACGGCCCCATCGCCGAGTCCCCAACTTGAGCACGAGGCCAGTAAAGCGTCGCAATCCCAGCAGTGCTATCCAACCCGTCCTGCTTCACATCACCCACCACGCCCACAACCGTGCGCTCCTTGTCGGGGAAGAACGTCAGCTTCAGGTGATGTCCGATCGGGCTCGCATTTGGCCAGAACTGGTTCGCCATCGCTTTGCTGATCACCACCACAGCGTTGCCATCCGCCGTGTCGCTGTCGTCGATGCGCCTCCCCTCCAGCAACGGAATCCTCATGGACTCAAAATACCCAGGAGTCACCTCGCGAACGGAAACCTCCGGCTGCTCCGACATCGGAACCACTGGCCGTCCCTCCACCGCCACCGGCTGGTTGGAACCGCCGGCGAGTGGCAGATCATCCACGCCTCCCGCCGAATCAACTCCGGGCAATGCACGAAGGCGCTGCAGCACCTGACTGAGAAATTGATGCTCTTCCGCAGGCTTTGTAAATTGGTTCCGCGGAACCTCCAGCGCCATCGTCAGCACATTGCGCGCGTCAAATCCAGGATTCGTATTCTGGAGACTCCACAAGCTCCGCAGCATCAGTCCCGCACCAATCAGCAGCACAATCGACAGCGCCACCTCCACTGAAACCAGCGCCGACCGCGTGATGCTGCTTCCGCTGTCCGCATCCATTCGCCCAAGCCCCTGCTTCAGGGCCTCG
>Ga0308175_100003761_pt1 | contig 10559 bp, 11 predicted proteins | sample PhyCR1_3_FD_203893 | JGI IMG/M metagenome (GOLD analysis project Ga0308175, IMG submission 203893) | Soil microbial communities from UC Gill Tract Community Farm, Albany, California, United States - DLSLS.C.R1 | ecosystem: Environmental > Terrestrial > Soil > Agricultural land | place: USA...
GAAAGCCGCGTCGGCCATGAGCAGAACCTGGCGTTGCCGCATGTCGCCAAGCGCGACCTGCCGAAGCTGTGGAAGGCGCTGGACCGCCTCGGTCTGGCGACGCCCAACGTCAATCTGGTCACCGACATCATCGCCTGCCCGGGGCTGGATTACTGCTCGCTGGCCAATGCGCGCTCGATCCCGATTGCGCAGGAACTGACCCGGCGGTTCGCCAATCACGACACCGCCGAGATGATCGGCCGGCTGCACGTCAACATCTCCGGCTGCATCAATGCCTGCGGCCATCACCATGTCGGCCATATCGGCATTCTCGGTGTCGAGAAAAACGGTGAGGAGTTTTACCAGATCACGATCGGCGGCCGCGCCGACGAGAGCGCGCAGATGGGCGTATTGATCGGCCCGGCCGTTCCCTATGCGGAAGTCGCCGATGTGATCGAAGACATTGTCGAAGCCTATCTCGCGCTGCGCGACCGTCCCGAGGAACTGTTCGTCGACACGGTGAAGCGTCTGGGCGTCGAGCCATTCAAGGAGAGGGTCTATGCCACTCGTTAAGAACGCCAAGATTACAACTGATCTGTTCGTTCATGTCGCCGACGGCGCGGAACTGCCCGGCGACGGCGACGTCCTGGTTTCGGCGCAGCGTTTTCTTGCCGATCCCGAGGCGCTGCTGAAGCGTGCGGGCAAGACCGCCGTGGTCTGGCCGAACAACCGCGCGGTCGATGATCTCGTGCCCTATCTTGATCGCCTGGCCGCCGTGGCGCTGGTGTTTCCGTCGTTCCGCGACGGCCGCGCCTACAGCCAGGCGCGGCTCTTGCGCGAACGCCATGGCTATGACGGCGAGTTGCGCGCCACCGGCCAGGTGCTGCGCGACCAGTTCGTGTTCATGTTGCGGGCCGGCTTCGACTCTTTCGAGGTGAAGAAGGACGCCGACGCGGACGCGTACGCCGAAACCGTCAAGCGCTATTCGGTGTTCTATCAGCCGACCGGCGACAGCCGGGTCGCCGCGTTCAATCGGCGGATGCAGTTGCGTCATTCGGAGAGTGCCGGCCGGTGAGTGTGATCGCAGAGCACGGCCTCGCCGCCGATGCGTCGATCTCTCCTTCGGCGCAGACGCTAGACCACACCCTGCGCGACGCTTCGCCGGCACGTGTCATCGAAGCCGCGTTGCGAACTGTTGGCCGCGAACGGCTGGCGCTGGTGTCGTCGTTCGGCACCGAATCGGCGGCGCTGCTCAAGGTGATGGCGGACGTCGATCCCGCTATCCCTGTGATCTTCCTCGATACCGGATGGCTGTTCGAGGAAACGCTCGCCTATCGCGACACGCTGATCGCGACGCTCGGCCTTCGCGACGTTCGCTCGATCAAGCCGCTGGAGCAGGCGCTCGCCCAGCAAGACCCCGATCGCGAATTGTGGTTTTCCGATCCCGACGCCTGCTGCCGCATCCGGAAAGTAGAGCCGCTGGCGCGCGCGCTAAAACCGTTCTCGGCCTGGATCAATGGCCGCAAGCGATTTCAAGGCGGCGCGCGTGCGGAAATTCCCGTCGTCGAGGAAGACGGCGAGAAGCTGAAGTTCAATCCGTTCGCCAACGTGTCGCGCGAAGAGATCGAGGCGATCTACAAGTTGGCCAAATTGCCGCCGCATCCTTTGGTCGCCTCGGGATACCTTTCGGTCGGATGCATGCCGTGTTCGAGCCGTACTGCGGGGGATGAGAACGCGCGTGATGGCCGCTGGCGCGGCAGGGCGAAGACCGAATGCGGCATCCATACGACGAAAGCTTCTTAAGCCGCCGGATTCCATAGGACAATGGGGCTGTCGGACCGCAAACAATGAAATGCGGTTTCGTTGACTAAGCGGCCTTTCGCCGCGACTTAATACGTTCGGGTTTGATGTATGCTGCGTCGAGCCGAATGGAGATCAAAGATGATCCGTCGCATTCTGCCGCTCGTCGCGGGACTGCTCTGGGCGAGTTCGGCGTTCGCCGCCGACTATTCCCTGCTCAACGTGTCCTACGATCCGACCCGCGAACTCTACGCCGATTTCAACAAGGCATTCGTTGCGGCCTACCAGAAGGAAACCGGCAAGAGCGTCGAGGTCAAGCAGTCGCATGGCGGCTCCGGCTCGCAGGCGCGTTCGGTGATCGACGGCCTGCAGGCCGACGTCGTCACGCTGGCGCTGGCCTATGACATCGACGCCATCGCCGCCAAGGGCCTCATCGCGCCGGACTGGCAGAGGAAGCTGCCGCTCAATGCGGCGCCCTATGCCTCGACGATCGTATTTCTCGTTCGCAAGGGCAATCCGAAGGCGATCAAGGATTGGGACGACTTGATCAAGTCGAACGTGCAGGTAATCACGCCGAATCCGAAAACATCAGGCGGCGCGCGCTGGAACTATTTGGCGGCGTGGGGCTTTGCGGAAAAGAAATACGGCTCCGCCGACAAGGCGAAAAAATTCGTCGCCGATCTCTTCAAGAACGTGCCGGTGCTCGACACCGGCGCGCGCGGCTCGACCGTGACGTTCGTCGAGCGCGGTGTCGGCGACGTGCTGCTGGCGTGGGAGAACGAAGCATTCCTGGCGCAGCGCGAGTTCGGCAAGGACAAGTTCGAGATCGTGGCGCCGCCGCTGTCGATCCTCGCCGAGCCGCCGGTTGCGATCGTCGACAAGGTTGCCGACAAAAAGGGCACCCGCGCCGTCGCCGAGGCCTACCTGAAATATTGGTATACCAAGGAAGGTCAGGAAATCGCCGCACGCAATTCCTATCGTCCGCGTGATTCGGAGATTGCGAAGGAGTACGAAAAATCCTTCGCCAAGGTCGAACTTTTCACCATCGACGACGTTTTTGGTGGTTGGACCAAGGCGCAGAAAGATCACTTCGGCGAAGGCGGCATTTTCGACCAGATTTACAAGAATTGATCTGATCGACGGCCGCGGCGGAAGCAGGGGGATTTGTGAGCACAGCGGTCGCGCGGCGAAGCAGCTTGCCGGGGTTCGGTCTCACCATGGGACTGACCCTGACATGGCTCTCCGTCATCATCCTGATTCCGCTGGCCGGCCTGTTCCTCAAGACGCTCGAGCTGTCGCCCGGACAGTTCTGGGACATCCTCACCAGCCGCCGCACGTTGAACGCGCTGAAGCTGTCGTTCGGCCTTTCCTTCGCCGCGGCCTGCGTCAATCTGGTGATGGGCACGATCATCGTCTGGGCGCTGGTGCGCTATCGCTTTCCGGGCCGTCGGCTGTTCGACGCCATCGTCGACATTCCCTTTGCGCTGCCGACCGCGGTCGCCGGCGTGGCGCTGACGCAGTTGTTCGCAACGAAAGGCTGGCTCGGCGCGCCGCTGGCTGATCTCGGCATCAAGGTCGCGTTCACGCCGATCGGCATCTTCATCGCGATGGTCTTCATCGGCATTCCCTTCGTGGTGCGGACGGTGCAGCCGGTGCTGATTGATCTCGACCCCGAGATCGAGGAGGCGGCCGCGAGCCTCGGCGCCAACCGCTGGCACACGGTGTTCCGGGTCATCATGCCGAGCCTGGCGCCGGCGCTGCTGACCGGTTTTGCGCTGGCGTTCGCGCGCGCGGTCGGCGAATACGGTTCGGTGATCTTCATCGCCGGCAATCTGCCGAACGTGTCGGAGATCGCGCCGCTGCTGATCGTGATCCGGCTGTCGGAATTTCGTTACGCTGACGCCACCGCGATCGCCGTCATCATGCTGCTGGCCTCGTTCCTGATCATCCTCGTCGTCAATCGCCTGCAGCGCTGGGCGCAAACCCGCGTTCCCGCGCATTGAGGACCCGGACGATGTCGATGCAATCAACCCTCGTGACGCCGGCGCCGCCAAGGGCCTACGCGTCATCGGCGGATCTGGCGATCTCCCCGCCGTCGCAGCGTGAGACGGGCGAGCGCGCGCGCGCGGTGGCGTCGCCCAAAGATCTGCGAACCGAGCCCGGACCTGTCCGCTTCGTCATCATCGCGCTGGCGGTCAGCTTCCTCACCGTCTTTGTCGTGCTGCCGCTGGTCGTGGTGTTCGCCTCGGCCTTTTCGAAAGGCATCAGCGCCTATTTCGCCGCGCTCGCCGAGCCGGAGGCGCTGTCCGCGATCAGGCTCACGCTGCTGGTCGCGGCGATCTCGGTCACCCTCAACCTCGTGTTCGGCGTGCTCGCAGCCTGGTCGATCGCCAAGTTCGAATTTCCCGGCAAGACGTTTTTGATCACGCTGATCGATTTGCCGTTCTCGGTCAGCCCGGTCATTTCGGGCCTCGTCTTCGTGCTGCTGTTCGGCGCGCAGGGCTATTGGGGCACCTGGCTGCAGGCCCGCGACATCCACATCCTGTTCGCGGTGCCGGGCATCGTGCTCGCCACCATCTTCGTGACGTTCCCGTTCGTAGCGCGCTCGCTGATTCCGCTGATGCAGGAGCAGGGCACGCAGGAGGAGGAAGCGGCGATCTCGCTCGGCGCCTCGGGCCTGCAGACCTTCTTCCGCGTCACTCTGCCCAATATCAAATGGGGCCTGTTGTATGGCGTATTGCTGTGCAACGCCCGCGCCATGGGCGAGTTCGGTGCGGTGTCTGTGGTGTCGGGTCATATTCGCGGCGAAACCAACACCATGCCGCTGCTGGTCGAGATCCTCTACAACGAGTATCAGTTCGTGGCGTCGTTCGCGATCGCCTCGCTGCTGGCGATGCTGGCCCTGATCACGCTGGTCGTGAAGACCGTGCTCGAACGGCGGCTGGACGAAGGACAAACAAGGGACGATTCGTGTGACCATTGAAGTCAGAAACATCGTCAAGAAGTTCGGCGCGTTCGCAGCGCTCGACAATGTCGACCTGAAGGTCGGCAAGGGCGAATTGCTGGCGCTGCTCGGTCCATCCGGTTCGGGCAAGACCACGCTGCTGAGGATCATCGCCGGCCTCGACTGGCCGGATGCCGGCGAAGTGCGGATCGACGGCGAGGATGCGCTGGGCCACGGCGCCAGCGAGCGCCACGTCGGCTTCGTGTTCCAGCACTACGCGCTGTTTCGTCATATGACGGTGTTCGAGAACGTCGCCTTCGGCCTGCGCGTGCAGCCGCGCGCGATCCGCAAGGACGAGGCCACGATCCGCGCCCGCGTCAAGGAATTGCTCGATCTCGTGCAGCTCGACTGGCTGGCCAGCCGTTATCCGAGCCAGTTGTCCGGCGGCCAGCGGCAGCGCATCGCGCTCGCACGCGCGCTCGCGATCGAGCCGCGCATCCTGCTGCTCGACGAACCCTTCGGCGCGCTCGATGCCAAGGTGCGCAAGGAGCTGCGGCAATGGCTGCGCTCGCTGCATTCCGAAATCCACGTCACCTCGATCTTCGTCACCCACGACCAGGAAGAGGCGCTGGAAGTCGCCAACCGCGTGGTGGTGATGGACAAGGGGCATATCGAGCAGATCGGCACACCCGGCGACGTCTACGACAATCCGGCCACGGCCTTCGTCCACGGCTTCATCGGCGAATCCATCGTGCTGCCGGTGGAAGTTTCCGGCGGCTCGGTGCGGCTCGGCGGCCGGCCGCTCAACATCGCCGCCGATGGCGCGGCCTCCGGCGCCTCAAAACTGTTCGTCCGCCGCCACGACATGCAGATCGGCCCGGCGGGAACCGGCTCGCTGGAGGGCGCGGTGCGCCATGTCCGTTCGTTCGGCCCGATCCAGCGGGCGGAAATCGCGCTCTCGGGCGGCGAGGGCAAGACCGTGATCGAAATCGACGCCCCCCGCGACCGGGAACTGCAAGCCGGTGAGATCATCAGCCTGCAGCCGCGGCGGTACCGGATCTTTGCGGTCCAGGAATAAGGAGGCCGTCATTCCGGGGCGATGCGGAGCATCGAACCCGGAATCTCGAGATTCCGGGTTCGCTTCGCGCCCCGGAATGACGGCGCGTTCACCATTCAGCCACTGTTAGTATGCAACAACGCCCGCATCCAGCCATCGGGATTCGGGGAATATTGCATTGAAACGGGCGACCACCGCCATTATCGGGCTTTTGCTGCTTGCCGGCTGCTCGGCAGACGTCAAGGTTCCGGACCAGCCGTCGATGTATCTCGACATGGCGCAACCCGGCGCCACGCTCGATACGGCTGCGGCCGCGATCATGATTTCGCAGTACCGTCAGAACAACGGCCTCGGCATGGTCGTGGTCGATCCTGAACTGACCAGGCTCGCCGAGCAGCAGTCCCAGGCAATGGCGGCCCGCAACAAGATGGACCACAATGTGAAGGGCCCGCTCGACAAGCGGCTCAGCGCCGCCGGCTATCGGGCGACGGTCGCGGTCGAAAACATCTCGGCCGGCTATCACACCTTGGCGGAGGCCTTCTCCGGCTGGCGCGACTCGCCGCCGCACAAGGCCAATATGTTGAAAAGCGGTGTCACAAAATTGGGCATCGCTGCGGTTTATGCTCCTGGCGTCAAATACAAGGTGTTCTGGACGCTCATCCTGGCATCGACCTGAAACAGGTCCGGTTCGGGCTTTAATACTCCTTAGCGCGGTAAACTCGGCGTGATCCTTGCGTCGATCTCGCCGATTGACGCCGTCGCGAACTGCCGCCACGGTGCCGGTCTTTGATAGCCATTGGTTGACACGGTCATGATGGATCATTCCAACCCCGCACCGGCAACCACCCCGGCCAAGGCGCAGCCCGTGCTCGTGCTGCAGGGTGGCGGCGCGCTCGGCTCCTATCAGGCCGGCGCGTTTCAGGCGCTGTGCCGGTCAGGCTTCGAGCCGGAATGGATCGCGGGCATTTCGATCGGCGCCATCAATGCCGCGATCATCGCCGGCAACGATGCCGAAAAGCGCGTCGATCGCCTCAAGGAATTCTGGGAGATGGTGTCGTCGCCGGTGTCGTGGAATCCGGTGACGCCGGGTGACCGTGTGCGTTCGCTGTTCAACGAAACCTCGGCCGCGCTGATCGCGACCTTCGGCGTGCCCGGATTCTTTGCGCCGCGGATTCCGCCCGCGCCATTGTGGCCGCCGGGCAGCCCGCAATCGCAGAGCTATTACGATACCGCGCCCTTGAAGAAGACACTGGAGCGGCTGGTCGACTTCGATCGTATCAACGATCTGAAGACGCGGCTCAGCGTCGGCGCTGTCGGCGTCACTTCTGGTAACCTCAAATATTTCGACAATTTCGAATTCCGGAAATGCGGCAAGAAGATCGGCCCGGAGCACATCATGGCCTCCGGCGCGCTGCCGCCGGGCTTTCCTTCCGTCGAGATCGAAGGCGAGCATTACTGGGACGGCGGCATCGCTTCCAACACGCCGCTCGATCACATACTGGAGGAAGAGTTCAACCGCGATCTCCTGATCTTCCAGGTCGACCTGTTCAGCGCGCGCGGCGACCTGCCGACATCGCTGCTCGAGGCCGCCGAGCGGGAAAAGGATATCCGCTATTCCAGCCGCACCCGCACCTCCACCGACAAGAACAAGCAGATCCACAATGCGCGCAAGGCGGTGCGTGACCTGCTCGACAAATTGCCTGATGATTTGAAGCACGATCCGTCGGTCGAATTCCTGCGCAAGGCCTCCAAGGAAAACACCGTCACGGTCGTGCATCTGATCTACAAGAGCAAGAACTACGAAACGTCGTCGAAGGACTACGACTTTTCGCATGTCGCCATGGTCGAGCACTGGGACGCGGGCGTCCGCGACGTTCATCAGTCGATGCGTCACAAGGATGTGCTGGAGCGTCCGCAATCCGGCGAGACCATGATCGCCTACGATATGTCGGGGGATGTTGCAAAAACCCCCGGCGCCAAGCAGGAGTGAATGAAATGGGTACGTTAAAAGGCAAGAACGCCGTCGTTACCGGCTCGACCAGCGGCATCGGATTGGCCTATGCGCGCGCTTTCGCCCGCGCCGGCGCCAACGTCGTCATCAATGGCATGGGTGTGCCGGCCGATATCGAGCGCGAGCGCTCCGGCATCGAGACCGATTTCAAGGTGCGCGCGGTGCATTCGCCCGCCGACATGACCAAGCCCGCCGAGATCGCCGAAATGATCGCGCTCGGCGAGAAGACCTTTGGCTCCGTCGATGTCCTCGTCAACAATGCCGGCATCCAGTTCGTGTCGCCGATCGAGGAGTTTCCGATCGAGAAATGGGACGCGATCATCGCCATCAACCTCTCGTCGGCCTTTCATGGTATCCGCGCGGCGGTTCCCGGCATGAAGAAGCGCGGCTGGGGCCGCATCATCAACACGGCATCCGCCCATTCGCTGGTCGCTTCGCCGTTCAAGTCGGCCTATGTCTCGGCCAAGCACGGCATCGCCGGGCTGACCAAGACGGTGGCGCTGGAGCTTGCGACCCACAAGATCACCTGCAACTGCATCAGCCCCGGCTATGTCTGGACGCCGCTGGTCGAGCACCAGATTCCCGAAACCATGAAGGCGCGCAACATGACCAAGGATCAGGTCATCAAGGACGTGCTGCTCGACGCGCAGCCGACCAAGGAGTTCGTGACCTCGGAGCAGGTCGCCGCACTGGCGCTGTTCCTGTGCGGCGATGATGCCGCCCAGATCACCGGCGCCAATCTCTCGATCGACGGCGGCTGGACCGCGGAGTAGGCGGCGCTTCCCGGAGGCGGCGTAGCGCGCCGCATCTCGCGGTGTGGTGCGCTGCCGTTCCGGGGTCCATGTGGCCGTAGGGGTTCCGGCCCTGCGGAGCAGCGCTGCTGCGCCGCGTCCGGGACACGGGTGCGGATCAAGCAGATCTCAATGCGCTGTACTCCCGGCCAGCGCCGGGACGCCCGGGCTCGCCAGATGCAGTTCGCTGATGAAAAGCTTGCTGGCGACAAGGATCAGAACGCTGGCCAGCAATAGCCTGAGGACCATCTCCGGCACGCGCACCGCAAAATAGCTGCCGATGACGATGCCTGGCAGCGAGCCGATCAGCAGCACGCCCATCAACGCCCAGTCCACCGAACCCAGCGCCCAGTGGCCGATGCCGGCGACCAGCGTCAGCGGCACGGCGTGCGCGATGTCGGAGCCGACGATGCTCGCCATCGGCAGGCGCGGATAGAGCAGCAACAGCGCGGTGACGCCGACCGCGCCGGCGCCGACGGAAGAAATCGAGACCAGCACCCCGAGCGCCACGCCGACCGTGATGGTCGCATTGGCGGTCGTCGCAGCGCTGAGCCGTTCCATGTGCGTGCGGTACCGTTCCATGATCGCCTTGCGGAAGATCAACGATGTCGCCGTGAGGGTCAGCGCAAAGCTCAGCACCAGATTGACCAGGCTGCGTGCGGCCTCGCCGTCGAGTTCGAGCTGCCACAACACCAGCAGGGTGACGACGCTCGCTGGAATGCTGCCGCAGGCGAGACGCATCACCGCCGGCCAGTGAATGCTCTGCGACCAACCGTGCACCAGGCTGCCGCCGGTCTTGGTCGCCGCCGCATAAAGCAGGTCGGTGCCGACAGCGGTCGATGGATGAATCCCGAACAGCAGGATCAGCAGCGGCGTCATCAGCGAGCCGCCACCAACCCCGGTCATTCCGACCAGGAGGCCGACGCTGAATCCTGATGCGACGTAGAGCGGGTCAATCATTGTCTGGTGTCGGATCTTCGGTTCTGTAGACTATAGCACAATGGCGGTGCTGGCGTCCGATTGACCGGATTAAAGTGCTTCATCTCGGGCGCGGGCCGAGCGCCGATGTCTGACTAGTCGGCCCAGTTGGCCGGTCGTCGCGACGTGTGACGGATGTGCAAGATATCGATCGTGCCCTTTCGCACGCGATAGAAAATCCGGAACGGATAACGTAGCACAGACGCCACGCGGACCTGAGATCGTTGCGAGACTCTCGGAGCGGATTCAGGGACACGACAAATTCGATCGATGACATCCTCGAGCCGTCGTCCGATGGAAGCCGCGACCTTCGGGCTTGCGCTTGCCGCGTAATAGGCAGAAATTCGATCGAGATCAGCGAGCGCTTGTCTCGAATAAACCGGCTTCATACCCGACGAAATCTTGCGAAGGCTGCCTGGATCTCGGCATCGGTCGCGGTCTCGCCGGCGTCGATCGAGGCCATTGCCGCGTCGATGATCTGTAATTCCTCTTGTGTCGCCGGATAGTCCTGCCCCTGCAACTCGTTCTCGATCTGGTTTGCGATCGCAACAAGCTCGTGCTGCGCCTCCTCAGGCCAGGCTTGAGCGCGCTCCAGCAAATTTTTCAGATCGGTTGTCATCATAGTCGGATTATACCATGCGGGTGGCTGTCTTCCAACTACCCGTGCCAAGCCGGGAGATCAGCGCTTCCCGAACGCCAGCACGTGCAGCCCTAGTCGCCGCCGCACGATCCAGAACAGCAGCACCGTCTCGAACGCCAGCGAGATCGAAGTCGCGGCCGCCGCGCCGTGGCCGCCGAAGTGCGGCACCAGCATCACGCACAGCACGAGGTTCATGACGAAGGCGAGTGCATAGGCCAGTGCGCAGATGTGCTGGTGGCCGAGCATGTTGAGCAGCCGCTCGACCGGGCCAATGGCGGAGCGCACCAGCAGGCCGATGGCGGCGATGAACATGATGTCGTAGCCGACCACGAATTGCGGCCCGAACAGCCACAGCAGCG
>Ga0308175_100003762_pt1 | contig 10559 bp, 11 predicted proteins | sample PhyCR1_3_FD_203893 | JGI IMG/M metagenome (GOLD analysis project Ga0308175, IMG submission 203893) | Soil microbial communities from UC Gill Tract Community Farm, Albany, California, United States - DLSLS.C.R1 | ecosystem: Environmental > Terrestrial > Soil > Agricultural land | place: USA...
CCTAAAGACGGGGACCAGCCTGCGCAGACTTGAAGTCCTAAAAATATGCCCCTTCCCCGCTCCTAGCCTTCCCGATTCTTACGAAGCCGCTCGTAGGCCGCTCGGACGATCGCCTCCACCGCCTCCGCTCCCTCGCTGTCCAAATTTGGGTCCCCACGCAGCAGCGTTGAGATCTGCGCCAGTGACTCTGGTCGGGCCACTTTGTAGGCCGCCTGGACAAAATCCGAGGGGTTAAGTCCGGCCCACGCAGAGAGGGCCGCTAAACTTGCGGCGTCTGGCTTCCGTCCTTGAGCCATCCGCGTGAGCGTCGATGCGCTAACTCCAGTTTCTGCGGCCACTTGCTTCCAATTCTTACGTCTTGCGCTAACTGTTGCCTCCAACGCCCGATAATAGGCTTCGCCATTAAATCCTTTGTCCTCGCCGGCCATGGTCCCTCACCATTCGATTGCAAAATAGAAATTGACTTCCGACTTAGCAGACGATATAGTCAGCAATCGGATTTTAGTTTAGCAACCGATTCGCCGTCAGACAAGGAGAAAAACCATGGCAGAAGCACAAGCCCCCGACATCAAGCTGCAGCCGGAGCCACCTGACAGGCCGACCACCGTGACGGTTAATGAGCAGGCGGTGCAGCTCGACGGAAAGATGGCCACGGGCTCGCAGATCAAGGCGGCGGCAATCGCCCAAGGGGTACTAATTCAGCCGAACTTCGTGCTGCAGGAGGAACTCCCGAATGGCACCAGCCGCGTCATCGGGGATAGCGATCCTGTGCACCTGCGTCCACATCTGCGCTTCACCGCAATCGCGCCCGATGATAACTCGTAGGAGACCCTGCCGTGAAAGTGGAAGTCGCAACGGCCATCGAGGACCTAAAGCGCCAGTTCGGTGATGCGAAGATGACAGTGCGCGATGACGGCCAGGGTGGCGCCTACGTCGTCTTAGATGGCGTGCGCATGAGTGAAAAGTTCCGACCATTCGAAACTTGGCTGGGCTTCCACATTCCGGCTCAGTACCCCTATGCCGACATTTACCCCGTATTTATCGGAGCCAATATCGCTCGCGCGAACGGCGCCCCGTTCCAGGCGCCGGTGACCGCTGGGCATCACTTCGAGGGGCGACCAGCGCTTCAAATATCCAGGCGCAGTCCCGCGGCGCAAAACGGGTCACAGAAAGCGGTGGCGAAGATTTTGAAGGTTCTCGATTTTTTGGAGAGATTGCAATGAGTAACACCTGCCGCCTCCGCATCACTCGCGACCACTACGATCTGCTAATCAAGCACCTCTTTCCCGGCGACCGCGACGAACATGGCGCTGTCTTACTGGCCGGACTTTCATCCGTCAAGGACCGCCCGACGCTGCTCGTGAGAGAGGTGCATCCCGCGCGGGAAGGGCTCGACTACGTTGCCGGACAGATTGGTTATCGAGCGCTCACACCGTCATTCATTCACCGCATGATCACGCGCGGCCGTGATGAACAACTCGTCTACCTTGCCGTGCATAATCACGCGAGCGATCAGGAGGTCGGGTTTAGTCGCATCGATCTGCAGTCGCACGAGCGGGGGTATCCGGCGCTGTTGCAAATCGCCCGCGGTACGCCGGTCGGCGCTCTGGTCTTCGGACGTCGATCGATCGAGGCTGACCTCTGGCTGCCTGTTGGTAAGCGCCTGTCGCTGGATAAAGCAGTTGTCATCGGCAACTCGATTGTTCATCTGACGCCCACTCCCAGAGAGAATGCCGCTGTGGCGATGACGCACGACCGCCAAGTCAGAATGTTCGGGAAGGCGGGGCAGACACGCCTTCGCGAATGCCGGGTCGGAGTCATCGGCCTAGGCGGGATGGGCAGCCTGATCGCCGAATACCTTGCGCGACTCGGCGTCGGGCACTTCCATCTCGTCGACAGTGATAGCGTTGAGGAGTCGAACCTCTCCCGCATCGTCGGGGCCTCTCGCGAGGACGCGGTACAGAAAACGGCGAAAGTCATTGTCGCGCAGCGGCTCATCCGTCAGGCGAATCAGGGCGCCGAGGTGGACCTGATCGTGGACGACGTCGCGAAGGAATCCGTCGCGAAGGCGTTGACCTCCTGCGATTATCTCTTTCTCGCCGCCGATTCGATGAGAGCCCGGCTCGTGGTAAACGCAATGGTCCACCAATACCTGATTCCGGGTGTGCAAGTGGGCTCGAAGATCCGATTCGATCCGCAGCGCGGCTTGTTGGACGTTATGAGCGCAAATCGCCGGCTCCGCCCCGGCCTGGGCTGCCTCATGTGCAATCAGCTAATAGACGCAACGCAGTTGGCGAAAGAGGCAAAAACGGACGAAGAGCGAAGGGCACAAGCATACGGTGTCGAAGAGCCAAACCCGAGTGTTATCACGCTGAACGCAGTAGCGGCAGCTCATGCCGTCAACGACTTCTTACTCGATTACCTCGCGCTGCGGCCCGAGAACGGACATTTCTATTACGAGCAGTTCAATTTCCTGAAGGACGCGCGGACGCTCGTAGAGCCACGGATGGACAAGGATTGCTCCGAGTGCTCACGGAGTGGTCTGCGCTTTGGACGAGGGGATGCAGTGCCGTTACCCTGCGTTGAGGGTTGAGGCTCATGGTACTGACCTGCACCCTAGATCATATGGACAAGGAACTGGAGCAGGTCCTGTCGGTGGGTAAAGCTCTTTCAGCACGAGTCGACCGACCGAATGCCCTCGCACATGGCGGAACTCCTCTGGCCCGTCTGGTAAAATTACGAGCGATCCATCAGAGTCGCTCCTTTTTTGCGACTGGTCTGTTGCGATCCGTAATCCATTCACTCCAAGAACCCGCGTATAGCTTTGGCATCCCCAAGCGCGCATGAGCATAGGCCAAAACGTTCTGCGCCGCAGTTACCCCCGAACCGCAATAGAACACGACATGATCCGAATCCTTTCCCGGGGCCAGAGTTTCGAACCGGTTGTGTAGCTCTTCTGTTGACCGCATGAGTCCGCTGGCGGAGGAATTCTCGGTAAACGGTGCTGAAACGGCACCAGGTATGTGCCCTGCAACTGGATCAATTCGCTCGTTCTCACCCCAAAACCGGTCAACAGATCTGGAATCCAGAATTACGTAGTCACCTTGTTTAAGATTGTCCGCCACATCGCCCGCGTTCACGATGAGTTCATCGCGGAACTGCCCGACAAACTGAGTCTTGCGGGCGGCCTCAGTGCCGGCCCGCTGCGGAAGGCCCAAACGGCGCCACTCCCGGAAGCCGCCGTTGAGAACTGCAGCCGAGTCGTGGCCCGCCCATCGCAGCAGCCACCACAATCTCGCCGCTGCCATTTGGCCGTTTGTATCGTCATAGGCGATGACCTGAGTGCTGGTGCCAATTCCTAACCTCGAAAACGTCTCCACCAGCCGGAGCGGCGTTGGCAGTGGATGCCGTCCGGTTTTTCCCGTCACAGCTGGTCCGGAGAGGTCGTGGTCGAGATGCGCGTAGACTGCTCCTGGAATGTGCGATTCCTGGTACAGACGTGCGCCTAAGTCACCGTCTTCAAGCGAGAACCGGCAATCGATGAACTGCCAAGCTGGGTCCCCCCGATGGGCAGCGGCGTCCTCGCAGTTTATTAACGTTGTGTATTTCATACGACGTACTCTCCATTGTACTGCTTACTGCGGTTCTGTCTAACCGAGCAGTAGTGCTCCTCAAGGGCGTGATACAGGTCCGTCTTTCTCGGTATTTTGTGTACGCGGCTCGTCGAGCCGCTCCTCCCCTTGGGGAAAAACGACAAGAATGCGTGCTCGTCGGTGAATATGATGCGGAAGGACTGCGGCTCGTGATGCGTTCGCACAGATAAATTCGGATTCTTCTTCGAAACCTCGTGCAGCACGTTGAGTGAACGAATGACGTCCTGCTTGTACCGGTCGTTCGTCGAGTATGTGCACGTGTCCAGGGCGAATCCGGCAGCCCTCGCCTCAAGTGCAACAGAATCGCGGTCGGCGAGCATTACCTCGACAGTGCCTTTGCAGAATCCGGGCCGGATTAACTTACTTAGGGGACGGTCTTCGGACGTCAGCCGCATCCCGCGAATACTGAGCACGCGGACCGACGTGGAATCCGCCGCCTCACGCAGAATGTCTTCCGCCGCTTCCCCCTCGTTCTCGTAGATGTGGCAGATATTGCATCCAAGCAACGTTGAGAGGATGCCGAACAGAAGGGTCCGAACACGTCGTGGACCGAATCTTGCGAGCATCGTGCAAATTACCGTAGCACAGATCGACGTTACGACTCCCATGGTAAACGCGTTCATTGCGTGTTCCTCCGTTACAAAGTGTTGTGCTTTATGTGAACTCACGAACGCCCGCTCATTCAACATTCGTAGGGAGCGGCACAGGGCCCCAGCGTCACGCTCAAGTTTCGGAAGAGCCCCATCACCTGTCCTTTGCCGCCTTCAACAGCGGCACGGACAAGTTCTGCGTCGAACTTGTGTGAGCGCAAGTACCTCGCGGCGGCGTGCAGTTCTCGATTAGCGCCGTAGTCCTGCTTGACCGCATCCCGTGCAGAAGCAGCAGCATCAGCAGGGGACCTCGTAAATGCGAGGTTGATCGGAAGTTCGCCATTATGACGATTTGCGTACCACGGACGACGCAGGCCGTGAAGAATGACGCCTAGGGAAGGCGCCACCGACATGCCGGCGCGTTTGGCCTGCGCCACTACATGCTGTCGGATCGCCCAAAAATACGCCTCCGGTCGTGCTCCCACCGTCACTTGCAGTTGCAAACGCGAAGACACATCTCCGAACATTGAAGCAGCGGGGTGTTCAACGCCGTAGATGAAGCCGTCCGCGAAATTGCCATTGTTACAGCTCGCCTGATCGAGCCATTGCAACAGCGCCTGCGGAAGGTCATCACGATCGAGTAAATCGGCGGCCAGCTCCCGCGCGGCATAAGCAAGATCGGCCGTAATCGGATTGCTCACGCCAGCCATTCGGAGTAATGCCGCCTGGACAGCGAGCAATCGGAGTCCACTGATTGTTGCCGTGTGGACGTCAATGCAATTGCCGGAGAGCGCGGCGAGCTTCCTGGAGGTGTTGAATAACCGGAAGGAGATCTCTACCCGAGGGTGCACGTGTCGTCGTAATTCAGCCACAGCTTCGACGACGGCTTGCGTAAATCCGAACGCCCGAAACGGAACTGGAATTCCTGGATCAAGAAAGCCGCTGCCCAACACAACCGTCAAGTGCTTTTCCTCCCCTGAACAAAGAGCGCTCCATCGGGCTTCTACGCCGGAGCTATCCAACGGCAGGCCAATAGCAATGCTTTCGGGAAACGGACAATTCAGCGGTGGATCAGCGCATCCGTGGATTTCACCGCTCTCGTTTGAAATCGCTCGAAAACTGGCCGCCGCAGCGACCGCATTAGTGCATACCATTTCCAGGCCTTTCCGAGACCCGGATTGCAAGGCGACAAAATTTTGCGCGATTCGCGGGAATTCACTTGACGCGCCGCCCTCTGCAAGTGTAATATATGTGGAGCGCCCATCGATGGAACAGGCTTTGCCTGCGCCATCTTGGGAGAAACACCTGCCAAAACGACTGGGCGTCTCGTTTCGTCACCTTTCGATCCGAGGCCTCCGTTGCAAGGTAGGCATAGGCCACATCGCGCGAACGATTGTGGCCTAACTTTTAGACTACCTTTAGGTTAAAAGAACCTCATTCCTCTCTTAAGCTTCTGAATTAGACGGGGCGGAAAACTGATCGATTATACCGACCCCAGCGTCGTGAACGCAAGGTAAAAATTGCCCGGTGTACGTGCGACATAAACCGCGCAATCACTTCGTGTTAACGTTATGCCAGTCGATTCAGACAGAATTACTCAGCCTTGATCAAGCGATCACCGGGCTGGTCTTTCCTCCGTCGAGCAGATTCTGTCGGGCGCGCCCCCTATCGCCAACGCAGCGCGGTCGATCCTGCTCGCCGTACCGTAAAAGTTTCGATAGCCAATTGGCACCGACCAAATCTTTCCCAGCGGCTCGCAAGTTAGTTCCGCATAGGTCGTCATCCACACCTGCGTGTGAATCGGCGGCTGGTTCTGCAGCATCCGCTCGGCCGCATTGTCCCGCCTCTGTTCGCTCTTGAACACCATGAGCACCAGGAACGGGTACTGCTTGTACTCGACGGCCGTCCCGCCCTGGCGGACGGCATACCCGCCGCTCCGGTAGTAGTCGGCGTAGCACGCCGCCCGAAAGGCCAGTGTTTCCTGCGTCTCGGTGCTTCGGTCCACCTCAAGGAAGTAGGCGTGCTCGGACACGCCCTCCGCATCCTCCTCGTGGATGCGGATGAAGGCATCGGGCTTGACGAGCACTTCCGTCTGCCCGTAGCCATTCTGTGTCGGCCGAAGTGCCTGAAACTGGTATAGGAGCGGCCAGGTCGAGAACTCGCCCACCCGGAAATTCGGGAGCTTGTTGACGGCAGTAATGAGCGCCGCCTTGACGTCCATCACCTCAAGCTCGTGCCGCAGGGTTAGGTCACTCACCTGCGAGCGCTTCTCTAACGCTTTCATCCCGACGTGAGGGTAGTCGGCCAGCTGGCCGCGCTCGGAGAGGAGCCCAAATGCCTTACGGGTTAAGAAGAGAACACCCGGTTCGTAGACCCGGCGGGGTCGTTCCCGGATTAGTCCCGCGGCCTTGAGTTTCTGCACTCGCTTTTTGGCTGCTTCCGTCCGGCCGTCAAAGTACAGGGCTGATATGTGGGCAAGCGTCATTACCCGCGATTCGAAGAGGCCGCGGAGAACGCGGAAGTCGCGGTCCTGGATGTCGATGGACAACTGCTCGGCACGTTCTGGCATGTTCATCCATTGTACCACCCCCTCCGGTTGTGCTCCTAACGATGACCGAGACTACGTGTGGTACAATGACGTGAGAATCGTTCCTCACGCTCCGCTGGCAGGTGGCCGGGAGATCGGTTGAGCCGTTTCAACCGCCTTCCCCGTTGCCCGTCACGAAAAGGAGCGTGCCATGCCCCGAAAGAACCTCGCTCGTCGGTTTGACCGCGCTTCGGCGTCACCCGGCCCATGCTCGACGTCGAAGCTGGATACGTTCAGAAAGAAATGGAAGACTACCTCTTGCTGTCCACCAACGACCTTAAGGCCAAGGTCGAGGAGCGAAAGAACGCCTGGCGCCAAGCCAATGCATCAGTTGAAGGTGCACTGGCACAACTGCCCGAGTGTGACGCCCTCGCTCTGCGCTGCATCATCGTCCGGGACTTCTACCACCTCCTGGAGCTCTACTTCACGTACCTCGGCTCCCGAGGCCAAGAAGCTGGGCCGAGTGCACCAGCCCGTGCGAAGGGAAAGCCCGAGCCGCTGCCGTATAGCGACTCGCTCTTTGGGTAGTGGTCCAGTACAACAAGGCGGAACCTCGATGGTTCCGCTTTTCTTTGCCGCTACCCCCGCATCCACCGCTCGACCTTGTCCTCAACGACAGAGCGTTTCGTCCCGTACTTTTCCCGCGAGCGGCGGATGAGGTTCTCCCGTCGGCCGTACTTCCGTCCAAAGGGCGGCAGGGTGGTTGCGAGAAACGGCTCGGCGTGAACACCGGCTTCAAGGAGCTTGACGAAAATCTGGTAGTTCGCGAGGTCGCTAAACTGCCGGGCCTTGAAGTCGTGCCCGAACTCGCGAGCAAGGAGGGCGCCGTCACTCTCTCCGACGCGGAAGGAGATCAAGGTGCCGACGTTCCCGAAGACTGCCTCCCGGAGCTGCAGGGGGATTTGGGCGGTGTACTGGTGGGAGAGGGTGAGGCAGAGGCGGTACTTGCGGGCCTCGGAAAGGATCGAGGCAAACGAGTCGGTCGAGAAGTTGTAGAACTCGTCAATGAAAAGGTGAAAATCCGCTCGGTCCTTCTCGGCCATGTCCGAGCGGGACATCGCCGCGAGCTGAAACTGCGTCACGAGAAGCGCCCCCAACAGGTTCGCCTTATCCTCCCCGAGTCTCCCCTTGGAAAGGTTGGCGATAAAGATTCTCTGGTCGTCCATCATGAACCGAAAGTCGATTTTGCTCCGGACTTGGCCCAAGATGTTTCGGACGGGTGGGGCCATAAAGAGCTGGCCGACTTTGTTCTGAACGGGAGCAATGACCTCGGCCAAGAAGCGCTTGTCGTAACCTGCAAACTCCCGCTCCCAGAATGCCCGCACGATCGGGTCCTTCACCTGCTTTACCACCCACCGGCGGTAGCGGGCATCGACGAGCATCCGCTGCACGCCTAGCAGTGACACATTCTCGCACTCGCAGAGGGCGGCCACCGCGGCATACAGCAGGTACTCCAACCGCGGTCCCCACGAGTCCCGCCATATGCTCTTCATGGCACCGACTACCCCTGAGGCGATAAGGTGACTGTGCTCTCGTGTGGCACCGACAAGGAGGTTAAAGCCAATGGGGTGCTCGTGGTCGGCGGGGTTGAAGTAGACGAGGTCGTCTGTCCGCCAGCGAGGAATGTGGTCGAGAAGTTCCGAGGCGAGATCGCCGTGCGGATCAATTACGCCGACGCCCTCGCCGGCCTCGATTGCTTGGACAATGAGGTTTCGCAGGAGGGTCGTTTTACCCGTACCGGTTTTGCCGATGACGTAGGTGTGCTGAGCGCGGTCGGCAGGCGAAAGGCCAAAGGGCTCCTCGCCGCCCCAGACCTGACGCAACCCGATGCGTGCCACTGCTCCTCTGTCAACGTGCCTCTCCTGCATAACCCGACCCAAGCCCCACTCCGCCGGGAGCTGTCGAAATCTCCCGCGTGCCCGCACCGCTTGCGAGTTGCGGGCGACGATCCGCCGACATGCGGTTTGGTTGGCGAGCCGGAGGGGTAATGGGGGCTGGGTCGGAACACCGAGCCGTTCCGCGGCTCGGGCCGAAGCTCATATTTTACCTCAAACTGCCCGAGCTTGGGATGGTGATTAGTGGTGGATATTTGCGGAGCACTGGTTTGTAGTTGTTCAACATGCTAGAGATCGGTGCACCCTTCGCTGCTTGTCAAGTAACTCAGTAATGGAACCGCATTCACGGTTACGACCGGCTGCGGGTGACTGGGAGTAAAAAAGTGTTGGCTGTAATTGACACGACACTCGAGGGTAAGCTGTGGCGGCGTCATATCTAACGGTGGACACTCGTAACATACTATTGCGAAAATTAAAATAATCTCGGAGGATCCCGAAATTATATTGACACCCATGCGTCACGCGCGCATTTATGACTTGGTTCATTTCGTGTACTTCTTCGATCGATGCGGCCGTGGCCGGGCGGCGCATCGAGGTGTACAGGCAAGTCTCTAAAGTCTGCGTCCTTTGAGGCCACTTCTTTAACGCCGTGACATAGGGTTTCAGCCCACGCGCGCTGCGCGGGCGAATCCTTGACGCATCACGGAAGGAGCGTCGTATGGGTCGGTTCATCCCGCCGTTCATTCGGGTTTCCCGAACTGCGCAAGAGGGCACGTCCAAATCCGCTCGCCGCCCTGACGACAGCCAATGGGTTCGAGCACCTAGTGTTCGCCACTTGGCGGCCGCCACACAACCAGTCGTCGAGGCGCTGGAAGACCGGACGCTCTTCGGAGCGGGTGTCCAGAACACCGGCAATAATCCGGGCGTTACGATCCAGTGCCCCTGTACAACAGGGGGCGGGACGACCGACCCAGGCCCCACATCGATAGGGGTGGTCCCTGAGTCAACTATTGCCCCCGTCAGTTATTTCAACGGCCGACCGGAGGAATCGGCGGCAGACCTCACGTCCCAGGGATTCGGCGAACTCTGGGGACAGATCCGCACCTGGACGGGGGTTAACGAGGGGAGCCAAAGCGGCAACGGCTGGTCTGTGCGCGGTCTGCCGTACCTGATCCTGACGTTGAACCAGTTCGCGCCCGAGCACGGCGGCTTCGTGCAGCTCGTAGACGGCGGCGACACCTCCCAGAAGTTCGAAGTGCCGATGGTCAGCGGCGATAACGGCACGGAGTTCACGACCCTATACCAGGGCACCAGCTCCCTTGAGTACGTGCCGCCGACGAATGATGGCACGAACGACATCCCGGGTGAGTTCAAACTCACCGATGGTGCCGGGAACGTCTATATGTTCTACGACCTGCCCCGCGACACGACGGGCACCATCACCGGTACCACTTACGGGCGGCTATACGGTGAGGGCACGTACGCGCAGAAGGTCACGAACCAGTACAGCAGCACCAACTACCGATTCGGCGCGTTCATCAGCCAAACCGACCCGTACGGCAACACCATTACGGCGAGCTACGACTCGAACGCGAACCTCACCGCCGTCACGCGGACCGATTCGGCGTCCGGCGTGGAGGAGCGGTTGCGGTACGAGTATACGACGGTCACGAACGACCTCGTGACCGCCGCCAGCGGGCCGGCGGCGACGCTCGTTTCCAAGGTTTGGCTGGAGCGGCGGGCTTCATCCACCGCCGATTGGGAGGCGGTGCAGAGCGTGGACTACAACTACTACACGGGCCGCAAGGACAGCGGCGGGACGGAAGTCGGTGACCCCAACGGCAGGCTCGGTGACCTGAAGCTCGCCACCCGCGAGGACCAGACGACCGTCAGC
>Ga0308175_100003763_pt1 | contig 10558 bp, 10 predicted proteins | sample PhyCR1_3_FD_203893 | JGI IMG/M metagenome (GOLD analysis project Ga0308175, IMG submission 203893) | Soil microbial communities from UC Gill Tract Community Farm, Albany, California, United States - DLSLS.C.R1 | ecosystem: Environmental > Terrestrial > Soil > Agricultural land | place: USA...
GACGTGGCCGTAGGACGCCAGGACGGTGAAGTCCTTGCCCAGGTACTTGTTGATCGTCTTGGCCTTGGCCGGCGACTCGACGATCAGGAGGTTCTTGGCCATGGCGGCGGAGGGTCTCGTGGGCTGCAGTGGCACGCCGTGAAGGCGGGCCCGGGGGACGGCGGAGGGCCAGAGAAGGCAAACGCCCGGAGCAGGCTCCAGGCGTTCGGCGTTTTCCTTATTACAGTGGAATCACGGCGCGGTCGCCGCTGTCAAGCCACGGTCGCCGGACGGCCGCGGACAGGGACGGCGGAGCGGCCGTCGGAACGGCCGTCGCTGGACGCTAGTGCACCGGCTCGGGCTCGTCCAGGAACATCTGGGTTTCCATCCACGCATAGGCCGCTTCAGAGCCCGGCTGGTTGAACAGGACCATCAGCACGACCCACTTCAGGTCGTCCAGGTCGAGCTCGTCCTGGTCCAGCGCCATCGCCCGGTCCAGCACCAGTTCGCGCTGGCCGGCGTCGAGGATGCCCTGCTGCTCCAGGAACATCAGGAAGCCGCGGGATTCGACGTCGAGCTTGTCCAGCTCGGGACCGAAGAAGACCCGGACCGGGCCGTCGGCGCGCGGCACGCCCGCGTCCGGACGCTGTTCGGCGAGCGCATTGAGCCAGTCGAAGGCCTTGTGGATTTCGGCGGCAGCGAAGCCGGCCTGGGTCAGTTCGTTGAACAGCGGACCGCTGCTGAGGGCATCGCGATCGCCGATCGGCGGGGCGGTTTCTTCGGTGAAATAGTGTTCGAACAGGTACAGCAGGACATCCAGGATGCTTTCTTTCATTTCCCCCGGCCTGCGCCGCGGCGCTGTGGAGAGGAACGGAGCGGCCACGCAGGCCCGCGCCGAGATATCGCCATCGGGCTCCCAGCCCGCCGACGCCTTGGCACCGGGCGACCCGGCACCGCCATCGCCCGATCCCCTTGGGCGACGGTCGCAACGCCTCCCTGCGTTGCCTTGCGAGGGCCCGGTCGCGGTCCGGTCGAGCCATCAGCGCTTGCGGGAATAACGGCCGTGCTCGACGCACACCCGGCCTTCCAGCTCCATCGCCAGCAGCATGGAGGACAGTTCCGCAGCCGTCAATTGCGTGCGTGAGACCAGGCGATCCATACCGGTTGGGTCGTGGCCCAGGGCCTGCCACAACCGCTGGTAGATCGGATCGGCAGGCTGCCGATCGGCATCCGCCACCGGCGAAGCTGTCCGACCGTCTTCCGCAGCCCCGGAGTTGGGGTCGGCCAGGCGACCACGCAAGGCTTCGGCCAGCTCAGCCGCCAAGGGACCGATGGCGGCGATGACCTCCGCGGCGCTCTCGACCAGGCCCGCCCCTTCCCGGATCAGGCGATGGCAACCGCGGGCCATCGGGTTGTGGATGGAGCCCGGGACGGCGAACACGTCACGGCCGGATTCGTTGGCCATGCGTGCGGTGATGAGTGCGCCGGAACGTTCGGCGGCCTCGACCACGAGGGTTCCCAGCGCGAGCCCGGCGATGATCCGGTTGCGGCTGGGGAAATTTTCCCGGCGCGCACCGGTTCCGGGTGGATGTTCGCTGACGATCGCGCCCGCGGCGCGGATGCGCGCATGCAGCCCGGCATTCGTGCGCGGGTAGGGGATGTCGGGACCGGTGCCAAGCACGGCGATGGTGCGGCCGCCGGCGGCCAGCGCGCCTTCGTGCGCGGCGGTATCGATGCCCGCCGCCAGCCCGCTGGTCACCGCCAGGCCCGACGTGGCCAGCGCCCGGGCGAAATCACCGGCGTTGTCGCGCCCGCCGGCGCTCGGCGAGCGGCTGCCGACGACCGCCACCGATGGATGCCACAGGCAGGCCGGATCGCCGGCGACGAACAGCAGCAGGGGTGCGGTGGGGATGCGCCGCAACAGCGCGGGATAGTCCGCGTCGTGCCAGCCCAGGAGGTGGTGCTCGGGCGCCGCCAGCCAATCGCGGCAGCGCGCCTGCTGCTCGGCATCGGGCTGTCGCAGCGCGCGGACCTGGTCGGCGTCCAGGCCGTGGCTGCGCCAGTTGCGCGGACCCGCGGCGAGCGCCGTCACCGCGGAAGCGTGGGTCTCCAGCAATCGCTTCCGCGCACCGACGCTACCACCGGCCAGGGCGATGAGCAGCAGCGCTTCGGCTTCGGTGTCGGTGGCAGGGTTGCCCATCGCACCAGCCTGGCGCGCAAACGAAGACGGCGCCCTAGGGCGCCGTCGCGGATCACTGTCGGAAAATGCCGGCGGCTGCAGCGCAGCCGGCGCGCACGACTCAGTACGGCGCGTCCGGGTGCTTGAGCTCATAACCGACGCGGGTCGGCTTGATGCTGTCCATCACCAGCGCGTAGCTGACCTTGTCGAAGGTGCGGAACACCATCACGTGCCCGGCGAACTCGTCGGGCAGCCGCACCTTGGCGCCATCCGGCACGGTGTCCTCGCTACGGTCGCCATAACGGACCTTGTCGACGACATTGCTGCCGACGCGCCAGACCGAGAACACGGTGCCGTTGTCCACGCCCTCGCGCGAGCCGACCGACAACGCGACCACGTCATGCGGGCCACCGCCGCTGAGCATGTCGGCCACCGCCAGCACCCGCGCGCGGCCGTATTCGAGCTGCTGCTTGGGCGGGTGCGGGAAGAACTGCAGGTCGTAGGCTTGCGCGTCGACCGGGATCAGGCGATCGCCGGCGCGGACCTCGCGGCCCTCGTCGTCCAGCAGCAGCGTGGTCGCCTTGATGCCACCGACCTCGCCACGCGTGACCGTGCCGGTGGTGAGCTGCATCAACTCGAAGCCAAGCAGTTCGCTGCCCTGGTCCGGGGTGACGGCGTCGGTCCAGTAGTTCTGGAAATCAATCAGCCGGCGACCACGGAAATCGAGGTCGTCCTTGTGGAAGATGTCGCAGCAGACGGCCCGGTCCAGGCGCGTGTAGCGCTGGCTCGGCCGCACCACCGCATAACGCTGGCCCGGCTGCGCGCCGGCGAGGCCGCGCACGTAGGCCACCTGCCCTTCGGCGCCGCGCAGGCGGTCGTCCTCGAGCCCAACCACATAAGGCATCTGGTCGAACTGGTCGACCACGCGCAGGTTCTTCAGGAACGGCTCGACCTGCGCCAGCGGCACGGCGTTGATCGCCGCCTCGTTGCGGGGGCCCGGCTGCACCGCGACGCGGTCCAGGTAGGCCAGGCTGATCACGTCGCCCGGGTAGATCAGGTGCGGATTGTTGATCTGCGGGTTGGCCTGCCAGATTTCCGGCCACAGCCACGGGCGCTTGAGGAAGCGTCCGGCGATGTCCCACAGCGTGTCACCGCGCTTGACGACATAGGCATCCGGATGGTCGCCGCGCATTTCCACGGCCGCGGCGTAGGTCGCGACGGTCAGCAGCGCGACGGCGGCAACCTGCAGGCAGGTCCTGGCCGTACGCCTCGTTTTCGTGCGGCCGCCCTTCGACGCGCGCTCAAGCATTGCGTCCATCTACCCGCTCCCCTTGGAGATTTTCCCCTGCTGCAACGGCAATATAGCCCACAAGCGCCGCGTCTTGGCAAGCCCGCGGCGGTACAATCGGCATGGCGCCGCCCGGCCCTGATGCTGGTGTGACCGTCGCCCCCGTTTTCACCGCCCCGCTTCCGCCATGGCCCAGCTCACCATCCTCGAATTCCCCGACCCCCGGCTGCGCACCCGCGCGGCAGCGGTGGATCCGGCCTGGCTGGCCGAAAGCGCCACCCAGCAGCTGATCGACGACATGTTCGAGACGATGTACGAGGCGCCCGGCATCGGCCTGGCCGCGAGCCAGGTCGACGTGCACCGGCGCTTCATGGTCATCGACGTATCGGAGGACCGCTCGCAGCCCCGCGTGTTCGTCAACCCGCAGATCACCGCGCGCGAGGGCGAGCAGGTCTACCAGGAAGGCTGCCTGTCGGTGCCGGGCATCTTCGCCGACGTGACCCGCAGCAACGCGATCACCGTCACCGCGCTCGACCGCCACGGTGCTTCGTTCGAACTGCAGGCCGACGGCCTGCTCGCGGTCTGCGTGCAGCACGAGATGGACCACCTGGAAGGCAAGCTGTTCGTGGATTACCTCTCGCCGCTCAAGCGCGAGCTGGTCCGCAAGAAGCTGGCCAAGCAGCGCAAGCAGGACGCGGCCTGATCGCCTTGCCGGTCTCCGGGGTTACGCACGACTCCTGCTTGATCCCGAACAGCTGCGGATCGCGCGGCTTCTGCCACGCATGATCGCCGGAACCACCGCATGTCGCTGAGGATCGTTTTCGCCGGTACGCCGGACTTCGCGGTGCCGTCGCTGCGCGCCGCCGCGCAGCGCAACGAAGTCGTCGCCGCCTACACCCAGCCCGATCGCCCGGCCGGACGCGGACGCGGGCTGCAGCTGTCTCCGGTCAAGCGCGAAGCGCTGGTGCGCGGCATCCCGGTGTTGCAGCCCGAATCGCTGAAGGGCGCGCTCGCAGGCGATGCGCTGCGCGCGCTGCAACCAGACCTGCTGGTGGTCGTCGCCTATGGATTGATCCTGCCCAAAGCGATCCTCGCCATCCCGCGACTGGGTTGCTGGAACGTGCACGCATCGCTCCTGCCGCGCTGGCGCGGCGCGGCGCCGATCCAGCGCGCGATCGAAGCCGGCGACCGCGAGACCGGCGTGTGCCTGATGCAGATGGAAGCCGGTCTCGACACCGGCCCGGTGCTGCTGTCGCAGCAGCTGGCGATCGGCGCGGAGGAAACCGGCGGCCAACTGCACGACCGACTCGCCGCGCTCGGCGCGCAGACGCTGGCCGACGGCCTGGGCCTGCTGCGTGCGGGCATGCGTCCGGTGCCGCAGCCGCAACCGGGCATCGGCGTCACCTACGCCCGCAAGCTCGACAAGGCCGAGGCACGCCTCGACTGGGCGCAGCCAGCCGCGCAACTGGCGCGCAAGGTGCGCGCGTTCAATCCCTGGCCGATGGCCGATGCGCTGCTCGCCGGCGAACGCGTGCGCGTGCATGGTGCGATCGCGATCGACACCGCGACTGCTGCCGCGCCCGGTCGCGTCATCGCCGCCGGACGCGACGGCATCGACGTTGCCTGCGGCAAAGGCGCGTTGCGCATCCGCGTGCTGCAGCGCGAAGGCGGGCGCGCGATCACCGCCGCCGATTACCTCAATGCGCGCGGCGCGCAGCTCGTCGATGCCGGATAACGGCGCAATCGCGGGCGGCGGACTGCGGGTGCTGCATGCGGACGACACGCTCGCCGTCGTCGCCAAGCCCGCCGGCCTGATGGTGCACGACAGCGCGCTCGCGCGCGGCGAACACGACTTCGCCGCCGATCGCCTGCGCGAACAGTTCGCGCGTCCCATCTTCCTCGTGCATCGCCTGGATCGCGCCACCAGCGGTTGCCTGCTGCTCGCCTTCGATCGCGACACCGCGTCGCGGCTGGGCAAGACGCTGATGGCCGGCGAGGTCGACAAGCACTACGTCGCAGTCTGTCGCGGTTGGCCGGAAGCGGCTTTCACCATCGACCATCCGCTCGACGGCGGCCCCGGCAAGCCGCAGAAGAAGCCCGCCGTGACCCACTTCATCCGCGTGGCAACCACGGAACTCGCGCTGCCCTCGGCCGGCTTCGCGACCTCGCGTTACGCATTGCTGCAGGTGCGGCCCGACACCGGCCGCTTCCGCCAGATCCGTCGCCACCTCAAGCATGTGTCGCACCACCTCATCGGCGACAGCAGCCATGGCGACGGCCGCCACAACCGCACGTTCCGCGCGCTCGGCATCCACCGGATGCTGCTGCATGCGCAGCGGCTGCGATTCGTGCATCCGCATACGGGCGAACGGATCGACGCGGTCGCGCCGGTGGATGCGGAATTCGACGCGGCGTTGCGTTTGTTCGGGACGTCCGATCCGGCAATCGCCTGACGACGCCAACGACACGCAGGTGAGTGGGCCGGGCGCGCGGCATCGCGCCGGATCGCAGGCGCGCCCTACAATCCGACCATGCTCACGGTCGCCGACAACGTGGAGATCGCCGACGACGAACTCGTCGAGCGCTTCGTGCGCGCGACCGGGCCCGGCGGCCAGAACGTCAACAAGGTCGCGACCGCGGTCGAACTGCGTTTCGACGTCGCGCATTCGCCGTCGTTGCCCGAACCCGTGCGCGAGCGCCTGCTCGCCAAGCGCGACCGGCGCCTGACGCTCGACGGCGTCTTCGTCATCAGCGCGCAGCGCTTCCGCACCCAGGAGCGCAATCGCGAGGATGCACGCACGCGGCTGGCGGCGTTCATCGCTTCCGGCCTGCACGCGCCGACACCGCGGATCGCGACCCGGCCCACGCGCGCATCGAAGCAGCGACGGCTGGACGCCAAGCGCGGACGCAGTACGATCAAGCAGGGGCGCGCCACGCGCGACTGGGACTGACGCTTGCGCATGCGCGAGGATCCGACCGCCGGCGACATCGTGTTGCCGTTGCCGCCGAACGCGCCGCGGACCGGCGGCCGCTTCGGGCGGTGGCTCGGGCGCAGCATCCTGCGCATCGGCGGCTGGCGCATGGTCGGCGCGTTTCCCGACATCCCCAAGCTCGTGCTGGTCGGCGCGCCACATTCGTCCAACTGGGACGGCATCTGGGGCTTCGCCGCCAAGCTCGCGCTTGGCCTGGACATCAAGATCCTGGGCAAGCGCGAACTGTTCTGGTGGCCGCTGGGCGCGATCCTCGGCCGCCTTGGCGTCATCGCCGTCGACCGTGGCGCCGCGCACGGCGTGGTCGAACACCTCGCCGAAAAAATGGCGGCAAGTGACAAATTGTGGTTCGGTCTGGCGCCCGAGGGCACCCGCAAGCCGGTCGAACGCTGGAAACCGGGATTCTGGAAGATCGCCAAGGCCGCAGGCGTCCCGGTGCTGCCGGCCTACTTCCATTATCCCGACAGGATCATCGGCATCGGCGCGCCGTTCGAGCTGACCGACGACATGGCCGCGGACATCCGCCGGATCCGCGCCTGGTACCGGCCCTGGCAGGGACGACACCACGGCACGTTCTGATGCGGCCTGCGCCGTGTCCTGCGTGGCATGTCTTTTGCGTCCTGCGTCTGTAACTGCGCACTGCGTCTCATTTCAGCGGGCCGCGAGTCATCGCCGGGGCGGGGACAAGGGGAAGGGCATGCATATCCTGATCACAGGTGGCGCGGGCTTCATCGGCTCGCATCTGGTCGACCTGCACCTGGCGCGCGGCGATCAGGTCCACGTCGTCGACGACCTGTCGACCGGCGTGCGCGCCAACCTCGCGCCGCACGAGCCGGATCCGAATTTCCGTTTCGACCAGGCCGACGTCCTGACATGGGACCGCCTTGAGCAGGTGGTCGGCTGGGCAGACCGGATCTACCACCTGGCCGCGGTCGTCGGCGTCTATCGCGTCATCGCCGAACCGACCAAGGTGCTTGCGACCAACATCGCCGGCTGCGAACGCATGCTGCGCGCCGCGCGCGAGGGCGGCTGGAAGCCGCAGGTCGTCGTCGCCTCCAGTTCCGAGGTCTATGGCCACAACGACGAGCAGGTGCTGCACGAGGACCAGGACCTGGTCGTCAGCAGCCGCGCGGGGACGCGCTGGGGCTATTCGGTCAGCAAGATCGCCGACGAGGCGCTATGCCTGTCCTACGCGCAGCGCTTCGACATCCCGGCCGTGATCGCGCGCTTCTTCAACACCATCGGCCCGCGCCAGATCGGGCGCTACGGCATGGTGGTGCCTCGCTTCGTCGCGCAGGCAGTGCGCAACGAACCGATCACCGTGTTCGGCGGCGGCATGCAGACGCGCTCGTTCTGCGATGTCCGCGACACCGTCGTCGCATTGGATGCGCTGGCCAACCGCGCCGGCCGGGACACCGTGGTCGCCAACGTCGGCAACGATCGCGAGATCAGCATCCACGATCTCGCGCAGCTGGTGATCACGCGGGCCGGCAGCCGTTCGCAGATCCGCGACATGGCACTGGTCGAGGCCTACGGGGAGGATTTCGAGGACATCCGCCGGCGCCGGCCGAGCCTGGAGCGGCTGCGCGGCCTCACCGGCTTCGAACACCGTTACACGCTGGAACAGACGATCGACGACCTGATCGCTGCCGAACGTCTGCGTCTACAGGGGGAATCCGATGGCCACTGCACCTTGGTTCGTACTCAGTCCGAATGCGCTGCTTAGCGCCGTAGGGCTCCTGCGGGGTCCCGACAAGACGGTTCCGACCCCGGCCGAGGACTGGCGCAGCGCGGTCGTCGACGTGGTCATCCCCGCGTACGGCGAGGAAGACAACATCATCCATTGCCTGGCGTCGCTGGCGCGGCAGACGGTGCGTCCGCGCCACGTGATCCTGGTCGAGGACGGCAGCAAGGACCAGACCGTGCCGCGTGCGCGTGCGTACGCCGCGGCCGCGGGGCTGGAGCTGACGGTGATCGAACGCGCCGCCTCGATCGGCAAGACGCCGACGATCAAGCGCCAGGCACGCGAGTTCGATTCGGACGTCGAATTCATCCTCGACGGCGACACCTTCCTCGAATCGCCCAACTACATCGAACGCTGCGTGCAGGAGCTCTACCAGGGCGTCGGCATCGCCAGCGCCTGCGGCACGATCCTGCCGATGCGGCCGAAGGACCGGCATGCGCTCGCGCAGACCGAGGCCTTCCAGCGCTGGCACGGCGCGCCGACCTACGACGATCCGCACGCGCAGCGCGGCGCGCTGCACTCGGTGTGGTGGTGGATCACCAACATCTATCGCGAGTGCCTGTACCTGTTCCTGCAGCGCTTCGTCTACAAGGGCCAGATGGTGTTCTTCGGCAGCATCACCAACCCGGTGGGTTGCGCGGTCGCCTATCGCCGCAAGTACGTCAAGGACCTGTTCGACCACTACGAACCGCTGTTCGGCGACGACCTCACCAACTCCGAGGACATCTTCATCGGCTTCGCCCTGAACTTCGAGGGTTACCGCAACATCCAGCTGCAGGACGTGCAGGCGCGCTCCGAGGAACCGGAAGTGCAACGGCTGCCACGTCAGGTCTACCTGTGGTCGTCGTCGTTCCTGCAAAGCTGCTACTACTTCGACCCGTTGCTGCGCACGCCCTTCAAGGCGTTCAAGCGCTGGCGCAAGCGCCGTCGCGATCGCGCCAGCGGCGAAACCCAGCGCGTCGAGGAACTGCGCAAGGTCGCCGAGCAGTACCGGCAGCCGTTCGGGCAGCAGTACACGCGCGACTATGGGCGGCCGATCGGCTGGGCGATGTTCCTGTCGGCGCTGGAGAAGATCGGCTTTCCCGTCGCGATCGTCATCCTGCTGGTCCTGCGCATGTGGGAAGCGCTCGCGGTGACCCTGGTGGCCGAAGTCATCGTGTCGCTGTCGGTGCTGTTCGCCGTCGCCCGCGGCGCGCGCTTTGCGACCCTGCTCAAGGGCATCGCGATCACGCCGCTGCGCTATGTGCTGATGGTCGCCGACCTGTACACCCTGGGCCACTTCGCCACCGACCTCTGGATCACCGGGAATCGCAAATGGCGCAAATGACTTGTCGCGGCGCACTCGCGCTCGCCGTTGCCGGCGTGCTGTCGATGGCCTTCCTCCCGGCAACGGCCTTCGCGCAGCAGGCCGTGCCCTACCAGCAGGCGCTCGACGCCGGCTGGGCAGGCCGCTATGGCGAGGCGCTGCGCCTGATCGACGCGTACCTGGCCGCGCATCCCGACGATCGCGAGGCGCGCCTGGATCGCGCCCGGTTCCTGGCCTGGCGCGGCGATTACGCCGGCGCGATGGATGCGTTGGCTCGCTTCCCGGCCGACGATGCGCAGGCCAATGCCTTGCGCGCACGCACCCTGGCCTGGGCGGAGCGGCGCGACGCCGCATTGGCGCTCAACACGCCGTTGTATGCGGCGGCGCCGGACGATTACGACGCCGCGTGGACGCAGGCGCTCGCGTTGCATCAAGGCGATTGGCCGCAGCGCGCCCTGCCCGCGCTCGCGACCGTGCAGGCGGCCAAGCCCGATGCCGCCGATACGCGTGCGCTGCTGCGCGCGGTACGTTTGCCGCTGTTCTCGCTGGTTGCCGCGCCGACGTCGCTGTACAGCGATTCGGACGACATCGAAGTGCGCACGTTCGGCATCGACGGCAACCTGCGGCTGAACGACCGCTGGCGGCTGCTGGCCGATGTCGCCCGGCGCCGTCACTCGGCGCCTGTCGGTGGCCCGTTCGCGCCGCTGGGCGGTGGCGATTCCGTCGACGAGGACCGTGCCGGCGCGGGCCTCCATTTCGCGGCGTCGCCCGATGTCGGCGTCGACGCCTGGCTCGGACGTTCGCGGCTGCGCGACCAGCCCGGCTCCAACGGCAGCGAAACCATCGGCCGCGTCTCGCTCGCGGTGCATGCCAGCGACGACTGGTCGTACGCGCTGCAAGTCGATCGCGACCGTGTCGACGCCTCGCCCCGCGCGCTGGTGGTCATGCGCGATGGCGCGTCGGCCGACCTGCGCTGGACGCCGGGCTTGCGCGACACGGTGAGCACGCGCATCGCCGTCGATGATTACGACGACGACAACCGCCGCCAGTCGCTGCTGGCCGATTACCGGCA
>Ga0308175_100003764_pt1 | contig 10558 bp, 13 predicted proteins | sample PhyCR1_3_FD_203893 | JGI IMG/M metagenome (GOLD analysis project Ga0308175, IMG submission 203893) | Soil microbial communities from UC Gill Tract Community Farm, Albany, California, United States - DLSLS.C.R1 | ecosystem: Environmental > Terrestrial > Soil > Agricultural land | place: USA...
TCGACATCGCCCCTCACCACCCGGAGGGTGTGCCACGCGACTGTGTTGCGGTCCCGCCGCGCGGCACACCCCGTCAGGGAGGTCCGCGATCCATCGACAACAGATGCTCGACGCCGGGACCGCCGCAGCGTCGAGACACGACCCAGCAGGGTCGCTAGGCGGACGAAGTGCTTGGTCTCTGTGTGCTGCGGCTATCTGGTGTGTGCGGCCTCCGGCCGAGTGACGTCCGGCAGAGTGGTGTACGGATCCCGGTGAGCGTGTCGCTGCTGAAGTAGGCGACGGCCATCGGGTGATCCTTCGAGTGATCTCTCACAACCGACTCGAAGAACCCTGTCCAAGTCCCAGGTATCGCAGATGGCCAAGGAGCTCGACGCCCACGTCGAGGAGTTCCGCACCCGCTCGCTGGCCGAGGCCGGTCCGTTCACGTTCGTGGCCGCCGACGCGTTAGTGCTCAAGGTCCGCGAGGGCGGCCGCGTGGTGCCGGTGCACGCCCTGGTCGCCACCGGCGTCAACGCCGACGGACACCGCGAGATCCTCGGCGTCCAGGTTACCAGCAGTGAGGACGGCGCCGGCTGGCTGGCGTTCTTCCGGGACCTGACCGCCCGTGGCTTGGCCGGGGTCAAGCTCGTCACCTCAGATGCCCACCGCGGCTTGGTCTCGGCGATCGAGGCCACCCTGCCCGGGGCGTCGTGGCAACGGTGCCGCACCCACTACGCGGCCAACCTGATGTCAGCGACTCCCTAGTCCAGCTGGGGGTGGGTCAAGGCGCTGCTCCACTCGATCTACGACCAACCCGACGCCGAGGCTGTGCACGCCCAGTTCGACAGGGTCGTCGACGCGCTCACTGAGAAGCTGCCCAGAGTCGCCGAGCACCTCGAGACCGCCCGCGCCGACATCCTTGCCTTCGCCGCGTTCCCCCGCGAGATCTGGCGCCAGATCTGGTCCAACAACCCCAACGAACGCCTCAACCGCGAGATCCGCCGCCGCACCGACGTCGTGGGCATCTTCCCCGACCGCGACTCCATCGTCCGGCTCGTCGGCGCGGTGCTCGCCGAGCAGCACGACGAGTGGGCCGAAGGCCGGCGCTACCTCGGCCTCGACGTTCTTGCCCGCGCCCAAGCAGTCGACACCCACACGATCGAGGAGGTGCCCAACGAGCTGACCCCGCCGGCAATCACAGCCTGAACTACAACGACGAAGGATCAGACCTCGTACACCACCTCAGCGGACTTGACCTCCGGCCGGGGCGGGGAGCCGACCCCCAGGGGAAATTGCCCCGTCGGGTTCAGTTCGGTTCAGGTCAGGTCAGTTCTTGGTATGAAGTTGTCCGCTGCTCAGCAGCCTGACACACCCCACCGACACAAACGCAGAGGCACGCCCTGAACAGTGGACAGCCTCGCCTCAGCCCGGGCCCCCAATGTCCCGAACGCACTCTCATGCCGAGATCCGGTTGACATCGCTCGCCGGGAGATGGCATCAGAACTAGACTGACCTGAGTGGCTTCATTGGCGAGTCCACAGGAGTCGTGATGGAGGGCAAGGCCGAGCGGAACCGACGCCCCGACGAGATCGAGCGCGGCGTCTGGGACGGGGGACAGTATGCGTGGGCCCCGGGCGGACTGGTCGGCGAGATGAAGGCGGCGAGCCTGACTTCGGCCGTTGCAGGGATCTTCGCACTAATCCTGGCGGCACTTTCGACGCTGTCCGGCGTCGCCTGGGTTGCGGCATTGCTCGCCGTAATATGCGGTCTGCGGCTGCTGATCCCCCGGATGACCACTTTGCAGAGATCGATGTGCTGGACCGGTATTGGAGCAGGAGCCGTAGCCATTGTTCTTCTGTTGGCCTGACGGTTGCACAACGTCACAGAGCGGCCGACTGCATCGTGCGCTCCCGGCGTCGCTGACTAGGACTAGCGGACATGCCGCAGATAGCGTGCGACGCTGCGGCTCTACCGGATCTGCCGCTGTCAGAGCGTGTTACTCAGTCAGTGGATGCCCTTGCCAAAGCGCTGCGAGGCGGCCTGCTTGGTCGTGCCGAGTGCTGCCCCGATAGCCGTCCAGGAATCGCCGGCCGCGCGTGCGGCAGCCACGGCGTCGCGCAGCTCCTGCTCGGCCGAATCGAGACCCTTCCTGGCCGCGATGATCCTGCGGAAATGGCTGGCATCTCGCAGGCTCTCGGGCGACACGGCGTCGAGGCCCGTGTCGTCCTTCCTGTTTTTCAACCTCATCTTCATCACCGCCTTACAGCGCGTCGTAGAACTTGGGGCGTAATCGGTCCGCGTGGATGATGCGCGTTGGTTCCTCGACCGGGACAGCGACGAGTTCGAGCAGGTTCCCCGACGAGTCGGGACCTATGACGAAGAGCCTCTCCTCGCCCTCATACTCGAACTCGGCAAACTTGATGGCGTTCTCCCATGCGTGAACGATCGAACTGTCACTGATCCCGTGCTTGCGGGCCGAGTCCGCAACCTCCACATCGTCAAGGTTACCTTGACGATCCCGAGCGTCAAGGGCTTGTTGACATCTAGCGTTTGGCTGCCGGTGTGCATGCGCCCCGGATCTGCAGCTGGACGCTCGATCAGAACCAGAGCGAGCTACGACTTTGGCCATCGTCATACGTGCAGGTAAAGCCCGGCGCCGACCAGGACCACCCGAACCCGACCGACGACGCCTGCAGGTTGCCCGCCGGGTCCGCTGTGCACGCCTGCTCCATCCGATCCCAACCAAACCGGACGTAGCCGAGTACCAGGACGAGGACAGCCAGCAAGATGACTCCGGCGGTTACCGCCGTGGACACCTTGCGAAGGGCACGACGCGCAGCCCCAGTGAACGCCCCGGCCATGCTTCCTAGTGTCCCGTCTGGGTGGTTTGCTCGCAGCGGATTTCCGCAGATGGCGTGCAGACATCCCGAAGAGCCGACCTCGCAGAAACGACGGCGTTCCGCCTCTCAGACCCTGGAAAATGGGGTGCGTTCCCATACCCCAGGAGTGCCACCAATGCCCATGCCAAGCACCCGTCGCACGACGGCCTGGATGGTCAGTGCGTTGATCGTCATCCTCGTCGTCGTCGCGGTGGCCACCCACCAATGGCGGGAGCCTCGACAGGCAGACGCTGTCCTGCAGCGAGCCGGCGGCAGCATCAAGACACAGGTCGAGCGGTTCCATCGCCAGCATGGCGAGTACCCGCGAGACCTGCGATTGCGCTCCGATGCGGTTGAGTTGGTCGGCACCTCCAAGACGGAGACCAACACCATCGATCTTGATCCCGGAGTTCATCTCGCCTGGTACAGGAACGCGCCGGATCCGCGACTCAAGATCCTTCCGCGCTCGCCTAGTGGCTACTCCTACTGCCTCGACTTCAAGAGTCGCCATTGGCGACTCAATGCCAATGACGAAGCGGTCGTGTCTGGTGGGCACCCTGGCGGCAGCTGCCCTGCCGCCCCCGCACCATGAGTCGCACGGTTGGTGGCTCTCCCGGGCAGCCGTGTCTACCCGGCCATCCCGAGTAGCCGCAGACAGCGTGCGCTGCGGCAACCGGATGTCTGCCGCGTCGAGGGTGGCTACGCTCGCCTCGATCTGCCGCTGATCGCGCGATCCTTCGACCGTCATCTGACCAGAATCGGCCTCCGGTCACAGACCGTTGGTGCGCTTGTGATCCGACGGCTGATGCGCGACATCTGTCTGCCACCTGATGTGCGACACATGGCCTAGGAAATTGAGGTGTCAGCGATCCGTGGCCGCTGTCCTTTGATGCTACGCACGGCGTTGCTGTTGGTGCGCCGAACGGTCTTGGTCTCGGCGTCTGGGAGCTCGATGGCCAGCGTGGTCTCGGAGACGTGCACGGTCACCGTGTTCCCGGCGATCCGTCGACCGAGGGCGACCTGCTGGCCGGCGACCATGATCACGCCGGTGTTCGACGCCCGTCGTTGCACCGTGACAGGTTCGGTCGAGGGCCGTGGCACCGGGCCGACCGGTCGGGCGCGTTGCAGCCGGACCGCCTGATCGTGGGTGAGCGGGTTCTGTCTCGTGCGGAGCAGCTGCCGAGTCTCGGGGTCGAAGATCAGCAACGGGCAGCCGTCCTGGATATAGACCCCGACCCGACGCCCGGCCAGGATCTCCGCCGCCAGCAAGACGTGCGAGCCGAGACAGATGGTGCCCGCCCGAGCGACGGTCCGTTCGACCTCCACGACCGCGCGGTTGGCGCGGCTGCCCGGACCGCCCCGAGACGCCATCGGCGCGGGCCCCGCCGGGACGGCTCCCTGGGCGCGGAGCCGGGCCAGGTCGTTGACGGTGAACCTCGAGCGCAGCGACTTCACCCGGGCCCCGGCGATGGAGAGCTGCACCCACTCACAGTCCACCCAGAACCGCACCACCTGACCCGCGCGAGGCACCCCGAGCCAGAACTGGTTCCCGCACAGACTTATGTTCCCCGACGCCGGCACCACCTTGTCGAGCTCGACCGCTAACCCCAGAACATCGGCAGCTTCGGCAGCGTCACCCAGGACAGGCTCCGCCCCGGCGTCCACGTTGAGCACCGCAGCGGTGCTGATCTGCAGGGCGGGTGGGGTCCACAACTCCACGCCGGCATCGCTGGCATCGCTGCCGCCGGCGTTGGCGGGCGTGAACTTGTCGGCGGGCACCACCGGAACCTTCTCGTCGAGGCCCTGGTGCGGCCGCTCGTGGTTGTAGTGCTGCACCCAGGCGTCGACCGCCGCCTGCGCCGCCTCCAGCGAGGTGAACGGACCCTGCTCGCCGATCTCGGGGCGGAAGGTGCCGTGGAACCTCTCCACCTTGCCGTTCTGGTTCGGCGAGGCCGGCGCGGTCAGCCGATGGGTGATCCCGTTGTTGCGGCAGATCTTGTCGAACAGCACCTCACCGCGGGTCGGCCCATACCGGTTGAACCGGTCGGTGAACTGCTTGCCGTTGTCGGTGATCACCTCCTCGGGCACCCCGAACCGGGCCAGCGCTTGCGCGAACGCCACACACACCGCCCGACCAGTGGCCCGCTCGACCACCGTCGCCATCACGCAGAACCGGGAATGGTCGTCGACGCCGGTGACGATCTTCGCCTCCCGCAGCTCACCGGTCGCGACGTCGACCAGCGTGATGCCGCCGACGATGTCGATGCCCCACACCTGCATCGGACTCGGCCGCGCGAACCGCTTGAACGAGGACCGCGGACGCTTCGCCTTGCGTTGGCGCACCAGCCCGGCCCGGATCAGGATCCGGTCGATTGTCCGCTCCGACGGCACCACAATGAGTGGATCCGTCCACGGCAGCGGGCGACGCAGCAGCTCCAGCCGGATCCGTCGCGACCCCCACCGCGGATGCTGACGCCGCATCTCGGCAACCGCGACCTCGACCGGCTCCGGCGCCTGGTGCGGACACGACCGCGGCCGATGCGACCGATCCGCCAACCCGGGCACCTGCTCGCCCAGATACCGGGCGATCCATCGATGCACCGTCGCCCGATGCACCCCGACCTGATTCGCGACCTCGACCACGTCCGCACCCGCCAACACCGCCCGGACCGCGTCGAGACGCTGCTCCACCCTCGACAAGACAACCAGTGCCAATCCCGGCCTCCCTGAGCCCGAGACGCCCCACGGAGACGCCCCGACACAGGGTGCCGATCACGGCCCATGTCGCACATCAACTGACGGAACTCTGTCGCACATCACCCGACGGAGCACAACCGTCGGTGCGCTCATCGGTTACGAGTTTCCTCTGTTTCAAGACGCCTGCGGCGCGACGCGCTGCGGGCGGCGCTGGCGCGCCGTCCTCGCGCCGTCCACCTCCGGAACATGGTGAAGCATCCGCTACCGATTGGTGCGGAAGGACGCCGATGTGGGAAGTCTCGACTCAGACCGCGAGCCCATCACCAACGAGCCGCCGACCCGATCTCGGATGATCCGCACGCCGCCGCCCGGCATCAAGGGCGCTCCGCGTCGCATGCGATGGCCTCCGGCCACCCTTGACCCCGGGTGGTGGCGCGCAGACGGGCTGGCTATCGGGTCGGTGGCTCCCTCAGGCCAACCGATTCCGCGCACCCCGGCGCACCCCCGGCGGCCGGTGACCTTCAGCAAACGCACCGGATGCACCGGGGCAAATGTAGCCAGACACGCGGGCGAAGCCTTCGCAATGAGAAGGTCAGGGGTTCGAATCCCCTCAGCTCCACCAAACCCGCTGGTCAGCGCCCTGCACGGATCCTGAAATTCAGGAGCAGGCAGTTCCCAGCTCGCCGCCCAGCTCGGCGTCACCGTCCAGACGCTGTACGACCTGCGCAGCCAGGGGCGCGGGCCGCGTGGGTTCCGGGTCGGCCGTGAGTTGCGGTTTCGGGTCAGCGAGGTCGGCGCCTGGCTCGCCCAGCTGGAGGCCCATGACGCCGAGCGCCATCCCGCCAGGCCTGCTGATGCGGACCGGAAGGCCCCGTACGCCGATCGGCACCCACGGCGCGATCAACACCCGTCGGGAGGGCGGCCGCGTTGTGGCCGAGACGCGGGTCCGTGGCCTCGACGGTGGCCTCCGCCAGGTCAGGGCTTGGCCTACTGCGGCCGCCGCGCGCACCCGGCTGTTGGGACGCATGCGTGAGCTACCGTCTCTCCCGAGCTCCGGCGTGTTGCGGCCCACGAGCTCGTTCGCCGACCTGGCGGACCTGTGGCTGGCCGACCTCGACCTGCGCGACCTGGGCGCAACACCAAGGAGAACTATCGAGCCTGCCTGCGGCTCCACGTCGGCCCGCGCTCGAGCACTACACGCTCGCCGAGGTGACCACTGGCCGGGTCGAGTGGTTCCTGGCCAAGCAGGCCAAGGTGTCGCCATCGCAGGCCAAGCAGACCCGGACCATGCTCAACATGCTTTTCGGCTATGCACTGCGTCACGACGCTATCGCCCGGCACCCGGTCGAAGGCACGTCGCGGCTTCGCCGGGCCAAGACGAGACCTCAGGCGCTCTCGCTCGACCAGCGGTGCGATCCGCGAGGCAGCCGCAAGGTGGCGCTGCGAGCCTGGTCTCCCCGGGCCCAAGCCGGACGGCCAGGTCCGGGACATCATCGAAGTCCTGCTCGGCACCGCCATGCGCCCCGGGGAGGTGCTCGCCCTCTGGCCCTGCGACATCGAGGACGTTCCGACCGGGATGATCGCCAGGGTCAACGGCACCGTCGTGCAACGCAAAGGGAGCGGAACTGCGCGCCAGCCTCGACCCAAGACCGACGCCTCCATCAGACACATCCCTGTCCCAGAGTTCGCGGCCGTCGTGCTGCGGCGACGTATCCGTAACATGCGAGCGATGCCCGCACCCGAACCATTTTCGGCAGCCGCAGCGGAGGTCCACTCAGCGCTCGATCAGCGGAAGATCGTGCGATCGCTACCGCCGGTCGCGGCAGGACGCCGACGACAACGGTGGAGGCGACGGCGACCGGTAGATGTTGAGCAGTGTCACGTAGTCGTGCCGCCGAGCCGGCGGCCGCGATCAGGTGCAGGTGAAGTACATCTTGTCGAAGCTGACGACCGGCGCTTGATCCACCGCGTTCCAGCTGAGGTGAGTGACCTCGTGGCCGACCTCGGTGTGCACGATGCCGTTCTCGTCGGTGGCCGACAGCTTGACCGTCGCGGTGAAGGTGTTGTTCTGGTTGCGTTCGTTGACGTTGAAGTTGCCCCACACCGTGATCCGGCCGCTGTAGAGCAGGCCGCCGACTTCGGCGGTGGCGGTGCCCTCCTCGGTAAACGTTCCCCAGACCTCATCACCGCCGGGAAAGAACGTGACGTGCTGAACCGCGTTGCCGGTGATGGTCGGGCTGATCACAGCGCCAGTACAGAAATCGGTGTCCCCGTCCTCGGTCCACGTGCCGTGCTGGTGGACGGTCTCGGTCACGGTGTGCCCAGTCCCGCCGGCGGCGGCAGTGGCTGCCGACATGGGCAGCGTCAAGGTGGTGGCAGCCGTCAAACATGCGGCCGCTAGGGTGCGGTGCTTTATCGATTTCTCCTCGCTCGGTTGGCCGACCGTCCCGTCCCGAGCGAGTAGTGGTCGAGGCTGCGCCCTGCGGCGCGGGATCATCGTGCCCGCCCACGACACGCCGTGTCGTCATCCGCAAGGATGAGATGAACATGACCGCACCCGCGTTTGCTGGACCACTTCCGGCCTTCCTTCGCTCCAAGGGAAGGCCGAGAACCGCAAGCCCCGCAGGAGAGGCTGTCCGCGTTGGCGGAGCCGGACCGGCGGGCGTATCGACGACGCACCACTTCCGCTTATGGCTGTCAAACGCACGGCTGCCGTGCGTCCGACGCTCTGGCCTGTGCTCGTCCCGGAAGACGAACCGGCGACGGAACGATGTAGGCCAGCGGGCCTGCCCTCTGGCCGCTATCCGTTTAGCCCGTCCGGTGATCCGTTCCGGTGACGAGGGTCTATCCGGACCGGTCGCCCGTGGCGACCTGCCGATTTGCCGGATCTCGCGCGTTGCGTTGCGCCGTCGCCGGAGGGGTCGCGGTGGCAGCTCCTCCCGGCGTCACCAGTCCGGTCTCGTAGGCGAGGAGGACGGCCTGAACGCGGTCGTGCAGGTCGAGCTTCTGGAAGATGCGGGCGACGTGGGTCTTGATGGTCGCGTCGCCGAGCACGAGCTCGCGGGCGATCTCGCCGTTCGAGAGGCCGCACGCGACGAGACGGAGGACCTCGAGCTCCCGCGGGGTGAGCCTGTCGAGCGCGGCCGGTTGCACGCTGGCAGGCGGCCGGCGGACGTAGTCGGCGATCAGGCGGCGGGTGATCGAGGGTGAGAGCAGCGCCTCGCCGGCAGCGACGACGCGGACGGCGTGCAGCAGCTCGTCCGCTCCGGCGTCTTTCAGCAGGAATCCGGATGCCCCAGCGCGGAGGGCCTCGTAGACGTATTCGTCGAGGTCGAAGGTGGTGAGCATCAGCACCCGCGGGGGACGCGGGAGGGCGGTCAGGCGGCGGGTCGCCTCGATCCCGTCGAGGTTGGGCATCCGGATGTCCATCAGCACGACCTCGGGCCGCTTCGCTTGCATCAGCTCGACCGTCTCGCGCCCGTCGGCCGCCTCGCCGACGACCTCGAGGTCGGGTTCGGCGTCGAGGATGACGCGGAAACCGGTGCGGACGAGCGCCTGGTCGTCGGCGATCAGCACCCGGATCATCCGGCCGCCCCGGCGGTCAATGGGAGGCGCGCCCGCACGGCGAACCCATGTCCGTTTCGGGCGCCGGCGTCAAGGGTGCCGCCGTAGAGGGTGACCCGCTCCTGCATCCCGACCAGGCCGTGCCCGGAGCCGTTGACGCTCGTGTGCGGGCCGACGCCGTTGTCGACGATCTCCAGCTCGAGTAGCGAAGGCTGGTAGCGGACGATCACCTCCGCCTCGGCGTGGCCGGCGTGCTTCAGCGTGTTTGTCAACGCCTCCTGCACGATGCGGTAGGCGGAGAGATCGATCCCGGCCGGAAGCTGGACCGGCTCGCCCTCGATGCGGAGGCCGACGCGCAGGCCCGCTTGGTGTGCTTGTTCTAGCAGCGTGTCGACCGAGCTCAGGCCGGGCGGGGGTGCGGTCGCCGCATGCTCGTCGCCGTCGCGGAGGACGCCGAGCAACCGGCGTAGCTCGACGAGCGCCTCGCGGCCGGTCGTCTCGATCGAGCCGAAGACACTGCGGGCCTGTTCTGGTTCGGCGAGCAGTCGCGGCCCCGCCTGTGCCTGCACGACCATGACGCTGACCGAGTGGGCGACGACGTCGTGCAGCTCACGCGCGATCCGTGCTCGCTCCGCGACGACGGCCTCGCGCGCCGCGACGTCACGCTCCCGCTCGGCGAGCTGCACGCGGCGCTCCCGGTCGCCGAGCACCCAGCGCACGAGCAGCATCACGATCGGCGTCACGATCGCGAATGGCCCGACGTCCTTGGCCGCGAGCCGCGGCCCAGCGGCCGCCGCCACGTCGCTGGCGACCATCACCATGAGCGCGAGCGCAAAGCGTCGTCGCGACGTCCACACCGCCGCCCCGTAGATCACGCAGAGCCAGGCGATCGAGACCGCGATGTTCTGACCGTCGTCCCAAACCGCCACCTCCGCGAGAAACGGCAGCGTTGTCGCCGCCGCCGCGAGGGGGTAGCGGCGCCGGAACGCGACTGCACCAGTGATGAGTGGCGCGATCGCCGCGTCGCGGGCGCGGTGTCCCGCGAAGTCGTGCGCGAGCCAGATCTCGAGCTCGGCGAGCACACTCAGCGCGGCCGCGAGCGCCCAGTCGAGCCGGGTCGGGTCGACCCGAAACCGCGGACCTTGAAATGCAAGCGCGCGCACAGGCAGAACCGTAGAACGTTTCCGCGTCCCCTGTCGTCAAACGCCGGGATGATCCCACCCGGCCGAAGGTCAACCTGCAGGGCTACCCCGGCTCGCCTGCTGGCCTGACGACACCACGATCGGCGCCTCGTAGCGTCCGGTGCGTCATGTTCGCATCCGCTAAGGAGCTCGAGATGAACGAACGCAGAAGCGACCGGATCTTCACCGGCCTCGGCGTCGGCTACGTCGCCCTCACCCTCGCGGGAGTGGTCTTCGCCAGCAGCATCCACGGCGGCA
>Ga0308175_100003765_pt1 | contig 10557 bp, 12 predicted proteins | sample PhyCR1_3_FD_203893 | JGI IMG/M metagenome (GOLD analysis project Ga0308175, IMG submission 203893) | Soil microbial communities from UC Gill Tract Community Farm, Albany, California, United States - DLSLS.C.R1 | ecosystem: Environmental > Terrestrial > Soil > Agricultural land | place: USA...
CAGGGTTTCGATGCGGTGCCGGTGCCGGTCGAGTCGCTGCCAGTGGTGGCGACGTAAAACGTTCCAGCTGCCGACGTGACCGGGATATGGATTGCCGCGCCTGGCAGCAGGGTCAGGAGCAATGCGACGAGTCCGATTATCCGTCGCCAGGACTTCCGATTCACCTGTCTGACCACCGCTGCCAACTCCTGATCTGCCGAAAGCAAGGCAAGCGCAGTCTTACCGCAAACTCCCCATACTGTCAGATCCCGTTAGTACCTTGCCGGTCACACGCAGGGCCCCGAGGACCGGGGAACCAAAGGCGTGATCGCCTTGTATAGGATGTAACGGATCGGACTTCTCTGGTCCCAGGAGGGTCGCCGCTGGACGAATCTGAGGCAGTCGAGCGGTCCAGAGACGGTGATGGCAACGCGTACGGCCAACTCGTACAGCGATACCAGGACATTGCCTTTCGCGTGGCTTATCTGATTACGGGGGATGCGGCCGAGGCCGAAGACGCGGCCCAAACCGGATTCGTGAAGGCCTGGCTTGCCCTGAAATCGTTCCGAACGGGCGCACCATTCCGGCCCTGGCTCCTCCAGATCGTGGCCAACGAGGCCCGGAACCGGCGCACCGCCCGCTCCCGGCGGCCAGCAATCGAATTGGACACCGTCGCCGACTCGCTTTCCGCCAGTCAGGAGTCCTCGCCAGAGGCAAGCGCGATCACCCGCGATCTGCACGGGCAACTGGTGGAGACGCTGAATCGACTTCGCTCCGAGGACCGCGCTGTGATTGTCGCCCGTTATTTTCTTGATCTCAGCGAGGCCGAAATGGCCGATATGCTGGGATGCCGGAGGGGCACCGTCAAATCGCGTCTTTCGCGGGCGATGGGCCGATTGCGTCAAAACCTTGGGACGCGCCCTGACGTGGACTGGAGGCAGGGCGATGTCTGATCCGCGCCGTTTGCCTCCATCCGAACACGATCTGGACCAACTGTTACGCGCGCTTCAGCCGCTGGTGCGTTTCCCACCGACTCCCGATCTAGCCTCCTCGGTCAAGACACGCATTGCCGCACAGGTAATGCGGTCCACGCCGGTGCGCTCTGAACGGGTCTGGTTGCGTCCACGTCGACTAGCAGTGGCAGCCGTGATGGTGCTGCTGCTGGCAGTCGGCGCGCTCATCGCTTTCCCACATACTCGCTCCTCGCTGGCAAAGCGGTTTGGTGTTGATGGTATCGAGATCATCTTCGTCGATAAAACGCCCACTCCCGCCGCCTCCCCAATCGGTATTTCGCTGGTCCTGGGCGATGAAATGACGCTTGATGAAGCCCAAACCAGAGTTGACTTCCCGGTTCAAGTTCCGACAGTCTACGGAGAGCCAGACGAGGTTTATGCGCGCGAATTGCAATTCGAAACCGTCGTCACCCTGCTCTACCGTCCACGTGCGAATTTGCCGATGGCCGCCGAAACAGGCGTGGGCGCATTGTTGATGGAATTTGCGACATCAAATCGACCGGCTGACATCGCCAAACGCGTCTCCATGGGGAGCGGTATGGTCGAGGAGGTTTCTATCAACAATGGATTCGGTTACTGGGTGACCGGCCAGAGCGAGTTGATGATTTATCAGGATCCGACCGAGGACTACGAAGACTTCGCCTCGCGCGATTCGGCGAATGTTCTGATCTGGGAAGCCGACGGGGTAACGTATCGTCTCGAATCAGCGCTTGGGCAGGACGAAGCGGTGATGGCCGCGGAATCGCTTGCTCTTGGTGTCCCAAATAACGGTACGCCCAGCAGCCAGCCCTGAACGTGGTTGCGCGGGAACCAACGATCCCCAGCGATTGTATGAACGGTAATCATCGATAGGTGCTGATCGATGGGAACCGCTGTCTATTTCCGCGGAGGGTACTTCAATGATTCGCGGCGCAATAAGCCTCATTGCGGCAATCGGCCTGCTGACAACGATGAGTGGGTCGGTCTCGGCTGGCGGTGTGGCTACCGTTCATCTCGATCAGGCGCCGACTGGTGTCACCGTCGGCGTGCCGGTCTCGATCGGCTTTATGGTCATGCAACATGACATCACCGCGGTCAATGTCGATCGCGCGTTCGTAACCGCCGCAAACCGCGCGAATGGCGACACGCTCGATGCCGACGCCATCCAGACTGGCGCCGTCGGTCACTATGTTGTCGAGCTGACCTTCCCTTCCGCGGGCAGCTGGAAGTGGTCGATTATCCCGATTCCCTTTGCCGGCACCTCGTTCGAAAGCATCATCGTTTCCGAGGCAGGCACCACCCCAGTTACGGACGCCTCGTCCGACGGGTTGGCACATCCGGTCTCTATCCGGACTGGCTCCTGTGCCGCGCCCGGTGAGGAACAATTCCGGCTCAGCGATGTGGTTCCGGGGCAGCCGATGTTGGACTCGCAGCCCGCGAAAGCCTCAGGCGTCGTCGGCACCGGCGCCGAACCGGTCGCGATCAGCGCAACCACCGTCGCGGTCACGATCGGAGAGCTAACCTCGGAACCCCACGCGATTCTCGTCTACAAGGACGCCGATGACGCCGGTCTCCTGGTTGCGTGTGGGCAGATCAGCGGTGCGATGTGGAATGGGGCGCTGATCGTGGGATTGGCGGAACTCAACAATTCTGGCGATGTGGGCGTCGCGACGCTTTCTGAGAAAGCGGGGCAGACGATCGTGTCGCTCTACATGCTGACGGTGCCGGATCCGACCTCGGCCCTGAGCACAGGCAAAACAGCCGAGGTCAAGATAGTGGGCGCATCCGGCGACTGGCACTTCAGCCCGGCATCACTGACGATCAGCAGCGGCACAACCGTGATCTGGCACAACACAACCGAGATGGCGCATACCGTTACTGGTCACGATCTCGCGTTCGAGGATTCTGGCCCGTTCGGTCCGGGTGAAACATATGAGCAACTCTTCACGACGCCGGGCACCTACCTTTATTTCTGCAGCCCGCATCCGTTCATGACCGGCCAGATCATCGTCACCTGATGGCGGATTCAAAACAGTACGCGGACCAGTCAGCCAGGAGCATCACGAGCACTCATCGGGGGCCCCGGCGAGCTGACTCTCAGTTCGGGGGGCAATAGGCAACCGCCGGACTAAGGATGCCTCGCCCTCGGAGGCATCCTGTATCAGTGCGGGGTTTGACTGAGAGGCACCGTCACCATTTACCGGCTGCCACAAAGCCGGCGCGACATAGCGGTTCCAGGCCGATGAAACGCAGGCATACCCAAGCGGTTCCGCGTTCGCTCGTCCTTGCCCGAAGCCGCGTGCTACTGTCCTTGCGGGCTTCGGCGGGATGCCGGTGCTGCGTACCGGTAGTAGCATTTTGGCGGACCAGGAGGGCTCGTTCTTGCCGTCGGCTGCCTCGCAACCAATCATTGATATCCACGGTCTCGTCAAGCGTTACGGCGATTTCACAGCAGTCAATGGCATTGATCTGGCGGTCGAGCCAGGCGAGATCTTTGGCATTCTCGGTCCGAACGGCGCCGGCAAAACGACCACACTGGAGATGATTGAGGGTCTGCGCGAACCTGATGCGGGCTCGATCTCGGTCTCCGGTCTTGACGCCGTACGTGATTCGGAAAAGGTGCGCACGCTGATCGGCGTCCAACTGCAGACGACATCGCTGTTCGAGTACCTGACCGCGGCTGAATTGATCGAACTCTTTGCCGGTCTCTACGATGTCGATGCCTCAAGCGCGCGCGTGCATGAACTGCTCGGTCTGGTCAACCTCCAAGACAAGGCAAAGTCGCAGGTCTCCACGCTGTCTGGCGGTCAGCGTCAGCGACTTTCGATCACGCTGGCACTGGTCAACCGGCCCAAGGTTGTCTTCCTCGACGAACCGACGACCGGGCTCGATCCGGCCGCGCGGCGCGATTTGTGGCAGGTCATCCGCAATGTCCGGGCGTCAGGCGCGACGGTGGTCCTGACCACCCACTATATGGAAGAAGCTGAGGTTCTCTGCGATCGCGTCGCGGTCATGGATCGCGGTCGAGTGATTGCCAGCGATACACCGGCCGCGCTCATCGCATCGCTCGGTATCGAATCCGTGATTGAAGCGCGTGTTTCCGGCGGCGAACTCGATGAGGCAGATTTACAGGCCCTGCCCAACATCATCCAGGCCGGAATCACTGACGACAAGATTGAACTCCGCACCCGCAATGTCCAGTCGACCCTCATCGCGCTGATGCGGTTGGTCGAGCAGCGCGATATCACGCTGGCCGAACTGATCTCCGAGCAATCGACCCTGGAAGACGTCTTCCTCAGTCTGACCGGCCGCTCAATCGGCGCCGATGAGGCCAATCCCGACGAATCTCCGGTCCCAGTCGCGACAGCGGGCCGATCACGACGGGCCTGAAAGGACGAGTTCCCATGCGGCCGTTTTTGGCCATGGTCAAAGCCAATCTGAAGATGACGGTCCGGAATCGGCAGGCGCTGTTCTGGAATCTCGCCTTTCCCGCCCTCTTCATCGTCATCTTTGGCGCGCTGTTCAACAACGACAACGGTGTCTCGTTTGATGTCGGCATCACCGGGCAGCAATCCGCCTTTCGAGATACGGTCGAGGCGACCCTGCGCTCGAACAAATCGTTCAAGGTCCACGTCGGCGATCAGGAAAAAGAACTGAAGGCGCTCAAGGACAACGATCGCGATTACGTGCTGGTCTTTGCATCCCAGGATTCGGGCCAATCGAGCGCGCCGGTCCTGATCAATTACGACGAATCCCAGGGGCCCAGCGCCCAGGTGGGAATTAATGTTCTCGAGCAGATTCTTGGCGGTATTGCCGGTGGTGAATCGCAGGCGCCGATCACAACGCAGCCGATCGAATCGCTGAATATCAAATACATCGACTTCTTCGTGCCCGGCATTATCGCGATGTCGCTCATGAACTCGGGCGTGATCGGGCTTTCGACGGCGTTCGTCACCTACCGCGAGAAGGGCATTCTGCGCCGGATCAAGGTGACTCCGTTTTCGCTACCGCATTTCATTCTGGCCCGCATCGTGACGACGCTCATCGTCGCGGTCAGCCAGACGGTGATCCTGATCGTGCTCGGCAAGCTCCTTTATGGACTGACTTTCCGGGGCAACCCGCTCCTCATACTTCTGACGGTCATCCTGGGCGGTCTCTGCTTCCTCTCAATCGGCTTTGCGATTTCGGGAATCGCCCGGAACACGGAGACCGCCGCCAGTTACGCCAACCTGATTACCTTCCCGATGCTCTTCCTGTCGGGCACGTTTTTCGAGGTCGACTCCCTGCCGACCTGGCTCAAGACGCTGACCAAGGTCCTGCCGTTGACCTATCTGGTCGATGGCTTACGCGAGCCAATCATGCGCGGCAACGGTCTCGGCCACACCTGGATCGATTTGATCGTGCTGTTGGGAATCGCGGTCGTGGCAATGTCTGTGGCGGTGCGCTTCTTCAAATGGGAAGCCCGCCCCTCTTAGTCCTCCGCAATGGCCCCCATCCTTGCTATGGGATGTAGACGCCGGGCGCTGTACCGGCGTTGGACACCCACCGACTTCGAGGCGCCGCAAATGACACCGAATGTAGTTCCACCGGTTCCATACGGTGGGTCGACCGCAGGTCGACGAACGCGTTCACTATTGGGCGGCTCGATGCGCCATCCAAGGTGCCGACACATGAACTTCTAACCATTTCGCGAGACCCGAACCGCACTTGCGGACACGTAATCGTGGCCTGCGGCCACCCGCGGCACGGTGGCCGCGAACTACAACTCTGCCTCGCATGTACGGCGTTTCCCGGTGAATGACGTCCTCGCCCATGGCAAATGCTCCCCTCTCCCATTGGGGAGCGGGGTTGGGGTGAGGGCGGTCTCTATGCCGTTGGTTCGTTGGCGTTGTCCAGCCACATCTCGGATTTGACGATGCCGAAGACGCCGCCGGTCGGATCCTCGATGATGGCGAAATCACCGAACCCCGGTTGATTCATCTTGCCGGTTATCGCCAGACCGCTCAATTCGGCTATGCGCGCGATCATTTCGTCGATCGTGCCGTTGGCCTCGAAGTAGACGGTCCAGGTGATCGGCACATCCGGTCCCGGCAATCCGACGACCACGGCGGCGGTTGTGTCGTTCTTGCGCAATCCGTAGCAGGCGAAATTCGGATTCGTCCAGTCGACCGCTTCCCAGCCGAAAACACCGGCATAGAACGAGGCGGCGGCGGGCACATCGGGCGACATAACATCGTGCCAAACCACCATTCCGGGTTTGGGGTTGTGGGGCGGCCAGGGAGTCGGGTTACCCGGCCCGGCGGCCTCAAAGGCGGCGAACGAGGCCCCGTAGGGATCGCGGCAGTAGGCCATCGACCCGACCCCAGGCACCTCGAATGCGGGGACATCGACGATGCCGCCCTGAGCGACGATATCGGCTTGCGTCTTTTCCAGGTTGTCCGTGCTGATGTAAGAGATCCAGCTGGGGAGAGGCGGCTGACCGGGCATGAAACCGTTGACGCCGCCGATCTGGGCGTCGCCCGCCCAGGCTATGACGTAATCCATGCCCTCCATGGCGGAGGATTCATATCGCCAGCCGAGCAGATCGGTATAGAACCGGCGCGCCTTCTCCGCGTCCGGGGAATAGAGATCATGCCAAACAAAATACCCGCTGCTCATCGTCACCCCAGTGTCATACAACCATCCGCCGCTCCGCGCCGGAGAGCGGTCTTCGCCATTGGTCGATTGGCGATCCGGTCAAATCGACAGGATCTGGCTACATCGCTTCAGAATCGAGAAGGCCGAAGAGCGCCCCGGTCAGATCGCTGAAGAGGGCGAAAGATCCCGTCCCGGGCACATCGGAACGCCCCATGACTACCTGGCCGCCCAGATCGGGCACCGAGGCGATTGCCTCATCGATCGTGCCGGGTGCCTCGAAATAGATCACCCACGATTTCGGCGTGCCGCCAGTTTCCGCCTGGTAGGCGCCGGCCACCGGTGCTTCACCAATCAGCAGACCATGATACTGGAACTCGCCCATATTCCAGATGGTGTGTCCCCACCCAAAGATCTGGCCGTACCATGAACATGCCTTCTCGACATCGCCAGAGACCAGTTCATGCCAGGATGGGACGCCGCTGGGAGCGCCGGAGAAGGGCATCGCGTGGTCGCTCCACTGGCCCGTACCCTGGAAGAGCGCAAAGGCAATACCTTCGGGATCGCGGAGATAGGACATCCGGCCCGTGCCCTGCATGTCGTATGGACCAGCATCCAGCGATCCGCCCGCGGCCGTGACCGCGTTGCCGGTCGCTTCGATGTCATCGGTTGTCATGTACGAGAGCCAGACGGCGGGTGTGGGAGCCTCGTGGCTGCCGATACCACCAATGGGCATTCCCGAGGCGTTGATCATCTGATAATCGCCCGCTTCCGGAACCGGACTGTAGGTCCAGCCAAGGAGGGCGGAGTAGAAGTCGCGGGCGGCGGCGGGATCGGTGGTCTGCAGATCATGCCAGGCAAAGCGACCAGTCGACATGAGCATTCTCCTTGGCTTCCAGGGGGCAAATTCCGGCTCTCACAGTAGCACAGATGTTCGGTGCTTCAAGCCTTGGCCGAGGGCAGCAAACCAGTTTGCGATTTCTTCACATACTCGTGGCAGACTGACCGCATTGGTGAGCGGGAAGAAGCGTGCGAAAGGACAACAAGTGACCGATCAAGCAAACGCGAATGTGCTGGCGCGGTGGTTTCCCAATATCGCCATCGCGGTCGGCGTCTGCGTTTTCCTGCAGGCGATCCTGGCCGGTCGCGGTTGGTTTATCGATTACGACTTGATCAAGGTCCATGGCTACATCGGCGAGATCACCTTCGTCCTCGCGCTCCTGCTGCTGATCAGCGCCTGGCTGGGCCGCCAAGCGGGGCTGATCGGCACCGTCGAACTAGGATTGACCGCGCTACTCATGGTGCTGCTCATCGCCCAACTTGCACTTGGGTACAGCGGTCGCGATAGTGGCACGGCGGCCTCGCTGCACATCCCCAACGCGATTCTCATTACCGGTATTACGGCTGCCCTGATCACGCTGGGCCAGCGTCGGAGCGTGCGGATCGGCGCTGTCTGAATCGATCGGGCAGCCGCTCCTCGGCCGCGCAACGGACCACTTCGTCGATCCGCTCTTGCCGGGTTTGTGGTCGTTTGGCGGCATTGATCCAGTGCAGCATCGACCAACGGGGTGTCTTGCTCAATCCATCGAACCAGGTCCGCGCTCGCGGATTGGCATCCAGCGCCGCCTCGAGTTCGGCCGGCAAGGTCATCGCCTCGACGCTGTCGATCGCCTCCCACGATCCGTTGGCTTTCGCCCGGTCGATAGCGGCCAGCCCGGCTGCGGTCATGCGCCCCTCGGCGATCAGACGCTCGATCTTGGCCTTGTTGACCGCCGACCAGGTCCCGGTCGGTTTGCGCGGGGCGAAATACTGGCGATAGGTGAGATCGTCGATCGGCCGGATCAGACTGTCGATCCAGCCGAAACACAGCGCTTCGTCGACTGCTTCGCTCCAGACAATGCTCGGTTTTCCGCTCGCCTTCTTGTAGTAATGCAGCCACACGCCCGGTTGGGTGTCGTGGTGTTTTTCCAGCCAGGCCCGCCATTCGGCCGGGGTCGCCGCCCAGACGGCCTGAAGATCGTCGCGGTCGACCTTGGCGGCGCTCATGACCCCAATCTCCAGTACCACGCGCGGTACGCTTCGCGAAATCCAAGGGCTTCGTACAGACCGATCGCGGCCTGGTTGCTGGCGACGACCTGCAACCAGGCGCCCGTCGCTCCATTCGCGCCTCCCCAACCGAGCATTGCTTTCACGAGACGACGCCCATGACCGGCGCGGCGGCGGTCCGGGTCGGTGGCGATATCGAAGAGTCCCAGCCATTGCCCGTCGCAGACTCCAAGACCGCACGCGACCGGCTCCCGGTCCGCCTCGGCAACGGCGAGGAGAACCGGTGTCGCGATTCGCTCGATTAGTTCGCCGTGCCTGCGCTGGTCGCCTTTGGTGGCGCCTTCGAAGCGCGTAAAGAGCCGGAGCCAGTCGTCGAGCGCGACGGTTTGGATATCGCCTGGTTCGCTGCCGGTCAGGCCGGTAGTCATGATCAGGGTTTCGTCGAAGCGGCTAAATCCGTGAGAGGTCAGGTGCTCGCCCAGGCCGGAATTGGTATGCAGGGAGACTTCGCGAATGTAGAGCGGCAAGGCTCGCGACCGGTACCACTTCTGAAGCAGCGGCAAATCGCCAGATTCGACGGCTCCCACAGCGTAGGCGGAATTGGCCCGCTTCGTGTAGCCGTGATTGGCGCGCAGCAACCAGTTGCCGTGCCGCTCCTCTTCGGCGGCAGGCCAGGAGCGGGTGGCAGTCGTTTCCAGCGCCAGTAGTTCGATGTGGTTCATTGCCGTTGACCTGATCGTGTCAGGCGGTGCCGATGCGGGCCCGCCGGATCTGGTCGGCATGGTCGTGGGCGTGCGGTCCATACCATTTCAGCCAGGTTTCGGCCGTCATTGGACCGGCCGCGGTGTGGTGCCCCGGTGCTTGCCACTCCTGGTCGGTCATTAATTGCAGTATCGGTAGGGTCGCATCCCGGGCCGCCTTGAAGGCGATCATGGAGGCGTCGAGCGGGCGCTTGTCTGTATAGAGCCTGGCTGTCCAGCGATCCTGATCGTAACTCTGGATCACCGGCTCGATCTCGGCAATCAACATCCGCAGGCGGGAGGTGGCATTCATTTCGCTATCGCCAAGGTGATGGACGATTTCGCGCGCGTTCCATTCGCCGGGCGCTTCGCGACGTTCCCATTCGTCGCCTGTGATTCCGTCCAGCGCCTCCAGGACCTCCGCATAGCCCTCGCCGTACATCGTGATCAGACCGTTGCGTTCCTCGACCGTCATCCCCTCGGCCGACGCCCATTCATCACTCATGCGTTTCTCCTGCGCTCTGCACAAATGCCGCGCACCACGTTCACAACCCATTCACACCGGGCATCGACCATAGGTAACAGGCACAAGGATATGCGCCAGTCGCCAAGGAGGTAAACATGCGACGGTTTATAGCGGTGGCGGCGATCGCCGTCATCATCGCGTTCGGAATTGGTCTCGCGGTCGGGGACCACGATCATGGTCCGTGGCACGATAACAACGCGCAGGTCGTCACGACTGCGGATGGTTCGACCGTGGTGGTCGAGCGCGATTACGGGTTCTTCCCGTTCCCGTTCCTGCTCATTCCGCTGTTGTTCTTCGCGTTCTTCTTCTTCGCCGGAGGACGGCGCCGGGGCTGGAACTGCGGATATGGACCGGGCGGCGATGGCTCGGGCGCGGTCAGTCGTGAAGAGCAGTGGCGCCAATGGCACGATTCGCTGCATCGCAATGATGGCAGCGGAACCCCGCCCGGCGCGGCATAAGCGATAGGGCAGTGGCTGCCGGACGGGATCGAACCGCCGGCAGCCGCGCCACCCCGAAGGAGAGAGCCGGTGCGCAAACTGGTGCTGGTCATCGAAGACGACAAGGCGGTGAGCAAGATCATTCAGGATTACCTGCTCACCGCCGGATTCGACGTGCAGGCTATGCCCGACGGCGAGAGTGG
>Ga0308175_100003766_pt1 | contig 10555 bp, 5 predicted proteins | sample PhyCR1_3_FD_203893 | JGI IMG/M metagenome (GOLD analysis project Ga0308175, IMG submission 203893) | Soil microbial communities from UC Gill Tract Community Farm, Albany, California, United States - DLSLS.C.R1 | ecosystem: Environmental > Terrestrial > Soil > Agricultural land | place: USA...
TCGGCTCGAAGCCGTTCAGCGGGGGATGGGGAGAGCAGAGCCTGCGTTCTCGACGTTATTGAAATGCAGCGACGCCGAGTTCCGGCGTCATTTCGTCATGCACGTCGCGTCAATGCACGCCGATTCGAAGGACTTCTACGGATGCACCGCGCGGCGACGGAGCGACCGCCGGAACCTCGAGCGATAGTCTCACACCGCCCGGAATCGCGAGCGACGCAACACTCTGATTGGCTCGCCGAGATGTGAGGAGCGCGTCGACGATCGTCACGAACGCCGCGGCGCCGACTAGTCCGGCACCGGCCGCGGCGTAGGGCTTACTGGTCGTCGTTCGGTTGACGCAATCCGAGCCGCGCGGCGTCGACGAACACACGACTGCGCTTTCGCTCTTGTTCATCGTGACCAACACGCCGCCGCCGATCATCGCCGCGCCGTAGAGAATGCCGCGAACCTTGAACGGTCCCCACGCATTTACGGGGATGGGGTGAGGCGGAGGAGGCTTGACCACCGCATCGGAACTTTTCGCGACGACTTTATCCGCCTTCACGGGCAGCGTGGCCGTATAACGCTTCTCGAATGGCTGTCCGGAAACCGACATCACTCGAACCGTGACCTCAGGCGGTACGCTGTCGGCGGAAAAGATCTTCTCGAAATCATAGTAGTCCGGATAATCCTTGTCCTGCCGAATCGCCACTTCTCTGCCGTTGATGAACACCTTCGCAACGCCCGCGGGGTGCGTGACCGTTCCGGCCACGCGGAACGGCTTTCCGGCAACGACGTTGTATGCAGTCCCTTCACGCCATTCGATCGGGTCGTTAATGAAAATCGACTGCGAGTGGGCAAGCCGCGGCCCGACAAGCGTCAGGAGCAGAAAGACGTTCAAGAACGGGCGCTGCATGTTTTGCCTCGGCACAATTGTCTCGTGGAGTCATTGAATTCGATCGATGCTGGATAGTCGCCAGCCTCGAACCGAGGTCGAGAAAGTCGCCTTAAAATCCGCAAAGTCAAGCAGAGGCCGTTTGGCCGCATCGTCGATTCGCATACGAAACACCGCAATCGACTTCGCACTGTCGAGCACAATGTCGCGATCACGGATCGTGACGACGATTTTGCCGGCTCCCACGCCGGCGATTCGCCGCGCGAGATCGTCGGCGAGTTGCTGCGTCATCTTGCCTCGCACTGCAGCGATGTTGTCGTCCTTGATCGCATTGGTGAACTGCGCAATGGCCAACCGCGCGGATTCGTTGAAGCCCTTGGGGGCAGGCGGCGAGGGAGGAATCGTCGCCTTCGTGGCTGTATCAGGGGGTGGGGCGACGATCGAGATCGCACGTTCGGCTTGGTGGCTGCCGCTCGTCGCGCTGATGACGACCGAACCGGCTTTCTTCGCCGCGATACGTCCTTCGGCATCGACAATGGCGACCGACGGATCGCTCGACTGCCACCGCGCGGCGCCCGCAAGTCGTCTGCCGAGTGAATCTCTCAGGATGGCTTGGAGCGACAACGAGTCGCCAATGCGCATCGATCGCGCACTGGGTACAATCACAACCGTAGCAACAGTGGGTTGTCTCGGAGGTTTCGGCGGACTTGGTGTTTTCGCCGTGTCGGTCGCACGTCCGGTATTAGTGATCGCACTCGCTTGTTTTTTCTTGGCGCTGTCAGCCTGGGTCAGCGCGATGGCGAGAAGGCTGTCGACGACTCTCTGCTTTTGCTTCGCACTACTATCGATTCCCTGCTGCTCGATCTTCGTCGTGTCGGTCGGCGGCGGCGGCTTTGGGCCCGGTCTCAATACAACGGCCAGCAACAGGGCCAATAACCCCACGCCGCCTCCAATCATCGCGCCGCGCCGCGTGACTTTGAATGTCGGTTTGGTTGCCACAGGCGTTTCACCAATCGCGCTCGCCTGGCCAGCTGGTTGAGCCGGGGCGTGTCGCTCCGACAGTTCGCCTCTAGGCGCCGGGGCGGCGGCCGGACGTTCTGGAACCGGATGCGGTTTGGCCGGCGCCGGCAATTGCTCGGCCGGTGTCGGAACACCCGCGATTCCAGCTCCACTATTGTCCAGCCCTTCGACGGTGATCTCGACACTGGCGGTTCGACCCTCGCAGCTGCAGGTCAGGTCGACGTGGCCCGGAGACACGGCCGTGACAACTCCATCGGGCGTGACCGTTGCCACTTTCGGATTTCCCGAGCTCCACACGACGTGGCGCTCGAGAAGCAGCCCGTCGCGTGCATCGAGCGGCGTCGCGCCAAGCGCGAACCGTCCGCCGACAGCTAGACTGTCGGGCGCCATGGTCGGACGAAGACGCGCGACGCGCGTCGGCGCGACGCTGATCTCGATGCTTCCCCGACTGCCATCAGCCTCGGCGAACACGAGTACCATGCCCGGAGCCTTGGCGGACAGGACTCCACTCTCCGAGACCGTGGCGACGTTCGCCGCACTCGTCATCCAGGCGACGGCGCGCTTTAGAGTTTCGTGATGTTTGTCCTGCGTGACGGCGCTGAGTTGCACGCGGTCGCCGGCGTGAACCGGACCGCTCGGAAGCAACACGTTCACGGTCGCGACGCGCTTCGGAACGACCTGCAGCGTCACCGAGCTCCGAAACGCCTCGAAGCTCGCGGTGACGACGACACTGCCGGGAGTAAGCGCCCGCACCTTGCCGGTGATCTCGTCGATCGTTGCGACATTCGGCGAATCGCTGTGCCAGCGAATGGGCGTCCCAGGCATCGTGTCGCCGGCCCAGTTTCGCGCCGACGCGCGAAGCGTCAACTCGTCGCCCTGCTCGATCCATTCCGGCGGAGCGAGAATCGCCACCGTCGAGATATACGGTTCCGGAACCGGTTCGGGCTTCTCGCGTTTTTCATCGTCCGGAATACCAAGCCGCGCGAGCGCGGCGCGCACCGGATGATCCTCGAGGAGCGGCGCGGCGCCAAGTTCGGCGAGGGCGTGCTGCATGGTCGACCAGCGTTCCGCCGGATCTTTCGCCAACATGCGAAGGATCGCCGACTCGAGCCCCGCCGGGCAATCGCGACGCTGTTCGCGAATCGGAGGAACGGGCCGCTCCGTTTGGCTCTGCATGACAACGAATTGCGAGCCTGTAAACGGAGGATGGCCCGTCAGCATCTCGTACGCCACGATCCCGAGCGAATACTGATCCGATGCCGCTTTCGCCGGTTGCGCGTAACACTGCTCGGGACTCATGTACGCCGGCGTCCCGATGATGACGCCAGAATGTTTTTGCGTCGTGTTCTGGTCCTCGGCGACTTTCGCGATACCGAAGTCGGTCACGATCGCGTTGCCCTGGCCATCGATCAGGATGTTCGCCGGCTTGATGTCGCGGTGAATCACGTTTCGGCGATGGGCGTGGTCCAGCGCGCTGCCGATCATGAACAGCAGTCCGCGCACCATCGGGATGGGCAGCGGCCCCGCGGCACGGATCACGTGCTCGAGCGATCGGCCTTGTATGAACTTCATCACGAAGTAGTGCAGGTCGTCGTAGTCGCCGACGCCGTAGATCGTGATGATGTTCGGATGATCGAGCGCGGCGATGGTTCTCGCCTCCTGCTTGAACCGCTCGACCATACCTTGGCCGGTCAAGAGCGCGGGAGACATCACCTTGATGGCAACCTGGCGGTTCAACGCGATCTCGCGGGCGAGATATACCGCGGCCATTCCGCCGGCACCGATCTCGCGCAGGATCTCGAACTCGCCGTTCACCGCCTCGCTCAGGCGATGAACGATCCGTCCCCAGACCTCGGCAACGTCGTCGGTCATCTACCGGACCTCGCTCCGACGAGGTCCCTTGGTCCAATCATTAGCGATCTATCATCGCGCATTGCCGCAGTCCCGAGAAAATCCCGCGCGACAATACATTCTGTCCGCGATCGACCTGCAGCTGGATCGCGCGCCCTGATCCCTGGCTCGGCGCAGTCGTCAGATCGATGGGCCACTCGAACACGTCCGGTGTCGGACGCCGCGCCTGGCCAAACAATCGCAACAGCCCCCACTGACCGCTGCCCCGAAGTGCCAGGTCCTGGTCGGTGCCGTACCGGCCCGTCAAATCTGCTTGCCGGCCGGACGCCACGTTCCACGTCATGTCTCGAGGTTGCGTTGCTCCGGCGGACCAGACCACCGGTGCTTGACCATCCAGTGCGAGCGTGATCCGCGGAACGTCGACACCCGGACGCCCACGCACGTTGAAGATGAACGATGGCGATGATCCCTGGCTGTAGAACGTCTGCCCGATTTCCAGGCTCTTGCTCAGCAAGACGAGAAAGAGCGGCGATACCGGATAGGCTGCGTCCGGGCGCCGGGTCACCTTTGTCCCCTGTACCGCGACCACATCGCGCAACGGCCCGTGCAGCAGCTTCACCACGGTCCCATTCGTCGGATGAAACGTGTTCGTGAACTCCGTGAGGCTCACATCGCCGCTGTCGGGATTGATCGGATAGCGGTTCGCCACATTCATGAACGTCGCACAGAAATCACGCGCAGCGGCTTCGACCGCCGTGACGCCTTGCGCCAAGCCCGACACCGTTCGCGCCGGCGCGTCGAGCAACGCTTTCACCACGCGGTCCACGTCTCCGTCCGGATCCGGACGGAACGTCTGGCTCAATTGCGACGCGGCATCGGCCACCTTCTTCGCGGCGGCCCGCATGTCGTCCGCGGCCTTCGCGTCGGCCGCCGCCGCCGCCGAATTGCCTAGCTCCGCCAACGCCGTCATGTAGGGCGCGTTAGGCGGCTGAATCAACACATCGCCGGTCGCCGCCGGGACCACCGCGCGCACGGCCTGAAATCGGTTCCCCAACACACCCGTGTCGACACTCGTGTTCTGGGACGCCACGGCGAGCAACCGAAGCAACGGTGAGGACGGACTGCTCAGGGTTTGCAGATGTTTGCTCTCGCCCTGGAGCGTCCCGGCACCGACCAGCGTGGCCGAGCGGAGAAAGGTTCGCCAATGCGTCGCGAAATCCGCGACGTATTGTTGCGTGACGAACGCCTTCAACGAATCCTGCTCCGACGGCGAGACCCGGCGCGCATCGCCGGTGACCCACTGCGCGGCCATCGTGTACTTCGCGATGCGGCCCAGCTCCGTGTGCATCACCTTCCAGCCGTCGCGGGTGAAGGCTCCGGGCACCACGTACGGGTCGCGAATGACATCGGTCGCCGTCGGATAAGCTGTGGGAAACGAAAACGGCTTCGTGACCTTGGACGCCTCCTCGACCATCACCTGATACACACGCTGCCCGTTCGCGAACTGATTGACGTAGCGCCGCGCGACCTCGACGACCTGCGGATTGGCTTTCGGGTGCTCCAATCGGAAATGCGGCAGCGTCGAGGCGTAGTACACGAATTGCTCATTCGCGAGATCTAATTCTTCTTTGCCAACAGCCTTCTGGTCCTTCCACGCAGAGATCAGCGGAACGGATACCGGCGCGGTGCTGCTGTCGGGGAAGTCCGTAACGATGAGATACGCTTTGAGCGCATCGTAGCTCGAGTCATAGACCGCGCCAGCCGCTTCGGCTTGGCCCAGGCCGGACAGACGGCGCTCGAGCGACGTCCTCGTCTTCGACAGCAGAAGGCGGTCGAACGCGGCGAAGTACGCTTGCCGCGCGGGACCGAGCAGGCGCTCGCCGCTGTACAAGCCCCATCGCTGATGGAGTGGCTTATGCTGGATGCCGTCCTGCCCCGGCTCGAAGTCATTGAGCACGAGTCTCAATGAGTCCAGGCGCCGCAGCGATGCGATCGAGGCGCCTCCGTCGGCATCGGGCGACAGCTGTGAGACGTCGGCCATCGCGCGTGCAACACGCGTCTCGAGACCAAAGTTCGAGGCGAACGAAATCGTCGTGCCGATCAAGAAGATGAACGCGACTACGGCGGCGGCGGCGGCCGCGCCTCGGCGTACGAGGTCGACTCGCTTGCCCTGACTCGTGAGCCCAAGCGCCGTGTCGTCCGCGAGGATGACTTCCGAAAACAATCGATCGAGGAAAACCCATTGCGGTTTACGGCGGCCGCTCGCGGGCGAAAGGGTTCGCTTCGCCAACTCGGCCGCGACCGCGGCGCCCGACAGAACGGCCGTCGCACCGCCGACCGCGGGTATGCTGGTATCTGGTTCCGGAGTCGTCTCGGCGGTCTGTCCGTCGACGATCGGGCGAACGCCGACAAAATAGAACCCGCGAAGGAATGCGCTGGCACGAAGCGGATTTGGGCGACAGAGGTCGACCAAGAACTGCACCGCCGGCGGAATCAATTTTCGGAACTCGCGAGCGAACTCATACGCCACTGCGCGCCGCTCGGGATCGCTGCCGCGCGACAAAATGCGGGTGCGATCGAGCGCAAACGAGTGGTACAGTTGCATGAATCGCTGCGTCAGCAATTTGGACTGCCGCTCGGTGTACAGCCCCGACGGCTCGTCCATGACGATGGGGAACGAGGCGCCGATGACCTCTGTTGCCTCGCCACGCGTCAACACCGACACCGCTTCGGCAAAGCCGGGTATGCGATCTGCCTTCGTGAACACGACATAAACCGGCAGACGCACGCCGATCGATGTTGAGAGATCTGAAATTGCCGCGTGAAGCAGGCCAACGGTTTTGGCGAGCCCTTCGCCGGCGTTGGGCTGAATGAGATCCTCGCAGCTGAGGCATACGACCGCCACGCGCGACGCCTGGACTCCCTTGAACAGCGCCGAGAATCCGCGCGCGGGCAGAAGCCGTCGTACGAAGTTCGGCCATCGATCGGCGTCGCCGATCAACGGACCGCCCGCCTCGAGAATCAACGCGCGCTGCGTGTACCACACGTTGCCGACTGTCGTCGCCGGCGGAGCGCCATCGTCGTCACGACGTACGCGGCCCGCCAGCAGCACGGAGTCGAACGGCGACCGCGCGATGAGTGTCGTCTTGGCACTGTCGGTCTTCCCGAGCACGATCACCGCGGGCGTGGTGCGGACCGACTGACCGCGCGTCGCGGGCGCACTGGACAGGTAGCTGCCCGCCGCCGCGAAGAGCTGCGCGACCTCGTCGTCCGTTGGTACGCCGCTCGGCACACGACGCCACAGGTACCACGCGACAACGCATGCAACCAGTGCGCCGAGAACCGCGAGCACGCTGAAGGAGATGACTCGTGGCCGGTCCGACAGCCCGCGGACGGCGAACCACACCACGACGAGAAAAAGGACGTAGCTCAGGCCACAGCCCAGGGCGAGCCTCAAAATCCGCTTCATGCCACGGCCTCCTCAGCGACTTGGGCGGCGGCCGCGCTCGATCGAACCGGCGCGGTGGGAGCGTGGCTACGAAGCACGATCATGAAGATCACGAACAACACGACGCTCGTCACCGCAATTCCGATCGCCGAATAGGTAATGCGGTGCAGCCATTCATCGCGAGTGCGACCGACCGCCGGTCCCCGCGCCGGCGCCCAGCCCGGCGCAAGCTCGCCGCCCGGTCCGCGAATCCGCCCGATGCGTTCGCGCACCCGGTCGACGATCGTATCCAGTGTGTCTTGCTCGCTGGCGGCATACCGCCCGCGAAAGCCGAGGAGCAGGCACAGGAGGTAGACCTCGAGGACGTCGGCCAAATCCTCGGAATCGTCGCGCGCGAGCAGCTGCGTGATGTACTGGAAGAGCGCCTCCCCCGCGACCTGCTTGCCGAAAATATCGAGCTGCAGCGGATGCTTCGCCCACGAATCGAATGTCGGCTGGCCCGAGTTTAGAACTGTCTCATCGACGTACGCGACGACGGCGTAGAGCGCGTATTTCACGTCGACGCTCGCATAGCCGGCTCGTTTTGCTTCGTCGTCCGCCGAGCGAAGAAGATTCTTGACGTGGCTGCGAAACACGTCCGCGTCTTTTGCGACTTGGCGGCCCGTTCGAAAGCGGGTCGCCGCGGTGAGAACTTCCTGGACGAGTAGCGCCAATTGTCCACGGCGCTGCCCGGCAGACGGCGACGATGTCTCAGTCGTTTGGATAGCGAAGGCGTTGGTCATAGAGACGCGTTAAGCCCCAAGCAGGGTCTCGATATGCGTTTAAGAATCGTAGATGATCAAAAGGTCGACCTGTGGGTCGGGGATCGAATCCGGCACGTAGACACCGACCTCGCGCGTCTTCGTGAGCAAATTGTCACAGGCGCCCGCTCGCGTAATCGTGAAATACTGCGTGTCGCTCCGTGACGCGATCGTCGAGGGCGGCACGCTCAAATGCGTCAGCTCAAAGCCTGGCCGGGCGCCGGCGACAAGGAAGGACACGCCATTCGCGGAGCAGACTTTGACAAGGTCCGGGACCATGGATATCACCGCGGTCGGAGACGCCTTCGCACGGATTCCAAGAATCCAGTGCGCGCGACCGAACGCTCGATCGTCCTGAATGTTCGCGCGATACCCCACGACGGCCATCACCTTTCCCGTGGTTTGCGACGTGTATTGCAGCGTTGCGCGCTCGAGGGGAATGCGCGCGAAATTCGTGGGCCTCGCTCGATCGAGCTGGTCGACGATGATCCGCTCGAGCGCGGTGAAACATCCGCCGAGATCGTCGTGGTCGTAGGAGGGAAGTTCCTGCGGGTGCGAGCCGACGAGAAAGGTACAGAGCGAACCCGCCAATCGTGAGAGCTCCAGGTACAACGCTTCGGGGTGAACGGACCGCGCGGCCAACATGTGGTGCAGCGGGGCCGCACTCGTGTGCATCGTGTGCTGGAGCCAGAAGCCCGAAACTTCGTGCGCTCCGTACGCGGACGCGTCGGCACCGCTGGCGTTTCGCTCCGACGTGAGGCGCTCGCTCTTGTCGTGCAACCGATCCACGACCCGCCGTGCGAGCTTCATCAGCGATTCGCTTCCGCCAATCGCGAGCAGTGGAGGAATGTACGTCTCGTCGAACGCAAATTGCCCGGCCCCAGCATGGCGGAGGCGGGCGATCGGCAGCGCGACTTCGTTCTCGCGGCGTGAAGAGCCAAGGCCGATTCGAAGGTTCTTCGCCCCAAACTCGACTTCTCGTTCCTGCCCCCCGGTCGTTTCATCGCGAATGGTACGCGCGACTGAACGCAGGCGAGCGCCCGCACCGTTCTGAGGAGCAACGGTCACGTTAGCCGAGTCGCGGCGCGCCGCGGGAAGAGTCAGGAAGACGTCCTGCGTCCGCTCGGTGGGCGAGAACTGGGCGCGAACGTCAATCCCCTCCGGCCTCTCGTCGCCATCGGGAAACGAAAACGGGGTACCATCCGGCATCAGTCCGCGCGCGTGCACAACAGAGACAAACCCGTTGGCAAGCCCTTCGACGTCGAACGTACACGAAATGATACCGTACGGCTTGTAGAAGAGCTGATCGATCGCGAACCTGATGGACTCTTCGAAGTACCGCTGTTGCAGCTGAAAATGGTGTTGGCCAAGGTGCATCCCTTCCCGCCACACTACTCGCGACAAATCCGTCATGAACTCTCCACCATATCGTCGGCGTGTGCAGGCGAAACGAAAACGCGCTCGGGCGCGCATTCCGTTGCGTCTCCCGTCGGTCGACAACTACTATACCACGGAGTAACGCGCATCGCATCACCGTCGGCGCTCTCGATTCGCGCGATCGGAGAGGAAACGTGGCGATGCCAGTCAGCCTTGCAGCCAGGCCTTTGATGACGCATGAAGAGCTAGCGGCGCGGTACCGCCTTATCGCCAAATCACAATCGGATGGAATCGAGTCGTGGGACGCGGTGGAGTCGGGAACGGAGCAAGAGGTAAACGTTCACCGGCTCGTCACGTCCCGGCAGATCAGCATCCTGGACATGATCGCGCACATCGACCCGGCCGAGCGCGCTCGGATCATCGAGCAGTTGGTGGTCGACGACGTTCCGGTCGTCGTCACGGAGCCGCTCCCGCAGTCGACGACATTCATCGAGTGGCTTCAGAATAGCATTCCGTCGACCGTCACGGCCGTCATCCGACCGCTTGCCCGACCCCAACAGACCGATTCTTCGAGTGCGGCGAGCTCCGTATCGGCAACGAATGATCCGACGCCGGCACCGGTAACCGTCGAGTCAACCGCGTCGCGCCCGGTGGATCCTCGACCTGTGCCCACGGTCGACGCGCCCGAGGGACTGACCGCCATATTTGCCTCGGAGTTTCTCGCGTTGGAGAAAGAGGCCGCCGCGGTTAAACCGTCGGAACCGAAGACGAACACGAACACGGCGCACGTCGATGCAGCGCCGTCGCGAGTCGCTCCGCCGGCCGCCGCATCCGACGCAAATGAGATCGTCGACGCCGTCACCACAGACGCGGAAGGCCGGACGCCAACGCCGCCAACTCCGCTCGCCAATCTGGTCGGCGGATTGACCGAGATTTTCTCTGCGTCCGATCTTCTGCAAAAGCTCGCGCCGGAAACGGTGGCGAAGCGCGCCACGGTTCCGCCTCCGACTGCGCCGGTCCCAACGCCCCCTCCGCCACCGATTCGCCCGATTCAACCGCCGCCGATTCTGAAAGAGAACGACAATTTTCAGGACGATTTTCAGGCGGAGGCCGGGCTCGTCGACGAGATTCCCGATTTTCGATCTGAAACCCCGCTGCCAGGCCGGACGGAGCCCGTCAGAGATG
>Ga0308175_100003767_pt1 | contig 10554 bp, 11 predicted proteins | sample PhyCR1_3_FD_203893 | JGI IMG/M metagenome (GOLD analysis project Ga0308175, IMG submission 203893) | Soil microbial communities from UC Gill Tract Community Farm, Albany, California, United States - DLSLS.C.R1 | ecosystem: Environmental > Terrestrial > Soil > Agricultural land | place: USA...
GCAGTGGGGGGAACTTCCCCTCCCTGTCCTTCCGCAGCTTAGTCCCGCAAGCGGGGACCGCTCATTCCAACTGCCGACACCGTCGATGGCCTCCTGACCCCGAACGCCGACATCTGTCCCAACCCGATGGTGCGAGACGATGTTCCCGCAGGCCAGGCAGTTACCCCAGTCGCCAGTACGCCGATGGCGAACGTGAGACCGCCCGTCCTGCGTGTCGCCCCCTCCCACTAGGCATGTCTTACCCGCCGGGACTGACACTCCATGCCGCGCCCACCGGTTCCCTCCGCTATGGGCGAACAACCTTGCGGCTGCCCGTGGCCCCGCGCGCCCCCATTTCCCGCACCCTGCGCGACGGGTGGAGTGCCCAGCGTAACCACGGGCTCGGTTCGGGGGTTGCACCTGGCATGGCTGGCTCGGTTCCCGTGAGCTCATCGGTCCCCCTTCCCCGTCGTTCGCTCGATCCGGTGCCGCCCGGCCCGCGGGCCGGCGGCGTGCCGGACGGCCCGGAGGCCGGGGCCCGGCACTGGTACGAGAACGAGCTGGGCTGGCCGACCGTGCCCGGACGGCCGCCGATGCTGGTCACGGGGGTCCGCTTCGACGTCCTGGACGTGCCGGCCGAGGCGGGCGCCCATGCGCTCCGCCACCTCGGGCCGGGCTCCCCGGTGGCCCTGTGGGGCGAACGAATGCGGCTGCTGGTGGCCGCGGGCAGCGCGGAGGAACTGCCGGGGGTGCTGGAGTGGCTGGAATGGCGCGGGCTCGGGCTCGATCTGCGGGCACTGGGCGCGGGTGGCCTCATGGAGGCGCCTGCGCCGCCCGGAGAGGCCCGCTCAGGGGCGCTGCCGCCGGAGCGGGGTTCCGCCACCGGGCACGGCTCCGTTTCCGTGCAGGGGGCCGCCGTATGGCTGCGGCCCCCCGGGCCGGGGGGTGAGGCCGGGGCCTCGCTGCCGGCGTTGCCGGCGGTGGGGGGCCCGACAGGCGCCCCCGATCTCGTACGACTGGTGGACACGCTGGCGACGCACTGCCACCGTGTCCGGCTGAGGCGCGCGAACGCCCGGCCGCCCGCCTGCCGGGGAAATCAGCCGTTGGCCTTCTCGTAGGCCTCGCGAATGGACGCGGGAACACGGCCGCGGTCGTTGACCTCGTAGCCGTTCTCCTTCGCCCAGGCGCGGATCGCCGCCGTGTCCTGGTTGCCACCGGAGGCGGCACGCGCCTTTCCACGTCCGCCCGCGGCCCGGCCTCCGGTACGACGACCGCCCTTCACATAGGGCTCGAGAAGGCCACGCAGCTTGTCCGCATTGGTGGTCGTGAGATCGATCTCGTACGTCTTGCCGTCCACTGCGAACGTAACCGTCTCGTCCGCCTCGCCGCCGTCGAGGTCGTCGACAAGAAGGACCTGAACCTTCTGTGCCACCGGATTTCCTTTCATCGATAACGCTGAGGGCCAGGGTGTGTGCGGCGCCCGCCGTTTCGCCGCCCCTGTTATATGCAGTACTGCAGTACGTCGGAAAGCAAACCGCTTTTGCCGGAAAAACACAAACCCCCGGGAGAGACCCAGGGGCCCGCCACGGTCCGGAAACATGCGCGTTTCGGACATAGGGCACCGAGGCAATGACGATCACAGATGCAGAAGCATCCGGCTGTTGCCCAAGGTGTTCGGTTTCACTCGTTCGAGACCGAGGAACTCCGCGATGCCCTCGTCATAGGAACGCAACAGCTCCGCGTAGACATCGGTGTCGACCGGCGTCTCGCCGATCTCCACGAAGCCGTGCTTCTGGAAGAAGTCGACTTCGAAGGTCAGACAGAAAACGCGGCGAACGCCGAGCCAGCGCGCGGTCTGCAGCAACTTCTCCAGCAACTGATGACCGACACCGGCACCCTTGAGGCCCGGCTTCACCGCGAGAGTGCGGACTTCGGCCAGGTCTTCCCACATGACGTGCAGCGCGCCGCAGCCGACCACCTCGGCGTTGTCGTCGCGTTCCGCGACCCAGAACTCCTGGATGTCCTCGTAAAGGGTCACCATGGCTTTGTCGAGCAGGATGCGGTCGCGGACGTAGGCGTCGAGGAGGTGACGCACGACCGGGACATCGCTGGTCCGGGCCCGCCGGACGGTGATGGCTTTCGCGGGGACTTCGGGACGTTCTGCTGACATGAGCGGACGCTATCGCCCGGAGGTGTCCCCCGCCGCGCCGGGGTTCTGCACTTCCGGTGCCTCGCCGGGTTCCGCGGCTTCCCGCGCTTGTGCGGGTTCCGGCGCTTGTGCGGGTTCCGGCGCTTGTGCGGGTGCCGGTCCCTGGACGATGCGTACGGCGTCGCTGAGGGCCTGGCGCTGTTCCTCGCTCATCATCCCGAAGAAGGCGACGAGAGCGGCGGCCGGGTTGTCGCTCTGCGACCAGGCGTCGTTCATCAGCGCGGCGGCGTAGGCGGCGCGGCTGGAGACGGCCTCATATCGATAGGCACGTCCTTCCGCCTCGCGGCGCACCCAGCCCTTCTGATGGAGATTGTCCAAAACGGTCATCACGGTGGTGTACGCGATGGACCGTTCCTGCTGGAGATCTTCCAGGACTTCTCGAACGGTCACCGGGCGGTTCCACTTCCACACCCGCGTCATGACCGCGTCTTCGAGTTCTCCCAATGGGCGAGGCACAGCCAGAACAATAGTGGGAGATTCGGCCGAAGGCCCGCCGAACGTGCACTTAGGTCGCCAAAGCGAACAAAAAGGGCGTACGGCTCGGAAAGCACCGGGGTGCGCGGAGTCGTACGCCCTGACGGGGGCGGGTGGTTGAGGCGGCTCAGGCGTCGCCGGCGGCGGCGGGAGTCTCGCGACCGCCCTCCACGCGCGCGAGGGCGTCGTCGACGGCCGCGTCCTCCTTGGCCTTGGCGGCCCCGCCCTGGGTCTTCACGATCACCCTGACCACACCGATGAAGAACACGGCCATGACGACCGGGGGCACGAGCGCGGCGACGTAGTCCATGGCACCAGGGTAGCCACGCGCGCCGGGACGAAAGGGGCGGGGGGCGGCGCGGGCTCAGCCGGCGGCGAGCTGCCGCGACTGCGCCGGGCCGGCGGGCGGTGTGGGCGGCTTGCGCTTCGGGAAGACCTCGCCCGGCGTCGGGATGGGGCGCTTCGGGGCTGGTTCTCCCGCCGGGCGCTCGGCGGGCCGCCCGGGAGGGGCCTGGCCGGGCTTCGGAGTGGGCTTCTGAGCCGGTTTCTCCTGCCCCTCGGCGGTCCGGGCCGCGTCGCTCCCCGCGCCGCCCCTGAGGGCCAGCAGGCGCGTCCTGGAGGGCGGCACGGCGGGCGCCGGGACCTTGCGCGCGCCCTGCGCGAAGCGGGCCCGTACATCCTGCTCGGCGAGCGACCGGCAGCGCTCCAGCAGGGCGGCGCCCTTCGGGTTCCCGCGCAGTGCCCGCAGGGCGGCCAGATCGTCCGGCACCGGCCGGTACCCGGCGCCCAGCACCTCCTCCAGCAGGGCGAGGTAGCCGGCCGCGGTCCCCGGCAGGGCGGCGCGGTACCGGTCGAGGTCGGCCACCAGGAAGGCGCGCAGCCGGGCCGCCTCGCACATCGCCTCGTCCAGGGACGCGGCGAGACGGAAGCAGTCCTTGACGTCCTCGGCGGACGCTCGGCCGGGGTGAAGGGCGAGGGCGAGGGCGCGGCGGAGCACACGCAGCTCCTGCGCACCGAACGCCATGCCGCCGCGGGATCCATATGGCGTGGGCATGCGGCGACGCTACCGCTAATCGGACAAAAGTGACGGATCGGGGCGTTGTGTCGCCGCGTGTCGCCGCCCGGTTTCCCCCGCCCGGTGTCACCCGCGCGTGTGGACGGCGAGAACCGGCGCCCCACCGGGCGCCGGTCGCCTCACAGCCGCGACACGTTCCGCTCGTAGACCAGGCGCAGGCCGATCAGGGTCAGCCAGGGCTGGTGCTCGTCGATCACCGAGGACTCGCCCAGCACCACCGGCGCGAGACCGCCGGTGGCGATCACCGTGACCTCGTCGGGGTCGTCGGCCAGCTCCCGGGCCATCCGGCTCACCACGCCGTCGACCTGTCCGGCGAAGCCGTACACGACGCCCGACTGCATGGCCTCGACGGTGTTCTTGCCGATCACGTTCCGGGGCCGGGCCACCTCGATCTTCCGGAGCTGCGCGGCCCTGATGCCCAGGGCCTCCACCGAGATCTCGATGCCGGGCGCGATGACCCCGCCGACGTACTCCCCGCGCGCGGAGACCGCGTCGAAGGTGGTCGCCGTACCGAAGTCGACGACGATCGCCGGGCCGCCGTACAGCTCGTTCGCCGCGACCGCGTTGATGATCCGGTCGGCGCCGACCTCCTTGGGGTTGTCGAACTGGATCGGCACCCCGGTCTTCACGCCCGGCTCGACCAGCACCGCCGGCACGTCGCCGTAGTAGCGGCGGGTGACCTCGCGCAGTTCGTGCAGCACGGACGGGACGGTCGCGCAGATGGCGATTCCGTCGATGCCGTCGCCCAGGCCGTCGCCGAGCAGCGGATGCATGCCCATCAGGCCCTGCAGCAGGACCGCCAGCTCGTCCGCGGTGCGGCGCGCGTCCGTGGAGATGCGCCAGTGCTCGACGATGTCCTCGCCGTCGAACAGGCCGAGCACGGTGTGCGTGTTTCCGACGTCGATCGTGAGCAGCATGGGCGTTACTCCGCCTCGCGCAGGTCCAGGCCGATGTCCAGGATCGGCGAGGAGTGGGTGAGGGCGCCGACGGCCAGGAAGTCCACCCCGGTCTCGGCGTACGCGCGCGCGGTGTCGAGGGTGAGCCGGCCCGAGGCCTCCAGCAGCGCTTGCCCGCCGGCGATCCCGACGGCCTCCGCGCACTCGCCCGGCGTGAAGTTGTCCAGCAGGACCAGGTCGGCGCCCGCCTCGACGACCTCGCGCAGCTGGTGCAGGGTGTCGACCTCGACCTCGATCGGCACCTCCGGGAAGGCCTCCCGCACGGCCTTGAACGCCGGCGCGACGCCCCCGGCGGCGACCACGTGGTTGTCCTTCACCAGGGCCGCGTCCGAGAGGGACATGCGGTGGTTGACCCCGCCGCCGCAGCGCACGGCGAACTTCTCCAGGGAGCGCAGCCCCGGAGTGGTCTTGCGGGTGTCGCGCACGCGGGCCTTGGTGCCCTCCAGGACGTCCGCCCACGCGCGCGTGGCGGTCGCGATGCCGGACAGGCGGCACAGCAGGTTCAGGGCGCTGCGCTCGGCGGTGAGCAGGTCGCGCGTGCGCGTGGTGACCGACAGCAGGCGCTGCCCGGCCTCGACGCGGTCACCGTCCTCGACGTGCCGCTCGACCTCGAACTCGTCGGTGCAGACCACCGAGAGCACGGCCTCGGCGACCCGCAGGCCCGCCACCACTCCGGCCTCGCGCGCGGTGAAGTCGCCGGTGGCGACGGCGTCCTCGGGGATGGTCGAGTCGGTCGTCACGTCCACCCCGCCGTCCAGGTCCTCCTGGATGGCGACGTTGGCGATGTCCTCGACCTCGACGGGGTCGAGTCCGGCGGCGGCCAGCAGTTCGGCGAGCGCGGGGTCGAGCCCGCACTCCAGGTACTCCTCGTCGCCCTCGGCGCCACAGGCGCAGCCGTCGCCGCAGCCGCCGGTCGGGGCGAGGGGAAGGTCGTCGGTGCTCACTTTGTCACTGCTCCTGGGAACGCTGGTGGGGCCGGGTAGGGGGGAAGTCTGCGGTGTCCGTGGTGTGTACGGCCAGTGACCGGTCCGGACCGAGCCGTACGACGATGTGGCGCCGCCAGTGGGCGTCGTCGCGCTCGGCGCGGTCCTCGCGCCAGTGGCAGCCGCGGGTCTCCTCGCGCCGCAGGGCGGCGGCGACCAGGACCCGGGCCACGCACAGGAGGTTGGTGGCCTCCCAGGTGTCGACACCGGGCTCGGCGGTCTTGCCGTTCTCGCGCAGGGCGTCGCGGGCCTCGCCGTGCAGCCGCTGGAGCTGGTCCGCGGCTCGCTGGAGCGACCGTGCCGAGCGGAGCACGCCCGCGCCGTCGGTCATGATCCGCTGGATGGCGAACCGGGACTCCGGGGCCAGCAGCGGGTGGCTGGGCGTCTCGGGGTGCGCGAGCTGTGCGGGCTCGCGCGCGGGGAGGCCGCCCTGCGCTCGGGCCCCGGCGATGTCGGCGGCGATGCGCTCGGCGTAGACGAGGCCTTCGAGCAGGGAGTTGGAGGCAAGGCGGTTGGCGCCGTGCACGCCGGTGCAGGCGACCTCGCCGCACGCGTACAGGCCGGGCACGGTCGTACGGCCCCGGGCGTCGGTGCGGACGCCGCCGGAGGCGTAGTGGGCGGCCGGGGCGACCGGGACGCGCTCCGTCACCGGGTCGATGCCGTTGGCGCGGCAGGCGGCCAGGATGGTCGGGAAGCGGTGCTCCCACATCTCGGCGCCGAAGTGCCGGGCGTCGAGGGACATGTGCTCGGCGTCCTGCTCCTGCATGCGGCGCATGATGCCCTTGGCGACGATGTCCCGGGGCGCCAGCTCGGCCAGCTCGTGCTGCCCCACCATGAAGCGCACGCCGTCCCCGTCGACCAGGTGGGCGCCCTCGCCGCGCACCGCCTCGGAGACCAGCGGCTGCTGGCCCTCGGCGTCCGCGCCGAGGAACAGCACGGTCGGGTGGAACTGCACGAACTCCAGATCGCTGACCTCCGCGCCCGCGCGCAGCGCCAGCGCCACACCGTCGCCGGTCGACACCGAGGGGTTGGTGGTCGCGGAGAACACCTGGCCCATGCCGCCGGTCGCCAGGACCACCGCGGGGGCGTGCACGGCGCCCACGCCGTCGTGCTGGCCCTCGCCCATCACATGCAGGGTGACGCCGGCCGTACGGCCCTCGGCGTCGGTCAGCAGGTCGAGCACGAGCGCGTTCTCGACGGTGCGCAGTCCACGCGCGCGTACCGCGTCCACCAGGGCCCGGGAGATCTCCGCGCCGGTGGCGTCCCCGCCCGCGTGCGCGATACGGCGCCGGTGGTGGCCGCCCTCGCGGGTGAGCTGGATGCCGCCCTCGTCGTCGGTGTCGAAGTGGGCGCCGGTTGAGATCAGCCGCCGTACGGCGTCGGGGCCCTCGGTGACGAGGATGCGCACGGCCTCCTCGTCGCACAGGCCCGCGCCCGCCACCAGGGTGTCCTCAAGGTGCTGCTCGGGGGTATCGCCCTCGCCGAGGGCGGCGGCGATGCCGCCCTGCGCCCAGCGCGTGGAGCCGTCGTCGAGGCGGGCCTTGGTGACGACGACGGTCGTCAGGCCCGCGGCCTCGCAGCGCAGCGCCGCGGTCAGGCCGGCCACGCCGGAGCCGACGACGACCACGTCCGCGGAGATGCTCCACCCGGGTGCGGGCGCGTGCAGTCGTATGCCTGTTCTGGTCACGAGGCGGCTCCGAGGGATCCGAAGGTGAGGGGCAGGTTGTCGATCAGCCGGGTGGTGCCGACGCGGGCGGCCATGGCGAGGACTGCCTCGCCGGTGAAGCCGTCGCCGATCTCGGTGAAGTCGGACGGGTCGACCAGGGCGAGGTAGTCCAGCTTCAGCGGCGGGTCGAAGCGCGCGGCCTCGTCCAGGACCTGGTGCACGGCGGCGCGGACGGCCGCCGGGCCGCCGGGCGCGGCGGTGGCGACCGCGTGCGCGTCGGCCGCCGCGCGGGACTCGCCTATGGCGCTCAGCGCCTCCGCACGCGCGTGCGTGGAGGGCACTTCGCGGGCCCGCGCGCGCAGCGCCTCCTGCGCGGCGTGCCGGTCCCGGCCGGCGAACAGGGCGCGGGACAGCGCGAGGGCGGTGCGGCGTTCGCCGGGCGAGAGGTAGCGGTTGCGGCTGGACAGGGCGAGCCCGTCCTCCTCGCGCACGGTCGGGACTCCGACGATCTCCACGCCGAAGTTCAGGTCGCGCACCATGCGGCGGATCAGGGCCAGTTGCTGGGCGTCCTTCTGGCCGTACAGGGCGGCGTCGGGGCGGGTGAGGTGCAGCAGCTTGGCGACGACGGTGAGCATCCCGTCGAAGTGCCCGGGCCGCGAGGCACCCTCCAGGCGCTCGCCCATGGGGCCCGCGGTGATGCGCACCTGGGGTTCGCCGCCCGGGTAGACCTCGTCCACGGCGGGCGCGAAGACGGCGTCGGCGCCCGCCTGTTCGGCGAGCTTCAGGTCGGCGTCCAGGGTGCGCGGGTAGCGGTCGAGGTCCTCGCCGGCGCCGAACTGCAGCGGGTTGACGAAGACGGTGACGACGACCTCGCCCTCCGGCCCGGCGATCTCGCGCGCGGCGCGGATCAGCGTGGCGTGGCCCTCGTGCAGCGCTCCCATGGTCATCACGACGGCACGGCGGCCGTGGCGCACGCGCGCGTGCAGCTCTTCGGCGGTGCTCAGCAGGGCGGTGGTCATCAGGCGTTCCCCTCGGTGCCGTTGGTCCCGTTCGTGCCGTCGGCCAGCACACCGAGCAGGTCCTCGGCGAGCTCCGGCTTCAGCAGGCCGTGGGCGAGCGCCCGGTCGGCGGTCGCGCGGGCCATCGCCAGATAGCCGGCGACGGCCTGCGGGGAGTGCTTGCGCAACTCGGCGACATGCGCCGCGACCGTTCCGGCGTCCCCGCGCGCGACGGGGCCGGTGAGCGCGGCGTCGCCGGAGCGCAGCGCGTTGTCCAGGGCGGCGCCGAGCAGCGGGCCGAGCATCCGGTCGGGGGCGGAGACGCCGGCCGTGCGCAGCAGCTCCATGGACTGGGCGACCAGGGTCACCAGGTGGTTGGCGCCGAGAGCGAGGGCCGCGTGGTACAGCGGGCGGTTCTCCTCGCTGATCCATTCGGGCTCGCCGCCCATCTCGATGACCAGGGCCTCGGCGGCCAGCCGCAGCTCCTCGGGCGCGGTGACCCCGAAGGAGCAGCCCGCCAGCCGCTGGACGTCGACGGGGGTGCCGGTGAAGGTCATCGCCGGATGCAGCGCGAGCGGCAGCGCGCCCGCGCGCAGGGCGGGGTCGAGGACCTTCGCGCCGTACCGGCCGGAGGTGTGCACGAGCAGTTGTCCGGGCCGTACGGCGCCGGTCTCGGCGAGGCCGGTGACCAGGCCGGGCAGGGCGTCGTCGGGGACGGTGAGCAGCACCAGGTCGGCGCGCTGGAGGACCTCGGCGGGAGGCACCAGGGGCACGTCCGGGAGCATCGCCTCGGCGCGCCTGCGGGAGGCGTCGGAGACTCCGGACACGGCCACCGGGCGGTGCCCGGCGAGCTGGAGGGACGCGGCCAGGGCGGGGCCCACGCGTCCGGCGCCGACGACGCCTACGGTGAGCCGCGCGGGGCGGTCCTTGGGGTCTGGCTGGTGGACTGTACTCACGCGACGGTGGCCTTCCCGTTCCAGTCCGCTCTGGGTACCGGACGATTTCTCGTCATGTTAACGCTATCCGGTGGGGGACGGCCGGTTGTCCACAGGCTGTGGGTTTCGCCACGGCCCCGGCACGGGGAAATCCGGCTGCCGCGCCGGGGCCGCGCAGGGCATGATCCCCCGCATGAGCGATACGGCTGAGCAGGGCGAGGAGCGGTCGGCGGCACAGCGGCTGCGCGAGCGGCGCGGGGTCGCCCAGCGGCAGGCGCGGCGGGTGCTGTCGCGCGCGGGCTGGCGGGGCTCGATCCGCGAGCGGCTGGCGCTGCTGCAGGAGGCCGCCCCGGCGGTGTACGACCTGGACGAACCGGCGGACATCTACGGCGACGGGGTCGTGGCCGCCCTGGAGGAGCGGGTCGCCGCGTTGCTCGGCACGGAGGCCGCCGCTTTCTTCCCGACCGGCACGATGGCCCAGCAGGTCGCCCTGCGCTGCTGGGCGGCCCGCACCGGCGACACCACCGTGGCCCTGCACGGTCTGGCCCACCCCGAGGTGCACGAACGGCACGCGCTGAGCCAGGTCGCCGGCCTGCGTCCGGTCCGGGTGACCAGCGAGCCCCGGCTGCCCACGGCCGGGGAGATACGCGACTTCCCCGAGCCCTTCGGGGCGCTGATGCTGGAGCTGCCCCTCAGGGACGCCGGTTTCCTGCTGCCCTCCTGGGAGGAGCTGACCGAGGTCGTGGCGGCGGCCCGGGAACGTGACGCGGTGGTGCACTTCGACGGCGCGCGCCTGTGGGAGTCGACCGTCCACTTCGGCCGGCCCCTGGACGAGATAGCCGGCCTGGCGGACAGCGTGTACGTGTCGTTCTACAAGTCCCTCGACGGTTTCGGCGGCGCCGCGCTGGCCGGCCCGAAGTCCCTGGTCGAGCAGGCGAGGACCTGGCGGCACCGGTACGGCGGGATGGTCTTCCAGCAGTTCCCGACCGCGCTGTCGGCGCTCGTCGGACTGGACCGGGAACTGCCCCGGCTGCCGGAGTACGTGCGCCACGCGCGCGTGGTCGCGGCCGCGCTGCGCGAGGGGTTCGCCGCGGCCGGCCTGCCGTGGGCGCGCGTGCACCCCGAGGTGCCGCACACCCATGAGTTCCAGGTCTGGCTGCCGTACCGGCCCGAGGTGGTGGCCGAGGCGGCGGTACGGCAGGGCGAGGAGACCTCGGTACTGCTCTTCGCGAACGGCTGGGAGGAGGCCGGGCCGGGCGTCGCGTGCACCGAGGTCACC
>Ga0308175_100003768_pt1 | contig 10553 bp, 6 predicted proteins | sample PhyCR1_3_FD_203893 | JGI IMG/M metagenome (GOLD analysis project Ga0308175, IMG submission 203893) | Soil microbial communities from UC Gill Tract Community Farm, Albany, California, United States - DLSLS.C.R1 | ecosystem: Environmental > Terrestrial > Soil > Agricultural land | place: USA...
TCGCCGTTCCACGCGAGTGCGCCCTCGAGGCCTTCTACCACCCCTTCGCTCACGAGAGCTCGGGGATGTCACTTCACGTAGCCGGAGGAAGCGAATAGAGCGTCACCCAGCCGCAAGCGTCTGCGCCGACGTCGAACGCGTCCGCTCGTTCAGACGCCTCGAAACTCTGCAGGTAGGGGGATTCGTCTACGACGTCACTACCGGCCGGCTCACTCGAATCGGCTGAGCCCGCCTGAGGCCTGCGGAACGGTCAGCTCGAAGCGGGCGCCCCGCTCGCCGAGGTCGTAGACGAGGTCTCCGCCGTGCGCACGGGCGTAGGCGCGGGCAATCGCGAGGCCGAGTCCACTGCCGACGTTCGCCGAATCGGTGCGTGCAAAGGGCTCGAACAGGCGGGAGCGCACGTCCTCGGACACGCCCGCACCGCTGTCCTCCACCGTGATCCGGAGCAGGGTGTCTCCCGCCTCCGCCGACAACATGATGGGCTCGGCGCCATACCGCACCGCGTTCGTCAGCAGGTTCGAGACAACGCGATCGAGCACGAGGGGGTCAGCGACGACCGCGAGATCGTCTGGTACGTCGAGGTCGATGCTCGTTTCGGACGACAGCACTGCCGAGACGATGTCGCCCAGAACGCTCGCCAGGACGAGCGACCTCGGCTCGACCGTGACCCCACGTGCGTCGAGGCGCGACAGGTCGAGCAGCTCTTCCAGTAGTCGTCGTAGTCGTTCGCCCTGCTCGACACCGACTCGCAACAGCTCTTTGCGTGAGCCGGCGTTCAACTGATCGTCGCGCTCGAGCAAGGTCATCAGGACGCCGTACACCGATGTGGCAGGGGTTCGCAACTCGTGCGACGCGATAGCCACGAAGTTCGCTTTCAGCTGATCGAGCTGCACCGTTTGCTGGTGGAGCCGGGCACGCTCGATCGCAAGCGCAACCCGGTCGGCGACGAGCTTCAGCAACTCGACATCCTCGGCCGTGAACCGGCGGTGAACAAGCGTCCCGACGTGGATGACACCCGACGCGTCGCCGTCGACGAGCAGCGGCACTCCGAGCATCGACTTGATCCCCTTCTCACGCAAAATCGGGTTGAGCACGTCCGCGTGATCGACGTCGGCGAGGATCACCGGGTGCCGCTCGGCGGCGATCCGACCGGCGAAGCCGCCACCGACCGGGATGCGGACACCGCGCTCGACCTCTTCCTCGATCCCAACGGCCGCCCGTGCGACCAGCTCGTTGGAGGCTTCATCGACGAGGAGCACCGCGCACGTGTCAGCTTCGAGGATGTCGCGGATGCGAGGGAGCAGTACCGCGAACAAGCCGTCGAGGTCGAGGTGGGCGAGCGCCGCATCCGTGACGGCTTGCACGTGCTCGACCCGCTTGCGCGCGTGTCGCTCCGCCTCGAAGGCCCGGGCATGCTCGATCGCGATCGCTGCGCGGTCACCGGCAAGCTGCAACAGCTCCATATCTGCCGCGTCGAACAGGCGGTGCGTCAGTACCCCCACGTGGAGAACGCCGAGGACCCGGCCACCGACGAGCAGCGGCACGCCGAGCATCGACTTGATTCCCTTCGCGTGCAGAATCGGATTGAGCACGTCGGCGTGATCGAGGTCATCGAGGACTACCGGCCGCTTGTCGGCGGCGACGCGGCCCGCAAAGCCGAGGCCGACGGGGATGCGGACGCCCTGCTCGACCTCCTCTTCGATCCCGATCGCTGCACGCGCTACGAGCTCATGCGTGTCCTCATCGAGCAGCAAGACAGCGCAGGTGTCGACACCAAGAATCTCGCGGGTGCGGAGAAGGAGCGTCGGAAGAAGGACGTCCAGATCCAGATGCGCGAGCGCCGCATCCGTGAGCGCCTGGAGCTTGCGAAGGCGGTCGGCGTCGTGGAGATCAGCGTCCATCGCCGGATTGTTACTACCGCGCAGCGCCGCAGCGATCGGCGGCGGAACTTGCCCTAACCGACGAGCAGCTTGAACCCGTGATCCCACGCCCCTCGTGCTCCGCCGACCTTGACCCACGCGATGCAGATCGCCTCGAGCTCGCGCGCACCCTCGATACCGCCGAGGTCAACCGGATCAGGCCAGCCGAAGTCGGCCAGCACGTCACCGACGACGCGCTTGGCGCCCGCGTCGTCTCCCGCGATCAGCATCGTCGGCTTTCCCTCGGCGAAGCTCGGATCGACGAAGTACGAGCTGCCGATGATGTTGAACGCCTTGACCACCTTCGCCTCGGGCAGCGCGCGCTGGACGCGCTCGCCGAGCGAGTCCTCGCCCGCAATCGCGAGCTTCGGCGGGAAGCCGCCTGAGGAGTCGAGCGGGTTCATGGCGTCGATGACGACCTTGCCGCTGAAATTGTCGGGGCCGGCTGCCGCAATAACCTCCTCCGCGGCATCTCCAAGCACCGCCAGGACGAGCAACTGCCCGTTCGCGGCCGCCTCGGCGAACGTGCCGGCTTCGACGCCGGCCCCATCGCCGGAAAGCCAGTCGCGAAGCTCGGCCTTATCCGGGTCGCGCGAACCGATCGTCACATCGTGACCACGCCCCGAGAACCCGGCCGCAAGCCGGCGTCCCACCTCACCGGTTCCCAATACGCCAACCCGACTCGACGCCAGCCGATCGTTCACCATCGCTACTCCTCTCGACTCAGCTCACCGGCAATCTACTCCCGGAAGTAGGCACACCACGGCGGTCACGCCGGGCGAGAGCGACCGGCGCCGTCGCTCGCATACGCGCCCTTGCCTGAGCGGCGCTAGAGCTTCGCGGCGATCGCCCTCGAGAGAAGACGATGCCGGCGACGGCCGAGATCGGGGCCCACCCTGAATCCGCAACTCCTTCGACGGCTTGTAGCCCGGCTAGAGATCCGCGATGATCGGGAGCCGTGCCCGACGGGTCTCGGGCGGACATCTGCAAAGGAGATCGAACGACGGCCGAGCTGGCGCAACCGTTGGTTGCCGCGCCGGAGCGCGCGGGCCGCAAGCTGCGACGCGATGTCGGCTTCGTCGGAATCCTGTTCGCGTCGTTCGGCTCGATCATCGGCGCCGGCTGGCTGTTCGGCGCCCTGTATGCCTCCTCGCTCGCGGGCCCGGCCGCGGTCATCTCCTGGGTGCTCGGCGGCGGCGCGGTGATGCTCCTCGCCTTGACGCATGCCGAGCTCGGCGGCATGTACCCGGTGGCCGGCGGCAGTGCACGGTTCCCTCGGTACGCCTTCGGGAGCCTGGTCGGCTTCACGAGTGGCTGGACTGCATTCCTCGGTTCCGTGACCGTCGGGCCGATCATGGTCCAGGCGACCCTCCTGTACACCTCGAACTACGTCTCCTCGCTCATCACCGTCTCGGGTGGCCGGCCGGTGCTAACCGCCCAGGGCTATCTCGTCGCGGTGACCCTGCTGCTGCTCTTCTGCACGATCAACGTCATGGGCGTGCGCTGGCTCGCCGAAGCCAACAAGCTTGCCGTCTGGTGGAAGCTCCTCGTCCCGGCTGTGACGGTCGTAGCGCTCGTCGCGAGCTCTTCGCACCGCGGCAACTTCAGCGCAGCAGGCGGGTTCATGCCCTTCGGGTGGAAAGGCGTGTTCCTCGCGTTGTCCTCCGGCGGGGTCATCTTCGCATGCCTCGGTTTCGAGCAAGCTGTCCAGCTCGGGGGCGAGACCCGCAACCCGAGGCGAAACATCCCGCTCGCGATCGTCGGCGCGACGATCGGCGCAATCGTCCTCTACGTCGCGCTCCAGCTCGCGTTCATCCTGGCGCTCGACCCCTCGAGTCTCTCGCACGGATGGAGCGCGGTCGCGTTCGCAGGAAAGGGGGCACACTTCGGACCATTCGCTGCGCTCGCAACGGGCCTCGGCCTGGGCTGGCTCGCGATCCTGCTCTACTCCGACGCGATCGTCTCGCCCGGCGGTACCGGCCTCCTCTATACCGGCGCGAGCGCCCGTCTCACCTTCGCGCTCGCTCGAGCCGGCTCGATCCCGGCGGCCTTCGCTCGCCTCACGCCGCGCGGAACGCCGCTCTTCGCGATCGCGTTCTCCTTCCTCTGCGGCCTCGTCATCTTCCTCCCGTTCCCCAGCTGGCAGCAGCTCGTCGGCTTCATCTCGGGGGCGGCCGTGATCACGTATGCGATGGCGCCGCTCGCGCTCGGAGCGCTCAGGCGACAGGACCCTGTGCGGCCACGTCCGCTCCGGCTTCCGGCCGCGTCGCTCCTGGCACCCGGAGCATTCGTCGTCGCGAACGAGATCCTGCTCTTCACCGGCTGGGCCGTGGTCTGGAAGCTGATCGCCGCGATCCTGATCGGCTTCGCGCTCCTCAGCCTGTCGAATGCCACCGATGCGAGCGAGGGGACGGTGTCGCTCGACTGGCGAAGCGCCGCATGGCTTTGGCCGTACCTGCTCGGCATGGCTGCGATCTCGTATCTCAGCTCGTTCGACACGAGAACGCCTAGCTCGATCCCGCTGGTCGGACTCCATGGTCCTCGCAACGAGCTCAGATTCGGCTGGGACATTCTCGCCGTCGCGCTCCTCAGCCTCGCGGTGTACGCCTTTGCCATCCGGAGCCGGCTCCCCGACGGGCGGGCGCTCGACTACATCGGTGATCCGACGGGGGAGGAGCCGGAAGCCTCAAGTCCTGCGAACCCGAAGATCCGCAGGACTTGACGGAGGCAACCCTGCCGGCTCGAGCCCGCCTCAGCTGACCAAGGCTGCTCTCGCCCCCGCGCGGTAGCTCCGGGAGCGGGCGGCGAACATCAGCCCGCCTGCGGCGAGCAGTGCGCCCCCGAACAGGGTCAGACCGATCGCGACCCACAGGAGCGCCGGGACTTTGACGCCGACCCCGACCGTCGCGGCGACGCCGCGCGAGCCGTCGGCATTCATCACGACGATCGACCAGGTGCCCGAACGCAGCGTCCACTTCAGCGGGCTGCTGGTACCGGAGGCCGCTGCTGCCCAGAACGGTTCGCCTGCAGGCGCACCGGGGTCGACCGTGCCCTTCTGGTCGACGTAGGTGACCTGGAATGGATCGAAGCCGAGATCGGTCGCTTCGGTGTGCTCGACCCGGGCAAGGTAGGCGTCCACGGTGGCTCTCGGCGCGATGCCGACGAACAACGGCTTGTCGCCGGCTACGTCGAGCCGAACCTTGCCTGCGAGCCACGTCGGAACGTAGCTGCCGACCTTGATGCTCTCGGTCGCAATCGCCCGCGTGTGGGTCCGGTAGCTGTGCGAGTTCGCGGAGAAGTACCCGTTGTCTCCACGCTTCGAGGTGTCCGCCCAGATTCCCGTTACGCCCGCTGCGACCACGACCGCGCCGAGCACGACGGCGAGCCATGCTCCGATCGTGAGGCCGGTGCGCTTCTTCGGATGTGCTTCGGCTTGCATTCGTACTCCCTTCGTCGTGACCCCCGGCCCTTGCAGGGCCGGGGGTCCGGGCGTGTGGTCTATGCAGAGACGGGCGTGGGCGCGACGTCCGGCGCCGACTCCGACTCGGAGTGCTCGAGACGCGGAAGCCAAGCGAGCCACGCCGGCAGGTACCAGTTCCGCTCGCCGAGCAGCTTCATCGTCGCCGGCAGCAGTACGCCGCGGACGAGCGTGGCGTCGATCAGGATCGCGACCGCGAGCCCGACGCCGAACTGCTTGAAGATCAGCATCGAGAGGGTGGCGAAGATCGAGAAGACGGCGACCATGACGACCGCCGCACTCGTGACGACGCCGGCAGTGGACTTGATCCCGTGCGCGATCGCCTCGTCCATGCTCGCACCGCGATCGAACGTCTCCCGGATCCGGCTGACGATGAAGACGTGGTAGTCCATCGACAGCCCGAACAGGATCACGAACAGCAGCAGCGGCGTCACGGGGTCGATCCCGGCGGTGGAGCTGAAGCCGAGCAGGCCCTTGCCGATGCCGTGCTGGAAGACGAGCACGAGCACGCCGTAGGCGGAGGCGACCGAAAGGAGGTTCAGCACGATCGCCTTGATCGCAACGACGATCGAGCGGAACGCGACCAGCATCAGCACGAACGCGAGCAGCAGGACGAAGGCGACGACGAGCGGCAGCTTCGATCTCAGCTGATCCTTCTGGTCCTGCCATTCGGCCGTGAGCCCGGTGACGCCCGACTGGACGTTCGGGAGCGCACCGACGGTCCGGGGAAGCACGTCCTGGCGCAGGGCGGCCAGGCTGGCGTTCGACTGCGCGTCTGTGCCCTTCCCGAGGATCGGAACGGTGATGTTCGCGATCGTGTGGTTGCTGTTCGTGTCGACGGTGATCGGTCCGCGCGCCTGGCCGGTGGCGAGTGCCGCCACCTTCAGCCGCCCGATCGCCCGGCGGACAGCCGGGGCACTGATGTCCGGCGCCTGGACCACGACGTACGCCGGCAACGCCGCACCCGGGAACGCTTGCTGCATGCGGTTGTAGGTCTTCACCACGTCGAGCGACTTGGGGAACGTGTCCGGCCCGGGTGTCGCCATCCGCAGCTGGAGCGCCGGGGCGGCAAGTGCCAGCAGCAGTCCGCCCGCGATCACCGCGGAGAGCAGCGGCCGACGGAGGACGCGGTCGACGATCGCTCCCCAGACGCGGCCTTCGCCGTTGTCGCGGCGCAGACGGCCGACGAGCGGAACGTGCAGCCGGTCGACGCGGTCGCCGAGCTTCGAGAGCAGCGCGGGGAGAACGGTCAACGAGCCGACCATCGCGAAGGCGACGACGATCATCGTCGCGTACCCGAAGGAGGCGAACGTGGAGTCGCCGGTCAGGAACAAGCCGGCCATCGCCACCATGACGGTCAGGCCGGAGATGAGCACCGAGCGGCCGGAGGTGGCGGCTGCGGCCTCGAGCGCGGCTTGCTCGCTGCGCCCCGCGGCCCGTTCCTCGCGTTCACGCCGGAGGTAGAACATCGAGTAGTCGACCCCGACCGCGAGCCCGACCAGGAGCACGACGGCGAACGCTTCGGGGGCAATCGGGAGCAGGTGGCTCGGCAGAGCCGCAACGCCGAACGTCGCGAACACCGCCGTAAGCGCCAGCAGCAGCGGGATGCCCGCGGCCACGAGCGCGCCGAAGGCGATGACGAGGATGATCAGCGTGAGCGGAACGGAGAACACCCCTGCGCTCTTCAGGTCGTGAGCGAAAGCGGTGTCGACCGCCTTGGCCGCGCTCGCACCGCCGAACTCTCCGACGAAGAAGCCCGGATGGGCGCGTTGCGCATCGGCGACGCTCTCGAGGATCGGGTCGAGCTTGTCCGTCGCCTTGGTGCTGTCGCCGCGGATCTCGAACTCGACGAGCGCGGCCCGACCGCCATTTGCGACCTGGCCTGCGTTGGCCGGATCGAGCGGCGAGCGGATGTTCTGCACGGCAAGCACCGTGGCCAGGCGGGCCACGACGTCCTTGACGGCGGCATCGAAGGCCGGCGTGCCCGCTCGAGCGGAACGGCTCTGGATGAGCACGCTTTCACTGGCAGGCACCTTGAACCCGGCATCGAGGATCCTGTCCATGCGGCCCGACTCACCGGGGCCGGCCTTGGTCGGGTCGGCCTGCTTCGTGCCGACCTGGCTGCCGACGGCGAACGCAAGCAGCACAAGCGCAAGCCAGCCGAAGGTGGCGGTCTTCCAGTGGGCCGCGCTCCAGCTGCCCAGGCGGGCCGGCAGGTTGCGGCGACTGCTGTGGTTGGTGCGGAACATGACGGTTCTCCTTTCGGCCGATCGATTTCGGCCGTCGTCGGGCGGCACGGGCGAAGTGGTGGTCATGGGATGTCGACCTCGCTCACGCTCGTTGCTGTGGTGCGATCGGCGACGTAGGCGGGCAGCAGCCCGAGCGCGTCGTGCTCGGTCGCGGCTTCGACCGTCCACCAGATCGCGTGTCCACCGGAGCGGCACGAGGCGAGAGTGGAACGGTGGCGAAGTGGGCTTTCGTGCCCCTTGAAGGAGGCAAAGACGACACCGCACTCGTGCGGTGAGTGGTGGTGCTGCAGCAAGTAGTGGGCCATGCAGCGAGATTGCCGCCGCGCTACGGCCCCGACATCGGGGCGCCACCCTGATTTCAGGTTCCAGCGACCCTGATCTACGCTGGTTCGAGAAGGAGATGGCCCTGCTTACCCAGCAGCTCGTGGGACGTGGCGAGGAACTCGGTTCGTTCGAGCAGCTCCTCGCAGAGGTCGACAGCGGCGACACCGCTGCGGTCGAGCTCGTCGGCGAGCCCGGGATCGGGAAGAGCCGCCTACTCTCGGAGTTCGCCGGTCGCGCCGATTCGCAGGGCCGGCTCGTCCTTGCGGGGTCGGCGTCGGAGCTCGAGCGGGACCTGCCGTTCGCGGTCTTCGTCGATGCACTCGACGAGTACTTGCGCGGCCTCGACCCGAGTCGCCTGCAGCCTCTGGACGAGGACGTATTGACAGAGCTCGCGCAGGTCTTCCCCTCGATGTCCGGGCTCGCGACCACGGACGCCGTCGCACTGCAACACGAGCGCTACCGCGCGCACAGAGCGGTGCGTGCGCTCTTCGAGCTTCTCGCGACGACGAGGCCCCTCGTGCTCCTGCTCGACGACTTCCACTGGGCGGATTCGGCGTCGATCGAGTTGCTCGGCGCGTTGCTGCGCCGACCGCCGGCCGCACCCGTGCTCATTGCCGTCGCAGTTCGCCCGCGCCAAATGCCCGAGCGTCTCGCAGCTGCGCTCGAGCGAGCGCATCGCGCTGCCGCGCTCACGCGCGTGGAGCTCGGCGCATTGACGCCGGTCGAGGCCCGGGAGCTGGTGGGGGAAAAGGTCGAGGCCCTCTTCGAGGAGAGCGGCGGCAATCCGTTCTATCTCGAGCAGCTGTCCCGGTCGCTCACCGGCGACCGCGCTTCGAGCCAGGGTCCCGAGGTCGCACTGACAGGTATCGACGTCCCGTCCGCCGTCGCCGCCTCGCTGAACGAAGAGCTCGCACTCCTGTCGGGGAGCGCGCGCCGCGTGCTGGCCGGAGCGGCGGTTGCAGGCGATCCATTCGAGCCCGAGCTGGCCGCCGCGGCAGCCGATGCGTCCGAGGCCGAGGCGATGGACGCGGTCGACGAGCTTCTGCAGCTCGATCTCGTCCGTGACACCAACGTGCCCCGGCGCTTCCGCTTCCGCCACCCGCTTGTCCGGCGCGCGGTGTACGAGACAACGCCCGCCGGTTGGCGGCTTGGGGCGCACGAGCGGTGCGCGCAAGCACTTGCGAGTCGAGGTGCCACGGCAGCCTCGCGCGCACACCACGTCCAGCGCTCCGCGCGCCAGGGCGACGCCGACGCCGTCGCCGTGTTGCGCGAGGCCGGCGAGAACGCCGTCCGCCTGGCACCGGCAAGCGCCGCACAATGGTTTGCAGACGCGCTGCGCCTCCTCCCCCACGCCGCCGTCGAGGAGCGCATCGAGCTCCTGCATGAGCGTTCGGGGGCGCTGACGGCTGCCGGCCGCTTCGCCGACAGCCACGCTGCGCTCCTGGAAGCGCTCACGATCGTCCCTGAGGGCTCCCATGTGCTACGCGCGGAGCTCTCGCGCGCGTGTGCGACGGTCGAGAGTCTGCTGGGGCGACATGAGCAAGCCGGTTCCCGCCTCGCGGGCGCCCTCGAGGGCCTGCCCGACCAAGGCTCACCGGAAGCGGTAGCGCTCATGACCGAGCTCGCCGTGAACCTCGTCTGGCGCGCGCGCTACGAGGAGATGCACCAGTGGGCCGAGCGCGCGGTCATTGCCGCAAGACAGCTCGGAGATGCGCCTCTGATTGCGGCCGCTCTCGCACTCGGCGCGCTCGCGAATTCGATGATGGGATCGGCCGAGCGAGCCGAAGCCGAGCATCGAGAGGCGACGACCATCGTCGACTCGCTCTCGGACGACGAGCTCGCCCGCCACCTCGAGGCGGCCACGAGGCTCGCGGGGGTGGAGCTCTATCTAGGCCGGTACGCCGACGGAGAGGTGCACGCCGCACGCGCACTGGCAGTGGCGCGGGCGAGCGGCCAGGGCGAGCTCGTGCTCGTGCTGGTCGCAACTCTCGGCGGGCTCTGGCGCCTGCGCGGCAAGCTCGCCGAGGCCGGCGAGCTGCTCGATGGTGGCATCGAGGCGGCGCGTGTGCTGGGCAATACGCACGCCCTGGTCTGGACCCTCCTCGGCCGCTCCGCGGCGGCATTGCACGCAGGTGACGTGGAGCTCGCGCTCGCCGCGTCGCATGAGGCCTTCGACCTCAGGACAGATCTCGACGAGGGTTTCCACTCGGCCGAGGCAGCGGTGGATCTGGCCCGTGCACTTCTCGAGTCGGGTGAGCCCCAGCGGGCGGTGGAGCTGCTGGTCGGCTCCGCGGGCGGCGAGGAGCTGGTGCTGATCGCCGGCGGCCCGAGAGCCCACTATCTCGAGTCGCTCGCGCGGTGCTGGCTCGCGCTCGACCGCCCTGCCGACGCGAGACGTGCAGCTGACGCCGCCGAGGCTTGGGCCTCGGCGCTACAGCTCCCGATCGCTTTCGCCTGGGCCAACCGAGCGGCGGCGGCCGTCGACCTGTATGTCGGGGATGCCGCGGGAGCAGCTGAGCGGGCCCTCGCGGCGGCGGCTGCCGCCGACGAGGTGGGAGCGCCTGTCGAGGCAGCGCTCTCGCG
>Ga0308175_100003769_pt1 | contig 10552 bp, 13 predicted proteins | sample PhyCR1_3_FD_203893 | JGI IMG/M metagenome (GOLD analysis project Ga0308175, IMG submission 203893) | Soil microbial communities from UC Gill Tract Community Farm, Albany, California, United States - DLSLS.C.R1 | ecosystem: Environmental > Terrestrial > Soil > Agricultural land | place: USA...
CCCTCGTCCATATTTAGCGCCAACTCCGCGGCCTCACTCTTCCCTGCCCCAGCCACCGCCACCCGGCGATTCGATCCGCAACACATCGCCCTTCTCCACTTCCAGCCGCACCTTCGCCGAAACCGCTGTCTCCTGCCCCTCCCTGACGAGCGCATTGCGTCCCGGCGAGCCCTCACCCCCGCCCGCCAGCCCCCACGGCCCTCGCTCCCGCCGGTCGGACAAGATCGTCACCTCGGCCGATTCCAGGAATTCGAACTCCCGCGCAATCCCGTCCCCTCCCCGATGCAACCCCGGTCCGCCCGACCCCCGCCGAACCCGATACGACTTCACCCGGACCGGATACTCATGCTCGAACGCCTCCACCGGCGAGTTCCAGCTGTTGGTCATATGCGAATGCGTCGCCGACCGCCCCGACGCCTTTCCGGAAGCGCCCATTCCCCCGGCAATCGTCTCGTACCACGCGAACGGCCTCTGCCGCAGCACGTCCCATCCGCCAAAGCTCACGTTGTTCATCGTCCCCGAACTCGCCGCGGCGATCCGCTCCGGCAGCGCCTGCGCCAGCGCGCCGAGCACGGCATCCGTGATCCGCTGTGACGTCTCGACATTCCCGGCCGCCATCGCAGCCGGCGGCGCCGCGTTCACTACACTCCGCTCCGGTGCGATCACGCGAATCGGCCGCATCAGCCCCGCGTTGTACGGCGCCTCCGCCCGGATCAAGCAACGGAAGCAATACATCACGGCAGATACCGCGATCGCGTAATTCGCGTTCACGGAGCCGGCGCATTGCGGGCTCGATCCCGTGAAATCCACCTCAGCCTGCTCACCTCTAATCCGCAGCGTCACCGCGATTCGCACCGGGTCCGCGCTGATCCCGTCGTTGTCCAGGTAGTCCTCAAACCGGTACTCGCCATCCGGAATGTCGCTCAACATGGCGCGCGTCAGCCGCTCCGTGTAGTTCATCAGCTGCGCGGCATTGCGCCGCACCCGCCCCGCGTCATATCGCGCCACAACGTCGCGCAGCCGCTCCTCTCCCCGCCGGTTCGCCATTACCTGCGCCAGCAGATCGCCTCGCCGCTCCTCTGGCGTTCGCACGTTCGCCAGGATCATGTCCATCGCGTCCTGCTGCGCCTTGCCGCCGCGCATCAGAAATATCGGAGGAATCCGCAGGCCCTCCTGGTAAATCTCTCTTGCGAGCGGCATCGATCCCGGAGTCATTCCTCCCACGTCCGAATGATGCGCGCGGCTTGCCACGTAAAAATCGGGCCTCGGATTGCTGGCGCCAAAGATCGCGGAGACTGCGGTTATGTCCGGCAGATGCGTGCCCCCGCGGAAAGGATCGTTCACGATCACCACATCGCCCCGCCCGATCCGCCGCGCCTCGATCGCCGCCCGGACCGAAAGCGGCATCGCCCCCAGATGCACCGGCATGTGATCGCCCATCGCGATCGTTTCGCCGTTCGCATCATACACGGCGCACGAATAGTCCCTGCGTTCTTTGATATTGACGCTGAAGGCCGTTCGCCGCAACACGGTCCCCATTTCCTCCGCAATGGAAGCGAAGATGTTCCGGAAAACTTCAAGATCGCCCGCGTGGTCCCGGCGCTTCACTGCGGTTCTTTGGGTTCAGCGCTACCCGGCGCAGCCTCAGGCGGGGCAACCTCTTTGGGCTCAGACGACTTGCAGGTCGCGGCGCTCACCGCGAACGTCGCAACTGTGGACCACTTCCCGCCTGCCCTCTGCTCAATTCGGTACACATCCTTGCCCGCGGCAATTCGATATTCCGGATCCACAGCCGGCGTGCCCGGCATTTTAGGCGCAGCATCGGTGGCCGATCGAATGGACCAGGAATCGCCCCCCGTATCGGACTCATATCTCTTGTACCGTCCACCCTCCGCGCCCTTGCCGCCATCCACCAGCAGTTGCCCATGCTGCGGCGAATCGAACACAAATCGTTGAATCGAGCCCGGCCCCCCCTCATCCGTAACCGCGCGATTCCGCCAGCTCTCGCCGCCATCGCTCGTAATCAGGAAAAACGGATCGCGCGCCAGCGGATACACGGTTTCTCCCGATGTCCACCCACGCTGGGCGTCATAAAACTGAAACTGATCGAGCGCCGCTCCGCGCACGCGCGGCGCCGGCTCCTTCCACGTCAACCCGCCATCGTCGCTGGCAAGCAGTATCGAAGAGAGAGTGGCCGATTGTGCATGCAGATCGCCCGCGAGAAAGAGTTTCTTGCCGGCTGCGGCGACCGTATTCAGTTCAAGATAGATCGAGCACGGGTCGTCATCTGCGCACGCGAGCCCGGCCCAATCAAGGTTTTCAGAAGTGCAGGCGAACGGGACCCGTATTGGCTGACCATCATTGCGTAGAATCGCGGTTTCCTGGGCGAGAAGCGTGAACGGAATCGCAAAGCAGTACGCGGCGATTTGCGCTCTTCGCATCGCCTGGATTTTAACAGCCTGCCAATTGCACTCGGGCCTCCGGATGCGCGGGCAGGAGGGCACGCAGGAAATGACGATGTCGGGTCGCTGTATTTTGGGGGTAAAGCGCCGCGCCCGAAGGTTAACGGCGCCGATGTCGAACGGGATGCGCTCCCGGACGGGCGAGCGCGTTTACTCGTTCTGTTCCGGTGGATGATCTGTCAGGTCTGTCGAAGGCGTCTGATCGTCGTTCTGGTCGGCAGATGTTTGCGTTCCCAGCTTGCGGAGTTGACGACGCGCCTCTTTCTCCTGACGCTTCTCAGCGCGCTTCTGCTCTTTTAAGCGCTTGTTGTAAGTTGTTCGCCCGCGTCCGGGCATAGTCGCTTTACCAGCGCGCCCCGCGGCCGCGATTGCCGCCGCCGCCGCCGAAACCGCCGCTCCGTCCGCTCCGCTCTGTCTTCGGACGTGCTTCGTTTACATTCATCGCGCGACCATTCAGTTCCGTTCCGTTCAAGCGTGCAATCGCGGTCTCTGCCTCGCGGCGGTCCGTCATTTCAACAAATGCGAATCCACGGGCCTGTCCCGTTTCGCGATCTGTGACAATGTTTACGCGTTCCACGGCGCCGTACTGGCTGAACGCCGCGATAAGATCGTCCTGCGTTGTCTGAAAACTGAGATTTCCAACGAAAAGATTCGTCATTCTAATTCCTGTCCTGTTATCGAAATATTGACTCTGCTATGTCGGCTCTTAACCAGGACCGGTGACGGCAACAGGGAAGGAGACGGCCACAAGACCAAAGACACACTAACTGTACCACGTCACCGCGCTGGGATTCTTCCGGCCGCTTCCATTAACGCCCGCAGCTTCGCCTCGAGCAGGCGCTTGTCCGCTTCGCTGCGATCCTGTTCCGCGAGCGCAAGCTTCACCATCGCTGCAACCTTGCTGACCTGCTCGAGCGCCAGAGTTCGTTCCGGCTCTTTTCCATGCTTTCCCTCGCCAGCGGCCAGTTGAACCGCAGCGAACGCGGCGTCCAGTTCCGGCTTCAGATTACCCATTCCGGAGCCGTCATTGCGCGTATTGGGTTTCATGCCATGTCTGACTGTACCAGGAAAGGGGCCCCCTTGTCCGGCCATTGCGCCGCAAAGTGTTATCCTCAATAAGTCTTTCTGCTCCGCAAAGCTGAGCGACCGCCCTTTTTCCTTCTCCAGCCCGCGTGGTTTGGGTTCCAGAGCAGTCCGATAAAGACCGTCTGGAGAATGGAATGAACTTCCACAGAGATATACCCGCGGGCGGTCTGAGCGTCCGCCCGGACATCATCGCCAAAGTCGGTGCGGAATTTGATCGTCTGGCGAGACTCGTGGCGTCCGGAGCCGGCGGATTTCGCGGATTTCAGCCCGATGAGCTGAACGCTCTCACCGCCATTCTCCGGGAAAAGAAAAACGAATTTCTGGCCGGCATGCCGGACGGTTCATGGTTCGAATACTGGAACGCGAATGACCGCGTTCATGAGGCTTTTCGGAACGATGCCCGCGCCAAAGCCATATACGACACGAGGCAGGCGCGAAAACCCGGAGGTCCCATGCCAATGCGTTACATCGGTTTCAGGGATGAGGCGGAATGCCGTGTCTTTCGTTTCAGCACACTCCCTGGGGATGAGACGGCGGACGTGCGCCGCGTCCACGTTCCCTTGCGTTATTTCATGCGAGACGGCCTCTCCCTTCAGGAAGGTCCGGCATTTGTCGCGCGCCTCATTGAGCGCGAGCAAACCGCCGATTACCAGGCCACTCGTGAGGACGTCGAGCAATTCCGCACCGAGCTAAAGCCCGGAGTTGCCAAAAAGTAATCGCCGGGCCGCGACGGCCTGCTCATTCGCGCCCCGATTCAGGGCGTCGCCTGCCGATTCGTTGGCCCAGGTTGTGCATGCCGAATCCCCTGCCATTCCTCGCGTCTCCCTCAGAATCCTCTGTTAAACTACGGCCCATCGGATCGCCGCCGCTGCGGCTCGCATGAGCCGTGGAGCGGAAGGTCGTACAGAGGGTGACTGTGAGTACAAGTCGACGGAAGTTCCTTACCGGCGCAGGAGCCGTCGCCGCAGGTAGCCAGATGAGTGGACAGGATCACGATCATCAGCACGAACATCAGGCAGTCCCCAATGATCCGACTCTCCGGGTCAAATCGATCGAATCACTTCTGGTCGAGAAAGGCCTCGTCGATCCGGCCGCCCTTGACGCAGTGATCGACACGTATGAGCACAAGGTCGGGCCGCATAATGGCGCTCGCGTAATCGCCCGCTCCTGGGTTGACCCTGCCTACAGAAAGCGTCTTCTTGAAGACGCCCCCGCCGCTATCGCCGAAATCTCCGGACTTCAGCCGTCGCAGGGCGAACACATCATGGCCGTCGAGAACGGTCCGAAGGTACACAACCTGATCGTCTGTACTCTTTGCTCCTGCTACCCGTACACTCTCATCGGCCTGCCCCCGGTCTGGTACAAATCCACCGCATATCGCTCGCGCGCAGTAATCGATCCGCGAGGCGTGCTTCGGGAGTTCGGTGTTGAAATTCCGGAAGATGTCGAGGTTCGTGTCTGGGACAGCACGGCTGAACTTCGCTATCTCGTCATCCCGGAACGTCCCGCGGGTACCGAAAAAATGAGCGAGGACGAACTGGCGAATCTCGTCACCCGGAATTCCATGGTCGGCGCAGCCAAAGTCTCTCCGCCTTCTGCGGGAGGCCGCGAATGAACGGCGTCCACGATATGGGCGGGATGCAGGATATGGGTCCCATCCGGCATGAAACGAATGAACCGGTTTTCCATGCGCAATGGGAAGCTCGCGTTTATGCGCTCAACCGCGCAATGAGAGCGTGGGGCAAAGTCAATCTGGACACATGGCGCCACGATATCGAACTCCTGCCGCCGGCCGATTATCTGCGCATGACCTATTACGAAAAGTGGCTGGCAGTTCTCGAAAAGCAGCTCGTTCAATACGGATTCGTCACCAAAGAGGAGCTGGAGAGCGGGAAACCGGCGGGATCAACCGCCGGATCAAGGAATGCCAAACCAGCCCTGACGGTCGAACACGCCAGGCAAATCACGCGCTCCATTCCCTCGAGCTACGATCCGGCAATTCATCCTGCTTTTGCGGCTGGCGATCGGGTACGTGCCCGAAACATGAATCCAGTCGGGCACACTCGCCTGCCGCGTTATGCCCGTGGCAAAACCGGCGTCGTTTCTCTCGATCACGGCGTCTACACCTTCCCGGACACAAACTCCAAAAATCAGGGGCAGCACCGCCAGCACGTATATTCAGTGCGCTTCACCGCTCGCGAACTTTGGGGCGATCAGAGTTCGCCTCTCGACACCGTTCACCTGGATCTCTTTGAGGATTACCTCGAGCATGCCTGAGCTGACCGAATTGCCCCGCCTCCCGCGCGACGAAGAAGGTCCCGTATTCGCCGAACCATGGCAGGCCCAGGCCTTTGCGCTTGCCGTCAAGCTCTCCGAACAGGGCCACTTCACATGGAAAGAGTGGGCCGCCGCCCTGGCTGCGGAATTGAAGAGCGCCGAAGAGCGCGGCGAGCCGGACGACGGGACGCGCTATTACGAACACTGGCTGGCAGCGCTCGAGAAGCTCGTTATGTCCAGGGGGCTCACCGATGAGGCTGCGTTGAAGCAACGCAAGGAAGATTGGGCCGATGCTTACCGGCATACGCCCCACGGCAAGCCGGTCATCCTGAAACGCGAGCCGACCGCCGGCTGAGGCGCATGTCCGATCCTTTGCGCACCGATAGCCCGCTCCAGGCGGTCACCCGCGCCGACGGAGCTGCCAAAGAGATTCGCATCCAGGATGGTCATCTGTTCGTCTGCTTCGGCTGCTGCTGCGGTCGAACCGAAAAGGGCTTTCCGCCTCTGCCGCTCGAGGAATTCAAAACTCAATGGAAGGCGCGTGGTATCCGCCGCCGCTTCCACCTCACGATTTCCGGATGCCTGGGACCCTGTCCTCTCGCCAACGTCGTCCTGATCCTTTTTCGAAACCGATCCGTGTGGCTGCACTCCATCAACAGCGCCGACGACGTCTCCCGTATTTACTGCTACATCGAAGAAATGCTGCGCGCGGAACAATACCTCGATCCGCCTCCCGAACTGGAGCGCCGCAGTTTCGAGCGCTATATTGAATGACCACGGAGCCACCGCGATGCAATTTCAGGAAACCGCCGCCAGAGAAAATGTTCGAGTTGAATCCCTTACTGTCCGATGGCCTGCCCTCGCTCTCATTCTGATGGGCGCTGCCATCGTTTACTGCCTCGGCTTCTCAGATCTCCCCCGGGCCCATGCGGCGACTCATGACACCCGCCACGCATCCGGGTTTCCCTGTCATTGACGGAAAGCCGCGAAGTGCCTGAATTTCGCAAACTGGCTCTCGTTTCCATTCTGTCCGGCGCGATGGCTGGTCTCGTATGGTTCGCCGTCCAGTACGTCGCGGTCGTTCCTCTCATCCAGAAAGCGGAAGTCTTCGAGCCTTCGGATCACCACACCGACGAAAACTGGCATCCGGAAAACGGCTGGGAGCGCAACGCGATCACCGCCGCGTCTACCGTCCTCACTGCCATCGGGCTTGCCGCCGTGCTCTTCGGAATCATTCACGCGCTCGGGCGAAAATTGAATGCCCGCCGCGGCGTGCTATGGGGCATTGCCGGCTTCCTCTGTCTGAATGTCGCCCCGGCGATCGGCCTCCCGCCCAGACCGCCCGGCATCATCCAAGCCGATGTTGCTGGCAGGCAACTTTGGTGGCTGGCGACCGTCCTCCTTACCGCCGTGGGGCTCTGGCTGTTCACAGGCCAGCCGCGCCCGCGCCGGTTCCACAAACTTGCCGGGATAGCCGCTATCCTGCTGCCCCACATCGCGGGGGCGCCGTCTGCAACCGGCCAGACTCTTGTTCCATCGCGGCTGATCACGGAGTTTGCGGTGGCATCTCTGTTCGCGGCGGCCGTATTCTGGATCACTCTCGGATTTCTCGGCGGCTTCTTCCTGAATACTCTCGGGAAGGCCACGGCTGACGTCGTTGCGAAGCCGTGAAATACACCCGCTGTTAAAATTCTGAACGTGATCGACTCCGCGCAGCAAAAACGCGCCGACCCCGCCATCAGCAGACCATCTGCGCGAATCCGTTCGATCCAGCGCTGGTCCGTCGTCCTCCTGATCGCTGGCGGCGCCCTGAATTATGTGGATCGAGCCACCTTGTCCGTTGCCAACGGACTGATTCAGCATGACCTCGGAATTCCGGTCGCGAAGATGGGCGTGCTGCTCTCTGCGTTTCTCTGGGCTTATGCATTCTCCCAATTGCCCGTAGGCGGCCTGATCGATCGCTTCGGCCCGCGCCGGCTTCTCGGACTCGGCCTTTTCTGCTGGTCATTGGCGCAGGCGGCCGGCGGACTCGTGAAAGATTTCGGCACGTTCATCGTGGCGAGACTCGCCCTCGGCATAGGCGAAGCGCCCTTGTTTCCCGGTGGAGCACGAGTAGTGCGGGACTGGTTCGGTCTTCGCGAACGCGGCTTTGCCACCGGCCTGCTGCAATCCGCTTCTTCTCTCGGCAACTTCATCGCCGTCCCGCTGCTCACGTTTCTCATGCTCACGCTGAGCTGGCGCTGGATGTTCGTCATCGTCGGCTCTGTGGGCGTCATCCTTGCCCTTGTTTGGTGGCGCGTTCATCGCGACCCGGCGGAAGTTCAACTTACCGCGGAGGAAATCCGCTACCTCACCGAGGGCGACGAAAACACCACCACGCGCCCCCCGTCATTCGCCGAGTGGAGAAGGCTCTTCGCTCACAGAACCACCTGGGGCATGATTGCCGGCTTCTTCGGCACGATCTACACGCTTTGGCTGTATACGAGCTGGCTGCCGTACTATCTCGAGCACGAACGCCACATGAGCGTCGCGCGCGTAGGAATTGTGGCGGCGATCCCCTATTTCTTCGGCTGTGTCGGCGCGGTGGTCGGCGGGTGGCTCTGCGATTACCTCACGAGGAACGGATGGACGCCAATGGGTAGCCGCAAACTCCTCATGACCTGTGCTCTCCTCGGCATTGCGGTCTGTACGGTCGGAACGGTTCTGGCGGAATCAAATACTCTCGCGCTCGCGCTCATTTCCGTCTCTCTCTTTCTCATCTATATTGCGAGCGCCGCCGCATGGGCTACGGTGCCTGTCGCCGCACCCAGCCAGTACACAGCATCGCTCGGCTCCATGCAAAACTTCGGCGGCTATCTGGGCGGCGCGCTTGCCCCCACAGTCACCGGCTTCATGGTGGCGCGCACGGGCAGCTTTTCGCAAGCCTTGTTCCTGAGCGCCGCCGTAAGCTTATGCTCCGCCGTCGCGTACCTGCTGTTTGTCGGCCAGCCGATCCACGCTGAAGAAGCGTAACTGAATGGATGACACCGCTCGAGCCATACGAGTGCACGAGCGATCAGCGAAAAACCAGCCGCAGCAGCGCCCAACCAAGTCCCCTCATCTGGCAGGTACCTTCTTAGTTTGGGATTCCGGTATATAATTGTCGACGCGATCCGCCCTCGGGCGACGGTAAGGATACCCTCGCCCGATATCCATGCCCAACGCCCTGCCCTCGCATATCGGAAGATTTCAGGTTCGCAATCAGCTGGGACAGGGCGGCTTCGGCACGGTATATTGCGCGTTCGACCCTACCGTTCAGCGTCTCGTCGCCATCAAAGTTCTTACCGAAGCCAGTAAGGACGTCCTGAGCCGGTTTCGCAACGAAGCCTTCGTCACCGGCAATCTTCGGCACGAGAATATCGTGACGATTTATGAATTTGGCGAATTTGAGGGAAAACCCTTCCTCGCGATGGAGTATCTGGAAGGTGAAGACCTCCAGCAGATCATCGCCTCACGCAAACCTCTGACGCTGCTTCAAAAGTGCAACATCATGTTGCAGGTGGCCGAGGGGCTGTACTGCGCACATCGAAACGGGGTTGTCCACCGCGATGTCAAACCAGCCAACATCATGGTCCTGGGCGATGGCCGGGTCAAGATCATGGATTTCGGCATCGCGCGTCTCACAAGCGGCCGCGACGCGACTCGGCTTACCAGTCAGGGATCCGTCATCGGCACCCTCTTTTACATGGCGCCGGAGCAGCTTTCGGGCGGCGCAGTTGATGCGCTTTGCGACATTTTCGCGTATGGCGTAGTTTTCTATGAGTTACTTGCTGGCCGACATCCTTTTGAGGCGTCCGATGCTCATTCGCTGATGTACAAGATCGGTTTTGAGGATAGTCCGCCTTTGACAGACCTCGCGCCCGAATGTCCAAAAGCCTTGCAGACAGCCATCTCGCGTCTGATGCATAAAGACCGGGAACTTCGCTATCAGAATCTGAAGGAACTACAGCTCGATATTGAGCCGATTCGAATCGAACTTCAGCAGCAGCACGCCGCGAAGCTGCTGAAAGAGGCACAGGAGTTCCATGCGCGAAAGCAGTTGGTTCCCGCGCAGTCTCTGGTGCTCGAAGTTCTTGACCTCGATCCATCCAACCGGCTCGCGCGCTCCCTGTGGGAAGACGTGCAGAAGCAGCTGCAACAGCGTTCGCTACAACCGCGGATCGAAGCGCTCCTGAAATCCGCTGACGATCAGTTAGCCCGGAGGCGCTTCACGGAGGCGGTACAAACCCTCGACTCGGCGCTTAAGCTGGACCGGGAAAACGGCTATCTTCAGACGCGCCGCGAAGAAGCGCAGGCATTGCTCGAGCACAGCAGGCGGGCAGCCGCGCTTCTGGCTGACGCCCGTCGGGATTTCGAGCAGCGGGATCTGACATCCGCCCACAGACTCGCTACTGAGGCCCTTCGCCATGATCCGCAGAATTCCGAAGCCGGCGATACGCTCCAGATGATCGAGCGCGCGCTCGAACGGCGGGAACGTGAGCACCGCATCCAGGAGGCGATGGCCCGCGCCGAGACGCTCCTGGTCATGAACTCCTATGACCAGGCGGCTGAGGTTCTGAGGAGCATCGGCAATGCGCCGGAGTTCCCCAAAGTCGCAGAGCTGTGGGCGACGATTCAGCTCGAGAAGGCCCGATATGAGAAGCGCCAGAAGCTGCAGAGTGAAATGGCCGGGGCCACGGAACTGTTGC
>Ga0308175_100003770_pt1 | contig 10552 bp, 9 predicted proteins | sample PhyCR1_3_FD_203893 | JGI IMG/M metagenome (GOLD analysis project Ga0308175, IMG submission 203893) | Soil microbial communities from UC Gill Tract Community Farm, Albany, California, United States - DLSLS.C.R1 | ecosystem: Environmental > Terrestrial > Soil > Agricultural land | place: USA...
GGCCTTTACGTCCTCGGACGTTCCAAAAGCGGTTTGTCCGATAGCTGTCCAACAGGCCGATGAGAGTAAAATCATAAAGACGACAAGCCGCCAAACTGTATTTTTCCCGATCATATTTTTCCTCTCGTTAGTCGTTTAACCTGTAATACTGCAATTTAATGACGCGTTCGCTCTGATTGATAGCGTCGAGACAAGCGCGTTAATTTTTACTGCGAAGTGCTGATCCTCACTCTTTCGATTTTTCCCGACAACGCAAACAAAACAACCGTCCCGATCGGCGCCAGCACTCCTGCGATCACCAGAACCGGCGTGTATGAAAAATTGTCAACGATCACGCCCGTCGCGAAGGTAAAAATCATCGAGCCTATACCGGCTCCCATTCCGCCGAGGCCAGCCACCGAACCGACTGCCGACTTGGGGAAAAAATCCGAAGGCATCGTCTGGACGTTATTTATCCACACCTGAAAACCGAACAGCACAACGCTGATCATCGCGAGGGCGAACATCGCATCGGACACAAAGGCCGCAACGATACCGGCAGGCATCAGCAGTGACGAAATTCCGATGATCATTTTTCGTGCCCAATTGACTGACCGTCCGCGCCCGATAAAAAACTTGGCAAGCCAGCCGCCAAACAGACTTCCCAGACCCGCGGCAACAAAAGGAAACCATGCAAAAGCCCCGATCTCCTTTAGATCAAACCCCCGCGCATCGTAAAGGTATTTCGGAAGCCATGTGATATAAAGCCACCACACCGGATCGACCAGGAAACGAGCCAGGACGATCGCCCAGGTTTCCTTAAACTTAAGCAGGCTGAGATACGTCGGCGATTTTTCTTCCGTTGGGTCCGCCGTTTCGCCTTCTTCAATTAAAGTTTTTTCAGACGGTGTCAGCCACGGATGCTGATTACGCGAACGGTACAGAAGCAGCCATGCAGCTACCCAGATAAACCCGAGAATGCCGGTAAAAATGAAGGTCGTTTTCCAGCCGTAATTCAGCTGCAGCCAAACGATCAAAGGCGGAGCGATAATTGAGCCAAGTGCAACACCGCTGTTAAAAATGCCCTGTGCCAACGCACGCTCACGTTGTGGAAACCATTCGGCAGACACTTTTGCGGCTCCCGGAAAATTTCCGGCCTCGCCAAACCCGAGCAGAAATCGAAAAGCACTCAGACTTGCAAAACCGGAGGCGAATGCGTGGAGACAGGCTGCGACCGACCAAAGAAGAACAGAAAAAGTGAAGCCGGATTTATTGCCGACCCGGTCGTATATCTTACCCGAAGCCGCCTGGCTGATCGTGTAGGCGACCAAAAACCATGTTGTGATCGCGCCGAATTCTGTATTGCTCAACCCGAGGTCTTTCGTTATAACGGGAGCAAGCACCGAGACGGTCATCCGGTCTATGTAATTGATTACAGTGATGAAAAAAACCAGCCCGATGATGACCCATCGCACACCGACAAACTTGAAACCTGTTTCCAGGGGCTTAACCTGTTCCGAGGTGTTCTCATTTTCAGATTCGAATATGTCCATAAAAATTGTGGTCTATTCGGCCAAAACAGAGTTTTTACCTGCCGGTAAATTAAAAATAATTTCACCGGTGGTTGCGTTAATGTCGAATTTTATCGGCTGGCCATTTATCAAAATTTTGCTTGGCTTAATTGGGTTTACCAATTTAATCTCGACAGACTTTACCGAATCGATAAACCCGTTAACCTGCCCTTTGTCCGAAAAATTTAACACGCCGGAAACCGCCTCAGTCGCATAAAGTAACGCTTTGTTTTCAAAGACAACGCGGCTGCCGTTTTGCCAGATCAGTTTTTTCAAGTCACCCTGTGATGCGATCCTTAAAATAACCTTCGCTGCATCCGATGATAGATTTGCTCCCTTGCCGGCGAGGAAAACAAGGTCTTTGTCACCATTCGGCCATGCAACGTTTATCAAGTTATTTTCAGCCGACGAAACTTTGGGCAGAGCGCTTGCTTCGGCGGTAAAATATGGCTTTAGGAAATGGACGAACTCAAACTTGTCGGCGGGTGTGATTGAAGTAGTTTGCAATTGAAGACCGCGCTGCTCGGTGTCGCCTTTATCGACGCTGCCGGGCAAGCCGCGAGCCTGTATCATTTGTTGAACGACCTCGGATTTTGCATCCGTTGGAGCAACCCGAGTGACGCGCAATGCCGAACCTTCATTGATCAGATCGGCGTTGTTGCCGTTCAGTTTTATCTCGCGGTCGGCATTTAACAAAAATGTAAATTTTGCGGGTTTGTCTGTCTCAAGCTCGTCCCAGACCATAAAATAATCAGGAGCGACGTATAGAAAATTTCGCTCGAATTTTTTCAGACCCAGATCTGTGTAGTAACCGCTCGCCGCCTCGCCTCGCGCATAAAAGTAATCGGCATTTCCCCTGTATTCAGCAATCCGGATCTTGTCGAGACGGTCGTTCGGAACATCCTTGAACATTTCATAAACACCGTCCTTTTCCTGTCCTTTGCCATTAACTAAAATTGTGTTGTGATCGTCGGTTTGCTTTATTCCGAGATAGCCCGTATCACCCGTCAAGTATTTGCCGTTTGCCCAGATGATGAAGGAATTGGCGTCAGGGTGCGCGTGGCCGCCGTTCTGTCGCCAATCAGGAATTTTCGATGCTAGCTCAGATGCGTGATGCCCCTCGGGTGGAGCACATCGAAACGCAAAAGCCGTCGCATTTTTTGTCCAGTCAGACCGCCAAAAGATCGTGTCGTTGTCCTTAAAATAATATTGCAGCGGAATGTCGGAAAGCGGCGCGGCCTCCAGCGAAGCGTCGCGGTTGATGAACGCCCACATCGGCTCGCGTGTTCCCAACTTTGTTTCCGTCCGTAGAAAATCTCCGACGGTTTGCGCCTGCCGGTCGTGAAAAACGCCCGCGAGACGATAGATTATGTCGTATTCGGCATAGATCTTTTCGCGCTTGCTCGTACCGTTTCGGTTTAACGATCCGTCCCCGATATCGGCGAAATCGAACACGTTTTCCCGGTCGGGCAAAACCGAATGCATCGCGAAATATTTCATTCCCAAGAGTTTCGGCTCCATCACGTCGTAGAGATTCTCGCCGGTCGCCTTGAGATGAGCGTCGAAATAGCGAACCACCCAACGGAACGCAAAACCGAAATAATGAAAGCTTTCGTAATAGTAACCGTCGGTTCCGAACGCAGTGATCGTGCGGTCGAAAACTGCACGTGCAAGCCGCGCCCAGGCTTCGACCTCGGGACATTCGTCCATTATCGCGTACGCGGCGATCGCCAATCCGGCCATCGGTATCCACGTGTGATTTTGGGTGTATGTGTAACGCTTACCGGGTTTATATTTGAAGAAGTCGTACATCAACCGGCCTTGAGTGAGCAGCTTGTTTCTAATAGTGCTCTTCTCATCCGGCGACAACTTGTCGAACAACACGTCGTATGCAAACGCTATCGCGTAGAGCAAATGCGCAGGAGGGAGATCGACGTTTGGCTTGTTGTAGGTATATCCCCAGATTGGCATCGCACAGGCAGCGAGGGTCCATTTTTTCGCCGCCTCGAGATATTTCTCGTCGCCCTCGATCCTGTATGCAAAGCTGGTCTCGGCGATCTGAAACGCGAAGTCATATTGAGAGATGCTGCCCGGCTTTCTCGTGTCTAACCCGCTCTTGTAAAGGTCTTCGTCTTTTGGATCGGGAACCTGTCGCTTCAGAGTCTTGATATCCGCAATCGTCTGCTGCCATAATTCTTTCCCGTCCGCATGCGCCTTTTCGCGCAGTTTCGCGAGTTCCGCCTCATTAAAAAACAGTCGAGGGTGAACACCCGTTAATTCAGGCCTCAGCTTGATCGGCTGTTTTAGCAATTCCTCGAATGGAATGATGTCCTGTTTGTCCGGAACGGACTGGGCCTTTGCAATCGAAAATGAAAAAAAGGCCAGCATCACAACAACCACAACCGGCAGTCGGCGGCGGCTATGTTGTAAAAATGTGATAACGATAACAGACGGGGACATAAAATTTACCCTTAAGGGCTGAATGTTTTCAATTAGATGAAACTGTCGATTCCCGGATGATAAGCTCGCAATTCAATATCCGTTCGGTGCGTTTACGTGGTTCTTTGTCGGCGATTCGGGCCAATAGCAATTCGGCCGCAAGCTGTCCCTGCAAACGCATCGGCTGGCGAACCGTCGTTAGTGGCGGCGCGGTATGGACCGCCAACGGAATATCGTCAAACCCAACGATTGCAATATCTTTGGGGATAGATAACGCAGCTTCCTTGATGGCCGTCATCGCTCCGACGGCAGTAAAATCATTTCGCGCAAAAACGGCGGTCGGAGGATTTGGAAGGGACAACAGTCGCTTCATACCTTCGTATCCCATCCTCTCGGTCGAGTAACCCGGAACCTCTGACACAGCCTCTCGTCTGCCTGTAATCAGCCTCTCGTCTATCTCAATCTCATGAGCTTCAAGAGCGTTCAGATAGCCCTGCAATCGCTTCAGACTGCCTTTATTGTTAAGCGTCGCTCCGATAAAACCGATCCTTCGATGCCCAAGATCTATCAGGTGCCGCGTTGCCTCAAAGCCGCCCGTCAGATTATCCGCTGAAACGTAATCGACCAAATCGTGATGAAAGTCGCGGCCCACAACGATCACGGGCATATCGCCTTCGACTATTTCGCGAAGGTGTTCGTCCCCCTCGGCGTTCGAACGCGTAGCCACTATTATGCCATCTACGTTGTGGTCCACGAGAGATTCGAAAGCGGTGATGTCTTCCTTCGCGCTGTGTTCGCTGATGCAGATAAAAAGATTGTAACCACGGTCCGAAAGCACTTTGCGAACAGCGTTTGCGAGCTCGGTCGCATAAGGATTAGAGATGTCGCCGAGCACAAGACCGACCGTGTCGGTTCGCTGACGTTTCAGGTTTCGCGCCAGGCCGTTGGGCCGGTAACTCATCTCCTTTACAGCCGTCATGACCTTTTCGCGCGTTTCTTCGCTGACGTAGCCGGTTCCGTTTACAACTCTGGAAACGGTCATCGGCGCGACGCCGATTGTCGCGGCAATATCGCTGAGCGTTGCCTTTTTCCGTTTTGTCATGTCGGTCAAATAAGCGAGTGGAAAATAAGTTAACGTTAACTTAATATCACATACAAAAACTTAGCGCAAGTATTTTTTGATCAAATCAGGTAAACCTAAGAAAACAAAGCAGATAAAAGCAGCTTATTGTGTCCGCGAACAAAGAACGTCGGTCTCGCAAGATAACAGAAATTCTCGCAAGCCCGACAATTGGGTCTCGAATCTTCGGCAACAGATCTCGCATTTTGCATAGCAATTGCTCAAAACTCCTCTGCGCCGTCACAAATCTTAAAAATCATCGAAGTTGTCGAAATTGTGCCTTTTCATAAAAATCGCATCGTTTTATCGAAATCGTCGCTTTTTATAAAAGGCTCCGGGTTTCGTAAAAATCATCCATTGCCGAGCGTTGAGGCTGTGTTATAAAAATGGTCAGGAGAGGAGAGTGTAAAAAGTAAAAAGTAAAAAGTAAAAAGTGAAGAAGATGAGAAATAAAAATTGGATAGAACTGGATTTTGGAAACCCGCCGCTATCATTGGTGACTGACAAGAATGAGGATGTCTGAAAAGCAGGATTTGATCTGTGCGTTTCGGTTTTCGTTTGTGCATTTTGTGGTATTCACCTGAGAAGGTCTTGAACACGGAATTCACAGAACAGAGACACAACCGGTTCTGACATATTGTATTGTGCTTGCGGCCCTTTTTTTATCGGGCGGTTGTTTGCTTTTTTTAAATTACGGGTGTTACCATTAACTCTCGTTAAACTACGCCTTTCGTTAGCTTAACTCCGCAAAAGTAAGGTAAAATTAGGGTAATTTCATAGTTTTTGTTTTTTCGGCTATATGGGCTTTGCTACAACTGCCATCCACGCGGGCAACGAACCTGATATCGCAACCGGCGCAGTTAGTGTGCCGATATATCAGACCTCGACCTATGCACAAGAGGGCTTAGGTAAAAACAAAGGCTTCGAATACGCCCGAACGCAAAACCCGACACGGCTCGCGCTCGAAAGAAATATCTCGGCGCTGGAAAACGCCAAATTCGGCTACGCATTTGCTTCGGGCATGTCCGCGATCGACGCTACGCTCAAGCTTGTAAAAGCCGGCGATCACGTCATTCTGGGCGACAACACTTACGGCGGAACGTACCGATTGTTCAACCGCATACTGACAAGTTACGGCATAGAATTCGACCTTGCCGACACTTCGGACATTTCAAGCCTCGAAAAAGCATTCAAGACGAACACGAAAATGGTCTTTGTCGAAACGCCGACAAACCCAGTAATGACGGTCACCGATCTTCGCGCGGTGTCCGATCTTGCTCATGCAAACGGCGCTAAAGTGGTGTGCGACAACACATTTATGTCGCCCTATTTTCAAAAGCCTATTGACCTGGGCGTCGATATTGTCGTACATTCGACGACGAAATACTTAAATGGTCATTCGGACAGCGTCGGCGGCTTTGTCGCATTGAACGACGAAAAAGATGCAGAATGGATTCAGTTCGTTCAAAATAGTGTCGGGGCGATCCTGTCGCCGTTCGATTCGTTCCTGGTTTTGCGCGGGACAAAAACCCTTGCGGTGCGAATGGAGGCACACGACAAGAACGGGCGAATGGTCGCAAATTTTTTGACCGAGCACCCAAAGGTGCAAAAGGTTTATTATCCGGGTCTCGCGTCGCATCCGCAGCACGAGCTTGCGGCGCGGCAGCAGAGCGGTTTCGGCGGCATGGTATCGTTCGAGACGGGGTCGCTTGAGAATGCAAAAAAGGTGCTTGAAAGCGTCAAATTGTGTACTCTGGGAGAGAGCCTGGGAGGCGTTGAAAGCCTGATCTCGCATCCCGCGACGATGACCCACGCTTCGGTCCCTGAGACAAGTCGCGAAAAATTGGGAATAACTGACGGCCTTGTGAGAATTTCAGTTGGAATCGAGGATATTGAGGATATAATTGCTGATCTGGATCAGGCTCTGAATTAGTTCCGAGTTCTGTGTTTTGAGTTCTTGCTTCTTCAAACTCTGAACCGAAAACTTTGAAGCTCAGAACCAAATTAATATGTTAATGGTTGAAATTCATGCTACTTCACACATTGGCCGCGTCAGACGCGGAAACGAAGATAATTATCTTCTGCTCAATATAACGCGCTCTAAGGCATGGACAAGCTCCCAGGAAGCAGGCGAATTTATAATTGAATCGCAAAAGTTCGATATAGACGACAACGGCGTCGTTATTGCCGTTTCTGACGGCATGGGCGGAGCTCTTGCCGGTGAGGTCGCAAGCAAAATGGCGGTCGAATCGGTCAGCGAAAAACTGCTCGGCGACGATCTCGAGGTAACATTAACGCCTGAGGGCTATGACCACTACCTCGTCAGCAAGCTTTACAACGCCACGCTTTACGCAAATTACATGATCCACCAGCAGGGCCGCTCCGATGCCCAATATCAGGGAATGGGCGCGACCTTTACGGGAATGGGCATAACGCCGACAGCCGCCGATGTTATTCAGATCGGCGACAGCCGGGCTTACCTGGTGCGGAACGGCAAAATTTATCAGGTAACAAAGGACCAGTCGCTCGTTCAGCAATTGATCGACGCCCAGCAGATTTCACCTGAAGAAGCTGAAACCCACACGCTTAAGAATGTTATTTTGCAGGCGCTAGGAGCTCAGAACGAGATCTATCCGGTCGCGGCGCGTATCGCACCTCATCAAAATGATGTTTTTCTCCTTTGCAGCGACGGGCTTTCAAATAAAGTTAATGCGGCGAGTATGCAGCGGATCATTCTCGAAAATATCGATCATCTCGAACTTGCCTGTGCCGAGCTTATAAAAGAGGCCAACGAAAACGGCGGCGAGGACAACATCACGGTAATTTTGGCAAAGTTCAGCGGTGACAACCTGCCCGAACCGGAAGGCGACGATGTAAAGCTCGAGCTGATCGACCTCGGCGGAATCCACGACACCGCTGAGCAGGAAAACGATCAGGACACCGCGGAAATCCTATAATAAAGATAGCTTGAGATGGAGTCAGTACCACCTGCGGTAGCGGGTGGTTGAAGAATAGGTATTTTGAACGCCGATTGAGCGGATTGGTGGATGAAATCTTAAATATTTCTGATTCGCTGCTATCTGCTCAATCCGCGTTCCCAGTTTTTCCTGGCGTTGAGATTCGCAACATTAAACCACCCGCTATCGCAGGTGGTACTGACAAATCCGCAATCGATAGCCCGCTACCGCGCAGGCGGTACTGACAGATCCTCAGCTTCCTCTCCACCCTGGCAGTTCATCTCTTATCCTTCTTACGTATATCGACGAACCTTTTATCTGTACCACCTCGACCTTTTCACCTTCGACAAATTCGCTTTCGCCGTCCATTGGGTATGCAGTCCAGGTCGTGCCGTAAACCTTGACCGCGGCTTCCATTAACGCGCCTTTGCTGGCTGACGTTACCGTCCCTACCTTGCCCGGCAGAGCATCCATCCCGGTTTTTACATTATTTTCGTCATCGCCGAGCGGAAGATATTTCAAAAATATCGTCCGCGACATCGCCGTCAACGCGATCGATATAACGGCAAAAACCAAAAACTGCCAGCCGACCCCAAGCCCGAGAAAGCCGGCAAACGCCGCCGCCAAAGCTCCGATCCCGAACCAGAACAACACAAAACCCAACGTGAAGATCTCGGCGACGATCAACGCGACACCGACTATGAGCCAAATTATCCAGGCGATTTGATCCATTATTTCCCTTTACCGAATTTCGAGATAATCATAGCATAGATGCTAGATGCCGCTTGACCGGCTGCAATTTTGAAGTTGAATTTTATACGTGTTACTCTCTTAAATCGTGCTGGGGTGGCGGAATTGGTAGACGCCCAGGACTTAAAATCCTGTGTCCTTAGGGGCGTGCGGGTTCGATTCCCGCCCTCAGCACCAATTACAAACTTCTTTAATCCCAACTTCATTAAGCTTTAGAATAGAAAAGAATTTGACGAAATCAGAACCATCAACCTTTGGCGGTATCGAATTCGGCGCACTCGGGTCCTGGAGACGCATCGACGAAGAGCCTGACCTTTCAGTCGTTAAGCAAAAAGAAGGCACATGCGTCGCGGCTGTCGGCGAAATGCTGGGCAAACATTACGGCCTGGATGTTTCGCAGGACGAGATCATTGAGAATATAGGAACTTGGTCGAATGCCGAATTTTTAACCAGATATTTAAATTCAATTGAGGGCCGAAAAGAGGTAAAATGGAAAGGTGGTTTCTATGGCGAGGATGATCCGCACTTTATTAGAACTATTACCGATGAGGTAAAAGTCTGGGCGGTCATGCTAAGAGACGCTAAAGCCGTCGGCCATGCTGTGCTGGTTTATGGAACGGACAACAAAGGCCTAATTAAAATAAAAGATCCGTTCGACCAAACCAGCTACAAAATGACGGTAGATGATCTTTTAAGGTGTTGAGCGAATTTGTTTTGGTGGTGAGGAAATAATGAATGTAAAACTAAAAAATGTCGAAATTCTTTCAGAAAACGTGTTTGTAGTTACTACGGTTGTTGACGGCAAATTGCGTAAAGACAAGATAACCAGGAACGATGATATTGAACTGCAATCCTCGGGCGAAACCTTTGTATATTTCACAGCCGAAGCTCACGATTTTCACAATGTCTGGGGAAGCAGTTTAGAATTACGCAAAAAGCTAAGAGAAAGGATCAAAAATTTTGAGCTTCAACCCGCCTAACCATTAATTTATCTCTGTATAGCAGCAAGCCGACATAAATTCTACTCACTTTCTATAAGTAAAATTCCCTCTTTGGCACACTTATTGCGGATAGGAGTGTGGACTAGCTAAAGTCCTATACTATCGATGAAAAATATTATTTTAAAAGCGATTGTGCCAATGGTTTTGGTATTTGCCGTTATTCAGATTGCCAGTGCTCAAAATCGGTCTGTTCTTGCAAAAGCGGAACGCATTTCAGGCGACCAGTTTTCGTATTCGGCTCGCACCCAACGCGGAGCGCGCGTTTATTCCGTTTCGCGTCCGTCATCAGGCGAACTCAATGCTATCGATCATGGATTAAACGATCTTTTTGCAGTTGCACGAAAGAACGGTTATCGCCGTCATCTCAATTATTCCGATTACACTATCTATATAGCACGGGACGATGTGCACGGCGACACACCGGGAATCGCTGTTGGCGCGGCGCAGTATCGCGGCAGTGTCTATGACAGGGGCGGCTATATTTACGCGGCCGGTATGGTGATCGATTTTCCGTCCTCGTCATTTATCGTTGCCGAACCTAAAGGAAACTTTGACAGCATCTCGAACATCGTCCGTTACGAGGGCGAACATATTGTCTTGTTTTATAACGACCGGCAGCGGTTCGAGGAAACAAAAGACCACAGCCGCGGCGGCGGACATCCGATCCTTCAATAAACTGTTATGCCCGATTTCGTATAGGACATAAACGATTTTGTAAGCTGGCGGTCTGAGTTC
>Ga0308175_100003771_pt1 | contig 10551 bp, 14 predicted proteins | sample PhyCR1_3_FD_203893 | JGI IMG/M metagenome (GOLD analysis project Ga0308175, IMG submission 203893) | Soil microbial communities from UC Gill Tract Community Farm, Albany, California, United States - DLSLS.C.R1 | ecosystem: Environmental > Terrestrial > Soil > Agricultural land | place: USA...
AGATCGTCGCGTTCCTCTCGGAGGAGACGACGCAGACGGTGGCGCTCGTCGTCGCGAACCTCAACGCCAGCCTGGCCGCGCGCGTGCTCGCGCTGCTCGAGCCGGAGCTGCAGGTCGAGGTGGCGCTGCGCATCGCCACGATGGCCGAGACGAACCCGGACGTCATCCGCGACGTCGAGCGCGGCCTGCGCGTGAAGATGTCCTCCGTCCTCACGCAGGAGTTCTCCAGCGCGGGTGGCATCGACTCGCTGGCCGAGATCCTCAACCGCGCCGGGCGCTCGACCGAGCGCAACGTCGTGGAGGCGATCGGCGAGCGCAACAACGAGCTTGCCGACGGCATCCGTCAGCGCCTGTTCACGTTCGACGACCTGATCGTCCTGACCGACCGCGACGTCCAGCTGCTGCTGCGCGAGGTCGACCAGAAGGACTTGGCGATCGCGCTGCGCGGCGTCTCGCCCGAGCTCACCGAGAAGATGCTCGGCAACATGTCCCAGCGCGGCGCGCAGATGCTCGTCGAGGACATGGAGGCGGCGCCGCCGCAGCGCCGCCAGGTCGTCGACGAGGCGCAGTCCAAGGTCGTCGGGATCGTGCGCCGCCTCGAGGAGGCCGGCGCGATCACGATCCGTCGCGGCGCCGAGGCCGAGGAAGACGACGTCATCTGATGGCGGCCACCTGGGACCTCGCGCCGCTCGAGCGGGCGGTCGCCGCCGCGCCATCCGCATCCGACGTGCTTGCCACCGCCGAGGCGCAGGCAGCGCAGATCCGCGAGCGCGCATACGCCGAGGGCTACGCCGCCGGGCTCGAGGAGGCGCGCGACCGCACCGCGCCCGCCGCCGAGGCGCTGGCCGCAGCGGCGCGTGAGGTCGCGCTGCTGCGTGCGGATGCCGCCGACGCCGCCGAGGTGGCGGCCGTCGACCTGGCGCTGCGAATCGCAGAGCAGGCGCTCGGCGCGACCGTCGCGGCGCAGCCCGAGCGGATCCTCGACGTCGTGCGCGGCGCCCTGCGGCGCCTGATGGAACGCGAGCGCCTGCTGGTGCTGGTCAACCCGGAGGACCTCGACATGGTCCGCGCGGGAATGGATGCGCTGGTGGGCGAGCTGGGTGGCGTCGAGCACGTCGAGGTCCAGGCCGAGCGGCGCGTGCTGCGCGGCGGCGCCGTCGTGCGCACCGCCGAGGGCGACGTCGACGCCACCATCTCCACGAAGCTCGACCGTGCGCGCGAGGTGCTCGAGCGTGAGCTCGGCCGTCCCGCTTGAGCGGTTCGCGGCGGCGGTCGGCCGCGCGGACCTGCATTGCCGGCGCGGGCGCGTCAGCGACCTGATCGGGCTGATCCTCGAAGCCACCGGTCTCGAGGCCGAGGTCGGTGAGCTGTGCGAGGTGCAGCCCGGCCGCGGCCGCGAAGCGGTGCCCGCGGAGGTCGTCGGCTTCCGCTCGGGCCGCACGCTCCTGATGCCGCTGGGCGAGATGACCGGAATCGGCCCGGGTGCTGTCGTCACCGCGACGGGCGAGGCTGTGCGGGTGCCGGTCGGCACCGGGCTGCTCGGCCGGGTGGTCGACGGACTGGGGCGGCCGATCGACGGACGCGGGCCGCTGGAGACAGAGGGCATGCGGCCGACCGATGCGCGCCCGCCGGACCCGCTCGAGCGCACGCGGATCTCTGAACGTGTGTCGCTCGGCGTGCGCGCGCTCGACACGCTCGTGCCGTGCGGGCTGGGCCAGCGGCTCGGCATCTTCGCCGGCTCCGGTGTCGGCAAGTCCTCGCTGCTGGGCATGATCGCCCGCAACGCGAGCGCCGACGTCAACGTCATCTGCCTCGTCGGTGAGCGTGGCCGTGAGGTGCGGGAGTTCATCGAGCGCGACCTCGGCGACGCGCTGGAGCGCAGCGTCGTGGTGGTCTCGACAGGCGACGAACCGGCGGTCGTGCGGATCAAGGCGGCGCTGACCGCGACCACGATCGCCGAGCACTTCCGCGACGCGGGCGAGGACGTGCTGCTGATGATGGACAGCGTCACGCGCGTGGCGATGGCCCAGCGCGAAGTCGGCCTGGCGATCGGCGAGCCGCCGGCGACGCGCGGCTACACGCCGTCGGTGTTCGCACTGCTGCCGCGGCTGCTCGAGCGCTCGGGCGCCGGCGCGCTCGGCACGATCACCGCCCTCTACACCGTGCTCGTGGACGGCGACGACATGAACGAGCCGATCGCAGACGCCGCCCGCTCCATCCTTGACGGCCATGTCGTGCTGACGCGCGGGCTCGCGCACGCGGGCCACTATCCGGCGATCGACGTGCTGCAGAGCGTGTCGCGGCTCGTCGGCGAGGTCGTCTCGCGGGAGGTCCGCGACGCGGGGCGCGAGCTGCGCTCATTGCTCGCCGCACACCGCGACAAGGCCGATCTGATCGCCGTCGGCGCCTACGAGCGCGGGACCGATCCGCGCACCGACCGCGCACTCGAGCTGCAGGACGGGATCGAGTCGTTCCTGCGCCAGCCGGTCGAGGACGCCACCCCGGCACCCGACGCCGACGCGCGGCTGCTCGAGCTGCTCGCCACGCCGGCGGTGCCGGTCGAGCTCGTGACGGCCCCGGCGCCACGCGCGCCCGGCCCGTCGGCGATCCCGCCGCTGAACATCGCGGTGTAGGGCGCTTCGCGCGACAGAGCTAGCGGCACTCGCAGACGAGGGCGACGCTCCACACGTCGCCCTCGCGGCGCAGGCCGATGCCGCCGAGGGAGTGGCCGTTGACCGTGACCTTGTCGACGGCGCTCTTGGACTTGTGTGGCAGCGCGCTGCGGAAGCCGATGTCGTGCTTGAAGGTGAGGTGCCCAGGCGTGCGAACCGTGGCGAACTCGCGCAGCGTGCTCAGGGCGCCCGCGCACGTCTTCGGGCCGCCGCGCGACGCCGACAGTCGCGCGAGGCCGCCGCGCTGCGGGCCCGGGATCTGGCCGCACGCCGCGGCCGCGCGGCCGTCGTGGATCGCGGTGAAGAAGCGCTCGACGGACTGCTCGGCGGCCTTGCGCGAGACATCGTCGTCGTTGCTGACCGTGCCCTTCGAGCAGCCGCCGAGGACCAGGGCGACGGCGGCGAGGGTGAGCGGGCGGCACACCGCGCGCAGGCTACCCCGCCATCCGTCCACTCGCTGAAAGCGCGGCGTGCTGCGTCCGATTACCACGCCCAGATGCAGCGCAACGACTTCAGTCTCGAGCGCCTGCGCCAGCTGCGCGAGCATGACGAGCAGCTGGCCAAGGAGGCGTTCGCCGCGAGCCTCGGCCAGCGCCTGCGCGGAGAGGCCACGCTGCGCCACGCGCAGCATGCGGTGCAGGCGTCGGAGGACGCCGCCCGCGGCGCCGTCGTCGCGAAGCGCAGCGGTCAGGACCTAGTCGCCGCGCAGGCCTGGATGGACCGCGTGCGCGCGGGCCAGGCGCAGGCCGCCCTGAGCCTCGATCGCTTCGAGGCCGAGCTGGACGTCCGCCGCACCGAGCTCGGCCGCGCCGCCCAACGCCGCGCCGTGCTCGACCGGCTCAAGGATCGTCACGCGGCCGACAACCGCGCCGCCGCCAGCCGTGTCGAGCACGCCCTGCTCGACGAGGTTGCGCTCGCCCAGCACCGCCGGCAGGTGGCGCCGTGACGATCGCCGCCGCCACTCGGGTCGAGCAGATCCAGACCATGATCGGCGCCCTGCGCGGCGCCCCGCCCGCGGCCGCTGCGGCCGCCGGCGCACCGACCTTCGCCGGGACGCTCGCAGCGGTCAAGACCCCCACCGCGAGCGCGAACGCAGCCGGCGATGGCAGCACACCGTTCGGAGCCGAGATCGACGCGGCAGCAGCACGCTACGGGATCGACCCGGCGCTTCTGCGCGGCCTGGTCCGTCAGGAGTCCGGGTTCGATCCCCGTGCGCACTCGGCTGCCGGCGCGATGGGGCTCACGCAGCTGATGCCCGGAACCGCCAGCTCGCTCGGCGTCACGGATCCCTACGACCCGGCCCAGTCGCTGGACGGCGGCGCGCGCTACCTGCGCCAGATGCTCGACCGTTTCGGTGGCGACCCGGCGAAGGCGCTCGCCGCCTACAACGCCGGCCCCGGCGCGGTCGCCCGCTTCGGCGGCGTGCCGCCCTACGCCGAAACCCAGCACTACGTCCAGAACATCCTCGGAGGCACGACGGCCTGATGAAGCTCCCAGCCGCGCCGCCGCCAGGGCGGCCCGCGGCGGACGCCAAGCCGGGCGCGCCTCAGACCGAGGCCCCGCCCGACGCGCTGTTCGCCGCGCTCCTGAACCTCACCACGGCCCGGACCGCCCCTGCGGAAGGCCAGACCCTCGACGCTCCGCTCGTCACGCCGGAGCGGCCGGCGCCCAAGCCGGCGGACCCGGCCGCGCCCGCGTCCACCGAGGGCACGCCGCTCGACGCGCTGCTGGCTGCGCTTGCGCCGGCCACGGCACCCGTCGCTCCGGCTCCGAAGGGGGTCAGGGGCGCCGAGCCGGCGACCCCCGCCATCCCAGCCACGCCCGCCGGCCCGGCGACCGCCGCGGTGCCGTCGGCAACAGCGCGCACGGCGGCGCACGGCGACAACACCGCGCCGGCAGCGCCTGCTACGCAGGCGATTCCCGCCACGCCCGCGGCCCCCGCGAGCCCCGCGACTCCCGTCGCGCCGCCCTCCGCGCCGCGTGACGAGCGGCTGCCGGCACACAAGGACGCGGCGTCCGCGAAGGCCGCCCCGCCTGCAAGCCATGCGCCGGTTGCCGACCAGCAGCCGGTCGTCGACCAGGTCGCCACGCCGAAGGATCGCCCCGCGCTCCATGCGCCAGACGCTCCGCGCCCGGTGCTGCGCCCCGACCGCATCGAGGCGCTCGTGCGCGTGGCCACTCGCCAGGGCGCCGCCGAGGCACGCATCGAGCTGCACCCGCAGGAGCTCGGCGCGGTCGTGGTGAAGCTGCGCGTCACGAGCGACGGCCTGAGCGCCACCTTCACGGCCACGAACCCCGATGCCGTCGCGCAGCTCCAGCAGGCAGGCGACGACCTGCGCCGCATGCTCGAGGAGAAGGGCATCACGCTCGCCACGCTCGATGTGCGGGCGCAGAGCAGCGAGGCCGGCGATCGCCGCGAACAGCGCGGCTGGGACCGCGCCCGGGATCGCCGGCGCACCGTCGAGCACGTCGACGACGAGCTCGCAGCCGTGACCACCTCGATCCCCGTCGGCGAGCTCGTCGACGTCCACGCCTAGAAGCCATGTCCACGATCACTCCCACAACCACCACTACCGCGGGCGGCTCCGCCACGCAGGCGATCAACAACCAGCTCGGCAAGGACACGTTCCTCAAGCTGCTCGCCGCCCAGCTCAAGAACCAGAACCCGCTGAACCCGACCGACGACCAGCAGTTCCTCGCCCAGATGGCGCAGATGTCGGAGGTCGAGCAGGTCACCAACATGGCCCAGGGCCAGCAGGAGGCCACCCGCTCGCAGCAGATGACCGAGGCGGTCGGCCTGATCGGCCACACCGTCAGCTGGCTCGATCCCAACGGCGAGCAGTCCGCCGTCGTCGAATCGGTCCAGGCCGGGCCCAACGGCCCGACGATCACCGCCGGCGGTCAGCCCGGGTTGCGCCCGGCCGACCTCGTGGAGGTGAAGTGACCGCACCGATCCACAACCTCGCGCTTCTTCCGCCTGGGCCCGCAGCGGTGCCCGCGGAGCGGGGGCCGAAGGGCGCCGCGTTCGCGAACGTCCTGCAGTCGGTCACCTTCTCCAATCACGCGCTCGCCCGCCTGCAGCGCCGCGGCATCGACGTCGATGCCGCGACCTCTCAGCGCCTCGGCGCCGGCGTCAGCCGGGCCGCGGCGAAGGGCTCGCGCGACGCGGTCGTCCTCGTCGACGACACCGCGTTCGTCGTGGCGGTGCGCAACCGCACCGTCGTCACCGCCGTGGACAGCGCCCACATGCGCGACCACGTCTTCACCAACATCGACAGCGCGGTCATCGCATGACGCGAGACCACGCAATCCACCCCGCCCGGACCTCAGCCGAGGAAGGCGGATCCACCCCCACCCACAAGGAAGTGATGCCCCGATGATGCGCGGCATGTACTCGGCCATCTCCGGCCTGAAGGTCCATCAGACGATGCTCGACGTCACCGCCAACGACCTGGCCAACGTCAACACGGTCGGCTTCAAGGCCAGCCGCACGACGTTCAAGGACTCGCTGACGCAGCTGTACCGCTCCGGTTCGGCGTCGTCATCCGGCCAGGGCGGCGCCAACGCCGCGCAGGTCGGCCTCGGCGTTGCGCTCGGCTCGATCGACAACCTGATGACGAACGGCTCGATCCAGTCGACCGGCAACCCGCTCGACGTCGCCATCCAGGGCGACGGCTGGTTCCGCGTCGCCAACGGCACGCCCACGCCGGGCAACGTGTTGAGCGCGGGCACCACGAACGGCGTCGCCAACTACACGCGCGCGGGAGACTTCACCCGCAACGACGCCGGCTACCTCGTGACGCAGGAGGGCTTCTACGTCATGGGCTCGACCAAGCCGCTGCCGGATGCGACCGCGGCCGACTGCTACATCAACGTCCCAGCGGGTGCGAGCGACGTCGCGATCGGCCAGGACGGCTCGGTGAGCTTCGTGCCGCCGGCGGGCTGGGCGCCCGACCCCGCGCTGCCGCCGGTCGGCGCCAACGGCCGCGCGATCGCGGGCTACATCACGTTGGCGAAGTTCCCCAACGAGGCCGGTCTCGAGCGCACGTCCGGCAACCGCTGGGTGCCGACCGGCGCCTCCGGCGTCGAGACCGAGGGCACGCCCGGCGGCTCGTTCGGGTTCACCTCGGCCGGCGCGATCGAGATGAGCAATGTCGATCTCGCCACCGAGTTCACGACCATGATCACCGCTCAGCGCGGCTTCCAGGCCAACTCCCGCGTCATCTCGACCGCCGACGAGATGCTGCAGGACCTGGTCAACATGAAGCACTAGGGGTGATCTGAATGATCAAGCTCCACCGGCTCGGCCACCAGGCCGAGCCGTTTCACCTCAACCCGGACCTGATCGTCACGATCGAGGCGCACCCCGACACGGTGCTGACGCTGACCACCGGATCGAAGGTGAACGTGGTCGAGTCGCCCGACGACGTGGCGGGCGCCGTGCTGCGCTGGCGCGCGGCGGTCGTCGGCGCGGCCACGCGCCTCAAGCCGGCCGGCGTCCAGCCGATCAGCTAAGGCGATCGCCATGGCCGACGAAAGCATCGACACCGCGCCCGCCGAGGAGATCGACGAGCTCTTCCAGCGCAATCCCGCCGGGCGCCTGCCGCTGGATTCAGCGGGCGGGCCGGGTCGGTCGCGATGGCTGCGAACCGTCGACTTCAGCCGCCCGACGAAGTTCTCGCTCGATCAGGAGCGGCGGCTGCGGCGCGTCCACGAGGGCTTCTGTCGCGCCGCGTCCACCCGTCTGGCCGCCGAGCATCGCATCCCGCTCGAGCTCGATGTGCTCGAGCTCTCCCAGCTCACCTGGGCCGACGCCCACACCGCCATCCCCGAGTCGGCGATGTGTGCAGCGCTTGAGGCGCAGCCGATCCAGACGAGCCTGCTGCTCAGCGCCGACATCGGGCTGTTGCTCCTGTGCATCGAGCGCTTGCTGGGCTCGTCGATCGACGAACAGCCGGCGCTGCGCAAGCTCACCGAGATCGACGTGCTGCTCGTGCGCCGGATCTTCGAATTGCTCGTCGAGACGCTGTCGGCGACCTGGAAGGACATGGCGCAGGTCGAGCTCGAGCTCGGCGGCATCGACGCCCACTCGGAGTCGCGCATGTTCACCCACCCTTCCGAGCCGTGCCTCGTCGTGACGCTCGAGGCGCGCCTGCCGCACGACTCGACGACGATGACGCTCGTCGTCCCGTACGCGTCGGTCGAGCCGATCATCGGTGCGATCTCACGCAAGGAGGCACCGGAGGCGGCCGAGGACCTGCGCATGCAGCAGCTCGTCCGCGAGCGGCTCAGCCATGTCGACATCACGCTGCGCGCCGAGGTCGCGGAGCTGCCGATGGACCTCAGCGAGGTGCTCGCGCTCAAGGTCGGCGACACGCTCAAGCTCGGCCCCGCCGATGAGTCGGCGATCACCCTGTGGGCCGACGACGTCCCCGTTCATCAGGGCCGCGCCGGGCGCTCCGGCGGCCGCCGCGCCGCCCAGGTGACCGGCCGCGTTCCGCGGGAGGGCGAGCTGTGACGACCGACCAGGCGCTTCTCAAGATCGCCGGCGTCACGGCGCAGGCGGTCGCAGACGCGTTGCACGAGCTCTGCGGCCTGCAGTCCCAGCCGGGCGCGGCCAAGCTCCTGGGCCAGGGCGAGCAGCCGCTTGCCGACGTCGCGCTCCCGGCCATCGTTGCGCGCGTCGGCTACGCCAGCGACACGGGCGGCGGCAGCCTCGTCGCGCTTCCGGTCGCGACCGCGCGCGTGCTCGCAGCCGCGATGATGGGCGCCGAGCCGCCCGCCGAAGCCGGCGCGGCGCTCAGTGACATCGAACATTCGGCGCTGGCGGAGGCGATCCGTGAGGCGCTCACCGCCGCGGCCGGCGCACTCGGCTCGCTGCTCGGCGAGGACGTCGAGCTTGAGGCGCCCGCGATCGAACAGGTCGCCGCGCCGTCCGCCCTTGGAGAGCCGGACACGGAGAGTCAGGCCGTGCGCGTGGACCTCGTGCTCGAGGACGCAGCGATCAGTCTCGTGCAGCTTGTTCCCGACACGTTCGCGCAGCGGCTCATCCAGGCGCTCGACGCTTCCCTGGCCGAGCATGACGGTGCTCCGTTGCACGCGGTGCTGCGCGACATCCCGGTCCGCGTCTGGGTCGAGCTCGGTCGCGCGACGATGCCCCTGGGGCGCTTTGTCGGCCTGCCCGCCGGCGAGGTCGTCGAACTCGACCGCGCCGTCGACGATCCGGTCGACCTGTACGTCGACGGCATGCGCGTCGCGCGCGGACGGCTCGCGATCTCGGACTCCGGCGAGTTCCTCACGCTCGCGATCGAGTCGCTTGTCCACGCCGACGGCGCGCTTGCCGCACACGCCGCCGCGGTCCCGCTCGCCGGCAGCGCCGCAGCCGCGTAGGACGGCGAGGATGGAGCGGCTGCGGGAGACACAGCGCGTCGGGCTGGGCGTCGGCCAGTACTCCGTCGACTGCATCGTCGTGGCGCTCGAAAGCGACGAAGCCGCGCTTCTTCCGCTCGGCGTGGCGGGCACCGAGCGCCTCCCAGTCTTCAGCCGCAACGGTACGTTGGTCTTCACCGATCGTGCCCGCGCGATCGTGATGCTGCGCGGCATCGTCCGTCACGACGCCGACGACGACCTGATCTTCTTCTCCGTGAGCGACGGGGTCGGCCGGCGATCGCAGCGCCGGGCCTCGCGCGCGCGGATCGTGCTGCCGGTCACGATCAACGCGCCCGGCGGTGCCGCCTTGCGGGGAACAACGAGCGACCTGAGCGCCACCGGCGTCGGTGCTCGCGTGGAGGATCCCGGCCCGCCGGACACACCGGTCGAGGTGGCGCTCGAGCTCGGCGACGACGAGTCCCCGTTGACGTGCGGCGCCGTCGTCGTGCGGCGCATCGGCCCGGTGTCCGCGCTGCGCTTTGACGGACTCACCCAGATGCAGGAACGGCGCATCCAGCGGCGCGTCCTTGCGGCGCTGCGCCGGCGCGCGGAGCTCGCCGCCTGAAGTCTCGGGCCGCCCGGCCGATGAACTGACTGAACGCCATGAAGGCCGCCACCGCCATAGGAATCGTCGTCGCCGCCGTGGGGATCCTCGGCAGCGCCGTCATGGAGGGCACCAGTCCGGCTGCCTTCATGAACATCCCGGCGATCATGATCATCATGGCCGGGACCGGGGGCGTGACCATGGCCGCCGTCGGGATGGAGAAGTTCAAGGCCATCCCGGTCCTCTACAAGAAGGCCTTCAACGCGGAGCCGCTCGAACTCGGCTCGAAGGTCACCGAGATCGTGACCTACGCCGAGCGCGCCCGTCGCGAGGGGCTGCTCGCACTCGAGGACCAGATCGCCGGGATCGATGACGAGTTCATGCGCAAGGGCCTGCAGCTCGTCGTCGACGGCACCGACCCGCATCTCGTGCGCGAGGTGCTCGAGGCCGAGATCGACGCGATGCACGCTCGCCACAAGGCGGGCTGGGGCGTGTTCGAGAAAGCCGGCGGCTTCGCCCCCACGATGGGGATCATCGGCACGGTCATGGGCCTCGTGCACGTGCTCGAGAACCTGAGCGCCCCCGAGACGCTCGGCCCGTCGATCTCCGGTGCGTTCATCGCGACGCTGATCGGCGTCGGGTCGGCGAATGTCGTCTTCCTCCCGGTCGCCAACCGTCTGAAGGCGCTCTCCGAGGAGGAGGTCGAGGCACGGACGCTCGTCGTCGAGGGCATCCTCGCGATCCAGTCCGGCGACAATCCGCGGGTCGTCGCCGAGAAGCTGATCTCGTTCGTGCCGCCCGGCCAGCGCGACGCCGACGAGCAGGGCTCCGGAGCCGATGCGGCTCCTCTCCAAGCCGTCGAAGCGGAGGCCGCATGAGCGCCCCCGGCGGCAGGCGGCGCCGCGG
>Ga0308175_100003772_pt1 | contig 10549 bp, 8 predicted proteins | sample PhyCR1_3_FD_203893 | JGI IMG/M metagenome (GOLD analysis project Ga0308175, IMG submission 203893) | Soil microbial communities from UC Gill Tract Community Farm, Albany, California, United States - DLSLS.C.R1 | ecosystem: Environmental > Terrestrial > Soil > Agricultural land | place: USA...
GGCCGGTTGCGCCATGCCCGCGCGGATCTGCGCCACGATCGCATCGCCGTTTTCGCCGCGGGGGTTGTCGTCGGTGATGATCGCCACGTCGGCCAGCCGTTCGGCGATCGCGCCCATCTGCGGGCGCTTGCCGGCATCACGCTCGCCGCCGCAGCCGAACACGCAGATCAGCCGCCCGGCGCAATGCGCACGCAATGCGGTGAGCGCCTGTTCGAGCGCATCGGGCGTGTGCGCGTAATCGACCACCACCAGCGGGTGTCGACCGTCGCCACCGAGCCGGTTCATGCGGCCATTGACCGGCGAGAGCGACTCGATCGCCTCGACGATGCGCGCGAACGGCTCGCCCAGGGCACCCAGACAGGCGACCACCGCCAGCAGGTTGGCCACGTTGAAACGCCCGAGCAGCGCGCTGCGCACTGCATGCGTACCCCAGGGCGTGCGCAGCTTGAAGGCCAGGCCTTCGGCGGAGGTGACGATCGCGTCCGCCACGATGTCCGCTGCCGCGTCGCTGGCAAGGCTGGTGCGCAACGTGCGCATGCCGGCCGGCAGACGGATCGCCAATTCGCGGCCGAAGGCATCGTCTATGTTGATCGCCGCGGCCTTCAGGCTCGGGCACGCGAACAGCCTTGCCTTGGCGGCACCGTACGCCGCCATGCTGCCGTGGTAGTCCAGGTGATCGCGGGTGAGGTTGGTGAAGCCGGCCACCTCGAACGCCACCGCGCCCACGCGACCCTGTTCCAGCGCGTGCGAGGAAACTTCCATTGCCACGATCTGCGTGCCCTGGTCGCGGAAATCGGCGAGCAGGCGCTGCACGCTGATCGCATCCGGCGTCGTGCGCTCGCCTTCGTGCAGCTGGCCATACAGGCCGGCACCCAGCGTGCCGATGCTGGCCGCGCGATGGCCCAGGCGCGCGAGGGCCTGGGTGATCAACTGGACCGTCGAGGTCTTGCCGTTGGTGCCGGTGATGCCGACCAGGCGCAGGGTGCGCGACGGGTGGTCGTAGAAGCGCGCGGCGATTTCACCGAGGCGATCGTGCAGGTTTTCGATCCAGAGTACGGGCACGCCGCTGGCTTCGCCGCAAGGCTGCCCCCATCCGCCTTCGGCACCTTCCCCCGCAGGCGGGGGAAAGCTCACGCCGACCATTTCGGCGAGGATGACGGTGGCGCCGCGTTCGGCAGCGCCGGAAGCGAAGTCGATGCCGTGCGCGCGGCTGCCATGCAGCGCGACGAAGGCATCGCCCGGACGTACTTGGCGCGAGTCGAGGGTGAGGCCACCAATACGAAGATCGCCGAGCGCACCGGCGTCGGCGAAGCCTTCCAGCAGCGAGCTGAGTGGGCGCGTGGTCACGGCTCCTCCTCCACCGGCGCATCGTCGATCGGCGGATCGGTCGGCGGCTTGCTGCCGGCCAGGCCGTTCGGGCTCATCAACGGACCGCCGGCGTACCAGCGGCCAATGTTGTCCGGCGGTACATCAAGCAGCCGCAGCGCACCTTCCATCACCCGCGCGAAGACCGGCGCCGAAACCATGCCGCCGTAGTAGCTGCGCTTCTGCGGATCGTCGATGATCACCACCCCGACCAGCCGCGGATGGCTCGCCGGCACCATGCCGGCGAAGGCCGCGGTGTAGTTCGTGCGCGAGTAGCCACCGGCGGCCGCCTTGTGCGCGGTACCGGTTTTGCCGGCGACGATGTAGTTGGCGATGCGCGCGGTGGTCGCCGTGCCACCGGGTGCGGTCACCGTTTCCATCATCTGCACGATGTCGTCGGCGACCTGGCCGGTGACGATCGCCTTGGGTTCGTTGTCGGCACTCTTGATGAAGCTGGGCGAATGCATCACGCCGTGGTCGGCGAGCGTGGCGTAGGCGTTGGCCAACTGCAGTGGCGTGACGTTGAGGCCGTAGCCGTAGCCCATGATCGCCTGCTCCAGCGGGCGCCAGTCGCGGCCGATCCGCAGCAGGCCGGAGGACTCGCCGGGGAAGCCGCTGTTGGTGCTGTTGCCGAAGCCGAACGCGCGATAGGTGTTGTACATCAGCGCGGTGTCGAGCGTCATCGCGATGTGCGCGGCACCGACGTTGCTCGATTTGGTGATCACGCCGGTAGGCGTCAGCAGCCCATAATTGTGGGTGTCGTGGATGTCGTGGCCCTGGAAATACCAGTGCCCGCCGGTGGTGTCGATCAGCGGGCTGGTCGGCGTGTACTTGCCACTGGAAAGCGCCGCAGCCATCAGCACCGGCTTGATCGTCGAACCGGGCTCGATCAGGTCGGTGACAGCACGGTTGCGCCGGTCGGAAGCCTTGCTGCCGTTGAGCGCATTGGGGTTGTAGGTGGGCAGGTTGACCATCGCCAGCACTTCGCCGGTGCCGACGTCGAGGATCACCATCGAAGCTGAAGCGGCATCGAACTCGGTCAGCGCGTTCTTCAGCTCGTTGTACGCGAGGAACTGGATGCGGCGGTCAATGCTGAGCGTGATGCTCTTGCCCGGCTTGGGCTCGCGCACCTGCTCGACGTCTTCCACCACGTGGCCCATGCGGTCGCGGATCACCCGCTTGGCGCCGGGCTTGCCCGACAACCAGTCGTCGAAGGCGAGCTCCAGGCCTTCCTGGCCGTGGTCGTCGATATTCGTGAAGCCGAGCACGTGCGCGGTCACTTCGCCCGACGGGTAGTACCGGCGGTACTCGCGCTGGCCGTTGACGCCCGGGATGGCCAGGTCGAGCACGGCCTGCGCCGCCTCCGGCGGCATCTGCCGGCGCAGGTAGACGAACTCGCGGCCGGCGCGCTGGGCCAGACGCTCCTTCAATTCGTCGGCATCGACGCCCAGCGCGGCCGCCAGGCTCGGGATGCGGTCCGCATTTTCCAGTACCTGGGACGGGTTGGCCCAGATCGAAATGACCGGCGTGGAAACCGCCAGCGGCTCGCCGTTGCGATCGAAGATGGTGCCGCGCGATACCGGGATCGGCACCTCGCGCAGGAAACGCGCGTCGCCCTGGTCCTGGTAGAACTGCTTGCGCACCACCTGCAAGTCGAACGCGCGCGCGACCAGCCCCAGCGAGGCCAGCGACAGCACGGTCACCACCACCACCATGCGCTTGCGCGCACTCGGGCCGGCGCCGCGGCGGCGGCCACCGGAAGGTTGCGGGAGCGGACGGCGCAGGCTCATCGGCGCACCAGCTGGATGTCCTGCGGCCTGGGCGTGACCATGCCCAGCTTGCTGCGCGCTTCCTCGTCGATGCGCCGCGGCTCGGCCCAGGTCGCCTGTTCCAGTTCGAGCCGGCCGTATTCGATGTTGAGCTCGTCGCGCTGGTTCTGCAGATGGGTCAGCTCGACGAACAGCACGCGGCTCTCGTGGCGTGTCCACACCACGCCGATCGCGCTGACCAGCACGGCCAGCAGCAGCAGGACCAGCACCATGCCGCCGAACGCCCTCATGCGAGCTTCTCCGCCACGCGCAGTACCGCCGAGCGGGCGCGCGGGTTGACCGCGAGCTCCGCCCCGGACGGAAAATGCGCCTTGCCCACCGCGGCCAGCCGCGCCGGCGCGGCGACCACCGGCGGTCCGCGCCGGCTGCCCTGGACGCGGCCGGAATGGTCGCGGATGAACTGCTTGACCGTGCGGTCTTCGAGCGAGTGGAAGCTGATCACAGAGAGCCGGCCGCCGACCTTGAGCAGTTCCAGCGCCGCATCCAGCCCGCGCTGCACCGATTCCAGTTCGCCGTTCACGCAGATGCGCAGGGCCTGGAAACTGCGCGTGGCCGGGTGCTTGCCCGGTTCGCGGCGACCGATGGTGCGCTCGATCAGCGCGGCCAGTTCACCGGTGCGCTCGATCGGCGCCTCGGCGCGGCGCGCCACGATGGCACGGGCGATCTTGCGACTGAACCGCTCCTCGCCGAAGGTCCACAGCACGTCGGCGATCTCGCGCTCGTCGGCGCGGGCCAGGAAGTCAGCCGCGCTCTCGCCCTGGCTGGTATCCATGCGCATGTCCAGCGGCGCGTCGGCCATGAAGCTGAAGCCGCGCGCAGCTTCGTCCAGCTGCGGCGAGGACACGCCCAGGTCGAGCAACACGCCGTCGAGTCCGGCAGCGGCTTCGTCCCACTCGCCCATCTGTGCGAAGTTGCCGTGGCGGATCGATACGCGCGCATCATCCGCAAACGCTTCGCGCGCGGCGGCAACCGCAGTGGGGTCACGATCCATCAGCAGCAGCCGGCCGTCGGGACCCAGGCGCGACAGCACCGCGCGAGCGTGACCGCCGCGGCCGAAGGTGCCATCCAGATACCGCCCGCCTGCCTGCACGGCAAGGCCCTCCACCGCTTCGCCCAGCATCACCGGGATGTGCCGCAACTCGGCCATGCCGCACCCTCCCGTCCCGTCGTTTGTCCGCACCCGAATACCCGCGCCTTACAGGCGCAGGTCCGCCATGTCGTCAGTGATGTCGTCCTCGCCGAGCGTCTGGCGGATCTTGGCCAGATGCGCCTGCTCGCTCCACAGCTCGAACTTGTTGCCCATGCCCAGCAGCACGGCTTTCTTCTCGATCCCAGCCGCGCCCCGCTGGCTGGCCGGCAGCAGCAGGCGCGAAGCACCGTCCGGCTCGACCACGGTGGCGGCGCCGACCAGCTTCATCTGCATGTCGCGATGGGCGGCCTTGACCTTGGGCAGCGCGTTGACCTGGTCGCGCACCTGCTCCCATTCCGCATACGGGAACAGCCACAGGCAACCCGTCTCGAAGGGGTTGTAGGTAATCACCAGCCGATTGGCGCAGGCGCCCGCGACCAGCTCCCGATACGCGGTCGGGATGGCCAGTCGGCCCTTGTCATCGACGGTAATGGCGGTTTCGCCCTGGAACACCCGTAGACCCCACTTGTTCCCACAATTTCACACAGGGTCCCACGATACGTCTCGCCAGATGAGACTGTCAAGGCGTTTTTTGCTTGTGAATCAAGGAGAAAGGCGGAAGTGTGGACGTATTTCCAGCCCTTTCGGAGGAACATCGGCAAGGTGCTTGAAAGGTAGGGAAATTTCCAAACGCCGCTGAGGCGCATCACGGGCTTTTCGCCGCTCCTGGCGCTCCGGACATGAACTACCGTTCAGTCCCATCTCCCTGTAGGAGCGCACCTGTGCGCAACCGGATTTCGGGCGAGAGCGGTCGCACACAGGTGCGCTTCTGCAAAAACCACCGCCGGTGAAAACGAAAGGGCCAGGGTGGCGCGATTGCCTGCGCCACCCTGGCCCTTCTGCCGGCGACGCGCCAGCGCGCGTCACCGCAAGAGGTGGAGTCGGCCTGTAAGCCGGGTTCTGTACGTCTTGCGACGCGACAGTCATTCCTCTCGGCCAGGTGTCACCACCTGGCTCCAGCGACCTACCCGGGAACAACGCGGGCCGCGTTATCGTTCCCCTATTCGGTCTTGCTCCGGGTGGGGTTTACCGTGCCGTGCGACGTTGTCCCCGCACGCGGTGCGCTCTTACCGCACCCTTTCACCCTTACCTGATCCCCCGCTACCCGAAGGTATCTGGGGCCATCGGCGGTCTGCTCTCTGTTGCACTGGCCGTCAGCTCACGCTGCCCAGGCGTTACCTGGCACCCTGCCCTGTGGAGCCCGGACTTTCCTCGATGCACGCAAGCGTGCGACGCGACTGTCCGGCCGACTCCATGGGAGATTGTACGGGAAGCCACCGACCAGGTGCGCCCTACATTTGATAGAGAGCCTTGCGCGGCGCGCCGGTGATCGCGGCAGCCAGCTTGGCCGCCTTCGCCGGCGGCAGCTCCTCGCGCAGCAGGGCGAACACGCGCTGGCCTTCGGCCAGGCGCGCATCCGCCTCTTCGCCGCGGCCTGCGACCAGCAGTACGCACTCGCCACGCTGCTGATCGGGGTCCGCGGCCACGCGGGCCGCGAGCTCTGCCAGCGGCTCGCCGACCACCGTCTCGAACAACTTTGTCAGCTCACGCGCAAGCACGCCTTCGCGCGCGCCGCCGAACACCTCGCGCATGTCCGCCAGGCTCTCGGCCACGCGGTGTGAAGACTCGTAGAAAATCAGCGTACGCGGCTCGCCCGCCAGCTCCTGCAGCCGGCTGCGCCGGGCGGCGGCTTTCGGCGGCAGGAAGCCTTCGAACACGAAGCGATCGCTAGGCAGGCCCGCCACCGACAGTGCGGCGATCGCAGCACACGCACCCGGCACCGGCACGCAACGAATGCCCGCCGCCCGCGCCGCACGAACCAGCCGGAAGCCCGGATCGCTGATCAGCGGCGTGCCGGCATCGGAAATCAGCGCGACGGACTTTCCTTCCAGCAGGCGCCGCACCAATGCATCGACCGCGTCGCGCTCGTTGTGCTCGTGCAGCGCGACCAGCGGCGTGTCGATGTTGTGGTGGAGCAACAGCGGCCGACTGTGGCGGGTGTCTTCCGCGGCGATCACGTCGGCCGCGCGCAGCACCTCGATCGCCCGCAAGGAGATGTCGTCGCGATTGCCGATCGGCGTGGCGACGATCGACAAGCTGCCGGACTGGACAGTAGACATCGAAACTCCAACAGGCTGCGCAAGGGCGCGCGGCACGATCGGCTATGATCGCTCACCATGTCGACCACGACCACGGAACATTGCATGCGACTGCTTCGCGCCGCCGGCCTTGGCCTTCTGATCGCCTTGGCCATAAGCGCCTGCGTACCCACCGCGGTGACCCGCTCACCGCAGGAACTGGCCGCCGCGCAGCGTGCCGAACAGCTCGCCCGGCAAGGCCAGTTCGACCAGGCGATCCAGGCCTATCTCGATCTCGCCCAACAGACCCGCGACCCTGATCACTACCGCGTGCTTGCCGCCGAGGTGTACCGCGAGGAAGGCACGATCGAGCAGGCCGCACCGCTACTGGACAAGGTCGATCGCCCGCGCCTGCAGGGCGAGGACGCCGCCCGCTACGACCTGCTGCGCGCCGAGCTGGCGCTGGCCCACCACGATGCACACACCGCACTGCAGCTGACCACCCAGTCGGCGCCCGTGCCGCCCACGCTGGAGCTGCGCCTGCTCGAACTGCGCGCCCGCGCGATGGAAGCCAGCGGCGACCTGTGGGGCGCCGCGCGCACCCGCGTGCAGATGGATCCGCAGTTGGAAGGCCTCGACCACACGCAGAACCGCAGGCAGGTGCTCGACCTGCTCGGCCGCCTCGGCGTCGAGCCGCTCAAGCGTCGCGGCAGCGCGATGCAATCGGGCGACCGCATGCTGCCGTGGGTCAACGAAGCACTGACCCAGCTCGGCGTGCCGGTCGCGCAACCGCAGCCGGACCTCGACCAGCCGGTCGGCACCATGCTGCCCGGCGCCAACGCGAACGTGCGCGAGGGTTACCACATGCCCGCGCAGGTGGCGCTGCTGCTGCCGCTGGGTGGCAATTTCGCCGGCGCCAGCGGTGCGATCCGCCAGGGCTTCTTTACCGCCTACGCCGATGCGGCGCAAAACAACGCGCCGCGTGCCCGCGTGCGCGTGTACGACAGCACCGGCACCGCCGAGGGCGCGCTGAAGGCCTACCAGCAAGCCGCCAGCGATGGCGCGCAGCTGATCGTCGGCCCGCTCACGCGCGCGGAAGTGGCCGCCGTGTTTGCCCAGCCGCAGTTGCCGGTTCCGCTGCTGGCGCTCAACCATCCGGACGACAAGAGCCTGCCCGCGGGCGGCGCCAGCGAGTTTGGCCTGCTGCCGGAAACCGAAGGCGCGCAAGCCGCCGACCACATGGTCGAGCGCGGCCTGCATGGCGCCTACGTGATCGTCTCCAATGATGATTTCGCCCGGCGCGCGGCCGCCGCGTTCAAGGCCGAACTGGATGCACGCGGTGGTCATGTCGCCGGCATGGCCACGTTGCCGCCCGGCAAGGTGAATTACGCCAGCGCCATCGCCGGTCTCAACATGCCCACCTCGGCCACGCCACTGGCCGGTACCGAGCCGGCGCCGGCGCCTGCCAACTCGATGCCGGCACCGGCGAGCAGCACCGCGTCGGCGGCGCTGCCCGTGCCGACCGGCGATACCGGCATCTTCATCAGCATGCGTCCGGAGCAGGCGCGCCTGCTGCTCCCGCAGATGCAGATCGCGCGCATCGGCCTGCCGGTGTTCGCCACCTCGCACATCTATGCCGGGGTCGACGACGCCGCGGCCAACCGCGATCTCGACGGCGTCGAGTTCTGTGATTCGCCCTGGCTGTTCGACGCCCAGCCGGGCCTGCCCAGCCACGGCGCCATCGCCGCCCAGCTGCCCGCCGCCCGCGGCACCTCGGCACGGCTGTTTGCCTTCGGCATGGACGCATGGAACCTGGTGCCCTATCTCGACTGGCTGCGCGACCATCCCGGCAGCTACCTGCCGGGCGCCAGTGGTCAACTCGCGGCCGACCAGTTCGGCCGCGTGCGCCGCGTGCTGGTGTGGGCCAAGTTCCAGGACGGCCAGGCCCAACCGCTGACCGGCAGCCTGCAGTTGGACGATGTGCCCTCGTCCGCGCCGCCGGTGGATGACAGTACGCCGGCACCGGCCAGCTCGACCGAACCGTTACCTGCCGGCAACTGATGCGCGCCGCCGGTGAGGCCTTCGAGCAGCGCGCCTGCGGCGAACTGGAGCGCGCAGGCCTCACGCTGCTGGTGCGCAACTACACCACCCGCCATGGCGAGATCGACCTGGTCATGCGCGATCGCGACACGGTGGTGTTCGTCGAAGTCCGCTACCGCGTGCGCGCCGGCCATGGCGACGCCACCGCCTCGGTCACGCGCTCCAAACAGGACAAGCTGATCCGCACCGCGCAACTGTGGCTGGCCGCTCATCCGCAGCACGCCCGTCGGCCGTGTCGTTTCGACGTGGTCAGCTATGACGGGCCGGCGAGCGCGGCACAGATGCACTGGTTGCGCGGGGCGTTCGAGGCGGAGTAATGCCTCTCCTTCTTCCCGGGACGCTTGCCCCGATGTTGCGCTACTGTCACCCGATCAAACCCGAAAGCCTCCCATCTCCTTCGGCCGCGCCGCAGGAGCGGAAGCCACCAGCCCATGCCCCTGCCTGATTCCCTGTTCTTCACGCTTCATTCGATCTTCGGCGATGCCGTGCAGACCGGCCCGACCGAATGCCTGGCCTACGCCTACGACGACTCGCGCCTCAACGCGCTGCCCGATGCGGTGGTGTTTCCCACCACCCATGACCAGGTGGAGGCGCTGGTGCGCGCTTGCCGCCAACACCGGGTGCCGCTCACCGCACGCGGGCGCGGCACCAACACGACCGGTGCCACGGTGCCGGTGGCCGGCGGCGTGGTGGCCAGCTTCGAGCGGATGAACCGGATCGTGCGGATCGACCCGGCCAACCGCCTGGCAGTGGTCGAACCGGGCGTGCTCAACGGTGACCTGCAGGCGGCGCTGGCCGAACATGGTTTCTTCTGGCCACCGGACCCCGGCTCGGCGGCCTGGTGCAGCGTCGGCGGCAACCTCGCCTGCAACGCGGCCGGTCCGCGCACGGTCAAGTACGGCAGCCCGCGCGAGAACACTCTGGGCTTGCGCGCGGTGGCCGGCACGGGCGAGAGCTTTCGCTGCGGTGGCCAGACCACCAAGGAGGCTACCGGCTACGACCTGACGCGCCTGCTGATCGGCTCCGAAGGCACCCTCGGGCTGATCACCGAGGCCACGCTCAAGCTCACTCCCACGCCGAACGCCATTCGCACCTTGCGCGCCACCTACACCGACGTCGGCGCGGCCGCGCGCGCGGTGGCGCGGATCATGGCGCAGCCGGTCACGCCATGTGCGCTGGAATTCATGGACGCAGTCGCCCTGCAGCTGGCCCGCGACCACGCCGGCGAGGTGGTGCCGCTGGCCGGCGCCATGCTGATGATCGAGGTCGACGGTGAAGAATCCACGCTGGCCTCGTCGGTCCGTGCGATCACCCGCGCCACCCGCGGCGACGGCCTGATCGAGCTGCGCGTGGCCGCCGATGCTGGCGAGGCGCAGGCGCTGTGGGCCGCGCGCAAGGCGCTGTCGCCGGCACAGCGCGCGATCTCCACCGACAAGATCAACGAGGACGTGGTGGTGCCGGTCAGCCAGGTGCCGGCGCTGGTCGAAGGCGTGCGCCAGTTGTCCGAACGGTACGCGCTGCCGATCGTCACCTTCGGCCACGCCGGCAACGGCAACCTGCACGTCAACCTGCTGCCGCGCGACGCCGGCGAGCGCGAACGTGCGCCCGCCTGCAGGGCCGAGGTGTTCGCGCTGGTGATTGCACTGGACGGCACGCTCTCGGGCGAACACGGCATCGGCCTGACCAAACGCCCGTTCATGCCGCTGGCACTGGAGGCGAGCACGCTGTCGCTGATGCGCGGCGTGAAGCAGGCGTTCGACCCGGACGGCATCCTCAACCCCGGCAAACTGCTGCCCTGAGCGGTAGACGCCTTGCTGGCTTGAGCAACGCCAGGGAGCGCACCAGAGCAAGCAGGTACCATGCTGTCCTTGCCCGCCCTCTCGCACCATGCCCCTGCCCAAGCTCGACCGCCTGCTCGCCGAAATCCGCGCCTGCCAGCTCTGCGCCGCCCAGCTGCCGCACGGCGTGCGCCCGGTGCTGCAGGCCTC
>Ga0308175_100003773_pt1 | contig 10549 bp, 7 predicted proteins | sample PhyCR1_3_FD_203893 | JGI IMG/M metagenome (GOLD analysis project Ga0308175, IMG submission 203893) | Soil microbial communities from UC Gill Tract Community Farm, Albany, California, United States - DLSLS.C.R1 | ecosystem: Environmental > Terrestrial > Soil > Agricultural land | place: USA...
CTCGGCATTCAGCGTGATGACGCCCATCTCATGGCCGGTCATGACATGCGGTCCGCCCGGCACGTGGCTCAGGAAGTCGAAGGCCAGGCCGTGTCCCGGGTCGCTCAGGCGCGTCACCACCGGCAGTCCGAGCGCGAGCACCTGCGAGATCAGCCGGCGCTTGGCCAGCTCGAGCCTCAGCCAGAGCTGGCCATTGCTTTCCACCGACAGATCCGGAATGGTGCGCGTGACGCTGCACGCCAGGCACAACCCCGGCACCAGCCCCTCGGTGTGGAAGGAGGGGTCGTCGCCCGCGCGCGGCGCCGGCACCATCCAGTTGCAGGCGGCCGGGGTCATGAGGTTGGCGCAACGCCGGTAGGCCTTGCCATGGGCGTCGCCGAAGACCGTGAAGGTGTCGGCTTCGGCCCCCTCGAAAGCGGCCGGCGCGAGCGGCACCACGCCCAGCCGCTCGACCACGTAGCCGAGCGGCGTCAGGCAGGCCAGGCACCGGCTGTTGCGCAGGAACACCGGGCGGCCGCACTGGCACTGGTAGGCCCGACTCACCGTCGGCGCCTGCAGCTCGGCCGCCAGCGAGCCGGCCGCGCCGACGGCATCGTCGGCTTCGAGCGGAGCGGGATCGGCAACGGCGTCGCTGCCGCTGTTTTCATTCTGGGCTTGCACTTGCATGGCGGCTCTGGATCAGGTGCGTGACAGCGCATGATTGTGGCCGCGCGGGTCCGCGCCGCGCAGCGGCGCAAACGCCGATATCCTTGTAGGACGGCCGAGACGCGGCAATTTCCCTCCCGATGAACAATCCTCCCCCGCAGTCCCTGAGCAGCCGCTACGGCGAGCGCTACCGCTGGCTCCTGCTCCTCTCGGTCATGGTCGGCGTGATGGCCTCGATCATGTCGTCGACCATCGTCAACGTCGCCATCCCCGGCATGAGCCATCATTTTTCGCTCCGCCAGGAGCGGGCCCAGTGGGTCAGCTCGGGTTTCATGGTGGCGACCACGGTGTCGATGCTGACCACGCCCTGGCTGCTCTCGCGCTACGGCTACCGGCGCACCTACGTCGGCACCATGGTGCTGCTGCTGGCCGGCGGGCTGACGGGCGGGCTGGCGAACAACTTCACGCTGGTGCTGATCGCCCGCGTGGCCGAGGGGCTGGCGGCGGGCGTGGTGCAGCCGATCCCGGCGATCATCATCCTGCGCGCCTTCCAGCCCCACGAGCAGGGCCGCGCCAGCGGCATCTTCGGCATGGGCGTGGTGCTGGCGCCGGCCATCGGGCCGAGCATCGGCGGGGTGCTGGTCGACCTGTTCGGCTGGCGCTCGATCTTCTTCATGGTGGTGCCCCTGTGCCTGGCGTCGATCTGGCTGGCCTACAAGTTCGTGCCGACCACCGCACCGGGCGGCGTGGCGGCGGCGCGCAGCGACAGCCTCGACTGGCGCGGCCTCGGCCTCGGCACCGTCGGCACCCTGTGCATGCTGAATGGCCTGGTCGCGCTGCGCGGCGACTCGGCCCTGCAGGCGACGCTGCTGCTGGCCGGCGCCGGCATCGCCTTCGGCGCCTTCCTCGCCTGGCAGAAACGGGTGGCCGCCGGCGGCGGCGCGCCATTGATGAACCTGGCGCTGTTCCAGTACCGGCAGTTCGCGATGGGCAGCGTGGTCGCCTTCATCTACGGAATGGCGCTGTTCGGCTCGACCTACCTGCTGCCGGTCTACATGCTGGTCGGGCTGCAGCTGTCGGCGTCGCACGTCGGCACCATCCTGCTGCCGGCCGGCATCGTGCTGGCGCTCACCATCGCCGGCGTCGGCCGCCTGGCCGACCGCCATCCGACCTGGCTGCTGGTGTGCACCGGGCTGCTGCTGCTGGCCGCCTCCTTCGCGCTGATGGTGGTGCTCAAGCTCGACAGCGCGCTGTGGCTGCTGGTGGCCTTCGCCGTCATCGGCCGCACCGGGCTCGGCTTCATCCTGCCCTCGCTCAACCTGGGCTCGATGCGGCCGCTGGCCAAGCCGCTGATTCCGCAGGGTGCCAGCGCCATCAGCTTCCTGCGCATGCTGGGTGGCGCCGCCGGCGTGAGCGGGTGCGCGGTCGTGCTCGAATGGCGGCTGGCGGCCCATGGCGATTCGCTCGCCAACGTGGCGACCAGCCCGGCCCGGCTGGCGGCCTTCGACGAGGTGTTCCTGATGCTGGCGGGCCTGTGCGCCCTGGCCATCGTCGCCGCCTGGCAGCTGCGCGCGGAGCCGCCCGCCGCCCCGCCATGAGCCCGCTTCAGTTCTAATAGCCGCCATGTGCCAGCTGCTCGGAATGAACTGCAACACGCCGACCGACGTGACCTTCAGCTTCACGGGCTTCGCCCAGCGCGGCGGCCGCACCGACCACCACGCCGACGGCTGGGGCATCGCCTTCTTCGAGGACCGGGGGCTGCGCCATTTCGTCGACCACCAGCCGGCCTGCGAATCGCCGGTGGCCGAACTGATCCGGCGCTACCCGATCCAGAGCCGCAACGTCATCGCCCACATCCGCAAGGCGACGCAGGGCGCGGTCAACCTGCAGAACTGCCACCCCTTCGTGCGCGAGCTGTGGGGCCGCTACTGGGTGTTCGCGCACAACGGCGACCTGAAGGATTTCCGGCCCCGGCTGCACGGCAGCTTCCATCCCGTCGGCAGCACCGACAGCGAGCACGCCTTCTGCTGGATCATGCAGGAGCTGGCCAAGTCGCATGCCGACGTGCCGAGCGTCGAGGAGCTGACGCTGACCTTGCGCGAACTCGCCCCGCGGCTGGCCGCCCACGGCACTTTCAACTTCATGCTGTCGAACGGCCAGGCACTGTGGGCGCATGCCTCGACCCACCTCTGGTACGTCGAGCGCCGGCATCCGTTCCTGACCGCCGAGCTGTCGGACGAAGACCTCAGCATCGACTTCGCGAAGCACACCACGCCGAGCGACCGCGTGGCCGTGGTGGTGACCGCGCCGCTCACGACCAACGAGGCATGGACAGCGTTCGCGCCGCAGGAGCTGGCGGTGTTCGTCGACGGACGCCGCTGCCGTTGAGGCCCGCAGGGGCGAGCTGACGCCACGGCGGCGGCTTTCCCGGCTCGAACTACCTCGTGACGGGGGCGCCGGGCGCCTTCGTGCCGAGCGCCGGCGTCGACTTCCCGGCCCCGACCTCCGCCTCCAGCGCATCGATGAACATCGCCGGCACGTCGAAGCCCGCCTGTTCGGTGATCTCCTGGAAGCAGGTCGGGCTGGTGACGTTGATCTCGGTGACGTAGTCGCCGATGACATCGAGGCCGATCAGCAGCAGCCCGCGCGGCGCCAGCGCCCGGCCCACGGCCTCGGCGATCTCGCGGTTCCTCGGCGTCAGCGGCTGCGCCACGCCCTTGCCGCCGGCCGCCAGGTTGCCGCGCACCTCGGTGCCCTGCGGGATGCGGGCCAGCACGAAGGGCACCGGCTCGCCGCCGATGATCAGGATGCGCTTGTCGCCGGCCGCGATCTCGGGCACGAAGCGCTGCACCATGAGGGTTTCGGCGCCGTTCTTGTTGAGGGTCTCGGTGATCGAGCCCAGGTTGAGCCCGTCTTCGCGGACGCGGAAGATGCCCATGCCGCCCATGCCGTCGAGCGGCTTCAGGATGATGTCCTTGTGCTCGGCGTGGAACGCGCGCACCACCGCCGGGTCGCGCGTGACCAGGGTCGGGGCGGTGAACTGCTGGAACTCCATCACCGCCAGCTTTTCGGGGTGCTCGCGCAGCGCGGCCGGCTTGTTGACCACCTTCGCGCCTTCGCGCTCGGCCTGGCCCAGCAGGTGGGTGGCGTAGATGTACTCGGCGTCGAAGGGCGGGTCCTTGCGCATCAGGACCGCATCGAAGCCGTGCAGCGCGGCCTGGCGGCGCGGGGTCTCGGTGAACCAGTCGTCGCCGTTGCCGGTGAGCGTGATGTCGCGCACGCCGGCGGTCACCGGCTGCCCGGTCTGCCAGCCCAGGTCGCGCGGCTCGCAGGCCGAGATGCCATGGCCGCGGCGCTGGGCCTCGCGCATCATCGAGAAGGTGGTGTCCTTGTAGATCTTGAACTGTTCGAGAGGATCGGCGACGAAGAGAATGTTCACGGGCTGTTCTTTCCAATGGCGGCTTTGGCTTCCTGCTTGATCTTGCACGCAGGCGCGATGTCCTTGCCCGGCGCGGCCTTCTGGCGGCCGAGCTGCTGGATGCCGAGCGCCAGCGCCCCGGCCACCACGCCCCAGAAGGCCGAGCCGATGCCCGCCAGGGTGACCCCCGAGAGCGTGACCAGGAAGGTGATCAGCGCCGCCTCGCGGTGCGGCTCGTCGCGCACCGCCGCGGCCAGGCCGCCGCCGATGGTGCCGAGCAGCGCCAGGCCGGCGATGGCGGCGACCAGTTCCTTCGGGAAGGCGGTCAGGATGCCGGTGACAGCCGCCCCGAACAGGCCGATCACGATGTAGATCGCGCCGCAGCTGACCGCCGCCGTGTAGCGCCGCGCCGGGTCTTCGTGCGCCTCGCGGCCCATGCAGATCGCGGCGGTGATGGCGCTCAGGTTGAGCGCAAAGGCGCCGAAAGGCGCCAGCACCAGCGTGAACAGGCCGCTGATGGTGATCAGCTTCGACACCGGCATGTCGTAGCCCGCGGCGCGGATCGCCGCCACGCCGGGCAGGTTCTGCGAGGCCATCGTGACCACGAACAGGGGCAGTGCCAGGCTGACCACCGCCTGCCAGCTGAAGGCCGGCAGCGTGAAGATCGGCAGCGCCAGGCTGAAATGCACCGCGCTCCAGGCCAGTTCGCCGCGCGCGGCGGCGAAGGCGATGCCCACGCCCAGGGTCAGCGGCACCGCATAGCGCGGCAGCAGCCGCTTGGCCACCAGGTAGGCGCCCAGCATCAGCAGCACCAGCGGCAGCGCGGTCTGGGCGGCGATGAAGGCCTGCAGGCCGAAGCGCGCCAGCACGCCGGCCAGCAAGGCCGAGGCCAGGGCCATCGGGATCTTGTTCATCACCCGCTCGAACCAGCCGGTGGCCCCGGCCAGCGCCATCAGCAGCGCGCAGACGATGAAGGCGCCGACCGCCTCGTCCATGCCGTAGCCGGCCCCGGCGACCGCCAGCACGGCGGCACCGGGCGTGCTCCAGGCGATCATCACCGGCTGGCGCCACCACAGCGAGGGCAGCACCGAGGCCAGGCCCATGCCGATGCCCAGCGCCCACATCCAGGAGGAGATCATCGCCGGCGTGGCGCCGAAGGCCTGGGCGGCCTGGAACACGATCGCCACCGAACTCGTGAAGCCGACCAGCACGGCGACGAAGCCGGCGGTGAAGGCCGACAGGCTCAAGTCCTTGAAGAATCGCATCGCCGACGAACCGCGCCTAGATTTCGATTTTCGAGCCGAGTTCGACCACCGCGTTGTTCGGCAGCCCGAGGAAGTCCGCCGCCCCGCTGGCGTTGTGGTGCATCTGGGCGAACAACTTCTCGCGCCAGGGCGCCATGCCGCTGCCCAGCGTCGGGATGACGACGTCGCGCGACAGGAAGTAGCTGGTCGCCATCGGCTCCAACTGGCAGCCGCGCATGCGCGCGTGTTCGAGCGCGCGCGGCAGGTCGATTTCGTTCTTGAAGCCGTAGTGCACCACCACCTGCCAGCAGTGGTGGCCCAGCGCTTCCATCTCGATGCGCTTGTCCATCGGGATCCAGGGCACCTCGTGGTTGCGCACCGTGACGAACAGGTTCTGGTCGTGCAGCACCTTGTTGTGCTTCAGGTTGTGCAGCAGCGCATTCGGCACCACGCCCGGTTCGGCCGTCATGAAGACCGCGGTGCCGTCGACCCGCGCCGGCGGGCTGACGAAGACCGAATCGAGGAAGCCGCGCAGGTCGATGGCCTCGGCCAGCTGGGTCTCGCCCATCAGCCGGCGCCCTTCCTTCCAGGTCAGCATCAGCATGAAGATCGAACCGCCGATCAGCAGCGGGAACCAGCCGCCGTCGAACAGCTTGAGCAGGTTCGAGGCGAAGAACAGGAAGTCGACCACGAAGAAGGCGCCGGTGGCCCCGATGCACAGGATCAGCGGGTACTTCCAGGCATAGCGGATCACGAAGAAGGTCAGCACCGTGGTGATCAGCATGTCGGTGGTGACCGCGATGCCGTAGGCCGCCGCCAGGTTGCTCGACGAGCGGAACATCACGACCGCCAGCACGATCGCCACGAACAGCCCCCAGTTGACGAACGGAATGTAGATCTGGCCCGCGGTGCGCACGCTGGTGTGCTCGATGTTCATGCGCGGCAGGAAGCCGAGCTGGATCACCTGGCGCGTGACGCTGAAGGCGCCGGTGATCAGCGCCTGCGAGGCGATCACGGTGGCGGCCGTGGCCAGCAGCACCAGCGGCAGCAGGGCCCACTCGGGCGCCATCATGAAGAACGGGTTCTTCACCGCCAGCGGGTTCTCGAGCAGCAGCGCGCCCTGGCCGAAATAGTTGAGCGTCAGCGCCGGCATGACGACCGAGAACCAGGCGATGCGGATCGGCTTCTTGCCGAAGTGGCCGAGGTCGGCATAGAGCGCCTCGGCGCCGGTCACGCACAGCACGGTCGCGCCCAGGATGATGAAGCTGGTGCCCGGGTTCTCCCACATGAAGCGCAGCGCGTAGTACGGGCTCAGCGCCTTGAGGATCTCCGGATGGTTCAGGATCTGGCTCACGCCGAGCACCGCGATGGCGAAGAACCAGGCCAGCGTGATCGGGCCGAAGAAGCGGCCGATGCCGGCCGTGCCGTGCTTCTGCAGCGCGAACAGCCCGAACAGCACGACCAGGGTGATCGGGATCACGTAGTGCACGAACTGCGGCGACACCACCTCCAGGCCCTCGACCGCCGACAGCACCGAGATCGCCGGCGTGATCACGCCGTCACCGTAGAACAGCGAGGTGCCGAAGATGCCGACCACCAGCAGCACCTGGCGCAGCCGCGGCTTGTCGACCACCGCCTGCGAGGCCAGCGCCAGCATGGCGACCAGGCCGCCCTCGCCTTCGTTGTCGGCCCGCAGCACCAGCACCACGTACTTCAGCGAGACGATCACCGTCAAGGTCCAGAAGAACATCGACAGGATGCCGTACACGTTGTCGATCGTGAAGGGCACGTGGCCGTGGCCGAACACCTCCTTGACCGCATACAGGACGCTCGTGCCGATGTCGCCGTAGACGACACCGATGGCCGCGAGGATCAGCGCAGCGGAGGAGGATTTAGGGGCGGACACGGAGAGGCTGCAAAGGGTCGGCGGCCTGCAGCACGCCACGAGGCGCTGGTGCGGCCCGTTGCGGCCGCTGCATCGGCTCCCACCCTCGTGGCGATTGTTATGAGGTGGCTATTTTGCCGCCGCGGCGGCGGTCTGCAAGTTGCAATGCCAAATCATTCATAGACTTCGGCATCCGGGTCGGTCGCCTCCAGCTCGTAGCTCGCGGCCACCATCGCCAGCCGGCCGATCACGCCGTACATGTAGAAGCGGTTGGGCGCACTGGCGCCCGGCTTGGCGCCAGGCTGAGGTAAGTGCGCACTCTCCGAAAATGCCAATGGTACGAAGCTGGCGCCCGGCAGGTTCAGGTTCTGGTCCGGGGCGCGCTCGGGATGGACGCGGTAGAAACCGCCGACCACGTAGCGGTCCATCATGTAGACCACCGGCTCGGCGACGCCGTTGTGGACCCGCTCGTTGGTCAGCACGCCCTCCTGGACGATCAGGTCGCAGGGCTCCTGCCCGTCCCGGGCGGCGCCGGCCTTGCCGGCCCGCGGCCGGCGCACCAGGGCCTCGATCTCCTTGGCGTCGCGCACCGTCATGACGCCCAGGCCGGGGCTGCCGTTGTCGGTCTTGACCACCACGAAGGGCTTCTCGTTGATGCCGTATTCCTTGTACTTGCGGCGCACCTTGGTGAGCAGGGCGTCGACGTGGCTGGTCAGGACGTCGATGCCCTGGCCGGTCGCGAAGCTGACCTCGGCCGCCTTGGCGTACATCGGGTTGATCAGCCAGGGGTCGATGCCCAGCAGCTTGCCGAAGCGCTTGGACACCTCTTCGTAGCTGTGGAAGTGGTTGCTCTTGCGGCGCACCGACCAGCCGGCATGCAGCGGCGGCAGCAGGTACTGCTCGTGCAGGTCTTCCAGGATGCCCGGCGTGCCCGCCGACAGGTCGGTGTTGAGCAGGATGGTGCAGGGGTCGAAGTGCTTGAGCCCCAGGCGCCGCTTGCTGCGCGCCACCGGCTCCAGGCAGACCGTCTCGCCGTTGGGCAGCTCGATCTTCTTCGGCGACTTGATCGCCGGATCGATCGAGCCGACCCGCACGTTGAGCCCGGCCATGTGGAAGATCCGCACCAGCTGGGCCACGTTGGCCAGGTAGAAGGTATTGCGCGAGTGGTTCTCGGGGATCACCAGCAGGTTGCGCGCCTCCGGGCAGATCTTCTCGATCGCCGCCTGGGCCGCCTGCACCGCCAGCGGCAGCATTTCCTGGGTGAGATTGTTCCAGCCGCCCGGATAGAGGTTGGTGTCGACCGGCGCCAGCTTGAAGCCGGCGTTGCGGATGTCGACCGAGCTGTAGAACGGCGGCGTGTGCTCCATCCATTCGAGCCGGAACCAGCGCTCGATGGCCGGCGTCGAGTCGAGCACGCGCTGCTCGAGTTCGTTGATCGGGCCGGTCAGGGCGGTGACGAGATGGGGGACCATGCGGCGGCCTTGTTGGATTTATGCCTGGGCAAAAGCGGGATTGTAGATTTTGGGGCGAACGCCCCAATGACAAGCCGCCCGAGAGGGCCCGTTCACCGCCGCCAACTCAGGTCCGCACTTCGCCCTGCCCCAGGACCACGTATTTCAATGAGGTCAGCCCCTCGATGCCGACCGGGCCGCGGGCATGGAACTTGTCGGTGCTGATGCCGATTTCGGCGCCCAGCCCGAACTCGAAGCCGTCGGCGAAACGGGTGCTGGCGTTGACCATCACGCTGGCCGAATCGACCTCGCGCAGGAAGCGCTGGGCATTCAGGTGGTCGCGGGTGACGATCGCATCGGTGTGGTGGCTGGAGTAGCGGTTGATGTGCGCGATGGCCTCGTCCACCCCCTCGACCACCTTGATGCTGATGACCGCGGCCAGGTATTCCTCGGACCAGTCGGATTCGACCGCGGCGACCACCTTGTCGGCCGGCAGGTGCGCGCCCTCGGCGCGCAGGATCTGCGCCGCCACCGGGTCGCAGCGCATCTCGACGCCCTTGGCGGCGAAGATCGCGCCGATTTCGGGCAGGAAGGTCTCGGCGATCGATGAGGCCACCAGCAGGCCTTCGGCGGCGTTGCAGGGGCTGTACTTCTGGGTCTTGGCGTTGTCGACGATCTTCAGCGCCATGTCGAGCTCGGCCGTGTGGTCGACGTAGACATGGCAGTTGCCGTCCAGGTGCTTGATCACCGGCACCCGGGCGTCGCGGCTGATGCGCTCGATCAGGCCCTTGCCGCCGCGCGGGATGATGACATCGACGAACTGCGGCATCGCGATCAGCTGGCCCACGGCCTCGCGGTCGGTGGTGGCGACCAGCTGCACGGCATCGACCGGCAGGCCGGCTTCCTGGAGCGACTCGGCCACCAGCAGCGCCAGCGCCTTGTTCGATTCGATCGCCTCCGAGCCGCCGCGCAGGATCGCCGCGTTGCCGCTCTTGATCGCCAGGCTGGCGGCCTCGATGGTCACGTTGGGCCGGCTCTCGTAGATCATGCCGAAGACCCCGATCGGCACCCGCATCTGGCCGACCCGGATGCCGCTGGGCTGCTGCCGCATGCCGATGACCTCGCCGATCACGTCGGACATCGCGGCCAGCTGCTCGCAGCCCTGGGCGACGGTCTCGATCGCCTTGGGGGTCAGCTTCAGGCGATCGACCATCGGCGCCGACAGGCCGGCGCCCTCGGCCCGCGCCAGGTCCCTGGCATTGGCTTCGGCCAGGGGGGCGGCCGCGGCGCGCAGGCGGCGCGCCAGCGCCTTCAGGGCCTTGTTCTTGGTGGCGGCATCCGCCCGGGCCATCAGGGCCGAGGCGAGCTTGGCCTGGAGCCCGAGCGCCTGGACGTACTCGTGGACATTCAACGTATTCATCCCCGGATTGTGCCGCGAGGACCAAAGGCGGCGTGGACCAGGGGACAGTTGCGCACCATTGTTGTGCGCGACCGGCCCGTGCGGGCTCTGCCTCAGCGTCCCCGGGGCGCCGAGGCCGCCGGTCCGCAGGCCCGGCACAGCATCAGCGCCAGCCGCTGCAGGGCCTGCCAGCCGTTGGCCGGCCAGTCGGGCTGCTTGAGTCCCTTGACGATGCCGTCGACCACGTGCGCGGCGCGCAGCATGCGCGCCAGCGACCGCTCGTCCAACCGCGGCAGCACCCGCTCGAAGGCCCGCTCGCGCGGGCCCCAGATGCGGTTCTCGCGCAGCGCCATCGGCAGCGGCCGGCCGGCCGCCATGGCGTCCTTGACCCGCTTCAGGGCCCGGATGTCCTCGGCCAGCGTGTAGTGCACCAGCACCTCGGCCTCGCCTTCGGCCTGCAGGCCGTCGAGCATGCGCGCGACCCGCTGCGGGTTGCCCGCCAGCACC
>Ga0308175_100003774_pt1 | contig 10549 bp, 6 predicted proteins | sample PhyCR1_3_FD_203893 | JGI IMG/M metagenome (GOLD analysis project Ga0308175, IMG submission 203893) | Soil microbial communities from UC Gill Tract Community Farm, Albany, California, United States - DLSLS.C.R1 | ecosystem: Environmental > Terrestrial > Soil > Agricultural land | place: USA...
GTTCGGCTACATGGATACCAGTTTGGTCTTTTTCGGACACACCCACCTGCAGTGCGGCTTCGGCTGGAAGGGCGGCCGGCAATACTCGCTGCCCCGCGCCACAAACCACGAAATCTACCTGCGGGTAGAGTCCGATTCCGCCTGGCTGGTGAATCCCGGGTCGGTGGGCCAGCCCAGGGATGGCGACGCGAGAGCCGGTTACGCCCTCTTCGACAGCGAAACGAACGAAATCCTTCTGCGACGCGTACCTTACGATAGCGAGAGGACGCGGCGAAAGATCGAGGCCGCGGGGCTGCCTCCGGTGCTCGGCAGCCGGCTCGCGATAGGACGCTGAGGAGCTGCATTTCATGTTCTGCACGCAATGCGGGACCAAACTGGACGAAGGCGCGCGGTTCTGTACCGCGTGCGGGAAGCCCACTGCGCACCCGCCTGTCGAAGACACGTTCACGGCTCAGGAACCCCGGTACGACCAGGCGCCCCCAGGAGCCGAAAACCCGGGATGGTCCGGAGCGCAGGAAAGCGCCGCGCCCCGCCGGCGTTTGCGGCGGATTCGGGCGAACAAGAAAATTGCCGGAGTCTGCGCCGGATTTGCCGAGTATTTCGACATGGACCCCACCTTGATGCGCCTCATCTGGATGGGGCTGCTGCTGGTACCCCCGCATATCGGATTGATCGCCTACATCATTGCCTGGGTGGTTCTACCGAAGACCTAAGCGGGCGATTGTCTCGATGTGGAATGTCTGGGGGAACAGATCCGCCAGCGTGATTTCGCCGATATCGTAAGCTTCGCGGAGAAGTGAAAGATCGCGCGCGAGGGTGGCCGGATCGCAGGCCACGATGACCAGCGTTCGCGGACGGATCGCGAGCAGTTTTTCGACGACCGCTTTTCCCAGCCCCGCCCGCGGCGGGTCCGCCAGCACGAAATCGGGATTGCGACTGTGCTCGCGGGTGAGAAATCTTTCGGCGGTGTCGCGAATCGCCGACGCGACATTCTTCTCCAGATCGTGCGCGGCGCTCGCCCCCGCTTCCACCGCGATTACCTCGCTGAACCTTCGCGAGAGAGGCAGTGAAAACAACCCGACGCCTGCGTACAAATCCCACGCCAGATCGCCGGTCGCATCGCCGATTGCAGCTTCCGCCAGCGCGGGCAGGACGAAGCGGTTCACCTGAAAAAACGAATCGCCGCTGATGAGAAAGCGGTCTTCGCCCACTGCGTATTCGAGCGGCCCCGCAACGCTGCCGGGGACTTCTACAGCCAGCCACTCGAAGAAACGCCGCGCCACCGGCTGCGATGCCGCGCGGACGTTCCACTGGACCTGCCGTTCGTCCGTGAACACCTCGATCGCGGAGACGAAACGCGGCCAGCGGCGATCCCGAATCAGCCGGTTCAGCGCGACGATCACCTCGTTGATCTTCGGTGAGCTGATGGGGCATTCTTTGATTGCCACCAGCTTGTGCGAGCGCATTTCCCGATATCCGACGCGGCCGTTCTCGATATGGAACTGCGACCGGTTGCGATAACCATACGGTTCGCTCGCGATCGCGCGAATGCGATCGGGGTCGTATTCAATTTTTCCCGCCCGGCGCAAAGTCTCGGCGAGTATGGAACGCTTGAAACGCAACTGCGCGTCATAGGCGGCATGCTGATAGTGGCAGCCGCCGCAGCGGAAGAAGTACGGGCAGCGGAGGGCGACGCGATCGGGCGAGGTTTCGAGTACGCGGACCAGGTCGGCGCGTTCGGCATGCTGGCGCGAACCGGAACGCTCGGCTTCCACAAGTTCGCCGGGCAGCACGAATGGAGTGAAGATCACTTCGCCGTCGGTCCGGCTGAGCCCTTCGCCGCCGTAAACCAGTTTTTCGATTTTCAGTTGGGTCGCCCCGGGGTTGAATTGAGCCGCCATTACGCCGAATGCACCCGCAGATTAGCACCCGCGCTGCGCGCAACGCCTCGCAGGTGCAACAATATGTAGGTTCGAGACCAATTTTGAAGCAGACCACAGCGGTGAAAAAGACGCTCTTTCTTGGCCCCCCATCTTTTGATGGATTTGACGGCGGCGCGGGCGCTCGTTATCAGGCAAAGCGGGAAATAACTTCGTATTGGTACCCAACCTGGCTGGCGCAACCGGCGGCGCTTGTTCCCGGCAGCAAGCTGATGGACGCTCCGCCGCATAAGCAGACCATTGACGACGTTCTGGCCATTGCGAACGACTACGAACTTTTCATTCTGCATACGAGCACGCCTTCGCTGAACAACGACGTGCAATGCGCGGAAGCAATCAAGGCGAAGAATCCGCACGCGCAGGTGGGATTGATCGGCGCGCATGTGGCGGTGCTGCCGGGGCAGACGCTGAAACAGGCGCCTGTGATCGATTTTGTCTGCCGCAACGAATTCGACTATACCTGTCTGGATGTCGCCAAGGGCAAGCCGCTGAGCGAAATCACGGGCCTGAGCTGGCGTGACCGTGACGGCCGCATCCATCACAATCCCGAGCGCGAGCTGATCCACGACTGGGACTCGATGCCGAGCGTGCTGCCGGTTTACCAACGCGACCTCAAGATTGATAACTATTTCATCGGTTATCTGCTGCATCCTTACGTTTCCTTCTATACGGGGCGCGGCTGCCCGGCGAAATGCAGCTTCTGCCTCTGGCCCCAGACCATCGGCGGACATGCGTACCGAACCAAATCGCCCGCCGCGGTAATTCGCGAGATGGAAGTAGGCAAGGACCTGTTCGGCGACAAGGTCCGCGAATGGATGTTCGACGACGATACCTTCACGATCGACAAGGAACGCGCGATCGAAATCGCGAAGGGGATGAAAAAGCTGAAGCTGACGTGGTCCTGCAACGCGCGCGCCCACCTCGATTACGAGACGCTCAAAGCGCTGCGCGACAACGGGCTGCGGCTGTTGCTGGTCGGCTTCGAATCCGGCAATCAGCAGATCCTGAACCGGATTAAAAAAGGTTTGGTGCTCGATACCGCGCGTGAGTTCATGCGCAATTGCCGGAAGCTCGGCATCCGGGTGCACGGAACCTTCATGATCGGTCTGCCCATTGAGACGCAGGAGACGATCGAACAAACGATTCGCTTCGCTGAAGAGATCGATCCTTTCTCGATTCAGGTTTCGATTGCGGCGCCTTACCCCGGCACCGAGCTTTACCGGCAGGCGACCGACAACGGCTGGCTCGACAGCAACGCCCTGCTTTCGGGCAAAGGCATTCAGGTTTCGACGCTGCGCTACAGCCATCTTTCGCCCGATGAAATCGAAGATGCCGTGGAACGTATGTACCGGCGCTTCTATTTCCGGTACAAGCCGATTTTGCGCTTCGTGCGCGAGATGGCGACCGACAAACAGATGCTGGTGCGCAGGCTGCGTGAAGGCGGCGAATTTTTCGGTTATCTGAAAGAGCGCAAACAACTGGTCCGCGCGCGGCACCAGAGCTTCGAAGCGCAATCCGAAGCAGCGGCGAGATAAGCGTCAGACTGGCTGTTCCGGCCAGGCGTGTTTCGGATACCTCCTTCCCAGCTCGCGCCGCAACTGAGGGTAGAGCCGCTGCCAGAACCCCGCAAGATCAGACGTGGTTTGCACGGGGCGCTGGTTCGGCGCCAGCAGATGCACGACGACAGGCGCCTGGCCGTTGGCTATGCGGGGAGTTTCCGTCATTCCGAAAAAATCCTGAAGACGCGATGCGATCCAGGGCGGCTTGCCGCGTTCGTAGTGCACTTTCACCTGGCGGCCGGCAGGTAAGCGGATGCGCGCAGGCGCGATACGCTCCAGAACGCCTGATCCGAGTTTCGTTTCCAGTATGGGAAGAAGACTTTCGCCCGTTCGTTCGAGTTCCGCGAAACTGCGCAGGCCGTAGCAGATGGATTCGAGAGCTTCATCCACATTCTGGTTTGTGAGCGGCTGGATGTCCACGTGTTCCGCGGCGAATTCGGAACGAGCGATGAGGCCTTCGAGTTCGTCCATCTTGACAAAGCGCGCGATTCCCGCCTCGCGGGCTTTTTGGGCGAGCAGTTGCGCCGCGATTGCATCGTCTGCTGCCCCGCCCCGGGTTTCATCGATCACCAGCTCGTCGTAAACAATCGCAGCGACCGCTTCGACGCGCTCGGCCTGCTGGTTCCATTCGATTCGATCTCGTTCGATGACGCGATCCGGAAAGAGATCGATGAGCCATTCGGGTTCGATGGGACAGGCGAGGCGAATCTCCGGCAGGCCGCGATCGGGCCGTTCTTCGATATCGACGGCGACGATGAACTCGGCGGGAGGATTCGCCATAGCGGCCGAGACGCCGTTGGACAGCGCGATCGTTCCACCAGCTCGTTTGCGCCCGACACGATCGGGGAAGGCGGCGAGGATGGCGCGGGCCACGTTGGATTCGCCGCGAGACACGCCAGGCCGGCGGATCTGATCGTAGACGGCTTTCGTGCGGCCATCCTGCGGCTCTTCGAGAGCATGCAGAAGATCGGAGGACGTGGCGCGCTGACCGCTGCTGAGGAGCGCCGCCGCGCGGGCGCCATCCGCGCCGCCGTCGAGGACAACGCGCGCGAGCCTCGGATGCAGGGGAAAGCGCGCCAGCTTTCTCGCTTCGGAACCGCGCGCTCGAAGTCTTGTGAGCAGAGCTTCGGCCGCCTCGACGTGCGGACGCGAAGGCGCGTCGAGCCATTCCAGTTCGAGCGGATCATGAATGCCGGCGGCTTCGAGCTGCAGACAAAGCTGGGATAGTTCGCGACGGCTGATTTCCGGGTCGTCGTGATCCGGACGGCGATGGAGGTCTTCGGCTGTGTACAGGCGCGCGACGTGGCCCGGAGCAGTACGGGCCGCGCGACCGGCGCGCTGCTGGGCGGATGCTTTCGATATGCGTTTGACTTCGAGGCGGGGAAGGCCGGTCCACGGGGAATCGCTTGCGATGCGCGCGAGGCCGGAATCAATGACGATCCGCACGCCTTCGATGGTGATGGAGCTTTCGGCGATGTTGGTGGAGAGGATCAGCTTGCGGCGGGGGCCAGGTTCGATGGAGGCGTCCTGTTCGGCCGGAGAGAGGTCGCCATATAAAGGGGCGATGGCGAGATCGAATCGGCGGGCGAGTGCTTCGGAGGCGCGGGCGGCGCGGCGGATCTCGGCTGCGCCGGGAAGAAAAGCCAGGATGTCGCCCGAGGCTTCAGTTGAGAGCAGCCGGCCGGCCGCCGACGCGACCTGCTCTTCGAGCGGGGCGGCGGAATACGGGGTGAAGTCAATTTCCAGCGGGAAGAGCCGGCCTTCAGAGCGGACCAGGGGAGCGTTATTGAGAAAACGCTCCACCGGCGCGGGATCGATGGTGGCCGACATGACAATGATGCGAAGGTCCGGGCGCTTCGTCCGCTGAAGACGACGAAGGAGGGCCAGAGCGAGATCGGTTTCGATGTGCCGCTCATGGAATTCATCGAGGACGACGGCGCTGACTCCGGCAAGTTCCGGGTCTGAGATCATGCGGCGTGTGAGGACGCCTTCGGTGACGAAGCGCAGGCGCGTTTGCGGACCGGCGATCTCTTCGAAACGTACCTGATAGCCGACCGTATGGCCGACCGGTTCCGAGAGTTCGGCAGCGACACGGCGGGCGGCGAGACGGGCGGCGATGCGCCTTGGTTCAAGCACCAGCACCGAACCGCGGAATTGCAGCAGTGCGGGTGGGACGCGCGTGGTTTTGCCCGCGCCCGGGGCGGCTTCGATGATGAGGTTCGGGTGCGCGCGAAGGCTGTCGAGGATGGACGGAAGAAGTGGATCGATCGGCAGCACTTTGTTTCAGCGTAATCGCGAGGGTATCGCTCGGGCTTTTGCCGCCCGGTTTTCCGAGGTTAGCGCGGCCGATATGTGGGGATCTGGTAAGTGGCTGAATACAGGGGGAAATTCTGCGGTGATCCGCGGGCCGGGCCCTCTCGGGCGTGTGCGGCGGGAAATTGCAAAACAAAGCCAATTTGGCCGTGGGCGAATTCCGTCGTGGTGGCGCCACGTCGGGCAGAGGACCGCGGGCGCCGCAGGCAACGGCGGCAAGAAGACGGGTCGAAAAAACGAACCCATCTGAGGCCGGGATGATTCACGCAGAACGGCGGGTTTCTCTCGTTGCTCGCGAAGTTGCAAAACAAAGCCAATTTCGCCGCGGGCGAATTCCGTCGTGGTGGCGCCACAGCGGCCACAGGACCGCGGGCGCCGTGGGCCGCGGCGATGAGAAGACGGGTCGAAAAAACGAACCCAATTCCGGCAGCGGGGAATTCGTCCAGGACGACGTGTCGGGAGTTCGCCGTCCTGACGCCAGGAAGTCACCCCGTGTTTTTACAAAACAAAGCCAATTTCGGCCGGTGCGCCTTACCGAACGAACCCAAGGACGCGAGGCCGCTTTTTGCACAGCATGAACAATATAGCCCGGCAACGCCCGACGCGGCGCCTAAACGCCTCATTCGTTTCGGGCGTGGCGCCGTGATACTTTGAAACCGCCATGTCCATCACGCGAAGATCGTTTCTTGGAACTGCCGCTGCGGCTCCGATCGCCCTCGCGGCTGCTCGGGGGAAGCACGTGCCAGTCGGGCTGGAGATGTATTCGGTGCGGCACGAGATGGAAAAAGATCTGAACGGCACGGTCCGCGAGGTCGCACAGATCGGCTATAAAGATGTCGAGTTTTTCGCTCCTTATTACAACTGGACGACAGACCAGGCGAAAGACATGCGAAAGCTGCTGGACGAGCTGAATATTCGCTGTCTTTCCACCCATAATTCGGCCAGCAACTTCCAGCCGGAGAATCTGCAGAAGGCCATTGATTTAAACAAGATCCTGGGGACGCGCTTCGTCGTGATGTCGAGCGCGGGGCGGATTACGACCCAGGATGGCTGGCGCAAGGTGGCCGATACGCTGACCGCGGCGTGCGAGAAGCTTCGGCCGGCCGGACTGCGCGGCGGATATCACAACCACCAGCTCGAATTCACGCCACTCGATGGCAAGCGGCCGATCGAGACGATCGCCGCCAATACGCCGAAGGATTTCATGCTGCAGCTGGACGTGGGCACCTGCGTCGAAATGGGCTCCGATCCGGTGGCGTGGATCAATGCCAATCCGGGACGGATCAATTCTCTGCACCTGAAGGACTGGAGCAAGGAACGGGGTTACCGGGTGCTCTTCGGGGAGGGCGCCGTGCCGTGGAAAGACGTGCTCGCGGCGGCGGAGAAGACCGGCGGCGTCGAGTTTTATTTAATCGAGCAGGAAGGCAGCGATTATTCGGAATTCGAGACCGCCGAGAAGTGTCTCGCAAATTTCCGGAAACTACACGGGGCGTAGACCAGTATTCAGGTTGACGCGCGTATCTCTTTCTTCACGGCAACGATCTGGTACGGGAAGCGGCGTTTGAGAAGGAACGCGTCGTCCAGACCGAGTTTGATCTGTGAGGGGGCCGTGATCAGAAAATCGAGCCGGTGCCGCAGCACGATCTGGCCATTCCAGTAAACAAACATGACATGCTGCCGGGGGTCAAAGCGGGCCTCCACGAGATCAAAGCCGCCATGCCCCGCAGCGAGGCTGACTTGGGCGCTCTGGATTTGCGATTGCGGAGGGTTCCAGCCTGCTTCCGAGGTCAATCGCACGCGACCGGCGCCGAGGCCCTGTTCGTACAGGGCGTACCGGGAGCCGAATTCTCCCGCGACGATCAGTGGATGTTCTGGCCAGCGTTCCGCAAAGAGCTGAAACTGAAAATACGCCTTTACGTCCATCCGGGGATTGAGCAGAGGGCGAAACTTCGCTACCGGACTGAACCAGGCGGCGATGCGCACGAACTGCTCCGGCTTGTTTCGCAGCCACTCATCAACAAATCCCTGAGTTGCTATAGAGACATTCACAGCAACGGCGTAAATGGCCGCCGCGAAAATGGCGACGCAGGCGACAAGCCGCGTGACGGCGCGCAAAGGCGCGATCGCCTCCGCAGCAAGTATGCACGAGATGAGAACAAGAAAGGGCAGAAAATCGACTTCGAACCGTTGGGAACTGAGTCCCATCAGGGCAATGAAGACGACGCATGCGATCGCGTAGCTGTACATCGCAATCAGAATCGACCAGACCGGCCGACGATCGCGATACAGCCTGACCAGTAACGGCGCCGCGAGCGCGACCAGTATCAGAGGGCAAACATAAATCGCGCCGGCGATCGGTTCATGAAAATATCGCTCCGGCAGTGTGTAGCGGACTGAGTTGAAGGGCTGGCGAAGGGTAAGCCGGAAGAATGGAAAGACCGGAGTCACGGCCGGGGCGCACGCGAGCATGTAGTACAGGCCAGGCAACAGATTGACGGGCGAGAGCGTGATGTTGAGATAAGACGGATGGCCGAGCTGATATCTGAGGCCGAACTCGAGTACATTGCCAAACCTGGCGTAGTTATACGCGCAGATCGCGATTCCGCAAAGCAGGATGGGAAGTACGAAAGCGGTCAATCGCGACCGGCGTGAGGCAGGCGACGCGCGGGACACCGCAAACAGCAGAAGCAGAGCAGGCACAATTGCGATGGCGACGTGCGGGCGAGAGCCGACTGCCAGCCCGAAACAGACGCCGGCGAGCGCGGCAGAGAGCGCGCGATCCGTCTGAAAAGCCCTGAAAAGGAAAAGATAGCCTCCACTGAGGAAGAAAAAGCCCGACGCGATCGGGACTTCATACACGAGCGAACCCAGCAGAAGGAAGGGGACACCCGGGGCGAGTCCGAGAACGAAGCAGAACAGCACGAATAACCAGAGAGGCGGAGGCGATGCCCGCGCGGACAGAACCTCGATCAGCAATTCCGAGAGAAGCAGGAATCCACCGAGTGAAAGCAACAACACTGCTGCGGGTTGAGGCAGATCATGCCTGGTGATGAGCCTCCATGGAGCAAACAGCAGGAGGGCAGGCGTAGCGCCGTGATAGAGGTAGTAATGCCGCTTGTAGAGGACGGCGTCCAGCAGCCGGTACGGAACGTTGTCCGGGAATTTCCAAGGGTCAGGAAGCGCGAGCAGGTCAGGCCGCGGTTCCACGTCCATGTAGAGATGTCCGTGGAGGAATCCGCGCGCGAGCGAGTCGTAATAACCATCGAGATGGTCGCTCCAGACGAACCGGTTAGCGGCGGCGTTTGTCTGCCATACGTAATATATTGCGACGACGCAGATGACCAGCGACCAGGCTACGCGATATTTACGCGGGAGTTTTATCAAATACCCGCCCGCGCTGAAGTTGATCGCCCGATGCGCCGATCAGGTGTTTCCTTGCCGTGGCCATAATGGCAAAGCAATAACATATCAGCGTGGAAGCATCGCTTCTTTACGGCTCCCTTCGATAAGACGAACGGCTTGAAGAAAGCGACCGATATGCTGATATTGGAAGCTTCAGTGGACCCTCTTTACATTCGAATTCACGAGCGGGACAACGTCGGGATCGTGGTGAACGCGGAAGGCGTAACTCGCGGCGCGCGGTTCCCGGACGGAGTGACGGCGGCCGAAGCGATTCCGCAGTCGCACAAAGTGGCGTTGCGCGATCTGGAAGCGGGTGAGCCGGTGATGCGCTACGGATTCGCCATCGGGTATGCGAGGCGCCCGATCGCGCGCGGGTCATGGGTGCGGGAGGAATTGCTCGATATGCCCGCGCCACCACCGCTCGACGAACTTCCACTGGCAACGGCAACGCCCGCGCCGCAACCATCGATTGAAGGATTCACGTTCGAGGGGTACAGGAACGCGGATGGAACGGTGGGGACGCGGAACATTCTGGGCATCACGACCACCGTGCAATGCGTTGCTCCGACGGTGGACCATGCGGCGCAGCGCATTCGGGAAGAGATTCTGCCGCGCTATCCAAACGTAGACGGCGTGGTCGCGGTGACCCATACCTATGGATGCGGAGTGGCGATTGACGCGCCCGGGGCCGCGGTTCCGATCCGAACGATCCGGAATATCAGCGCGAATCCGAATTTCGGGGGCACGCCGCTGGTGGTGAGCCTGGGGTGCGAGAAGCTGCAGCCTTCGCGGTTATTTCCTGCAACCGGCGGCACGCTGCCGGTGCTGGATACGGGCAATATCGTCCGGCTGCAGGATGAGCGAGGATTTCAGGAATCGGTTGCTGCGATCCTGCGGGCGGCGGAGCGAAGGCTTGCGGAGATCAACCGGAGGCAACGCGAGACGTGCCGCGCTTCGGAACTGATTGTGGGGCTGCAGTGCGGGGGCAGCGACGCGTTTTCCGGAGTGACATGCAACCCGGCGGTGGGGTTCGCGGCAGATCTGCTGGTGCGCGCGGGCGCGACCGTGATGTTTTCGGAAGTAACCGAAATTCGCGACGCGGTACATCTGCTGACGCCGAGGGCGGCGACGCGGGAGGTGGCGCTCGACCTGATTCGCGAGATGCGCTGGTATGACGAGTACCTTGCCACGGGGCGCGCCGACCGCAGCGCAAATACGACGCCGGGGAACAAGCGGGGCGGACTGGCGAATATTGTGGAGAAGTCGCTCGGGTCGGTGGCGAAGGCGGGAACGTCGGCGCTGGCGGCCGTGACGTCACCAGGTGAGAGGGTGACA
>Ga0308175_100003775_pt1 | contig 10548 bp, 10 predicted proteins | sample PhyCR1_3_FD_203893 | JGI IMG/M metagenome (GOLD analysis project Ga0308175, IMG submission 203893) | Soil microbial communities from UC Gill Tract Community Farm, Albany, California, United States - DLSLS.C.R1 | ecosystem: Environmental > Terrestrial > Soil > Agricultural land | place: USA...
CGCCGGCGTCTTCCACGGTGGCGAGGACCTCGTGTTCGGCGCTGCGAGCGGTGCGATCGGCATCCGGCGGCTCGATCCGCTGATCTCGCCTGCGACCGCCGTGCGTGCACGGGCGGCGGCAGAGGAGCTCGCGAGCGGTCTCCGGCCGACTGGGTAGGATCGCGGGCGCATGCCTGAGGGTCCACTGCTCGAGCTGCGCGGGATCAGCAAGCGGTTCCCGGGCGTGCTCGCCAACGACGACGTGAATTTCGACCTTCGCCCAGGGGAGGTCCACGCCCTCCTCGGCGAGAACGGCGCGGGGAAGTCGACGCTGATGAACATCCTCTACGGCCTCTACACGCCGGACGAGGGCCAGATCCTCCTGCACGGCAAGCCGATCGACCTCGGCTCGACGAAGGCGGCGATCGAGCACGGGATCGGGATGGTGCACCAGCACTTCATGTTGATCCCGGTGATGACCGTGGCGGAGAACATCGTCCTCGCGACCGAGCCGCGCCGCGCAGGCGTGCTGATGGACTACGACGCTGCGCGCAGGCGGGTGCGCGAGCTCTCCGAGCGCTACGGCCTGCTCGTCGACCCGGATGCGCGGATCGACCGGACGTCGGTCGGCCAGCAGCAGCGCGTCGAGATCCTGAAGGCCCTCTACCGCGGCGCCGAGATCCTGATCCTCGACGAGCCCACGGCCGTGCTGACGCCGCAGGAGGCAAAGGAGCTCTTCGAGATCATTCGTTCCCTCACGGGCCAGGGGAAGTCGATCATCTTCATCTCCCACAAGCTGAACGAGGTGCTCGAGGTCGCAGACCGCGTGACGACGCTGCGCCGCGGCGTCGTCGTCGACACGATCGACGCCGAGGGCGCGACCGAGGAGGGGCTCGCCCGCATGATGGTCGGCCGCGAGGTGCTCCTCCGCGTCGACAAGAAGCCGTCGCAGCCGGAAGGCGCGCTGCTGCAGGTCGAGCATCTGTCGGTCGTCGACGACCGCGGCCTCGAGACGGTGCGTGACGTCAGCTTCGACGTGCGTGCGGGGGAGATCCTCGGGCTCGCCGGCGTGGACGCGAACGGCCAGAGCGAGCTCATCGACGCGATTGCCGGGCTGCGGCACGTCAGCGCGGGCCGCATCGTCGTGGACGGCCGCGACATGACGAACGCGGACGCCAAGGAGACGCTCGATGCGGGCATCGGCCACATTCCCGAGGACCGCCACCGGCGCGGGCTCGTCCTGCCGTTCTCGCTGACGGAGAACCTCGCGCTGCACGCCTACCGCCACGAGCCGAACTCGCGCCGCGGCCTTCTGAACCCGCGGGCGATGACGGCGCGCGCGCGCAAGCTCCTGCGCGAGTTCGACGTGCGCGGCGGCGCCCCCGCGACACCCGCGTTCGCCCTCTCCGGCGGGAACCAGCAGAAGGTCGTGCTCGCGCGGGAGATCGACGGCGACCCGAAGGTCCTGATCGCGGCGCAGCCGACCCGCGGGCTCGACGTGGGCGCGATCGAGTTCGTCCACCGCCGCCTCGTCGAGCAGCGCGACGCGGGACGCGCCGTCTTCCTCGTCTCGCTCGAGCTCGAGGAGATCCTGTCCCTCTCCGACCGCATCCTCGTGATCTACGAGGGACGCATCGTCGGCGAGTTCCCGCCGACCGCGACGGAAGAGGAGCTCGGCCTCGCGATGACGGGCGGCTCGCAAGGAAAGGCAGCATGACGGACGAGCTGTCCGCGGAAGAGGCGATCGAGCCGCCGCCGCCGCCGGACGGGATCCCGCAGCCGCAGCAGCACTTCCGCTCGCGCTTCGGCGGGCTGAAGGGCGCGATCGCCCCGCTCCTGACGACGATCCTCGCGTTCTTCATGGGCGGCCTCGTCGTCCTCCTCACGGGCAAGAACCCGCTCAGGGTCTACAAGGCCGTCTGGGACGGCACGGGCCTCAACTGGTTCGTCCACGTCGGCCATCACTCCGCGCGGGTCCCGTTCGGGACGGCGCACATGTGGTTCCCGTGGGACACGGCGTCGATTGCCGCGCAGAACCTGCAGCAGACACTGCTCGTGACGACGCCGATCATCCTGACCGGGCTCGCGGTCGCGTTTGCGTTCCGCTGCGGCATGTTCAACATCGGCGGCCAGGGCCAGTACTTCGCGGGAACGATCTTCGCCGTCTGGCTCGGCTCGTCGTTCAACGGGATGGCGCCGTGGCTGCACGTCCTCCTCTGCCTCGCCGTCGGCACGGTCGCCGGGGCGGTGTGGGCCGGCATCGCCGGCATCCTCAAGGCGACGGTCGGGGCGCATGAGGTGATCTCCACGATCATGCTGAACTGGATCGCGATCTGGGTCGGCTCCTACCTGTTCGGCCAGGGCGGTCCGCTGCAGAACTCGGCGCAGAAGTCGATCCCCATCTCGAACGACATCTTCGACGGCGCGAAGCTGCCGGTGTTCTGGGGGCTGAAGCTGCTGCAAGGGCTCTCGATCGGGATCTTCATCGCGCTCGCGATGCTCATCGTCTACTGGATCGTGATCAACCGGACGACTCTCGGCTTCGAGGTGCGCGCCGTCGGGTTCAACCCGGAGGCGGCCCGTTACGGAGGCGTGTCGGTCGCCCGCAACTACTTCCTGGCGATGGCGATCTCCGGCGCGTTCGCCGGTCTCGCCGGCGCCGTCGACATCACCGGCTGGGAGTACCGGATCGGCCAGAACGACATCCAGCTCGGCGGCAGCTCCGGTATCGGCTTCATCGGTCTGGCGGCGGCGCTGCTCGGCCGGAACACGACCCTCGGCGTCGGGTTCGCATCGCTCCTCTTCGGTGCGTTGATCAACGGAACCTCCGGGCGGCAACTCGACCCGTCGATCTTCCGGCCCGACCTCGCCGGGAACCTGACGACGATCATCCAGGGGCTCGTGATCCTGTTTGTCGGGCTGAACCTCGGCGGTGTGTGGGTCTGGCTGAAGCGGAGGAGGGGCGCATGAACGCCGTTGCGGCACGCGTCGGCGGGATCGGCTGGACGCACCCGAGGACGATCGGGATCGTCGGCATCGTGCTCGGGGCGCTGGCGTTCTGGCTCGCGCTGCCGCCGCTCGCCTCGCGCACGGCCGCGCTGCCGGTCGCGATCGGGATTCTCGCGGTCGCGGCCGGGATCTGGACCTTCTCGCGCGACGAGCGGCGGGTCGGGGGCGGCGCGATCGCGGCCGGCCTGCTCGGCATCGCCTTCGGGGTGCTCGCCACCCGCTCCTCGTCGACGCACCTCGACCAGGTCGTCGTGTGGAGCGCGCTCGGCGCCGCCACGCTGCGCTATGCGACGCCGCTGATCTACGCGGCGATCGGCGGGCTCTTCTGCGAGCGCAGCGGCGTGATCAACGTGGCGCTCGAGGGGATGCTGCTGACCGGGGCGTTCTTCGGCATCTGGGGCGCGATCTGGGCCCAGTCCTGGGCAGGCGGCGCCGCGTGGCTCGTCGGGGTCGGATCCGCGGCACTCGCGGGCATGGTGCTCGCAACCGTTCATGCGATCTGGGCGATCCACCTGAAGGTCGACCAGATCATCTCGGGCTTCGCGCTCAACTTCCTCGCGCTCGGCATCACCGGCTACCTGTTCATCGACAAGTACGGCGACACGGGCACCCCGGGCGACGTCCCGGGCATCCCGGACGTCCACATCCACTTCCTCCAGAACTGGTACTTCGTCGGGCCGATCATCGGTCAGCTGAACCTGATGATCTGGCTCTCGTTCGTGCTGCTCGTCGGCACGTACATCCTCGTCTTCCGGACGCCGTTCGGGCTGCGCCTGCGCGCGGTCGGCGAGCACCCGCGCGCCGCGGACACCGTCGGCATCTCGGTCTACAAGGTGCGCTACGTCGCCGTCATCGCCTCCGGGGCCATCGCGGCGATGGGCGGGGCGTACCTCTCGATCGGCTTCGTCCATTCGTTCAACGAGGGCATGACGAACGGCACCGGCTTCATCGGCCTCGCCGCGCTCGTCTTCGGCAAGTGGAGGCCGTTCCCGACCTGGGGCGCGACGCTCCTCTTCGGCTTCTCGAGCGCGCTCGCAGACCGGCTCCCGAACGCCTACGGGAATCAGTGGGGAACGCTCTTCCAGGCGCTGCCGTACCTCCTGACGCTCGTCGCCGTCGCCGGCGTGATCGGGCGGTCGATCGGCCCCGCGGCGGCGGGGCGCCCCTATGAGAAGCAGTAGGGCGGCCGCCCGCACAGCCGTCCTCCTCGGCGCGGTCGCGCTCCTCGCGATCCCGGCGGGGATCGTCGCGGCCCAGTACCTGAACGGCATCGCCCTCCTCCGCGCGCTCTACGTCGCGGTGCCGGCGGCGTGCGTGCTCGCCGTCGTCGCCGTCGCCTGCGCGCGCCGTGCCCGCTTCCATGCCGCCCGGAGCCTTCGCGGCGGCTCGGGCTCCGTCCGCGCAGCGCGGTTCTTCGCCTGGGCCGGGCTGTACGCCGGGATCACCGGCGCGCTCGCGCTCGCGGTCTACGGCGCGCTTCGCTGGGCGCAGTAGCCGTTCCCTACGGACGGGGCTACCCTTAGCGGCCCGTGTTCGAGATCGGCAACAGTCTTCGCGAAGCTCGTCTACGCCGCGGCGTCGACTTCGCGCAAGCGGAGGTCGCGACGAAGATCCGCGGCAAGTACCTGCTCGCGCTCGAGGAGGAGCAGTTCGAGCTCCTGCCCGCCCAGACCTACGTCAAGGGCTTCCTCCGCACCTACGCCGAGTACCTCGGCCTCGACGGCCAGCTCTACGTCGACGAGTTCAACTCGCGGTTCGTCAGCGGCGCGGACGAGCACGAGCCGCGGACGCGGCGCTCCGCCGCGCGGCCGGAGCGGCGAAACCGGCGGCTCGAGACGAACGTCGTGCTGCTGGCGCTCGCCGCGGTGGCGATCCTGACGGTGATCGTGATCTCGGCCTGGAAGGTCAGCGGCGGCACGACTCCCGCAACGAAGCCGACGACGCCGGTCGTGACCACGCGAACCGGCGCCCCTCCGCCGCTTCTCACCGTGACCGCGCTGCGCGGCTCGACGCACGTGATCGCACGCATCGCCAACGCACGCGGCAACGTCGCCTATGACGGGACGGTGCAGGAGGGCGACGCGCCCGTGGGTATTCGCGGCCGCCGGCTCTGGGTGCAGATCGACTCGCCGGAGAACCTCCGGATCCAGGTGCGCGGCAAGCTCGTCCACGTGCCGGGGCTCGAGCCGCGCGTGATCATCATCACGGCCACCGGTTGGCGCCCCGCCTGAGAGCAGCGATCGTCGCGTCGGGCTCGGAGCTCGTCCGCGGCGACCGCAACGATCGAAACGGGCCGTTTCTCGCCGCGTCGTTGCTGCGGCTCGGGATCGAGCCGGCGCGGATCACGATCGTGGGAGACGACCCGGCCGATCTCGAGGCGGCTCTCTTCGCGGGGCTCGAGCACGACCTGCTCGTCGTCTCCGGCGGACTCGGGCCGACCCACGACGACCGGACGATCGAGCTGCTCGCGCGCGCGGCCGGCGTCGAGCTCGCGGTCGACGAGGAGCTCGCGGGGGCGATCGAGACGCTCTCGCGCCGGGTTGCCACGCGGCTCGGCCGGCCCTACGCGGAGTTCGAGCACGGCGTCCGCAAGCAGGCGACGCTGCCCGCGGGCGCGCTCTGGGTCGGGCTCGTCGGCACGGCGCCTGCGGTCGTCCTCGAGCACGCGAGCGGCGTGGCGGTCGCGCTGCCGGGGCCGCCGCGCGAGCTGCAGGAGCTCTGGCCGCGCGTCCTCGAGACGCCGCCGCTGCGCCGGCTGCTCGAGCACGCCTCTGCGCCCGAGCGGCGTGTGCTGCGGCTCTTCGGCGTCTCGGAGTCCGAGGTCGCACAGGCGCTCGCCGCGGCCGGCGGAGAGGGGGACGGCGTCGACGTGACGATCTGTGCGCGCGAGTTCGAGCTCCACATCGATCTCTTCGTGCAGCCGGGCGCGGAGGCCCGCGCGGACGAGCTCGAGCGGCGCCTCGTGGAGGCGCACGAGCGGTTTCTGTTCTCGCGCGACGAGCGTTCGACGGCCGAGCTCGTGCTCGCCCTCGTGCGCGCGCGCGACCTGACGCTCGCCACCGCCGAGTCGTGCACCGGCGGCCTCGTGGCGGCGCGTCTCACCGACGTCCCGGGTGCGAGTGACGTCTTTCTCGGCGCGGTCGTCGCGTACGCGAACGGCGTGAAGGCGGAGCAGCTCGGCGTGCCGGAGGAGGTGCTGCGCGAGCACGGAGCCGTCTCCGCAGAGACGGCGGCCGCGATGGCGCGCGGCGCGCGCGAGCGCCTCGGAGCCGACGTCGCGGTGGCGGTGACGGGTGTCGCGGGGCCGGACGGCGGGACACCGGAGAAGCCGGTCGGCCTCGTCTTCCTGCATGCCTCCGGGCCGCCGGGCGAGCTCGGGCGCCGGCTCGAGGTTCCGGGCGACCGGGAGACCGTCCGCCTCCGTGCGACGGTTGCCGCGCTGCACCTCGTGCGCCAACTCGTCACACGGGCGGAACAGACCTGACACACCTTCCGCGCTAGCGTAGAACGAGCAGGAACGGGCGATCGCAGCACGAACACGTGTTCGATCGGATGACGTCCGGGCGCCGCTCTATCGTTCTCCGCCCGGACACGGGATTCGCAACTCACACATGGTGGCCTAGGAGGTCGGTAGGGAATGGATCGCGAGCAAGCTCTCGACACAGCACTGGGACAGATCGAGCGCCAGTTCGGCAAGGGCGCCGTGATGAAGATGAACGACCAGGCCCAGGTCGCGATCGGCGCCGTCTCCACGGGGTCGCTGTCGCTCGACGTGGCGCTCGGCGTCGGCGGCCTGCCGCGCGGCCGGGTGATCGAGGTCTTCGGGCCGGAGTCGTCGGGAAAGACGACGCTCGTGTACCACGTGATCGCCGAGGCGCAGCGCCGCGGCGGCATCTGCGCCTTCATCGATGCGGAGCACGCGATGGATCCCGCCTACGCGAAGCGCATCGGCGTGAACATCGACGAACTCCTCGTCTCGCAGCCGGACACGGGCGAGCAGGCACTCGAGATCTGCGAGCTCCTCGTCCGCTCCGGCGCGCTCGCCGTGGTCGCGATCGACTCCGTCGCAGCGCTGACCCCGAAGGCCGAGATCGAGGGGGAGATGGGCGACTCGCACGTCGGCCTGCAGGCGCGGCTGATGAGCCAGGCGCTGCGCAAGCTGAACGGCACGCTCCACCAGACCGACACGATCTGCTTCTTCACGAACCAGCTGCGCGAGAAGATCGGCGTCAGGTTCGGGAGCCCGGAGACGACTCCGGGCGGCCGCGCGCTTCGCTTCTACGCGTCCATCCGGCTCGACATCCGGCGCATCGAGACCCTGAAGGACGGCGTCGAGGCGATCGGCAACCGCGTGCGCGTGAAGATCGTGAAGAACAAGGTCGCGCCGCCGTTCAAGCAGGCCGAGTTCGACATCATCTACGGCGACGGCATCTCCTGGGAAGGGACGGTGCTCGAGGTCGGGCTCGACCGCAAGATCGTGACGAAGTCCGGCTCGTACTTCTCGTTCGGCGACGAGCGCCTCGGCCAGGGGCGCCAGAACGCCGCGGCGTTCCTCAAGGAGCACCCCGACGTGGTGCAGAGCATCCTCCAGGCGATCCAGGCCCAGGCGCCGGAGGGCCAGGTGATCTCGGCCCGCTTGCTGCCGGTCGGCGACGTCACGAACGAGGCGAAGCCCGTCCTCGTCGAGGAGCTGGACGAGTCGGCGGTCGCGTAGGCCCGTCGTGAGCGACCGCGATCCGCTCGAGATCGCCGCACGCGCGCTGCGACACCGCGACCGCTCGCGGCGCGAGATCGCCGAGCGCCTCGTGCGCGCCGGCGTGAACGCCGACGAGCGCGACCACGCGCTGGAGACGCTCGAGCGGGTCGGCTACGTCGACGACGCGCGCTTCGCTGCCGGCCGGGCGGAGGCGCTCGCGGCGCGCGGCCTCGGTGACGCGGCAATCCGGCACGACCTCGGCGAGCACGGGGTCGCGGGCGACGAGGCCGAAGCTGCGCTGCGCGCTCTCGTGCCGGAGGCGGCGCGTGCCCAGGCGCTCGCCGAGCGGCTCGGGGCGACGGCGAAGACCGCGGCCGCCCTGTCACGGAAGGGCTTTGCTCCGGAGTCGCTGGAGGCGGCGTTCGGAGGCGAGATTGCGGAGCACGACGTCTGAGTTGTAGTCTTCGTGGTTCATTCCCATTCTTTTGCCTGCACAGCACGCCTTCAACTGATCCTGAAACGTTTCTTGAACCTCGTCCTCAGTCATCCACTCTCCTGGCCTCGGCCGGACACGCCCAGACAGAGACCCTGAGCTGAGATCGACGGCGCGCCGAATGGTGCGCCCAGAGAAGCGCCGATCGGCGAATGCGCAGCCGTGCGGGTGACCGACCCCGTAGGAGCGTCCATGCTCGTCGTCGTGGCAGTGATCGCAGCAGCAGCCGGAGTCGGTGCGACGCTGCTCTCCTTGCGGCTCTTCGCGGGCTCACGCCTCGAGGCTGCCCGCCGCGCGGCGGAGGCGACGCGGCGCGAAGCCGGCATCGAGGCACGCGAGCAGGCGATCAAGCTGCGGGCCGAGCTGGAGGCCGACCTGCGCGAGCGGCGCGACGTCGTGATGAAGATCGAGGAGCGCGTCCTCGCGAAGGAGGACGACGCGGACCGGAAGCTCCTCGAGCTCACCCGGCGCGAGCAGGGCGTCGCCGACCGCGAGGTGCATCTGCGTCAGCTCCAGGACGAGCTGAAGGAGCTCGCGCAGCGCGAGCGCGGGGAGCTCGAGCGCGTCGCGCGGATGACGACGGGCGAGGCGCGTCAGAAGATCCTCGACGACTCGGAGGCGGAGGTGCGCCACGAACTTGCAGGGCGCGTCCGTCAGATGGAGGAAGAAGCGGCCACCGAGGCGAAGAGGCGGGCGCGCAACCTCGTTGCGGATGCACTCCAGCGGGTCGCCGCGAGTGCCGCTGCGGAGACGACGGTGACGCTCGTCGAGCTCCCGTCCGACGACATGAAGGGCCGCATCATCGGGCGCGAGGGTCGCAACATCCGCTCGCTCGAGCACCTCACCGGCGTCGACTTCATCATCGACGACACGCCCAACGCGGTCGTGCTCTCGTCGTTCGACGGGATCAGGCGCGAGGTCGCGCGCATGACGCTCCTCAAGCTGATCGAGGACGGCCGCATCCACCCGACGCGGATCGAGGAGATGTACTACCTCTCGAAGGCGGAGCTCGACGAGCACGTGCGCCAGGCCGGCGAGCAGGCGGTGTTCGAGGCGAACTGCGGCGAGCTCAACGAGGAGCTCGTGAAGATTCTCGGCCGGCTTCGCTACCGCACGAGCTACGGCCAGAACGTGCTCAAGCACACGCTGGAGGTCGTCCAGCTTGCGGGAATCATGGCGGCCGAGGTCGAGGCGTCGGTGAAGACGGCGAAGCGCGCGGCACTCCTCCACGACCTCGGCAAGGCGATGACGCACGAGGTGGAGGGCTCGCACGCGCAGATCTCGACACAGCTCGCCCGCCGCCACGGCGAGAGCCCCGCCGTCTGCCACGCCATCGAGGCGCACCACTACGAGGTGCAGCCGCAGACGGTGGAAGCCGTGCTGCTGATCGCAGCCGATGCGATCTCCGCATCGCGTCCGGGTGCGCGTGGTGAGAGCCTCGAGCACTACGTCAAGCGGCTCGAGTCCCTCGAGCAGCTTGCCGCGAACCATCCGGGTGTCGAGAAGGTCTACGCGCTCCAGGCCGGGCGTGAGATCCGCGTGCTCGTGAAGCCACACGAGATCGACGACGACGGGGCCGTGCTGCTCTCGCACGAGATCGCGCGGGAGATCGAGAGCCATCTCGAGTACCCGGGGCAGATCAAGGTGACGGTGATCCGCGAGAGCCGGGCCGTCGACGTCGCGTCGAACAAGCAGGAGCAGCGCCAGCGCATCCAGCGCGTCGACGCCGCGTAAGGCGCCCGAGCCAGATCCGGCCCATCCACGGCTACCCTTCGGCCGTGCGCCGCTACCACGTCACCACGTTCGGCTGCCAGATGAACGCCCACGACAGCGAGCGGATCAAGGGTTTGCTGGAGGAGCTCGGGCTCGGCGAGGCGCCGAGCGCCGACGATGCCGACGTCGTCGTCTTCAACACCTGCACGATCCGTGAGAAGCCCGACACGAAGCTCGCTGCGTACCTCGGCGAGGCGGCGGCGCGCAAGCGCGAGCATCCCGATCGCGTGATCGCCGTCGGCGGCTGCTACGCGGAGGCGCAGCGCGAGCGCATCTTCGAGCTGTATCCCGCCGTGGACGTCGCTTTCGGGCCGGGGTCGATCGCGCACCTCGGCGAGTGGCTCGGCGCCGGCGGGCACGGCGTCGCGCGCGGCCGCTTCGGGCTCGACGACCGCGCGTTCGCGGCCGAGCTTCCCGTGCACAACGAACGTGCTTTCCAGGCGTGGGTGCAGGTCTCGATGGGCTGCAACTCCAGGTGCTCGTACTGCATCGTGCCGTCGGTGCGCGGGCGAGAGCAGAGCCGGCGGCCGGGCGAGATCCTCGCCGAGGTGCACCGGCTCGCGGAGCAGGGCGTCAAGGAGCTGACGCTCCTCGGCCA
>Ga0308175_100003776_pt1 | contig 10548 bp, 7 predicted proteins | sample PhyCR1_3_FD_203893 | JGI IMG/M metagenome (GOLD analysis project Ga0308175, IMG submission 203893) | Soil microbial communities from UC Gill Tract Community Farm, Albany, California, United States - DLSLS.C.R1 | ecosystem: Environmental > Terrestrial > Soil > Agricultural land | place: USA...
AGCCTTATGATGTGGAATACCGCGTCGTGCACCCGGACGGCGCCATACGCTGGGTGCGCACCACCGGGCGCGCCAACTTCCGCAATCGTGGCGCGGAGCGCCTGATGGTGAGTTTCGACGGCACCATCGCCGACATCAGCGAGCGCAAGCGGGTAGAAGAACGGGAACGGCAGGCAACCGCCCAGGCATTGGCGATGGCGGAGGCGAATGCCAAGTTCCGCACCTTCTTTGAGCAAGGCTCCTACTTTGCGGGCGTCATGTCACTGGACGGCACGGTGATCGAGGCTAACCGGCTATGCCTGGATGCCTGCGGTTTCACCCGGGAGCAGATCATCGGCAAAAAATTCTGGGAATGCGGCTGGTGGAACCGGTCTTCAGCCCTGGTCGAGATGATACGAGCCGGCACCCGGCAGGCAGCCGATGGCTTGCTGTTCCGGCGCGAGACCAGGTACTTCATCGCCGATGGCAGCGAACGGATCGTCGATCTCATTCTTGCCCCGGTGACGGACGACAATGGCCGCGTATTGTTCATCGCCCCGACTGGCGTGGACATCACCGACCGCAAGGCCATAGAAGCGGATCTGCGCGAGACGCGCGCGCGCCTGGAAGCCACGCTGGCTGCCGCTGAAATCGGGACCTGGACCTGGGATATTGCGGCCGACCGCGTCACCCCGGACCGCAATCTGATCCGCCTGTTTTCATTATCCGGGGCCGACGCCGAGGGCAGCTCGATTGCCTCCTACATCGGCGCGGTGCACCCGGATGACAGGGAGCTGGTCATGACCCGCATCCGCCGGGCAATCGCTTCCGGCAGGCCATACGAGGCCCGCTACCAAGTCCGCCATCCGGATGGCAGCTACCGTCATGTCATCGCGCGCGGCAAGGCTGAGTATGACGCCAACGGGGTCGCGCTGCGCTTGCCCGGCGTGGTGGTCGACATTACGCAGCAGCAGCAGGCCGAGAAGGAACTGCAGGTCAGCGAAGAACGCTATCGCACTCTGATCGAGTTGATGGACGAAGGATTCTGCATCATCGAATTGCTGTTTGATGACGCCGGCCGGCCGGTGGACTATCGTTTTGTCGAAACCAATCCGGCGTTTTTGAAACACACCGGCCTGGTCGATGCCGTCGGCAAAACGGTGCTGGAAATGGTGCCTGGCCATGACAGGCACTGGTTTGAAATATATGGCCGCGTCGCGCTGACCGGCGAGCCGGAGCGCTTTGTCAACGAAGCCAGGGCCATGAACCGCTGGTACGACACCTATGCAACCAGAGTGGGCGGTCCCGACAGCCGGCGGGTCGCCGTACTTTTCAAGGACATCACGGAACGCAAGCGGGCCGAAGATGATTTGCGCCGGCTGGCCTTCAGCCTGGCTGAAGTCGACCAGCGCAAGACCGAGTTCCTGGCCACGCTGGCACATGAGCTGCGCAACCCGCTGGCTCCGATCCAGAGCAGCCTGGACCTGATGCGGCTGGCGCCCGGCAATAACGCCGTCGCGGCCAGGACCCGGGAGATCATGGAGCGCCAGCTCGGTCACATGATCCACCTGGTCAATGACCTGCTCGACATGGCCCGCATCTCGCGCGGGCAGGTCGACCTGAAGAAACAGGAGGTCGACCTGAACGATATCCTGGCGGGCGCGGTCGAGACCAGCATGCCGCTCATTAAAGCCAGCGAGCACGACCTGACGGTGCGCCTGCCCGATGCCCCGATACGATTGCACGTCGACCCAACCCGCATTGCCCAGGTGGTGAGCAATCTGCTGAACAATGCGGCCAAGTACACGCCGGCTGGCGGGCGCATCGAATTGTCGGCGCGCCAGGACCATGGCGAAATCATTATCGCTGTCACGGATAACGGGATAGGCATTCCCGAGCAGGCCCAATCCACCGTGTTTGAAATGTTTGCCCAGATCCGCACCAGCAAGGACCGCGCCCAAGGCGGGCTGGGCATAGGGCTGTCGCTGGTGAGACGGCTCATCGAGCTGCATGGCGGCACGGTTACCGCCAGCAGCCCGGGACCCGACAAGGGCAGCACCTTCACGGTCCGGCTGCCATTGAGCGGCAGCCGCAGCCAGGCCGGCCCTGTTTCCGAGCAGGATGCCGCTGGCAGCGAGCGCGCCATGGCGCCATTGCGCGTACTGGTGGTTGACGACAATACCGACGCGGCCGACACGCTGGCGTCCCTGCTCGCGGCCATCGGGCATTCAACCGTGGTGGCCCACAACGGCGAGCAGGCGCTTCGGGAAGCCAGGCGGCTCCGGCCCGACGTTGTCTTCATTGACATCGGGATGCTGGGCATGGACGGTTACGACACCGCGCGCGCACTGCGGCAAATGCCTGGACTGGAGCGCATCAGGCTGGTTGCATTGACCGGCTGGGGCGCTGAAACGGACCGGATCCGCTCCAGGGAGGCCGGATTTGACGAGCATCTGACCAAGCCGGCCAATCTGGCAACCGTGCGGAAAGTGCTGTCGGGCCTCGCGTGGCCACCCGATGCGCCGGGTCCAGGGACGCCTGATCACATCGGTCACCAGTGACCGGCCAATGCGCTGGCAGCGCCGTTGCAATTGCATTGCCAACCCGCTTGCCGGCCCTGGCTGATCCGGGCAGGCCGGATCTCCGCGGCTTGCGGGCTACCAATCGACTGACAGCAGCACTCTTTGCATATTCGGACCACAGAGATTTCTGACATCCTCGCGGTCTGCCCATTTGAATCCATCCATTTCCGGCGTTGGCTTGCCTGTAAGCGGATGCATAAAGTGACTGATGCAGGTCAGATGCGTAATATCGTGCAGGCTTTCCGGGGCATGGACCCTGAACAGGTGCAGCCTTTTATCAGGCCTGAAATCGAAACATCCGATTTCCACGAACAATTCTTCAGCAAACTCGAGTCCTGTTTCTTCGTGCAGTTCGCGGCGGGCTGTTTTAACAGCCGGCTCCTCCGGTTTCTGCATTCCCTTCGGGAGATCCCAGAGATCATGGCCAGTGACATGGCATAGCAAAACCTGACCTGCCTTATTAATCACCACGGTGCCGCATGAGATGGGCAAATCCTTTCTGGTACTGAAATCCAATGATCGCTTTGCCATAAATACCGTTAGCTGAAATAAAAATTAAATAGCGATGAATGCGCGGATGAAGTGTAGACCATTAATGGAACAGGCAAATCCGGCAACAGGCGATGAAATTATTGTTGCAATATGGAAAAAGAAGGGCTATAAACTTCGTTATCGCTGCAATTGATTAATGCGGCTACAAAATTCAAACTACAAGAGGAGGAGACATGTTCGCAAGGCGACTTCTGGTGGCCGCCGCAATGGCAGTTTCGATCAGCCCTGCTTTCGCTCAGGAAGCCATTCTGGCCGTGAATGAAGGTGCGACCTACCAGGACCTGGAGAGCGGGACTATTCACGATCGCTACAAGCCGCTGCTTGATCTGCTGTCAAAAGAATTGAAAAGGCCGGTCAAGCTTCTCAATGTCGAAAAGTACGCCGTCCTTGAAAAGGGCCTGGCTGAAGAAAAATACGACATGGCGTTTATTCATCCCGCCCATATTGGCCTGCAAGCAGTCAAGTCCGGCAATTATCAAGGCTTGTGTACCGCAAAGGGATTTACTGACTACCGGGCGCGCGTCCTGGTGCCGAAAGACTCGCCGCTGAAGTCAATGCAGGATTTGCAAGGCAAAAAGCTTGGCGTGCCAAGCATGGAATCCATCACAACCGTCATGTTCGTCGCCAACCTGCGGCAAATGAATTTCTCCCAGCCGGAGAAAATGCTTACCGCGACCCGTTACCAGGATGCGGTGCCGTTCATGATTGAAAAAGGCTTTGTCGACGCCGGCGTAACGGGGTCGGGAGCGGTGGAAAAAGAGTGGAAAAGCAAAGGCGGAAGGGTGCTTGGGGAAACCAGTGCCGTCCCTGTCAAGCAATTCCTGATCTCAAAGAAAATCGGCGAAGCCGAACGCGACAAGGTGCGGGCCCTGATGACAGGCCTGGCCAATAATGAAGCCGGCAAGGCGGCATTGGCCAGGATAGGCATGACCGGATTCGTGCAATGGGATGCCGGCGTCATGAAACAAGCGTCAACTCAATTAGGAATCTGATCGGCAGCCGCCCGCCGCTTAAGTCCTCGGCCGGCTCGGCGCCGGCTGTCCCAGGCGAGCAGGCTTGCCTCGCCTGCCCCATGCTTACTGACAGCTGAAGTTGGCGGCGTCCTCGATGCTGCCGCTGCCCTTGTAGACTGCGACCTTGGGATAGACGCACAGAGGGCGGGTGCGGAATCATTGGTCCGTGGCGGCGCTTCAGGCCGCCGCGGCGGGACCTGCCTGCCTATTCTTTTTCTATGTTGGCAGCCTTGATGATGGCGCCCCATTTCTTCGACTCTTCGGCCTGGAAGCGGGCCAGTTCGTCCGGCGTGGTGGTAAACACTTCAGTGCCACTGCCGTTGTAGAAGGTGGCCGCCGCCGGCGACTTCGCGGCCTTGGTCAGCATCTCGTTCAGTTTCATCACGACAGGCCGCGGTGTCTTCGCCGGCGCGTAGGCGGCGAACCAGTAGCCGATGTCATATCCTGGCACGCCGGCTTCGGCGATGGTCGGCACATCGGGCAGCAGCGGCGAGCGGGTCTTTGACGAAACGCCCAGCGCGCGCAGCTTGCCGCTCTTGACATGCGGCAGGCCGGTTGCGGAATCGGTGATCATCATGTCGATCTGCTTGCCCAGCAGGTCGGTCACGGCGAAGGTATTGCTCTTGTACGGGACGTGCAGCAGCTGAACGCCGGCCATCTGCTGGAACAGTTCGCCGGCGATGCGGCTTGACGAGCTGCCGCTGCCAAAGGTGATCTTGCCGGGTTGCTTCTTCGCCAGCGCCAGCAGGTCTTTCACGGTCCTGGCCGGCGAGTCGCTATTGACCACCAGGATCTGCCCGCCCTTGCCCAGGCCGGTGACAGGCGCGAAGTCCCTGACCGGGTCGTAGGGCAGCTTGCGGTAGAGATGCTCGGCTGCCGCGTGCGTGGTGTTGGTGGTGACGAAGATGGTGTAGCCATCGGGCGCCGCGTGGGCCGCCGCGTCCGCGCCTATGAAGCCGTTGCCGCCCGGCTTGTTGTCGACGATGACCTGCGCCTTGCTGTCGGCGGTCATGGCCTGCCCCAGTGCGCGCGCCAATTGATCGGTGGCGGTGCCTGCCGCGAACGGCACGATGATGCGTATCGGCTTGTCGGGAAAGCCGGCGGCGCCGGCGCTTGCCGCAAGCAGTGCGGCGGCCGAAGCAAACGCGGCTGCGATCTTCCTCAATGTCATTCGATGTCCCCTCTCCTTTATGAGTTTCCGGCAGCGCAAAGTCCTTGCTGTCGAAACCGATCACGGACAGCCTGGACGTGTTGCGCTTGCCGCCCGCGCGGGAATGGGCAATGTCGCGCAAACGCACGTCGGCCCGCCTCGAACTGGCTGCCGCCTGCGCCAGTTCGCGGCAGCAGCGCGGACTGCGCCGCGACCGCTGGCCTGGCGGGCCTGATGGCGCCGCCGGCGGCGCAGGGCATGCTGGAACTGTCGGAGGCGGGCTTGCGTTCAGACGTCGCGCCGGCGGCGACTGGCCCCGCTAGCGTGCAAGTCGCTGCCTTACGCGGCGTCGATAGATCAGCCCGGTCAATCCTATCCCGAGCAGAACCGCGGTGCCCGGCTCCGGCACCGCGGAGGCGCTATCGACCCTCGCCACGCTGACATTGTCGAGGTCAAATGCCGCGGGCGCGTTATAGCCGGTGAAACTCAGCACGGACTGGCTGGCCGCTGCGGTTATATCCGATGAAAACTCCCGGTATCCGAATGGCGCGACGTCGGTCAGATCAAGAAGCGTCATGTTGGCGAAGCGGACAAGAAAGCGGTTATCCGGCCCGCTCGCTTCTTCGTTCTGCAGGAAAAAGCTGACCCGGTAAGTGGAGCCGGGAATGGTTTGCACGGTCTGGCTGATGGTATCCGGCGCTGCTGGATCGGTGCCTGCGAAATAAGCGCCGTAAGTCCCTGCATACGGTGATTCAGCATCCACGCCCACATAGCCGATGCCTGCGGGGTCCACTGTAAAGCCGGTCAGCTCCCCCGTTTCAAAATCCCCATTGGTAAGGAGTTCGGCATGCGCCACGCCGGCGGCAAACATTAAAGCAAGGGTTACGGCGGCGACATTTTTTCTTAATTGCATTTTGATGTCCTCACGAGCGAACGAAATTGCAAGGTTATCCCGACGAAGCGCGTCCCGCGACGTAAAGGATCAATACCAGCAAATTAAAGTCGGCGCTTTTCCGGCTTGGGTGCGATGTTTGCGGGTATTCGGCCCGGGAACTGAAAACGGGCATTTCCGGGGGCCATGGATGGTTCCAGCATGGAGCCCGGGCTACGCGTTGGCCGTGGCCCCCGCAATCGCCTGGTCACGCCCCATTGCCAGCCGCAGATCGCGGAAATACGCGATGGTGCGCTCCAGCCCCTGCTGCAGCGCGATCCTGGGTTCCCATCCCAGATAACGGCGCGACAGCGAGATGTCGGGCCGGCGCCGCACCGGGTCGTCGCATGGAATCGGGCGATGCTCTATGGTCGACGCCGAGCCGGTCAGCCGGATCACTTCCCGCGCCAGTTCCAGCATGGTGAACTCGACCGGGTTGCCCAGGTTGACCGGGCCGCAGAAGTCGTCGGGCGTTTGCATCAGGCGCACCAGGCCGTCTATCAGGTCGTCGACAAAGCAGAAGGACCGGGTCTGCATGCCATCGCCATAGATGGTGATGGGCTCGTTGGCCAGCGCCTGCATGATGAAGTTGGATACCACCCGGCCATCGTTGGGATGCATGCGCGGGCCATAGGTGTTGAAGATGCGGGCGATCTTGACCGGCATGCCGTGCTGGCGCCGGTAATCCATGAACAGCGTCTCGGCGCAGCGCTTGCCCTCGTCATAGCAGGAGCGCGGGCCGATCGGGTTGACATGGCCCCAGTAGCCTTCCACCTGCGGATGCATCTCGGGATCGCCATACACTTCGCTGGTCGACGCCTGCAATATCTTTGCCTTCACCCGCTTGGCCAGGCCCAGCATGTTGATGGCGCCATGCACGCTGGTCTTGGTGGTCTGCACCGGGTCATGCTGGTAATGCACCGGCGAAGCCGGGCAGGCAAGGTTGTAGATCTCGTCCACTTCCACATACAGCGGAAAGGTCACGTCATGCCGCAGCAGCTCGAAGTTCGGCCGCGTCAGCAGGTGGCAGATATTGAGCTTGCTGCCGGTGTAGAAGTTATCGACGCATAGCACGTCATGGCCCTGCCCCAGCAGATGCTCGCACAGGTGCGAACCGAGAAAGCCGGCGCCGCCGGTCACCAGGATGCGCTTGCAATGCAGTTCTTTCATGACTGATACCTCCCGTGTTCATGGATGGGACAAGGCCTCGCCGCACAAGGCCGCGGCGGCCGCCAGCACCTGCCCGCTGCCGACCCGCTGCGCGCAGGGATGGCCCGCGATAGGGCAGACATGGTGGGCGCAGGGCCGGCAGGGAACGTCGGCATACAGCACCCGGTGCCGTTCATGGTCGAGCGGCGCCCAGCGGCCCGGATCGGCGCCGGAGCAGATGACGACGCTGGGCGCGGCCACCGCCGCCGCCACATGCGACACCCCGGTGTCATTCGATACCAGCAGGCGCGCGCCGGCCAGCAGCGCCGCCAGCGAGCCCAGCGTGGTGCGCCCGGTCAGGTCGATGGCGGGCGCATGCATCGCATCCAGCACCGCCTGCGTCAGGTCGCGCTCATCCGGCGAGCCGGTCACCAGCACGGTCCAGCCTTGCGCCGCCAGGCCGTCAGCCACCTGCGCGAAGCGGTGCGGCGGCCAGCGCCTGGAAGGCAGGCGCGCGCCCGGATGGATGCAGACATAACTGCCGGGTTCAAGACCGGGTACGGCTCGCTCCAGTTCAGCCCGGTCGAGCTCGGTCAGCGGAAATTCCAGGTGCTGCCCTTGCGTCGCAATGCCCAGCTGGCGCAGCAGGCGCAGGTAGCGCAGCACTTCATGCTCGCGCTCGGACCAGAGCGCAAAGGTGGCGCGGTCGGGGCAGGCTTCGCCGGCCGCATAAAAACCGGCATTGCGCGCCGCGCCCAGCGACAGGGTCAGCGGATTGGTCAGCCCGCCGCTGCCATGCATCTGGATGGCAAGGTCGAACCTGCGTTCACGGGCGGCTTCGAAAAAGCCCGCCAGCTGTTCCAGCCGCGGCTCGCTTTCCGGCATGCCGGGATACCCCGGAAAGCACATGTGGTTATCGACATAGGCGCTATAGCGCTCGACGAAGCGGGCCGACCAGGGCAAGCCTATCAGCGTGATCTCGGCCTGCGGCGCCGCGGCCCGCAATGCGCGCAGCGCCGGCACCGTGCACAGCAGGTCGCCCAGCTGCAGCGCCCGGAACACGGCGATGCGCCGCATGCCGGTGAAGTCCAGCGGCGCCGGCGTGTTCATGCGCCGGTCCCGGTGGTCAGCAGCGTCGGCTTTTCAAGCAGGAAGGAACCGATCGCCAGCGCGTCCAGCGGCGTGGTGCAGAATGACTCCACCGCGTCGCGCGGGGAGCAGACGATGGGTTCGCCGCGGGTGTTGAACGAGGTGTTGACCAGCACCGGCACGCCGGTATGGCGCTCGAACGCGCGCAGCAGGTCGTAGTACACCGGGTTCTGTTCGCGCCTGATGGTCTGGATGCGGGCGGTGCCGTCGACATGGCGCACTGCGGGTATGCGGTCCACCCGGTCCGGGCGCACATCGTTGATGAAGACCATGAACGGCGACACGCCGGCATTGACGAACCAGTTGGCCGCCTCCTCTTCCAGCACCACCGGCGCCACCGGCCGGAAGTCTTCCCTGTCCTTGATCTGGTTGAGGCGGCTCTGCATCTCGGCCTCCACCGGCGAAGCGAGGATGGAACGCGCGCCCAGCGAGCGCGGGCCGAATTCCATGCGGCCCTGGAACCAGCCTATCACCTTGCCCCGCGCCAGCAGGGCCGCGGCATCGGCCGCGATGTCGTTGCTGCGACGGTAAGGCAGCCGGGCCTGGCGCAGGAATTCCTCGATTTCGTCGTCGCCATAGGACGGCCCCAGGAACACATGGTCCATGTTCCAGAGCCGCGGCTGGCCCTGGCGCTGCTGGGCGTCGATCCACAGCGCCGCGCCAAGCGAGGTGCCGGAGTCGCCGGACGCGGGCTGCACCCAGACCGAGTCGAACGGCCCATGGTCGCGCAGCCTGGCATTCATCACGCAGTTCAGCGCGACGCCGCCGGCCAGCACCAGGTTCTTCGAGCCGCTGCGCTCGTGCAGCCATTGCGCCATGCGCGCCACGGTCTCTTCCAGCACCACCTGCAGCGAATGGGCGATGTCCATGTGGCGCTGCTCGGTCGGCCCGCCGCGCTCGCGCGCCGGCCCCAGCAGCGCGGTCCAGTCCACGGCCTCCACCGTGTAGTCGCCCTCGCCGTGGTACCTGACCACGTCGCGGAAGATGTCGACATGGGCCGGCTTGCCGAATGAAGCGAGGGCCATCACCTTGTACTCGTCCGACGAGCGCAAGAAGCCCAGGTGGTCGGTCACGGCTTCATACAGCAGTCCCAGCGAATGCGGCAGGTTGACCTGCTTGAAGCGCTCGTAGGCGCCGTTGCGGTAGACGCCATAGCTGGTGGTGGCGCGCTCGCCCCTGCCGTCCATGGCCAGCACCGCGCAGTCGTCATACGGCGCGGCCAGGAAGGCGCTGGCCTCGTGCGCCAGATGGTGCTCGACGAAGTGCCACTGGAACGGGCCTTCATGGGTGACGCCCTGGAAGCGCTTCTTCAGGTGATGCGGGGCGCCGCTGGCCAGCTGGCGCGGCGCATTCACGATATAGGACAGGGACAGCGGGTCCCACGGCGACAGCCAGGGCCCGGGATTGCGCGATGGCTCGAGCGGCAGCTCAAGCGTCGGGCCGACCGCGTTCCTGTCCAGCTGCAGCCAGGGATCGTAGGAATACGCCACATGGTCGACGTCGCGCAGCGTGATGCCGGCTTCCTTCAGGCAGTAATCGATCGCATGGTAAGGCAATTGCCAAACCGTGAACGGCACCGGCCGCTTGCCATGCTTGACCCGGGTGAAGCGCTCCTCTTCGGCAGCGGCAATAACGACGCCGTCCGACACAATGCAGGCTGAACAATCATGAAATGCAGCATTGATTCCCAAAGTGAACATAAGCCCTCCATAAGCTGCGTGCGCACCGCTTGCGACGCAAGATCCGGGATGGTGCTAGCAAGCGACATACCTAAGCGCGGCAACTTTCATGACTGAAACATGAAGACGCGCCGGGTCGGGGAAAAACCTCATGCGAGGCAAAGACGAGGCGCATGTTGCTTCGGCCGGAGCGCCAAACCGCCCGCCCCGGAGGGCGGACTTTTCAGCTTATGACGGATGGAAATATTTCACGATGCATGGAATCAATGCAAAGTAAGAAATACAAACAATTGTAGAAATTTCAATTGTCACGACAAGATTTGACGGGATGAAACAAGGGCTTTGACCGTATCCGGCACGGACG
>Ga0308175_100003777_pt1 | contig 10547 bp, 7 predicted proteins | sample PhyCR1_3_FD_203893 | JGI IMG/M metagenome (GOLD analysis project Ga0308175, IMG submission 203893) | Soil microbial communities from UC Gill Tract Community Farm, Albany, California, United States - DLSLS.C.R1 | ecosystem: Environmental > Terrestrial > Soil > Agricultural land | place: USA...
GTCCACACCATTACCGATCCTGAAAACGCATCCTGCAAGCACCACCACCTCAACCGCGTTCCCCTCTCCCGGTCGGGGGGAGTGCGGTGGGAGAGGGGACAGGGGTGAGGTTTCGGGGTGGGGGAGCCGAGCCTGTAGTAGCATCTCCCGTCCGCCGGAGACATCACGTGCCCCTCAAGCTTTTCAAGAACCTCTGGATTCCCCTCGTTCTCCTCGCCCTCGCCGCCTGCCGCGGCAAGGAGACCGGGAAAAGCTCTCCTTTATCCGCCGCCGCCCACCCCCCCCGCCGGGTCTTCTTCATCACCGTGGACACCCTGCGGGCGGACCACATGAGCCTGTACGGGTACCCCCGCGCCACCACCCCGGGTCTCCAGAAGCTGGCGGCCACGGGGGTGACGTTCGACCGGGCCATCACCCAGTGGCCGAAGACGGGGAGCTCGTTCGCGGCGATGTTCACCGGCCTCTATCCGCACACGACGGGGCTCACCCACAAGGCGGCGCTGCGCATCCCGGCCCCCTATCTGACCCTGCCGGAATTCTTCAAGGAGCAGGGATATCAGACGGTCGGCGTGGTCTCGAACGCGGTGCTGGCGGCCAGCCTCGGGTGGAATACCGGCTTCGACGAATTCAAGGAGACGTGGGGGGGCGGCGAGTTTCCGGACGATCCCAAGCTGTTCCGCCCCCTCGCCGCGGCGCCCCGGGTGAACGCGCTCGCGGTGCCGCTGCTCCAGAAATACGCCAAGGCGGACCGCCTGTTCGCCTGGATCCACTACTCGGACCCGCACGCCCCCTACATCCTGCCTCCGGATGAGAAGAACCCGTTCGTGGGCGACGCCGTCTTCAACGGCCCGGGGGACCGGGAGATCCCCAGGCGGCTGGTCAACCGGGGGTACACCCTGGAAGGGCACACCGATCTCAAGTACTACGTGGCCCAGTACGACGCCAACGTCCTGCTGGCCGACCGGTACATCCGGAAGCTGCTCGACGAGATGCGCTCGCTCGGGCTTCTGGAGGACAGCCTGATTGTCTTCGCCGCCGATCATGGCGAGGAGCTGGGGGAGCACAACTCCTGGTTCGAGCACGGGCCGCTGCCGTACAACACCACCGGCCACGTGCCGCTGTTCTTCGTGATGGACGGCCTCGCGGCCGGACGGCGGATCGGCCGGCCCGTGGAGCTGATCGACATCTATCCCACCCTGCGCGACGCGGTGGCGCCGGACCGCCAGATCGAGGGGCTCGAGGGGCACAGCCTCTGGCCGTTCCTGCGGCCGGGCAAGGCCGATCCAAAGCAGGAGGACGTCTTCCGCCAGGCGTTCCTGGAGGCCGGGCACCGTCCCGACTTCTACCACAGCGTCCAGGAGGGGACCTGGAAGCTGGTCTTCAACTCCGGCGGCAAACACTCCCGGGCGGCCGATTCGCCCACCGGGGGCTTCGAGCTCTACAACCTCGCCGAGGATCCCCTGGAGATGCATGACCTCGCGGCCACGAAGACCGAGGAGGTGCGCCGGCTCCGGCGGGACCTCGTGGCATGGATGCAGAAGGCCAAGTCCTCAGGGGATGAGGACGAGGTGAACGGCGAGACGGAGCGGGCGCTGAAGGCGCTGGGGTATGTGGGGAACTGAGGCGCCCTACGGCTTCGTCTGCCCGAAATTCGCCGCCAGGATCGCCAGGTCCAGCCCGTCGATCGCGCCGTCGCTGTTGAGATCGGCCGCCGCGCTGTAGGCGGCCGTGCCGCGCAGGGCGCCGAAGTGGAGGCCGAAGAGGATGAGGTCGGTGCCGTCCACCCGGTTGTCCCCGTTCACGTCCCCCTGAAGCCCCGTGGTGGCCCCCTGGATGGTGAATTTGGCGATCTGGCGGTCGATCGTGTTGGGCGGGGTGGCGAGGTCGCGCGAGCGCAGGCCCACGGTCACGCTGCCGCTCAAAGGAGTGGGGGATACATAGCTTAGCGCGGCGTGGAGCGCCGTCCCCTGCGGCGTGGCGGTCACCGGCTGGCCGTTGACCAGCAGGAAGGTGTTCGCGAGATCGATGCCGGCGCCGAAATCCCAGACGTCGACCTGGATCGTGGCGTCCGGCTTGATGTTGGTGGCGCCGTCGACCGGATTGATGATGCCGGGGACCGGGGAGACGAGGTCGATCCCCTGGATCACGTTGTAGAAGACCCGGGCGAGGATGTCGTACCCGGCCGCGTTAGGGTGCCCCACGTGGTCGTCCGGCGCGTTGCTGTAGAAGCCGCTGAAGAGGTTCGGCAGGTTGCGGAAGACCTCGTTCGGATCGGCCTCCTTCCGCCCGCGCACCCCCGCGAGGTTGCGGATGCGCCCGTTGAGTTGGTCGGTCAGCAGGTTGTCGGAATCGACCTTGGCGTCGGGGGGACGGGGGATCACCGTGGCGTGGATCACGCCCATGCCGCGCGCCTCCGCGTGGCTGGCCATGGTGTCCAGATTGAAGATCGTCGTCTCCATCGAGATCGACTTGTTGATGTCGTTCGTCCCCTCCATGAGGATGAGGACGTCGCCCGGCTTGCCGTTGGCGAGCACCATGTCGATGCGGGTGAGCCCGTCGGGGGTCTTCTCGCCGCTCATGCCGTAGTTGCCGACGGTGGCGTTCACGCCGGCCGTCACGAGGAGCGTCTGGAGGCGCGGCGGATAGCCCGGATTCGTCCGCGCCGGGTCGTCCCCGACTCCGAAGGTGATGCTGTCGCCGAAGGCGAGATAGGCCTTCGGCGCCGTCTGCGCCGAGGCGAGCATCGGGATGGCGCCCAACAGAAGGGCGGTGGAGGCGGCGCGGCGGAGGCTCACGGGACGGCTCTCTCCAGGGGGGCCAGCGGCGCCGTCACCTGCCGCCTGGCGGCCGGCCAGCGCATCCGTACCTGATTGCCCTCGAAGGTGATCGCCGGCCGCTCCAGCGTGGAGGGGGCCGAGGCCCTGGCCTTCACCCGCCCCTGGCCGTCGAGGTCGAGGACCGTCCAGGAGCGCGGCGCAGCGGCATCCAGATAGAGCAGGCGCGTGGGGCCGAGGAAGGTGGGGTAGAGCGAGCCCGAGGCGGCGGCGGGGTGCTCGTCGCTCCAGCCGTCGCGGCCGAAGCGGGCCATCCGCATCCGATAGCCCTGGCCCTCGAAGCGGCTCCAGGCGATCAGGGCGCCGCCGTCCGCGGTGGCGGTGAGGGCCGGGGTGATGTCCGGCACGGAGTTGCCGGTGAGGCGTTGCACCGGCTGCCAGGCGTCCCCCTGCCGGCGGGCCCAGACGATCTCGTCGTCCTGGCCGTCGAAGGCGCTCCAGGCGAGCAGCCAGGAGCCGTCGGCCAGCACGGCACCGGTCAGGGCGAGCTGGCTCCCAGGCCCAGGGAAGGAGACCCGCTCGGGAGCCTGCCAGCGCTTGCCCGTCCAGACGGAGGCGCGCACCGAGAGGGAGCGGCCGCCGTCTCCTTCGAGCCAGGCGATGCCGGCGAGCCGGCCGCCGTCCACCAGGAGCACCGGCCCGCGGCGCTCTCTCCCCTCCTGGCCCGGGGGCTCGGCCAGCGGCCGGGAGGCGCTATCGTTGCCACGGAGCAGGAACAGCCGGCGGCGTCCGGCGGCGTCCGGCGCGCTGCCGGCCGCCACCCAGCCGCCGTCGATCGCCGCGAAGGCGGAAATCTCGGCTCGCTCCGGGAGCGCCACGGAGAGCGCGCGGCCCCCCGGCAGCTCGATCCGGGCGCCGTTGTCCCCCGACGGCGCTGGGAGCAGCGTCAGGGCGGCGCCGTCGCGGAACGCCTGCAACGGCTCGTCCTGGCCCCATGCGGGGACAACGGGGACGGCGAGGCAGAGGAGGAGGGTGAAGGCTCCTCCCAGACGATGGAGGTTGGGCATGCGCACGTGGAGTATCCTACCGCATCTCCGGAACCCGCTCCCGGAGGGAGAAATTTCCGCCTTGCCCTTAAGAAGAATCTATAAGTCATTGATTGCAATCGGTCTCTGCGCGATCGTCACGGGCTGCACCCGCGCGCCCGCGGTGCCGGTCCACCACGGTCCGATCGTGCTGATCACCATCGACGCCCTGCGGGCGGACACCGTCGGCGCCTTCGGGGGTCCACCCAAAGTCATGCCCACCCTGAGCGCGCTCACGCGGGAGGCCACCTGGGCCGGCCGCGCGGTCTCGCCGTCGAGCTGGACGGTCCCCTCGATGGCGGCCATCTTCACCGGCTTCCAGCCCTGGCGGGCGCGGAGCTGGGCGAACGACCGCTCGGTGCTCGACGCGCGCTTCGTCACCCTGCCGGAATCGCTGAAGCAGGCCGGCTACCGCACCGCCGCCTTCCGCTCCAACCACTGGCTGGAGGCCGAGTTCGGCTACAACCAGGGGTTCGACGAGTTCCGCTATCTCAAGGAGGGGAAGCGGGCCGAGCGCTATCTGGGGGAGCTGAAGGGGGGGAAGGACTTCGTCTGGATCCACATCCTGGCGCCGCACGCCCCGTACGTCCGCCGCGATCCGCTCCTCGACCGGCTCGACGAGGTTCCGCCCGATCTGCCGCGCGAGGTCCGTCCGCTCGACCTCGAGCCGTATTACGACCCCGCGGTGAAGCTGCCGGCCGGCCAGGAGCGGATCCTCCGGGCCATGTACCGGCTCAACGCCGCCTACGCCGACCAGGTGCTCGCCCGTCTGATCGCCGCCCTGAAGCACAGCGGGCAGTGGAGCAAGACCCTTCTCGTGGTCACCGCCGACCATGGCGAGGAATTCAAGGAGAACGGCCAGATCGCCCACGGCGGCAATCTCGGGCGGGTGCTGGTGGACGTGCCGCTGGTGATCAAGCTGCCGGAGGGGTTCCCGCGACGGCTCGCCATGCCGGCCGCCCGGCCCGCCAACGTGCGGGTGGCCCCGACGCTGATCGAGGCCGCCGGCGGCAGACGTGAGCCGGGCACGGCGCCCAGCTTCTTTCAGCCGTTCGATAAGGGGGCCCTCTCCGAGCTCTACCTGGGGAACGGCGTCAACCGCTTCTCGCTGGTGCAGGGGGATCTCCAGCTCCTCTGGGAGAGCCGCTTCGGCGCCCCCGAGCCGGAGTACTACCGGGCCCGCTACGCCGGCATCGGCGGCCAACCCGTGCCGCCGCTGACCCAGCCGATGCAGGCGATCTTCGACCGCCTGGAGAAGGAGTTCGCGGGCGTCCTCCCCCTCACCGGCCGCCGCGGCGATCCTCCGAAGCTCACCCTGCTGCGCTGGACCCCGAACGGCGTCCAATCCCTGGACGATCCCCGCCAGGTCAACCAGATGGCCCGCCAGCTCAAGAATGCCTGGATGGCCGCCAACGGCGAGGAGGTCCCGCCGGGCCGCTCGACCGGGCAGCAGCCGAAGCTGTCGCCGAAGGAGGAGGAGGAGCTGCGGGCGTTAGGGTATGTGGCGGGGGGGAATTGAGGGGCGCCCGGGGATTGCTCCCCGGGCGGCGACGGCCATCGAAGCAGCCAAAAATACCCCATTCATCCCCGCCACCGTCCAGGCAAACTCCACCGTCGATCCCCGAAAAATGGTGAGCGCCGCCGCCTCGATCGGAACCAACAGCGACAGCACCCCCCAGAATCGCATCCGCCCCGTGGACAGCCGGTACAGCAGGAACGCGTTGCTGAACGCCATCAACGACATGGCGATCCCCAGGGGCAGCACGAGGTCCGCGGCCCCCTGGTAGCTCCGGCCGCCCACGGCCCGCATCAGCGGCTCCGGGAAGAGATAGAAGAGCGCGAGCACCGGCGCCACGCAGAGGGCGAGGAGCCCCAGGGTGCCGGCGAGGACGTGGCGGGATCTGCCGCTGCGCGCCGCCTCGGCCGCGTGGGGGAAGGCCGCCTTGGTCACCGCCGCCGTGCCGAGCAGGATCGACTTGCCTAGAAACGAGGCCACGGCGTAGCCGCCGGCCACCGCGTCGGGGAAGAAGGCCCGCGCGAGGAGCACGTCGAGGCTGTAGAAGCCCATCACCGTGGCCGTCACCCCGAACACCGGCAGGCTGTAGCGGTAGATGTCCGGCGCCTCGGCCGGCGCCACCGGGGTTCTGTAAATATCGCGCAGCGGGAGATAGGAGAAGGCGAAGGCGAGGCAGAGGCTGAGGCTGATCCCGGCCACGGCGCCGTACTCGCCGGCCCCGAGCCAGACCAGGCCGATGCCGATCGCGAGCTTCGCCAGCACCTCCCAGATCATGTTCATCCCGAGGCCGCCGAAGCGCTTCCACCCCTGGAGCGCCCCGCGGTGGACCGGCAGCAGCCCGACCCCCACCAGCGACAGGCCGAAGAGGGCCATCAGCGGATAGGGGATGCGCAGCCAGCGCCCCAGGGGCAGCGCCGCCAGGAGATAGACCGCCGCCAGCCCCAGCATCGCCCGGCCCCCCTTGCGCAGCCCCCGCCGGAGGAGGTCGTGCAACCTGCCGGGGTCCGGCTCGTGCGCGGTGTAGCGGGCGAGCACCGTCTGCACCGTCTCGGCGAAGACGTTGAGCACGTAGAGGATGGCGAGCAGCGCCGCCACCGCTCCGTAGCCGGCGGGCCCCAGCAGCCGCGCCATGGCGATGTGGAAGACGAAGTGGAGGGCGCTCGCCAGGTTGAGCGTGACCAGCAGGAGGGCGCTCCCCCCGAGCAGGCCGGACGGAGAGAAACGACCTCTCAACGGTGCGCCGGAGCCGGCCGCCACGGATAGAGCTCCAGGCCGTAGCCGCGCAAGGGGGCGTCGTTGCCGATCGAGGGAACCCGCACCCGCTGCTCCGTCCCGGTGAGGGTGAAGCGGGTGCTCGTCCGGAACAGGCGGTTGAGGCGCCGGCCGGTGTCGAAGATGGGCACCGGCCGGCCGCCGGGATCGAGCCGGAGCTCGTCCACGTCCCGCCCTGGCGCGCCGCGGGGGATCCAGAAGACCAGCGAGACGGTCTCCCCCGGCTTCGGCATCCCCTCGGGGACATGGCCCACCAGGAACGGCGAGTCCTCGTCCGGCCGCCGCACCTGGAGATCGACCGGGTCCCCCACCAGCTCCCAGAGATGGCGCAGGATCACGATCGGCTCACCGCGGCTTTGGAACCAGCGGACGCCCACGATCTCGACCTGATCCTTGGCGCAGCGGGCCACCCGGTCGCGATAGAAATCGGCCGCCGGACCGTCCAGGCGACTCTGGGGGAAGACCTCCACGTCCGTCCCGTCGAGGAAGGCGGGGGGGACGCCCGTGAGCCGGTCCACCGGGGTGACCAGCGGCCGGCGCGGCCTGCCGCCGGTGTCGAAGGCGCCGAGCGGCCGCTCATAGATCACGTGGCGCAGGCCGGTCGGATCGAGCTCGCCGAGCAACTCCTCGTTCACCAGGGCGAACGTGGTGGGTATGACGCGCAGATAGACGATCACCCCCTGCTGGGCGACGAGCGCCGCGCCCACGCCGGCCCAGAGCAGGGCCGCCACCGGCCGCCACGCCAGCCACGGGAGCCGGGAGGCCATCCACCGCCAGAGCTCCACCATCGCCCAGGCGGCGGCGAGCGAGGAGAAGGGGACCACCGGCAGATAGTTCTGGCCGCGGAACAGCGTCATCCCCAGGGCGTGGAGGACCGAGTAGCCCAGGAGCAGGCTGAGCAGGAGGATCGAGCCCAGCCGCCGCTCCTGAGAATCCTCCGGCGCCGGCCGGAAGATCCGCCACAGCAATCCGAGCACGCCCAGACCCACGAAGGCGGTGACGACCGGCCCGTGGTGATCGATCAGGAATTGGATCTGCCGCTCGAAGACCACCCAGTGATTGCTCTGCTCCTCGACCCCTTTGGCCGCGTAGCCGTGGACCAGGATGGGGATGAACTCGAACACCACGTCCAGGAACGGGTTGAGGATCACGAAGGTGACCACCGACGCCACCCCCGCGAGCAGCAGCCAGAGCCACTGCCGGCGGTCGCGCCGCCCCTCGGTGAGCACGGCGGCGGTGAGCGGGATGGCCCCGGCGATTCCCGTGTACTTGGTCGAGACGCTCAAGCCCACCCCCACCCCCACCAGCAGGAAGCGGCGGAGGGCGGGGCGGAAGGCGGCGGCGAGCGTCCACCAGAAGGTCAGCGTCACCAGGAAGATGACCAGGATGTCCGGCTTGAACTCCGTCGAGCTCAGCACGTGCCGGCCGAACGCCGCCAGGATGGCCGCCGCGAGCAGCCCCACCCCGGGCGAGTAGAGCCGCCGGCCGATCAGGAAGAGCACCCAGAGGCTCAGGGTGCCGTAGAGCACGCTGAATAGCCGGCAGATCAGATAGGCGGTGGGGGAGTAGCCGTCGCTCGACGCGCTGTAGATCGCGAACGGCTCGTAGCGGGTGACGTCGAAAAGCCACTGGCTGGCCGCGAGCGCCGCCGTCTGGGGGAGATAGGAGAGGCTCAGATAGAACGCGTGCCGGGGGCGGAGCTCGCCGTGCAGGAGGATCGCCGAGACGTTCTTCAGCGGAAACCGCTCGTCGAAATACCGGTGGGCGTTGAGCCCCTGGCCGGCGTCCCACGCGCGCAGCCCGAAGCTGACCAGGAGCAGCGCGAGCAGGGCGATGCCGATCCAGCGCGGCTGCGCGGCGTCGGGATCGTGGGTCGTCATCGCTGGCGAGGGGTCGGTCATCAGGTTGCCCGGGATTCGCGGCGGATGGTAGCATGCCCTGAACCCCTTCCCAGCGGGCCGGCAGGACCCTTCCTCGCGCAATCTTTCCTCTATGGTCACCATGCAGAGCAGCGATCGAGCCGGCAGCCTGCGCATCCTGATCTGCCTGCTCTACTACCGGCCGCACCGGACGGGGCTGACCCTCTATGTGCAGCAGCTCGCCGAGCGTCTGGCGGCGCGCGGCCACCGGGTGACCGTCCTCTGCGCCCGCCACTCCCCCGAGACGCCGCTCGGCGAGTCGATCGAGAACGGCGTCCGGGTGGTCCGCCTCTGGCCGCTCCCCCTGGCCATCAGCCGCGGCATGATCCTCCCCAGCTACCCCAAGGCGCTCCTGCGGATGATCCGCGAGCACGAGGTGGTGAGCGTCCACACGCCGATCATGGAATCGGCCCTGATCGCGCTCGCCGCCCGGGCCGCGGGCCGAAGGGTGATCGTCACCCACCACGGCGACCTGGTGCTGCCGGCGGGGCTGCGCAACCGGATCATCACGGCGCTGATGCTCGCCTTCTACCGCACCCTCGCGAGGACCGCCCCGGCGCTCGTCTGCCACACCCTGGACTACGCCCGCAGCTCTTACTACCTGAAGCCGTACCTGGACAAGGTCGTGGTGATCCCGCCCTTCGTCGACGTCCCGAAGCCCGACCCCGAAAGGGTGAAAGAGCTGCGCCGCTCCTGGTCCCCTCAGGGAGGCCCGGTGATCGGCTTCGCCGGCCGTTTCGTCGAGGAGAAGAGGCCGGACCTGCTGATCCGAGCCCTGGAGGTGGTCAACCGCACCTTCCCCGAAGCCCGGATCGTCTTCGCCGGCCAGCACCAGATCCCCTACGAGGCCTACTGGCCGCGCCACCAGCCCCTGGTGGACCAATACCGCGATCAGCTCGTCTTCCTGGGGATCGTCCCCTCCCCGCAGGACATGGCGGATTTCTACGCCGCCTGCGACGTCCTCGCCCTGCCGAGCGACACCGAGTGCTTCGCCCTGGTCCAGGTGGAAGCCATGCTCTGCGGCACCCCCGTCGTGATGACCGACACCCCCGGCGGCCGCGTCCCCGTCCAGCTCACCGGCATGGGAAAGATCGTCCCCCGCGGCGACTGGAAGGCCCTGGGAGAGGGGATCGTGGAGGTCCTGAGCGGCAGAGCCCGCTTCGTGCGGCCGGTGGAGGAGATCGAGAGGCACTTCTCGGTGGAGGAGACGGTGCGGCGGTACGAGGAGCTGTTCCGGCTGCACGCGGTGGCGGCGGAGGAGCGGGCGGCGCGGGCGGGGGTGGTGGTGGCGGAGTAGGGCTCGAAGGATCTCCGCCCTGAAAAGGGGGAAATTTGAATAGCCCGGCGCTTCAGCACCAGGTCAGCAGACCCACCCCCAATCCCACCCGTCCTGCAGGGGCGGAACCCAACGGCTCCCGACTCGACCTTTCTTGGCGTAGCTTGGTAGCATTGCGCAATGGTGCAAACAAATCTGGCTGAGGCGAAACGGCGGATCGAGGAAGCTCGGATGGCTCGGGCCGAGAGCTTGGATCTTGGAGATTTGAATTTGACGAAGCTTCCGGCCAGCCTGGGAGACCTGCAGCACCTTAGGGCGCTCTATCTAGGCAGCGAATATCCAACCGAGGGAGGGGAGCTTACACACGGCAGAGATCGAGAGCCTGCTGAGCTTACGGATCTTTCCGCTCTAGCCGGACTTCGAGGGCTACAGAGTCTGAACCTGACGGACTGTCAGGGGGTGACGGACCTGTCGCCACTATCGGATCTGGAAGGGCTTCAGAGCCTCGACCTATGGGGCGCTGGGGTGACGGACCTGTCGCCGCTGTCGGGTCTAGGCGGTCTTCAGAGCCTCTACCTTTCGAGCACGGGGGTGACGGATCTCTCCCCGCTGTCGGGTCTAGGCGGTCTTCAGAGCCTCTACCTTTCGAGCACGGGGGTGACGGATCTCTCCCCGCTGTCGGGTCTAGGCGGTCTTCAGAGCCTC